>ERZ827150.412-NODE-412-length-63769-cov-4.510814_pt1 | contig 63769 bp, 53 predicted proteins | sample MGYA00519779_ERZ827150 | MGnify/ENA primary metagenome ERZ827150 (study PRJEB31778, sample SAMEA3449267) | human gut metagenome | biome: human gut; feature: human-associated habitat; material: faeces | place: United Kingdom | collected 2010/2012 ...
CAATGACGGGCATGAGATTCGCCGCGGCGTGGCCCTGCATGCAGCGCTGCCAGTGGCCTGCGCTGTCCACCTCCAGCACCGGCTCCGAGCCGATGGCAGTGGGGAAGAGCAGCAGCTCCGCGCCGTTGAGCGCCATACAGCGCGCCGTTTCGGGAAACCATTGGTCCCAGCAGATGCCGACGCCGATGCGCGCGTATCGCGTGTTCCACACGCGAAAGCCGGTGTTCCCCGGCGTGAAATAGAATTTTTCCTGATAATAATGGTCGTCGGGGATATGCGTCTTGCGGTATACGCCCAGCAGCGAGCCGTCCGCGTCGAGGATAGCCGCCGAGTTGTACAGACGGTTGCCGTCCCGCTCGTAAAAGCTCACCGGCAGCACCACGCGCAGCTCCCTTGCCAGCGCGGACAGACGCGCCACGGCTGCATTCTCCTCCGCCGGCCGCGCGTACTGATAGTAGCCGTAATGCCGTTCCTGACAAAAATAGGGGCGCTCAAACAGCTCGGGCAGCAGGATGATTTGCGCGCCTTCGGCCGCCGCCTGCCGAATCAGCCGCTCGGCCGTTTGCAGGTTGGAAGCGGCGTCCGAGACGCATCGCATCTGAACCGCAGCTGCCTTGACTTCTCTCATACCGTCGGTACTCCTTTCGGGATCTGTTGTGTGATGCAGTGGATGTTCCCGCCGCCGAGCAGGATGTCGTGCGCGTAGACCGGCACGACCGTCCGCTCCGGGCAGAGCTTGGCAAGCAGCTCGGCCGCGCGCCGGTCGGACGCTTCGTTGCCGTTGCCGAACACGGGCAGCACCAGCCCGCCGTTTACGAACAGGAAATTGACATAGGAGGCGGCGAGACGCTCGCCCGGCTCGCGCGTGTCCTCGCCCTTTTCAAACACATACGCGCCGCATTCCGCCTGCGTCACGCAGACCGGACGGTCGGGAATCGGCAGCTTGTGTACGGTAATGGCACGTCCGCGCGCGTCGGTCTGCGTTTGCAGGTAGCGCAGGCAGGCTTGGGAAAGCGGGTACTGCAGGTCGAATTCGTTGTCCGTCCACGCGAGGACGACCTCGCCGGGTCGGAGAAACGCGCAGACATTGTCCACATGCTCGTTGGTTTCGTCGTTATAAATGCCGCGCGGCAGCCAGAGAACCTTTTTTGCGCCGAGGTATTTCCTGAGCCGGAGGTCGATCTCGGCTTTGGTAAGCGATGGGTTTCGTCCCTTGCTGAGCAGGCAGGCCTCCGTGACCAGCAGCGTTCCTTCGCCGTCGCTGTGGACGGCGCCGCCCTCCATCACGAACGGGGACGCGTCGTAACAGTCCACCCCGAGCCGCGCGCAGAGCGCCGGCGCGAGCGCGTCGTCCTTTTCCCAAGAGGCGTACAGCCCGTCCGTCTCACCGCCCCAAGCGTTGAAGCGCCAGCTTACGCCGCGAAGCCGGCCTGCGCCGTCACGGACGAAGGTCGGGGCGACGTCGCGCGCCCAAGAGTCGTCGGCCTCCATTTCCAGCACGCGGATCGTATCGGGCAGCGCCTCGCGCGCCTGCCGGACGTATGCGCGCGGCGCAAGCATCAAAACGTCCGCGAAGCGGCTGACGGCGACGGCGACGTTTCGGAAAGCGGCGGCGGCCTTCCTGCTGTCCGCGCCCCAAGAACCCGGACGGAAGGGCCAAATCATCACGACCGCCTGCTGCTCGTCGAATTCGGCGGGCATAGAGAACCCGTCGTCTGCGGGAAGGGTGTGCAGCAGCGCCATCAGGACAGCCTCCCTTTGAAATCCGCATACCCGAACGTTTTCAGCAGCTCGGCCTCGCCGTTTTCGCGCAGAAGCGCGATGGCGGGCAGCGGCATACCGTTGAAGGTATTGTTTTTGACCATCGTGTAGATGGCCATATCCTCAAAAACCAGCCGGTCGCCGACGGCGATCGGCCGGTCGAAGCTGTAATCGCCGATGACGTCGCCCGCAAGACAGGTGCGCGCGGCCAGCCGGTAGGCGTAAGGCTTTTCGTCCGGCAGCCCCGCGCCGCGCAGCGGCGGCCGATAGGGCATTTCCAGCACGTCGGGCATATGGCAGGCGGCGGACGCGTCCAGAATCAGCACCGGCTTGCCGTTTTCCACGACGTCGAGTACCTCGGTGACGAGGAAGCCCGCGTTGAGCGCGACCGCCTCGCCCGGCTCCAGATATACGGTTAAGCCGTATTCGCTGCGGATGTAGCCGATGAGCCCTTCCAGTGCGTCGATGTCGTACCCGGGCCGCGTGATGTGGTGGCCGCCGCCGAGATTGAGCCATTTGAGCGCGCGGAAATAACGGCCGAAATCGCGTTCCAGCACCTCGAAGGTCTCGACCAGCGCGTCGGCGTCCTGCTCGCAGAGCGTGTGCATATGGAAGCCCTCCACGCCCGCCGGCAGCGCGTCGGGGAAGTGTGCGCGCGTGATGCCGAGACGCGAATAGGGCGCGCAGGGGTCGTAAATCGCGCCGGACTGCGTGGAGTGCTGCGGGTTGATGCGCAGGCCCGCGCTCACGCCCGAGAGACGCGGGTAAAAGGTCTCGAATTGCCTGATTGAATTGAAAATGACGTGGCTGCAAAGCGTGCAGAGCGCGTCGATTTCCGCCGCCGTATAAGCGGGGGAGTAGACGTGATTTTCCTTTCCCATCTCCTCGAAGCCGAGGCGGGCCTCATACAGCCCGCTGGCTGCGGTGCCGCTGATATACCGGCCGATGAGCGGATACAGCGCAAACGCCGAAAACGCCTTCTGTGCCAGCAGGACGCGGCAGCCGGTTCGCCGTTCCAAAGCGTTCAGCCGTTCAAGGTTCTCTTTCAGCCTTGCCTCGTCGATGACGTAGACGGGCGTGGGCAGCTCGTGGAACCGCATACGGTCAGTCTACGAGCCGCGGGTTTTCCTCTACCACCCACGGCAGGCCGAAGCGGTTGAGCGCGTCCATAAACGGGTCGGGGTCGAGCTGCTCGGTGGTGAACACGCCCGGCTTTTTCCATACACCCGAGACGACGAGCGCCGCGCCGATCATAGCCGGCACGCCGGTGGTGTAGGAGATGGCCTGCGAGCCGACCTCGCGGTAGCAGGCTTCGTGGTCGCAGACGTTGTAGATGTACAGGCTCTTTTCCCTGCCGTCCTTGACGCCGGTGAAAATGCAGCCGATGTTCGTTTTCCCCTTCGTCCGCGGGCCGAGCGTGGCCGGATCGGGCAGCAACGCCTTGAGGAACTGAATCGGCACGATCGGACGGCCTTCGAAATCGATCGGCGTGGTGGAGAGCATCCCCACGTTTTCGAGGCACTTCATATGCGTCAGATAGCTCTGGCCGAACGTCATAAAGAAGCGGATGCGCTTCACCTCGGGAAAGCTGGCCGCAAGCGATTCGATCTCCTCGTGATGCAGCAGGTACATATCCTTTTTGCCCACGCCCTCGAAGTCGTATTCGCGCTTGATGGCCATCGGCTCGGTTTCCACCCAACGGCCGTCCTCCCAGTAGGAGCCGTTCGCGGACACCTCGCGCAGGTTGATTTCGGGGTTGAAATTGGTGGCGAACGGGTAGCCGTGGTCGCCGCCGTTGCAGTCGAGAATGTCGATGGTGTGAAGCTCGTCAAAATAATGCTTCTTCGCGTATGCGGTGAACACGCTCGTCACGCCCGGGTCGAAGCCGCTGCCCAGCAGCGCGGTGATGCCGGCCTTCTCGTACCTTTCGCGATACGCCCACTGCCAGGAATAATCGAAATAAGCCGTAAACCCCTTTTCGCGGCAGCGCTGCTCGTAAATGCGCCGCCATTCGGGGTCGTCGGTGTTCTCCGGCTCGTAGTTGGCCGTGTCGATGTAGTCGGTGCGCGTTTGCAGGCAGGCCTCCATAATCGTCAGGTCCTGATAGGGGAGGGCGACGTTGAGCACCGCTGCGGGACGGTAACGCTCGATCAGCGCGACGAGCTGCTGCACGTCGTCGGCGTCCACCTGCGCGGTGGTCAGCTTGACGGACGTCGTTTTCTCCAGCTTTTCCTTGAGCGCGTCGCATTTGGATTTGGTACGGCTGGCGATGCAAAGCTCGCTGAATACGCCGCTGTTCTCGCAGCATTTGTGAATCGCGACCGCGGCGACGCCGCCGCAGCCGATGACAAGCAGTTTGCTCATAATACAACAACCCTTTCGTTTGCGTCAGTTTTTTTCTTCCTCGATTAAGAGATCCTCCACATATTTCGGCAGCATGAACGCGCCCATATGCAGGTTGGTCGTGTAGTACCACGTCTGGATGCCGCGGCGGTTCCAGCGTGCCGCGTCCAGATCGGTGAGCGGGTGGTATTTCTTCGATGCAAAGCCGAACAGCCAGTAGCCCGCCGCGCAGGTCGGGATGTGCGCCTGATACACGCGGCTGATCGGGAAAGAGCGGAACGCCTTGCGGTGCATCGCGCGGCAGGGCTCCTCGTCCTCGTCGTAAAACGGGCTGCCGTGCTGGTAGACCATGATGCCGTCGTCGTGCAGCGCCTTGTAGCAGCTCCCGTAGAATTCCTTGGTGAACAGACCGGCCGTGTGGCCGAGCGGGTCGGTCGAGTCGTTGATAATCAGATCGTAAGCGTCCTGCTTGGCGCGCAGGAAGCGCAGCCCGTCCTGATAGTATACGGTGACGCGCGGGTCGTCCAGTCCCTTCGCATTGTCGGGGAAAAACTCGCGGCAGACGTCGACGAACATCTTGTCCGGCTCGACGACGTCGATGGCTTCGATCTCGTCGTAGTAGGACAGCTCGCGCGCCACGCCGCCGTCGCCGCCGCCGATGACCAGCACGCGCCGCACGTTCGGGTGGACGGCCATCGGGACGTGTACGATCATCTCATCGTAGGTGAACTCGTCCTTCTCGGAGAAGATGATGCTGCCGTCCGAGGTCAGAAACAGCCCGAATTCCGGCGAATCGAACACGTCGATGCGCTGAAAGTCGCTCTGCGCGCCGAAAAGCTGTCGATTGACCCGCACGGAGATCTTTACGTTGTCGGTATGCATTTCGGAAAACCAGAATTCCATCAATCAATAGCTTCCTTCCATCAATACGTTCAGGCGGCAGACCGTCGGGTCCTCCGTGCCCTGCATCGAGCAGCCCTTTTCCTTCGCGTATTCAATATAGTCGATTATGTCCTCGGTGACGACCTCGCCCGGCGCGAGAATCGGAATCCCGGGCGGGTAGCACATCACGAACTCGCTGCAAACGCGGCCGCGTGTCTGCCGCAGCGGCAGCGACTCCTTTTTGGCGTAGAACGCTTTCTGCGGCGTCGTCACCACCCGCGGGGCGATGTATTCGTTTGACAGCATGCCCTTGGTGTCCTTTGCGTACAGGCGCTTGATGTCCGAAAGCGCGCCCACGAAGCGTTCGATGTCCTGAATGCGGTCGCCGATGGAGATATAGGCGAGAATGTTGCCGATGTCGCCGAATTCAATCTGGATGTCGTACTCGTCGCGCAGCAGGTCGTACACCTCGATGCCCGCCAGCCCGATGTCGCGCGTGTAGACGGACAGCTTGGTCACGTCGTAATCGTATATGCTGTTGCCGTTGACCAGCTCGCGTCCGTAAGCGTAATAGCCGCCGATGCCGTTGATTTCGCTGCGGGCGTATTCGGCCATCGCCGTCACCTTTTCAAACGAGGCCTCGCCGCGCAGCGCAAGGTTCCGGCGCGAGATGTCCAGACTGGACATCAGCAGATAGGAGGCGCTCGTCGTCTGGGTCAGGTTGATGATCTGGCTGACGTAGCCTGCGCTCACGTTCTTGCCCAGCAGCAGCAGCGAGCTCTGCGTCAGACTGCCGCCCGATTTGTGCATCGAGACGGCCGACATATCCGCGCCCGCGGCGATGGCCGAGACGGGCAGGTTCTTCCCGAAATAAAAGTGCGTGCCGTGCGCCTCGTCGGCGAGCGCAAGCATCCCATGCTCGTGCGCCAGCCGCACGATCTCGCGAATGTTCGAGCAGATGCCGTAATAGGTCGGATTGTTGACCAGCACGGCCACGGCCGTCGGATTCTCCAGAATGGCGCGCTCCACGTCGCAAAGCTCCATCCCCAGCGAAATGCCGAGGCGGTTGTCCACCTTCGGATTGACGTAGACCGGCTCGGCGCCGCAGAGGACGAGCGCGTTGATGACGCTGCGGTGGACGTTGCGCGGCAGAATGATTTTGTCGCCCGCCTTGCAGGCGGAAAGCACCATGCTCTGCACCGACGACGTGGTGCCGCCGACCATAAAGAAGGCGTTCTCGGCCCCGAACGCCTCGGCCGCCAGCGCCTCCGCCTCGAGGATGACCGAAACCGGGTGACAGAGATTGTCCAGCGGCTTCATCGAATTGACGTCCATCCCGACGCATTTTTCACCCAGCAGCTCGACGAGCTCCGGATTGCCGCGCCCGCGCTTGTGACCCGGCACGTCGAAGGGGACGACCCGCTGCTTTCTGAATCTTTCCAGCGCCTCGTAGAGCGGCGCTCGTTTTTGGTTGTTTACATTCATGCCAACACTCCGCGTTTTCCGCATAAAATCCGCCGGCAGAAACCGGCGGGCAAAAGGGACAAAAAAACAGGCGGCGCCTGTTTTGCGCACCACCTGCGTTCATACCGTTTCGACATCCCGCGTGAAAGCGCAGACTACTGCTCGCTTAGCGGGGAAAGCCGATGCTCCTATGGGAAAGTATGATCGTTCGTTTCATTCAGAGCTTAAATAGCAAATATACTGTTACTACTCTTATTGACCGTTTCACAAGTGTGTGCGACTTCGCACTTAAAAAGGAATCAACTTATAAAATTTGAGCTTCAAACTCAATCAATAATGTGGTCTCTAACCACGCGCGGCAGTTGACCGGCCTGTCCGTAGGCTTAACCTCTCAAATCGCTTTTGAAAGTGGTCATATATTTGCATGAACGAAGCGATCTTACAGCTATTCATGTCGTACATAGAATAACACAAACCTTCCCGCCTGTCAAGGGCTTGCGCAAAGAAAGTGGTAAAAAATCCGTTATTCGCCAAAAAGCGCGCCTCCAAACGGCTGTACGGACGCGAATAAAAGCGGCGGCGGTCGAATTGTCCCTTGAAAATCCTGTAAAATTGTGGTATAATAGCCGCACAGAGACAGCAATGAGCCGAATAAATACAGCGGCTATTTGCGTTTTACGCGCCTTGGGGGCGCGTAAAACGCCGGGTTCTTGCGTAAGCCGGCCGCACAGAGACAGCGATGAGCCGAATAAATACGGCGGCTATTTGCGTTTTACGCGTCTTGCAGCGCGTGTATTCATAGGATTTCCCTTTGATGTGCGGCAAATACGCGGCCGCACGGGCTTTCTGCTCCGGCTTGCCAAAGAACAAAAAGGAATCGAAGGCGTGCAAAACGATTCGACGGAGGAACCGTTTCTGTGCCGGCGAGGTGCAAAAACGGCTGCCGATCGGCTTGGCCGCAGTCGTCAGAGCCATTCGAGAATCTGCCGCCACTCGTCGGTCAGCCGCTCGAAGCTGCAGGCGGCGTTGGCCGGACTTGTCGAGGGAAGCGGCACGGCGGGACGGCCTATTTTCGGCTCAATCTGTTTGACGTAGAGCGCATGCGCGGTCTTTCCGTTGGTGAAAATCCGGCGGATGCCGCTTCCGGCGAGCAGGGGCGCGATGTCGTTCGGCTGCGCGCTGCGGATGCTGCTGTCGGCCGAGCCGGCAATTTCGCAGCTTCCGATGACGTCCCAGACCGCGATGTGATGCGAGAGCAGAAAGCGCTTCTTTTCTTCCGTGCTTTCCGGCTTATCGCAGCTGAGTACGGCGGCCAGCACGCGCCAGAAACGGTTCTGCGGATGCCCGTAAAAAAAGTTGGCTTCTCTGGATTTGACCGACGGAAAGCTGCCCAAAATCAGGATGCGGGACGTTTCGTCCCAGACCGGCGCGATGGGGTGGCGCTGGACGGTGCGTCGGGTGTCGCTCATAACGCTTGACTCCTTTTTTCGAGTATGGCTCTATTTTACACGCGCGCCCGCCCGATTGCAAGAGGGTGCCGAAACATTTTTGCCGATGAAACGGAGGTGACGTTCACGGACGACTGGCTTCTCAAGCTGCTGCTGGCCGAAAAACGGATTTCTTACAGCGGCGGAATCTACCGCTATACGCAAATCGCGTTCGCTTATCATTCCTGCGCCATCGACGGCGGCGAATTGACCTATGAGCAGGTCGAGTCTCTGTACGACACCTACACCGTTCCGACGCAGCGCGGCGACATCGTTTCGGTCGGCGACATTATGACGGCGTTCAATCACTTCGCCCTGTTCGACGTGATGCTGGAGAACGCAAAGGGGCCGCTGGCCGAGGACGAAATCAAGGGCTACCACACCATCCTCAAGCGCGGGACGATTGACGAACGGCGGCAGTGGTTTACGGTCGGGGATTATAAAACCGTGCCGAGCGTGCTCGGACCCGGTCTGGCGGAAACGTCGCCGCCCGAAAAAACGCCGGCGGATATGCGGCGGCTGCTCAAGCGGTATGCCGCACTTTCCGCACCGAAGCTGGAGGACATCCTCGATTTTCACTATCGGTTCGAGGTGATTCACCCGTTTCAGGACTGCAACGGCATCATCGGCCGGATGCTGATGTATAAGGAGTGCCTCAATTACGGTCTGATTCCGGTTATGCCCGACTGCGGGCAGCGGGAGCTTTATCTTTCCGGACTTGCCGATTATCGGAGGAACAAAAGGAAGCTGTTCGAGGAATTCGCCCGCTGTCAGACGCTGTACGGCGAGGTCTGCGAGGCTTATTTTGAAAAACGGAAAAATGCTAAAACCGAGCTTGTGTTCTCCGAATATATGTGAATTTTTATGTACGAATTCCAAACGCGGAAGGGAGTGTGTGCGCTTTGTCGGATAAAAGTCTGGGCTACCGGGCCGTGGAGGCGCTGATGCGCGTGTACGGCACCCGGCGCATCACCGACCGCAGCTATGAGGGACTGCTGCGCTACGCCGCGCGGCGCGACGCGCTCCTGTCCGGCCGTCCGCCGCGTCTGCTGTACGCCAAGTATGCCGTGGAGCCCTTTTCCGTGGCGGGCTGTCCCGGCTACCGCATCGGCCCGAAGGGCCGCCGTGCGGAAAAGGCCGTGCTTTTTCTGCACGGCGGCGCGTTCGTGCTGCAAATCACGCCCTTCCATTATCGCTGGATTGCGCATATGATCGACGCGCTCGGCGTATGTGTATATGTGCCGTTGTATCCGCTGGCCCCGCGGGAACGCTGCGACCGCGCGCTGGACAATCTGCTGTGCTATTACAGACGTGTACTCCAAAGCTATGCGGGCGCCGACGTCACGTTTGCCGGCGATTCCGCGGGCGGCTCGCTCTGCCTTTCGCTTGCGATGCTCGCGCGCGACCGCGCGCAGCCGCTTCCGGCGCGCCTCGTGCTGCTGTCGCCCTGCTGTTCGCTTTGCGCGACGGAGAAGCAGCTTGCCGTGATGAGGGAAATCGAAAAGCGCGACGTGATGCTGTCGACCAAAATGATTGATACGATTCCGCGGCTTATCGCGCAGGATTTTGACCCGAGGCACTATCTGGCCAGCCCGCTGTACGGGGACTTCTCGGGCCTGCCGCCTGTTCACATTTTCAGCGGCACGGCGGACATTCTGTTCGTACAGGCGCTGCTGCTGGTCGAGCGGCTGAAAAAACACCGATCGCCGTATACCTTTCGCGTTGCGCGGGACAGAATGCACGTCTGGGCGCTGACGCCCTGCCGCGAGGGGCGGGAAGCCCTGCGCGCGCTCATCCGTGCCGTCGCCGGCGACCGGGACGAACAGGCTCAAAGCGGCGTTTGCGCTTTGGGCGAAAAGCCAAAGCCGTGAACGGCGTTCTTGCGCGGCTTCAATTTGCCGAGCCGCGCTGCTTCTGCCGCTTCGGCGTCCGGCCCGAAGTGCGCGGCGCCGGAGGCGAGCGCGTCTTGGCGGCTGGTGCTTTGCGCTTGCCGTCTGCCAAGGAAGGGGAGAGATAATACGAACAAAATTCTATTTTGCAAAAAGCGCATCGGACGCGCTTTGCCGTCTGCGTCCGCAAGGGCCGATTCCGCGCAAAGACGCGGCGGACTGTACGCGGATGCGCAAGCCTTAACAGGCCAACGCTTATAGGAAGCCGTAAAACAAATCGGGCTTCCGAAACTGCATTCCATATCAACGAAGGGAAACAAAGCCGGTGCGTTCTGCGCACGGGCTGCGGATATGTTCATTATGTATGTATTGCTTATATTGATGATTCTTCTGCTTGTCGCCGCAATCGTTTACGTCGGCCTGCGCGCCATACGCTGGCTGCGGACGATGTTCGACTTTCGGCGCACCTATGTTCTCTGGATCGTGCTGGTGCTGCTGCCGCTGCTGTTTGTCGTCGGGGATTTTCTGCCCGCCTCGGGATTCGCGCGTGCGGTCACGCTGACCGGCGGCGTTTCCATCGGGCTGTTTCTGTACGCGCTGCTGTTCACGGCTGCGGCCGATTTGCTGGCGCTGCTGCTGCGTCTGACGCCGTTGTCCCGGCGGCCCGCCTTCCGCAGCCGGAAAACGCTGCGCGTTGTCGGCTGCGCCGTGCTGGCGCTGAGCGTTTGCGTTTCGGTTTACGGCGTCGTCAATGCCGCGACGATTGACCGCACGACGTACAGCGTTTCTTTTGAAAACGGCGCCGACGACGGGATGCGCATCGCGCTGATCTCCGACCTGCACCTCGGCAGCGAAATCGGCAGCGCGCAGATGTGCCGCGTGGTCGAGGAGGTCAACGCCTGTGAGGCGGACATCGTCGTCATCGCGGGCGACGTGTTCAACGCGGAGGTGGAGGATTGCTGCGACCTTGACGAGACCGCGGCCGAGCTGCGCCGCATAAAAAGCCGTCTGGGCGTATACGCCGTACTCGGCAATCACGACCCGTCGCCCGAATATCCGCCGCTGCAAGCGTTTTTTGAATCCGCCGGCATCCGCCTGCTGAACGACGAGACCGTCGCCTTTTCGGGCTTCACGCTCGTGGGCCGCGCGGAGTCGGCGCCCATACACGGGGACGTGTCGGAAGGCCGGAAATCGCTGGAGGAGCTGCTTGCCGGCGCCGACCGCAGCAAACCCGTGATCGTGATCGACCACCGCCCCGCCGGCGTGGACGAGGCGGTTGCGTTCGGCGCGGATTTGATCATGTGCGGCCATACGCACCGCGGCCAGATTTTCCCTGCCAATCTGATCGCCGCCTGGACCCATGGCGCCGGCCGCAACTACGGCCATACCGTGGAGGGGAACACCGACGTGATCGTCACCAGCGGCGTCGGCTACTGGGGACCGCCGATGCGGACCGCCAGCGACGCCGAGGTCGTGCTGATACAAACCGATTTGCAGGGCTGAATTGCCGAAAATTCGAAAGCGCTCCGAATTCCTCGGAGCGCTTTTTTGCGGTTTGTGCGCCAATTTATAAAAGGGAAGCTGTTTCTATCTTTGAGCCGGTAATTGCTCGAATTCCGTTGCTTCAGACGCCGTCCATTCGCTTGGGCGGCGTTTTGTTTGGCTTATTAAGGGAGGGGGAGGTACAAGTCGAGCGCCGTTCGAGGAGAAGGTAAGACGCGTACAGGCAAGCCGTTCCCGGCGGCGCGGGGTCATTTTCTTTTTTACGAACGCTATGCGCCCTTTGCCTCGCGCGCGGGCTGCCGAACGGGGAGGCTTTCCGCCATATCCATTCCAAACGAGACGGCCGCTTTGCGCGCGGTCCGCCGGACGGAAAATCGGCGGTGCGGACGGTTTTGCAGCTTCGCCCGCCGTTCGCATCGCAGGCAACTTCGCCGGACGGGAGACGCCGGGGGAATTCGTACAGCTCCGCCGTTTGCCGACCGCTTTCGCGCCGGTTTGTGAAATCTGCCGAAAGCTTTCCGGCGCTTTTTGCCGCGCGCAGGCGATTCGACGCCTTCTTCGGGAAGCCCACTACATATTGGGAGCGGTTTTTCGGGCGTCCACTATATCGGGCGTCGGTTGATATAGTTTACATAATCATATTTACATAACATACTGGCATAATAGCCAATTTTTGAAATTTGTTCGTTTTGCTCTTGAAAAAAGCCGCCGTTTGTACTATTATAAAGAGGCGGCGATGCGATGCACCCGCGTCTGCGATGCCGGCGGCTTCGGTTTCAAAAGCCCGCCGCTGCGTCACTTTTTTAATGTCGTGAAAAGGGGATGGACGTTGCATGAACAACGAAACGGCGGCCTGCCGCTGCAAATACGGCTTCATCGGCGTGGGGAATATGGCCTCCGCGCTCATTGCCGGCCTGATGGACACGGGCACGGTCCGGCCGGATAACATAATGGTTTTTGATATCGACGGCACGCGCTGCGCGCCCTTTGCGGACCGCGGCGCGCTTACCGCGGAGAGCGCTGCGCAGGTCTGTGCGTCGTGCGCATACATATACTTGGCGGTCAAGCCTTATCAGATGCGGGACTGCCTCGCGGGGCTCAAGGACGCCCCGCTTGCCGAGGAGGCGGTTTTTGTTTCGATTGCCGCTTCCGTGCCGACCGATTTCATTACCGCGCAGCTCGGGCGCGACGTGGGCGTGATCCGCGTGATGCCCAGTACGCCGATGCTGGTCGGCAAGGGCGCGTCCGCCGTGACGGCCAACCGCTTTGTGCCTGCCGGACGACTGGAGGACTTCGTGGCGGATTTGAAGCGGGTATCGGTTGTAGAGGTGACGGACGAGACGCTGCTGAATCCGATCATTTCCGTCAACGGTTCTTCGCCGGCCTATTGCTATCTCTTCATCAAAGCGATGCTCGACGGCGCAGCCGCGCAGGGAATCTCCGCGGAGATCGCGCAGCCCTTGATTCTGCAGACGATTGAGGGGGCGGTGGAGATGGTCCGGCGCTCCGGCAAGCCGATCGATACGCTCATTCACGAGGTGTCGTCCCCCGGCGGGACGACGCTGGCCGCGCTGGCGTCGTTTGAGAAAAGCGGCTTTGTACAGTCCGTGGCGGAGGCTATGCGCGCCTGTACGGTCCGCGCCGACGAGATCACCGCCGAACTGTGATAACGCGGGCGGCTGCCGAATACAGTATAACGGAACCTCATTTACAGGAAGAACGCCGCGCCAAACGGCGGCGATGCAAAAAAGGAGTGTTGTGTTATGCAGTCGATGCAGCCGATCCCGATCGAACGTGCGCTCGTGCCGGTGCCGACGGCCGAGCTTACGCCTAAGCGCGAGCCGGGCCTGCTTTCGCGTGCCTTTTCGGAGCGGAAGCGCTTGTATGCGTTGTTTTTCGCAGTCTTTTTCGTCTTTGCCTCTGCCGGTGTGCTCGCCTTTTTTCAGTTGAATTCGGCGTCCGAGCAGCAGGCTTTGTCCGCGCAGTTACAGGCGTCGGTCCGTTTTGCCGGCGATTCGACGCCGGCGAACGCGTTTGCGCTTTCCCGCAGGGAGCTGATGCTGGCGGCCGTCGTCTTTTTCTGCGGCTTTACCGTTTTCTCGCCGGTCGCGGCCCTGCTCTATGCGGGTGTCCGCTCGCTCTCGCTCGGCTATTCGCTGGCGATATGCACGCTGTTTGCGCAGAAGGGCGAGCTTGCCGTCTGCATAGGCGGTACCGCGCTGCATTGCTTCTTCGGGCTGCTATTCGCCGTGGAGGTGTTCCGCTATGTGCGCGTTTCGGTCAACGGCGCGGCGGAAATGTTTAAGGCGCAGCGGGTCGTTCCGTATTTATTAAATCTTTTGTTATATATTATCTCACTTATATCGGTTGACTATTTTTACCTGCTTATGGTATAATAAAAAGGACGGTTCTTATGATGGCCTATTTGCAGACAAGCCCCAAAATGGAAGCCTTTTACGAGGACTATGTGGCGTATCTCCGGGAGGAGAAGCACTGCTCGCCCAATACCCTTTCGGCGTATCAGCGCGATATGCAGAAATTCTTCGATTATGCGGAGGAATTCGGCATCGCGTCCTTCGACGGGGTGGAGGCGTCCGACGTGTCGTCGTACAAGCAGTACCTGCTGCGCAGGGGGCTGTCCGCCAGCTCGGTGAGCCGTTCGCTGTCCGCTCTGCGCGGACTGTACCAGTACTTGATTTCGGTCGGCGCGGCGGAGCATAATCCCGCCCGGGAAATCCCGAACGACAAGGTCGCCAAGAAGGGGCCGCAGGTGCTCACGAACAAGGAAATCGAGCTGCTGCTCGCGCAGCCGTCGCCGAACGACCTCAAGGGCATCCGCGATAAGGCGATGCTGGAGCTGCTGTACGCGACGGGCATTAAGGTCAGCGAGCTCGTTTCGCTGGACGTGGACGACGTCAACCTGTCGCTTTCCTTCATCAAGTGCGGCAGCGGCGGCAAGGAACGCTTTATCCCCGTTTACCCGCTGGCGCTGAAGGCGCTGACCAACTATCTGGAATTTTCGCGCCGGCTGCTGGTCGTGCATCCGGACGAACGGGCGCTGTTCGTCAATGTCAACGGCGACCGGATGACCCGTCAGGGCTTTTGGAAGCTGCTCAAACAGTACGCCGAAAGCGCGAAGATCTATAAGGACATCACGCCGCATACGCTGCGCCACTCCTTTGCGGCGCACCTGCTGGAAAACGGTGCGGATATCCACGATATCAAGGAAATCCTCGGACATGCGGACATATCCTCCACGCAGCGGTATGCGCAGTTCCTGAAGGATAAGATGAAAAACGGCTATATGAAGTTTCATCCGCGCGCGTAGCAGGCGCGAACGGGGAAGGCAAGGGTACGCTTTGGCAAAGATATTCGATTTTTTTTCGTCCGGCTCCAACAAAAAGGATAAGGGCTACACCAAAGAAGAACTGAAGGAAGACAAGAATTTCGGTACGCGGTATTTCTTCAAGCTCTTCCGGCTGAATTTCGGCAGGCTGACGAGCACCAATCTGGTTTTTTCCATTTTTATGATTCCGGCGGTGTTTATTTTCATCTCGTTTGCCGGTACGCCGGACGGGTCGCTTCCCACGCCGCAGAACGCGCTGTATCCGCAGATTTACGGCATTGCGCAGTACGAGCCCTCCTCGCCGGTTGTGCAGGCGTTAAGCGGCGTATTCGGCATCAGCACCAAAATCGCCGTCCGCGGCGTTTGGAGCAACGTGCTGATGTACGCGGGCCTTCTGCTTTTCCTGACCTACGGCGCGGCCAATGTGGGAATGACGTATATCCTCCGCGGTATGGTCCGTCGCCAGTATGTGTATCTCTGGCATGACTTTATGCAGGCCATCAAGCGCAACTTCAAGCAGGCTTTGGTAATGGGTGCGCTCGATCTGGCGGTCATGGCGCTGCTGGCGTACGATCTGCTTGTTTATCGCGCGAACGATGTCAATTTCCTATATAACCTGTTCTTCTATTTGATTCTGCTGTTTACAATTTTGTATTTTATGATGCGGTTTTATATTTACCTCATCATGATCACCTTTGATTTGTCGCTGATCAAGATTATCAAAAACGCGCTGATCTTTTCGCTGCTGGGCATCAAACGCAACCTAATGGCGATTATCGGTATTTTCGTTGTCGCGTTTGTGAATTTCACGCTGTACTATCTCGTTCCGTCCGTCGGCATCCTGATGCCGTTCATCTGGACCTTTTCGTTTTCCTCTTTCATCTCCGCCTATTGTGCGTATCCGATCATCAAACGCTATATGATCGACCCGCATTACGGCGAGGACGGCGGGGAAGCCGAGGAAACCGAGCGCGTATTCACCGACAGAGGCTGATCTGCCGGTTTGTGATACAATATAAGTTATAAAAGGAAGGATCCATCATCATGACGAAAATGGAAAAGGAAATCCTCGAACAGCCCAAAGTACTTGCATCCCTTAAGGGGGTAAACGAGGTCACCATCAAGAACCTGGTGTCCGATATCAAGCAGAGAGACATCCGCATGGTATACTTTGCGGCGCGCGGCACTTCCGACCATGCCTCGATATATGCTTCTTATCTGATCAGCACATATGTCGGCGTTCCCACGGCGCTGGCGCTCCCCTCGGTCATAACCGCGTATGACGGCAAGCTCTGCCTGAAGGACGCGCTGGTGATCGGCGTTTCGCAGTCCGGCAAGGCGGCCGACGTCCTCGCCGTGATGGAGAAGGCCAAGCAGTGCGGGGCGCTTACCGTCGCCGTGACGAACGACCTGCAGTCTCCGATGGCGCAGTTCGGCGACTATCATCTCTACTGCAACGCCGGTCTGGAGGAGAGCGTGGCTGCGACCAAGACCTTCACCAGCCAGATGTATGTTCTCGCGATGCTCGCCGCCGTCTGGGGCGACAACGAGGCGATGCTCGCCAAGCTGGACGAGGTTCCCGGCGCCGTCGAGCAGCTTCTTTCCTACATCCCGCACGACATCGAGAAGATTATCCAGAGATACAGATATATGGAAAACGGCTTCGTCCTTTCCCGCGGCACCAGCATGGCCGTCGCCTTCGAGACGATGCTCAAGCTGCAGGAGACCAACTATGTCAAAATGAAGGGCTACGCCGTCTCCGATTTCTGGCATGGCCCGCTTGCGCAGGTGGACGAGGGCACCTTCGTTATCCTTTACGCGCCGGAGGGACCCGTGTTCGAGAACTGCAAGGAAATGCTTGCGAAGCTCGACGACATCGGCGCCGAGGTCATCCTTGTTTCGGATAACGAGGAGATCGTCGCCGGCCGTCCGTTCTCCTTCCTCGTTCCGAAGCTCGGCTGCGACTGCGTTTCGCCCTTCCTCTTCGCCGTGTTTGCGCAGATGTTCGCCTGCAAGCTGACGGCCGTGAAGGGACGTAACCCCGACGCGCCCAGAAATCTGAACAAGGTTACCATTACGAAGTAAGCAGAATTTGATATGCAGGAAAAAACGCTCTTTCGAGCGTTTTTTCTTGAATCATACCCAAAAAGTCCGGAGGCATTCGGCCCGCGCGGCCGGCAGGGGCTTTCGGGCCGCAGGAAAGGTTTGGTCAGAAAAGTGTCGTCGCAATCGCCGTTTTCACTATTTCGCTATCTGAAACCGTATCGGGTGCAGTGCGTCGTCGGTCCGCTGTTTAAGCTGACGGAGGCGGTGCTGGAGCTTTATATGCCGTTTCTGCTCGCGCAGGTCATCGACCGCGGCATCGCAACGGGGGATTACGCCTACGTCCGCCGGATGTCGTTCGTGCTTGTGGGCATCGTCACCGCCGGACTGGGGATGGCGCTGGTTTGCCAATATCTGGCCAGCAAGACCTCGCAGGGCTTCGGCACCACGCTGCGCAATGAGCTGTTCGGCAAAATCATGTCCCTCTCGCACGGCGATACCGACCGCTTCGGCGCGCCGACGCTCGTCAATCGGCTGACCAACGACGTCAACCAGCTTCAGTTTGTGGTCGCTATGCTCATCCGGCTGGTCATCCGCGCGCCGTTCCTGTGCGTCGGCGGGATGATTATGGCGTTCGTCCTCGATTGGCGGCTGGCGCTGATTATCGTCGCCGTCATCCCGCTTTTCGTTTTTACGATGGCGCTGATTATGAAAAAAAGCGTGCCGCTGTATAAACGCGTTCAGACCCACTTCGACGGGATGTCCCGCATCATCCGCGAAAATATGTCCGGCGTCCGCGTGATCCGTGCCTTCGGCAAAACGCGGGAGGAAAACGCCCGCTTCGGCGGCGAGCTGGACGAGTTCACGGCCGCCTCCGTGCGGGTCGCAAAGGTTTCGATCCTGCTGAACCCGATCACGCAGTTGATTATGAACGCGGCGATCCTTTTGATTCTCGCCGTGACCGGCGTGACCGCGCATAACGGTGGGGACGTGTCCACCGGCACCATCGTTGCGCTCATCAATTACGCCAACCAGATTTTGGCGGCCCTCATTGTCGTTTCCAATCTCGTCGTCACCTTCACCAAGGCGTATGCCTCGGCGAACCGCGTGGCGGAGGTGCTGTGCGTGGAGACCTCCATCGTCGGCGGCAGCCTGACCTATGCGCCGTCGGACGCCGGTCCGCAGATTGCCTTCCGCAACGTCTTTTTCACCTACGGCGACGGCGAGGACGAGCTGGAGGACGTCTCTTTCACTGTCGAACGCGGGGAAACGGTCGGCATCATCGGAACCACCGGCGCGGGCAAAACGACGCTGATCAACCTGCTGATGCGCTTTTATGATGCGCGCAGCGGCGAAATCCGGATCAACGGCCGCGATATCCGCGAATACGACCTCGCCTCGCTGCGCGGCGCCATCGCGGCCGTGCCGCAGAAGGTGCAGCTTTTCTCCGGCTCAATCGAGCAGAACCTCCGCTGGGGCAGGCCGGACGCGACCGACGAGCAGGTCGTCCGTGCCGCGCGCGCGGCGCAGGCAGACGGGTTTATTTCCGCCAAGCGCGAGGGCTATCGCGCGCAGATTGAGCGCGGCGGTGTGAATTTTTCCGGCGGCCAGCGCCAACGCTTGGCGATTGCGCGCGCACTGGTGCGGGATTTCGATATTCTGATTCTGGACGATTCCTCCAGCGCGCTCGATTATTCGACCGATGCGGCCATCCGCAGCGCCATTCGGCAGGAATATGCGGGGAAAACGCTCATCGTCGTCTCGCAGCGCGTAAATTCGATTATGGACGCCGATAAGATTCTCGTTCTGGACAACGGCCGCATCGTCGGCGAGGGCACGCATGAATCTCTGCTGCGGACCTGTGATTTCTATCGCGAGATCTGTGCGTCGCAGCAGATCAAAGGGGGCGTGGAGCAATGAAAAACAATACCGTGACGCGCCTGCTGGCTTATGTGGGCAAAAGTAAGAAAACGCTTCTCTTCGTGTTTGTCACTGTGCTTGTCGGCAACGTCAGCCTGCTGCTGGCACCGCGCTATATCGGTGACGCGGTCGATCTGCTCGCCGAGGGCGGCGATGGTTGGGAGCGCGCCTTTGTGACGCTGCTGGCGCTCATTGCGGGGTTGTATGCCGTCGGGTCGTTCCTGCAATGGCTCAGCGCGCGCGCCGGCAAGCTGGTCGCCTTCCGCACGACCAACGCCATCGTGCGGGACGCGTTCGCCAAGCTGGGGCGCCTGCCGCTCTCCTTTTTCGATACGCATAAGCACGGCGACGTCATCCATACGCTGACCAACGACGCCGATATGGTAGCCGAGGGGCTTTCGCAGGGGATCATCCAGTTCATCTCCGGCGTGCTTTCGATCGTCATTTCACTGGTGATGATGCTGATGCTGGACGTGCGTGTGACGCTCGTCGCCGTGTTCGTCACACCGCTCTGCTTTTTCGTCGGCTGGGCGATCACGCGCTACGGCGGCCGGCGCTTCCGCGCGCAGGCCGGCACGCTCGGCGAGCTGAACGGCTTTGCGGAGGAATACATCAGCTCGTTCCATACCGTCAAGCTGTTTTCGTATGAGCCGAACGCGGTCGAAGCCTTCGGCAGAATCAACGCCGAGCTTTATCAGAGCGGCTACCGCGCGCAGTTCGCCTCCGCGCTGGTCAACCCGACGACGCGTTTTGTCAATAATATCGCGTATGTGCTCGTCGGCGTGTTCTCCCTCCTCTCGGTGCTGGACGGCAACCTGACCGCCGGCGGCATCACGGCTTTTCTCACCTATACGTCGCAGTTTTCCAAGCCGTTCAACGAAATCACCGCCATCACCACCCAGATTCAGAACGCAGCCGCCTCCGCTCGGCGTATTTTCGGGCTGCTTGACGAGCACGAGCAGCAGCCGGAGCCGCCGGACGCGGTCGCGCTGCACGACGCGCAGGGCAGCGTCGCGTTCCGCGACGTCAGCTTTTCGTACAGCAAAGAGAAGCCGCTTATCCGCCATTTCAGCTTTACCGCCGCGCCGGGCACGACCGTCGCCATCGTCGGCCCTACCGGCGCGGGCAAGACGACGCTCGTCAATCTGCTGATGCGCTTTTATGAGCTGGACGGCGGCGTGATCGAGGTGGACGGCAGGGACATTACCACGCTGACGCGCGACAGTCTGCGCCGCTCGTTCGGGATGGTGCTGCAGGAAACATGGCTGTTTGACGGCACCGTGGCCGAAAACATCGCTTACGGACGTCCGAATGCCACGATGGATGAAATCACCGCCGCGGCGAAGGCGGCATACGCACACAGCTTCATCAAACGTCTGCCGGAGGGCTATCAGACGCTGATCGAGGGCGGCGGCGCGAACCTCTCCGCCGGACAGAAGCAGCTTCTCACCATCGCCCGCGCGATGCTGGCGGATACGTCGATGCTGATTCTCGACGAAGCGACGAGCAACGTGGACATCCTGACGGAAATCCGTATTCAGAAGGCGTTTCGCAGCATTATGGAAGGGAAGACGACCTTCATCTTCGCGCACCGCCTTTCCACAATCCGCGATGCGGACGTCATTCTCGTGATGGATAAAGGCGACGTCGTGGAGGCCGGCACCCACGAGGAGCTGCTGCAAAAAGAGGGGATTTATAAAACGCTGGTGCAAAAGTCGATGGAAAATCCGTCGGAAATGTAAGCCGGCAAAAGCATTCGGAGGCGGTCCGCATCGGTCCGCCTCCGAAAGCAGAAAAATGTTGTTTCCCGAAGCAATAAATTTCCTGTTTCCACTTGACTTTGACGCTCGTTTGTATTATAATAAACGAGTACGTGTGAGACACGGGCGAAATAGAATATCGGGGTGTGGCTCAGTTTGGTAGAGCGCTTGGTTCGGGACCAAGAGGCCGTGGGTTCGAATCCCGCCACTCCGACCAGGCAGGGCCCGGAGCCAATTCGCGCTCCGGGCCTTTCCTTTTCCTTATAACGGCGTCGCCCGCGTTTTCACGACGTCTTTTTGTCCAATGGGACATTGGCGTTCGCGACGGGCCTTGCTGCTTGGCAGCATCCGGCATGGACAACAAGAGGGGAAGTCGGCCGGACAGCGGCCGGCTTCTTTTGCGTTCTCCCCTGCGGGAGCGCGGTATAAACAGAAACGAGGTGTGCTTGCGATGGAAACGAATGCCAAGCCGATGACAGTCGGCGGCTTTCTCATCAAGCTCTTACAGGGCGTACTGATCGGACTCGGCGCCGTGCTGCCCGGTATTTCCGGCGGCGTGCTGTGTGTGGTGTTCGGCGTTTACGCGCCGATTATGGCGCTGCTGTCCAATCCGTTCCGCGCGTTCAAGCGGTATGCGCCGACGCTGCTGCCCGTCGTCATCGGGATGGGGATCGGCTTCCTCGGCGTTTCCAAGGTGCTGGGGATTCTGCTCGAGACGTATCCCGACGCATCGGTCTGCCTGTTTGTCGGCCTGATCGTCGGTATGCTGCCCTCGCTCTTTCGCGAAGCAAGGTCCAAGGGGCCGGTGAGCGGCAAGGATTATGTCGGCATGGCCATCGCTTTCGCCGCACTTTTTGCTTTGCTGCTCATATTGAACGATCTGTCGGTTGAAATCACGCCGAATTTCGGCTGGTACCTGTTCTGCGGCTTCTGTCTGGCGATGAGCGTGATCGCGCCCGGTATGAGCTTCTCCACGCTTCTGATGCCGCTCGGCTTGTATACGCCGTTCGTGAAGGGCATCGGCGACTTCGATTTCGGCGTCCTGATCCCCGGCGGCATCGGCGCGCTGCTGACGGTCATCCTTTTGGCGAAGGGGATGAATTATCTGCTGCAAAAGCACCATTCCATGGTTTCGCATGTCATCATCGGCATCATCCTTGCCGCGACGCTGCCCATTATCCCGTTTGCGGGCTTCGTAAGCAGTGTGCAGAACGGCATTACCAACGCCTTGTGCTTGCTCTTCGGCGTGGCGGCCGCGCTGCTGCTGGACCGGTTCAACCGCAAGGTCGATGTCCCTGATTCGGCGGCGTAAAAAGGGCAGGGGAGTCTGCATGTTTTATAGGGCTACGAAGCAACTTGCTCCGCAGCCCTTTTTTGTTTGGTATTGCATTGCTTTAAGCCGGAATGTGCGGAGGTTGCGCTTTTCGCATCCGGCGGTAGAAATAGATTGCCGCAATCAGCGAAATCGTGTCCACGACGGGCTGCACCGCCATGCAGCCGTATAAGGGGACCAGACGGTCCAGCAGGAACAGCAGCGGAATGTCGAGCACGCCCTTGCGCAGAATCGAGCAGATTAAAGACGCCTTCACATTGCCGACGGCTTGAAACTGTATGATCATCGGGTAACACAATGACATCATCGGCATCGCGACCACCATAATGCGGAGAAACGCGGCGCTGTAAGAGACGGTCAGCGGATCGCCGATGAAAAGACCCGTCAGATAGGGCGCGAAGCACTCGTAGACGCCGACGCACAGCAGCGAAAATCCGAGGGAGATGCCGCAGCCGAACAAAAACGCGTCATGCCTGCGCTTTTGGTCCCCCGACGCGTAATTGTAAGCCAAAAACGGCAGCAGCCCGTTTGCCACGCCGATAGAGAAGTACAGCGGAAGCTGGTCCAGCTTTTTGACGATGCCCAGCGCGGCGACGGCCTCCGTGGCATATCCCGAAACGAATTTTGAAATGGCGGCGATCGAGACGACGGTCAGCGCATATTGCACGGCGGACGGAAAACCGACGGTGAGGACATCTTTGATGTGTTTGTGTGCGCGCTTTAGCCGCGCCGGCGAAAGGCTGACGATAGTTGACCGCCGTTTTGCCGCGGCAAACAGGATGAAGAACAGCGCGGCGGCTGTATTGGAAATCGCCGTCGCCGCGCCTGCGCCGGCCGCGCCCAGATTCAAAAAGCGGGGCAGGACGAAAACCGGGTCCAATACAATGTTGCAGATTCCGCCCAGAGAAACGCCCAAAGCGGCGACCAGCGCGTTTCCCTCGGCGCGGATAAGGTTTGCCAGCAGGACGTTCAGCACGGTCCCCGCGCCGCCGATGAGCACAACCCACTTCGCGTACCCGAACGCGAACGGATAGGTGTCCGCCGTCGCGCCGCAAAGGTACAAGATCGGAGAGGCGAGGCTCCAAAAAAGCAGTGAAAACAGAACCGAAGCCAAAAGCGCGCCCCAAAAGGAAAGCGCACAAATCTCTTTGGCCTTTTCGTCCTCCCGCCGTCCGAGCGTGCGCGCCGCAAGGCTGGCGCCGCCGACCGCAAACAGATTGGATACGGCCGTCAGCATCAGAAACACGGAGGAAACGACCGTAACGGCCGCCGTCTGCCGCGGATCGTTCAGAAGCCCCACGAAATAGGTGTCGGCCAGACTGTAAATCAACACGATCATCTGGCTGATAACTGCGGGGACGATTTGCTTGAGAAGTGCTTTGCGTACCGGCATTTGTTCAAACAAATAGGTTTTATCCGCAATTTTTGTCATACGAAGCTACCTTTGCGAAGTGATTTCAAACCGCAGGCCCGAGCAACACAGCGGTGCAAATCGGGATTTTCTCGTCCTGCACTTTTTACCTTATTATTATGACATTTATTATAAATCACAATCCTTCTTTTGTCAAGCAAACCGAATAAAAACGCAAGAAGACGAAGAACGCGATTTCATTGCCTTTGCTGCCGTGCGTTTTGACACGAAGAAAAGCGAAAGCCGTCAGCTTATGGACTGACGGCTTTTTGTAATTTTATTTTTGGCTCAACTGACGACTTGATGGTTGGAAGAATTTGCGGTACCGCCGTCTTTTTTGCGAAAATGTGTTAAGATCGCGTTCCGCTCATCGGACGGCAAAAGTGAAAGGAAGAAGGCCAGCGTCACGGCTGAAAATTCGGCTTTTCCGCTTTCCAACGCTTCGTAATCCTCCGGCAAAAGTCTTAATTGTTCCGCCATTTCTTCTTGCGTGAATCCGTTGGCGAAACGGAAGTCGCGTATGCAGATGCGCATCAGACGCTGCATACGGGCGTTCGGCGATCGCATGGGTGTGAAGTCCTCCTGTTTGAATGTTCTCAGAATATAAGTGTACCATCACGGCCGTTGAATAGCTACGAAGCATACTTCAATTTTATAATTTCACGAAGAATTTTTCGCTCATCCAATTTATTGAATAAGGAGAGTATGGGGTGGACGTTTTCGTAAACCTCATTTATTATACAAAATAAAAATTTTGTTTAATAAAGGGGAATAGAAACACAGAAAAATACCAAGGGCTTAAATTGGCTGATTTATGCGGACTCGCGTTGAGATTCCTCCAATGCGGCGTTTTACGCTTTGTTATAGTGCGTGCCGTGTTATGAGATTCATACGGAGTGTAATTTCTCTAAAATGTTCGCGAGTTCGTGCGTACTCAACGGTGTGCGCGGCTCATCATTGTGCAGATGCCGCGGGCGTTTATCGCAGGCTTTATCTGCTTCTATCTAAAAGATAACTTCAACTTTGTTGAGCCTCAAGTACATATGGTGCATGCAGAAATCGCCCCAGCGGCGTATCTGTCTGAAGCCGACGGTAACTATGTTCTGGCGGTTCGCGATGCCTTGTCTGATATTTTATTCTGGGCCTTGCCTGATTTTATATTCATTGCTTGGATTAGGTTTGCGCTATTGTGCCGGCTATATATTCACGGTGTTCTGCGGTCCATACGGTAATTTGAGGCAAATCAAAATGCCGCCATATCGCTGTACGACGGCCGTGCGCAAAACTCAGCTCATCTGTTTATAGGCGATATTTTGTCCGTAAATGTGTATGTGTTTTGAAATTTCCGGCTTTCGGGCGAAGCTGCTCTTGCATGTCTGGATATTGGCTTTGAGCCTTTTTCTATAATATAATTTTGCGTTTTGCGCAATTGAAAATGTGAATAAAATATTACCAACAGTCGAATTGCGGGGTATTATGTAAACTTCTTTTGCTTTTATGGAATCAAAACATCTGTCGCGCTGAATCTGTGGAGACGGTATTGACGGTGAAAAAATACACAATCGACAAAGCAGATTCCGACAAGGGAGATTTCAAGGGGATACAAAGTTTTCAAGAAAATTCAAGGAAAGCATTGCAGCCGTATCTTGCAATGGATATCAAACCTTAAAAGGCCCGAATAAAGCATCAAGGAGCGCGGATAATCGCGAGATGCCCGGCGACATATATATGCGTTTCATTTCCAGATCGTTCGTCCGCCGCCGGACCTCATAATCAAAGCATCATTATCAAAGCAAGATCAAAGCGAGGATATAAAACCGATTCGGAAGTTTGGCGTTTCCGGAAGTTTGGCGTTTGACAACAGCTTTGCAATATGTTATACTGTATACGATTGTGGCGCATACGGAAGTATGTCTGAAATGCCGGGGATTGGAGCTTGCTCCGAGATTTCTCGGGCGTTTCGCTGTGCAAGAATTTTCACGCATTTTACGCCGAATTTTGTCGATTCTTGTCGAATTTCGGTGAAAAGTCCGAATCTTCCCTGCCCCAGCCCACGCGCTTCACCGAAGCTGTGTGCTGTCCTTCGCGAAGGGTGTCCGCCGTCTGTGTGCTCGATGCGGCGGGGGTGCGTAGAATCGAATAAAATTATAAGGGCCAAAATAAAATATGAATTATCCAAGCAGCTTGAGCAGGTCAAATACGCTGCGGATGGGGATGATTTCCACGCCGTCGGTATTGGCCTTGAGCTTATTCAGCGCTCTGTACGGAATGGCGATCCTTTTGAAGCCGAGGCGTCTGCTCTCATGGATTCGGATGTCAATGCCGGTGACGGCCCGGCATTCGCCGGAAAGACCGATTTCGCCGAACGCGATCAGATCCTCGCGCACGGGCAGATCGCGCAGCGTGGAGATCAGCGCGAGCGCCGAGGACATATCGGCGGACGGCTCGTCCAGCCGCAGGCCGCCTGCGACGCTGAGATACACGTCCTGCGTGGAAAATTTCAATCCCAGCCGTTTTTCCAGCACGGCAAGCAGCAGCGACAGGCGGTTGTAGTCGATGCCGGCGGACATCCGCCGCGGCGACGGATAAACGGTCGGCGACGCCAGCGCTTGGATTTCAGCGATGATGGGGCGGCTGCCTTCAATTACACAGACCGCGCAGCTTCCCGACACGTCGGTCTGCCGCTGCGTCATCAGCAGCTCGGAGGGATTCTCCACCTCGCGCAGTCCGTCGTCCAGCATCTCAAAAACGCCGATTTCATTTGTCGAGCCGAAACGGTTTTTCGCCGCGCGGATGATGCGGAAAATGTGCTGCTTGTCTCCCTCAAAATATAAAACGGCGTCCACCATATGCTCCAATACCTTCGGGCCCGCGATGGCGCCGTCCTTATTGACATGCCCGACGATGATGACGGTGACGCCCTCGTTTTTTGCTTTATGGATCAACTGCATTGCCGTCTGCTTGACCTGCGTGACCGTGCCCGGCGACGAGGCGACCTCATCGTCGTAGACCGTTTGGATCGAATCGATGATCACGACCTCCGCGCCGTTCAAGTCGATTTCGGGAATGATTTTGTTTATATTGGTCTCTGCCAAAACGGACAGGCGGCTGTTATCGACGCCGAGACGTCCGGCGCGCAGCTTGATCTGCGAGGGCGATTCTTCGCCGGAGACATACAGAATCCGGCTGCCTGCGTCGATAAACTGGCAAATTTGCAGCAGCAGCGTCGATTTGCCGATGCCCGGCTCGCCCGAAAGCAGCACGACCGAGCCTTTGACCAGACCGCCGCCGAGCACGCGGTCGAATTCGCCGATGCCTGTGGAAATGCGGATATAGTGCGGGAACTCGACCTGATCGATCGGCACAGCGCTGCTTTTTTCCGGCACAGAATAAACCTTTTCCACGCGCTTGGGCGGCGTCGGACGGCCGGCGGCTGTGGAGGCTGCCGGCGCAGCGGATTCCTCCAATGTGTTCCATTCGCCGCAGTCCGGGCATTTGCCGAACCACTTGGAGGTTATGCTGCCGCAGTTTGTGCAGATGTATGTTGTTTTCGGTGCCACTCGCGCCGCCTCCGCTTCCTCTGTTTTGGACGTTCCTTCATTTATGAATTCGTATGAATGCGTATGTGTATATACGCATTACGGTTATGTGTTCGTTTCGCTTTCGACCAGATAGTCCGTGATCCCCTTGAACAGCGAAAAGGCCACTGCGTTCTGATACGCCTCCTGCTGAAGCAGATACGCTTCGCGCTCGTTGGACAGAAACCCGCATTCGACGAGGACGGCGGGCTTTTTGATGTTCTCCAGAATGTAGATCGTCCCGTTCTCGGGCTTGACGACCCGCGTGTTGTCCGGCGAGAACAGCTTGGTCGCGCGCTGGATGGATTCCGCCAGCATCAGGCTCCGCGCGTCGTTTTCCGAATAAAAGGTCTGCGGCCCGAAATAACGCTCGGCCGTGAATTTGTTCATATGTATGCTGACGAACAGAGCGTTCTCAAAGCCTTCGGCAAAGGCGAGACGGTTTTTCAGGTCGTACATTTTTTTGCTTTTCGCCTGCTCCTGCGTATACAGCAGCACGTCCTTGTCGCGTGTCAGCACAACGTTCACACCCGTCAGCTCCAGAAAATCCTTGAGCTTTTTGGCAATCGACAGATTGATGTCCTTTTCCACGGCGCCGTTGGCAACCGCGCCGGGGTCTTCCCCGCCGTGTCCGGCGTCCAGAACGATGGTAAAACGGTCCTTTTGCGCCGTCGTCTGTTCAAATGCTTCGGCGGTGTTGTAAATCAGCGCGGTCTGATAGCTGTTGTAGCCGATCGACGTGATGAACGAGGCGACAAACATAAAGACCACGACGATGGCGAACAGCACCAGAGTCACATAGAGCGAGATTTTCGTTTCACGCGTTTTATCCATAAGCCAATACATCCTCCTGCGGAAATGTATATGGCGGTTTGTCACTCTTTATTCACTTTCACCTTAAAGCCGAGAATTCCGCGCAGCGTCTTGTCCGACGCGCCGATGTAATAGCCGAGAAAGCAGGAAAGCAGGCCGGGCAGCAGCGACAGCGCAAGCACGAGCGGCTGCAGGAACGGCAGCGTTTCGGAATTCACATAAGCGACCAGTCCGCTGTACATCGCGTGGATGATGAAATTCAGCACCGATGAACACACCAGATAGCCGCCGCTGAAATCCAGCGCGAAAAAGAGCAGCGCCAGCGCGGCGAAAAGAATGGTCGGAAGATAGGCGAAAAAGCCAAGCTTTAAGCCGGTCAGCTTGTTCGGCGGGCAGTCACCGTTGATGTTCTTCGTCACATCGCGCGCGCCGCGCTGAAAAAACACGTCGTATTCCAGAAAGCAGAAGAAGCCGCCCGCAAACAGCGCGGCGAGCAGGAGAACAAAGTCGTTTTCGCCGTTCGTCCCGACCATCGCCATGCAGGGCCAGGTAATCATCACGCCGAACACCGAAATGGTAAACTGATTGATCCAGAATTTCCGCATCTCTTTCAAGTTTTGGGTGTACAGGGACAAAAATTTTTTCACGTTGTTTTTCCTCTCATTTCTTTACGGGCTGGGGCTTTTGCTTTTTCCTGTTTTTCATACACAGCAGCGCCGTGACGAGGATAACGGCGACCGACGCGCAGCAGATGATGATTTTGATCGTGATGTCCTCGGCGATGGGCAGATCGGCGGCGCAGCCTCTTCCGTAAACCGTCTCTCCCAGATCGTTGAGCGCGAACGTGCTGTCGCCGCTGTAAATGCGCAGCTTCGTCGTCGTCCCCTCCCCGCTTTTGACGCGGAATTGCAGCTTCGCGGTAATGGTGCCTTTTGTCACGCCCTTTCCGGGTCGTCCGTCGTTGGCGAAGGAGAGGTACACCCTCCCCTTTCCGTCCGCGCCGACCTCCGCGCGCGTCAAATTCTCGTTATCGCCGGTCCAGAGCTCCGGAAACAGCACCTCCGTGTCCTGATATTCGAGGATGGCGGGATCGTATTCGACGGTTGTATCTATGGCGATTAAGCCGTTGACGTCGGTAATGCCGTATACGTTGCATTCCACCGTGACGATGTCGCCGACGGACGCATCGTCCGTGCTCGGCGTCAGCATTGTTTCAAACGCGTAATCATTGGCGGCGTCGGCGGGCAGGACCGACAGCAGAGCAAACGCGGCGGCGCACAGATATGCGGAAATCCTTCGCATCACAGATTCCTCCCTTTCCGATATATGTAAGTGTCGTACAAACATATATATTAAGTATAGCACAGACGCGCCCGATAAAACAAGGCGGCAGATGGTAAATTTTTTATTGCAGGACGGAAATTGTCCGCCCGTCGGACGTGACCTTCACGCTGCCGTCGCGGGTGAGGAACACCTGCGCGCCGACCGCCTCCAAAGCGCTGACCGTGCGTGCGTCCGCTGGATTTTTGTCCGAGCAGGTGATGGCCGCGTATTTCGGCGATACCGCTCGGAAAAACGCTTCCGCGCCCTCGAAATAGTCGCCGTGGTTGGAGACCTTCAGAAAATCATACGTTCCCTCGCCGAGCGCCGTGAACTCCCCCAGCCGCTCGGTGAGCGCGTCTCCGGCGAACAGGAATCGGTTTTCGCCGTGCGTGACGCCGACGATCAACGAATATTCGTTGTCCTCGTTGTTCGGATAGGACGTCCGTTCCGGCGGATAGACGGTGTATTGGGCTCTGTCCAGCTCAAACGTCAGCGTCTCGGTCAGCGCCGTCGGCTGAATGCCGGCGGCCTCCATTGCGGCGGTAAAGCGGCGGTAGGTGGAGCTGCCCTTGCTGTATGCGGGGACGAGCACCTCCCCCACCTCGGCGTAGTCGAGAAGCGCTGCGGCGCCGCCGATATGGTCGCTGTCGTAGTGCGTGATGATCAGCTTGTCAATCGCGGTGATTTTGTGTTCCTTGAGGTAGCTGACAATCTCGGCGCCGTCGTCCTCCTCGCCCGTGTCGATGACGACCGTGTGCGAAGCGGTGCGCAGGATTATGCAGTCGGCGCGTCCGATTTTGAAAACCTTGCATTTCAGCGTGCCCACGTTGGCGGCCGGCGAATAATCGCAGGCGGACAATATCAGCAGCAAAGCGGCCAGCAGCAGAACGGCTGCTTTTTTTATCATGATGGACCGTTCCTTTCCACGCGAATCGGCAAATCGCCTTTTCAGCGGATATTTATTCAAAACGGCAGCAAACTATACATGTTCGGCTGTGTTTTTGCGGCGCAGCGTGCGCAGATAAGCCTTCGTCCCGTCGGGAATGCGCCGGCTCTCGACGGCCTTCTGAATGGCCTTGTTGTGCGTCCAGACGTCCAGCCGACATTCGCGGATATAGGGCAGCGCCGCGTCGTACTGCTTGGCCAGCGCGGTCGCAAAGAACCACGCGACCATCATGCGCAGATAGTATTCCTCCGAGCGCACCGCGGCGGCAAGCTCGAGTACAGACGGCGCAAACGCGTCGTCAAGGAAATGCGCCATCAGGGTTCGCAGCCCGAAGCGGACGGTATAGATGTGGTTGGACGCAAGCCAGACGCGGATTTGTCCGATGAGCACGGGCGGGCATTTTTTGAACACGGGCGGCGAAATCATATCGCAGGTCGCCCAGTTATCGACATACGGCAGCAGCGCGTCGAGCCCTTCGATAACGGCGTCGTAGCTGCGCCGCTTTTCGAGCAGACAGCCGTGCAGGTTGTATTCCTCAAAATAGCGGTGCGGCAGCGTTTGGCAGAAGGCTTCCGCCTCCGGCGTGTCCGCCAACTCGGCTGCCAGCCTGCGCAGCGCGGGCATTCGCACGCCGATGATGGCCGACGGATCAACGGTGGGTGTCAGGGCGGCGGAAAATTCGCGGTAGGCCGGGTCCGCGAGTGCGAGCAGCTTTTCGGTAACTTCGGTAACGGCGGATGTCTTGTCCAAGCTCTGTGTCTCCTATCCATTATCTTTCATACTTACGGATTATAATACCATAACCGCATCGCTTCGGCGCTTGCTGAACCGCCGGCGCGTGAAGCCCGGGCGGCTGCCGAACGTACTCCGGCGTTTTGCGGCATCCTATGCGGTTATCATACCATAGTTGACATCAGAAGTCAACCGAAACGGGGGAAATCCCCCGAGCAAATCTTGTTATAGTGAGGTAAAAGTATGCGGTCCTGTCAAACGATTTTCAAGCAATTTCTGAACGTCCGCCTGCGGAAATTCCGCTTTGCGCACGGCTATACGCAGGAGCGGATGGCCGAGCTGCTGCACATTTCCACGCGGGCCTACTCCGATTTGGAGCGCGGCAAATACAGCGCCTCGGCACTGACGATGCTGTTTTTCATGTCCGAGCTGCAGGAGACGGAGACTCTGGCGCTGCTGAACGATTTCCGCAAGGTGATGCATTCGGCGCTGCTTTTGGACGAGGGGTAACAGAAAAACGGAACGCACTGCGTTCCGTTTTTTTATCGTCCCTGCCGCGTTTCCTGCTGTTTTTCCGCTTTTCTGCGCCTTTTCTCGACGAGACGTGATATGCCGTACATCACCCAGAAGGGCGGGACGATGTGAATGAGAATCATACAGAGCGGGAAAAGGCGGCCCGTGAAGCGATACACAAGCTCTACCGGCGTACCCGGGAAATTGTCCGAAACAAACATCAGATTCGTGCCGAGTACTGCGTTGACGAGATAGGCGACGACGCCGACGATGAGGACGACGGTCCCGTATGGGATTTGATCCTTTGCCCGAAGCACGACATAGCCCCGCATAATCACCAGAATGCCGAGGTAAATCATAATGGAATGATACAGAAAGCTCTGGAAAGTGATATAATGAAAAAACGGATACATCGGAAGCGAGGTGTTCGGGCAGAGCAGGAACATGACCCCGCCGATTATGGAGCCGACCGCCAGAAAGGTGTCTCCGCAGCGCTTGACAAAGCCCTTGCCGAACGCGCTCATGAAGCCGCAGTACAGCGTCAGACTGCAAAAGTACAAGGGGATGTAGTGATTTGGCTCGTCGGGACCGTTGACGATCAGATTGAACACAATTTTGATGATTTCAAAAATCCAGAGAATTACCGTGCAGATCCATATCGTTTTTCGGATTTGGGGAAAAGACATCCGGCGCGAGAAATAAAGCGCCGCTGTGATGAGCGCCGCGCTCGCGAGCAAAAGGATGAGATGTTCCACGCCGAATAAGCCGCAGGGCTCGTAGGTCCCGGGCGGCACAAACAATCGTTTCATGCGTCTGCCCTTCTTTTTATGGTTTACCTATGCCTATGCTTTATGATAACGTCTCTATTATAGCATATTGTGAGGAAAAGAGCAAGTCATCGTTAAGCTGTTGAAAACGGCTGTAAAAAGCTGTGATTTGTGACTTGGCTGTTTACGCGCAGCCGCGCGTGCGGTTATCCGTACGGTAAAAAGCAAGGACAACTATAACAGGGACTGTCATAGCAATTTTTTCCATAGCAATTTTTGCCATAGCAATTTTTGCTATAGCGAATATGCCGTCAGCGGCTCGCGTTGTACGGCGTGTCGTGCAAACAGAAAGGCGGGACTGTTATGTCGGCGGCTCAATTTGTGCAAAAACGGCCCCTGAAATCGTTCGAGTCGTTTCAGGGCGAAGCATATGCTGCGGTTGCTTGTCTTATAACAAATCGTGTTATAATTCAGACGCCTGTGAAACGTCAAAAACGCTAAATCTGTATGAACATTGTAATTATTATTTTTTTATGAGATTCTAAAAACGCAGATTTTGATGCTTTGGTACCCAAATGGTACCCGGATTTCTCGTGCGGATATAAAAAGATACGGGAAAATAGAAAATTTAAGAAAAATCCTCCTACGTTGCAATATTCTGTTTGTCTGCTGTCACGCTGTAGAAATCTGTTTTCGTGGATGCGGATTGCATACCATTACTCCTGACGTTTTCACGTCTGAAAGTTTTACCACATACGGCTTTCATACTGAGAGTTGGCAGTGGCACCAAGTTTTTGACTGCAAAAGATTCGGCAGCATTCCTTTTTTAGAATGCTGCCTTTGCTCCAATAAGAAGGTTGCCATATACATCGTACATAGAGATATGACGCTTGAGAATTTGACGTTTGAACCGCTCGCAGATCTTCGAGCGTTTGGGGAGTCCGTCAAGGGCGTAGACCAAAATCTTATCCACTCTTCCCTGCCGAACTGCCTCTCTCATCTGTCTGAATCCCATTGCCTCTAAACTTGGCTTTGAGTAATCGAACGAGTCGCCTACAAAAAGCTATCCTTAATCTGTAGGCTAAGGTCAATCTTGTCATCGGATGTTGAGTGAAAGGACTCGGAAGAAAGGCGTAAGAGTATATTCTGTGCCGAAGCCAAGCCACCATAGAATATCTGATCCCTAGTCTCCTTATTCATACCCGCATAAAGCCGAGCAACAGTTTGATTGATTGGAGGGGCTGTATGAACCGGTTTCTTCACTTTTTTCCGAACAGGCTTGAAAGTAATCCCTTTTTCGGAGGAAGATTCTGAATGTTATTCAGATCAAGCAAAAGCTCCTCACAGTTATGATAGCGTTCATCAGGATTGGGGGCAATACACTTTTGGATGATGTATTCCATGCCTTTCGAAACTTCGGTTTGACCCGGCGAACCGGAGGCATTTCATACGGAGGTTCATTCGGTGCAATTCCTGTTAGAAGCTGGTGCATGGTAATCCCAAGTCCATAAATATCCGACCTCTGATCTATCGCACCCTTTCCCCCATATTGCTCAGGCGCAGCATATCCCCTTGTTCCAAGGTAATCAATATCATTCTGCGCACCCGGCTTGTATTCCATTGCTATGCCGAAATCGATAAGCTTGACTGCACGGGAATTTGTTACCAGGACATTCATCGGCTTCATATCCCGATAAATGTACGGCGGATCAAATCTATGCAAGTAAAGAAGTACGGCTGCCAATGATTGCGCATAGTATTTGTCAAACGGGATTTTCGTCACATCGTCATAAAGATCCACATGGTTGCAGTTCGGAATAACCATCATTTCCTTTGGTTCTTGGGCATTTTCAAACGCCGCATCACTGAAGAAACGACTCTCTGCCTGCTCACCGACAATAAATAATATCGGGCGGGGGCTGATCTCATCAATGTGAGCAAGAAGCGGATAGTTGATAAAGGAAAGATCGCTGGTTGTAGTGAAACCACCTCGTGCGTTCGGGTGATGACCACGTTTTGTCGCATAAAACTCGAAAAATTCACGCCAAATACCTTGCATTTCAGCGGGAATTTCCGTTACTGCATCTTCCGGGAAAGACGGAATATATTCGGGATAACCGTTCTCCACATCTATCCAACGCTGCAAGGAAAGGCGCTTCTTGTTTTCTGTAATCTGCTCCGGCGTTTGACCTGCGCGGGCAGCATAACTCATGTCATACATACTTGCGGTTACAACTGCCTTAATGCGCATATCCATTGCCGCTGCTGAGAGCGAGAAACCGCCGCTTCCGCAGATGCCGACAGCACCAATCCTATCACGGTCAACATAAGACAGAAGTCCCAGACAATCCACACCGGCGCTGATGTTCTCGCTGAACATATCGGGTGAAGAAACATGGCGGGGCTCGCCGGCTGACTCACCCATATAGCAGGGGTCAAAGGTCAGAACGACAAAGCCCCTTTTTGCAAGTTCATTGGCATAGACAGACGGCCCCTGCTCCTTCACGCCGCCGTAAGGTGCGCCGACCACGACTGCGGGGTATTTGCTGTTTTTGTCCATATCCTTTGCGGTATAAAGATCCCCCGCGAGAGCAAAACCATAGCGGTTATTGTAACGGACATGTTTTCTTTCAACAGCTTCGTTCAGTGTGCAAATGTAATTCCTCATAATCATTCTCCTTTAGTAAAAATATTTTTGATAAACGAAAAAATCTAAAACATTGATATACCGCAGTATTTCGTGAGTTTTGGACTTGAAAGGTGTTCACTTTCCCTTAAATTTTCCCTTATGAGAATTTTTAAGGGAAAGTTTTTATTGTGCCTTATCAAGTCCATCGAGCAGTCTTGCGGAATTGCGTTTGGCTTCCCTTGTTGCGTGAGCATATACGTTCATCGTCAGCTTCACATCATCGTGCCCTAACAATTCCTGTACATCCTTTGGTGCGGCACCCAGTGCGAGCAGATTACTTGTATAGGTGTGGCGCAAGCTGTGAAAATGAAAGCCTTTCAATCCATCAATTTCTTTTTGCAATCTGAGGCAAAGCTGTCCGAGTGTTTCACGGCGGATAAATTTTCCGTCAGCATTGGTGCATACAAAGTCAATCGGCGTAAATCCATCGGCAGGCTGTTCAGAGACTTCACGGCTGTATAATTCGTAGTGTGTCCGATTACCCACCCGTCTTTGCAGATAATAATTCTGCTTGTAATATTCGCCGTATGTGTTGCGGTTTTGCTCCTGCTTTGCTTTTGCTTCTTGCAAGATTTTCGTCAGTGATTCTCCGAAATCCACAGTGCGTATCTTGTTCCGCTTTGTAGGTCCGATCTCAACCTTTTTCTCGGTGTGATTGTAGGACATACTTCTGCGTACCGTCAAATACTGCTCGTCCAAATTTACATCCTGCCAAGTTAACGCACATACCTCTCCAAGCCTCAGACCGGTGTAATAGGCGATCTGAATTGGTAGTATGGCAGGATGCTTTTTCTTCGTTAAATAGTCTGTAATCGCCTTAAACTGCTCGTTAGAGATAATAGAGGATTGAGCGTCAATATCCGAATCGAACATTTCACAGTCGTTCTTCTTTGCCCTTACAACGACATATTGCATCGGATTAAAAGTAATAAACTGTTTTGGAAACACCGCAAACCGAAAAGCACCGCGCATAACGGCGGCATATCCATAGGCGGTCATATAGGAAAACGGCTTGCCACGGTTGCCCTCTGCACAGATCTTATCAAAGAACTTCTGCAGATGCTCTACTTTGACCGTTTGCAGTTTTCTTTTGCCTATGGGGTGCTTTTTAATGTACTTGATAATATTGGAATAACTCGTTACCGTACCGTTTGATTTTCCGCTCGGTACAACTTCTTCCGTGACCCACATATCAAGCATATCGCCAACAGTAATATTCTTCGCCATAGCAACAAATTTTGTGCTTTCGTAATCCTCCATTGCTTTGCGAAGCAATGCTTCGGTTTCGCTTTTGCTTTCCGTTCCCGGATATTCCTTTTGAACACGGTTTCCGCTTTCATCCTCAATGTAGAAGCGGTAGTACCACTTCTTACCCTTTTTTCTTACAGAACCTTTTGCCATAATATAAACTCCTTTCTGTCGGCAAACGGAACTGTTGCGATGTGTTGTTTTCAGTTTAACATGAATATTTGACTAAAGCAACAGTCCGTTTGTGACAAGCTGCTTATTCGGCAGATTTTACTTCGTCAATATTCAATAGGTCTGCACCTTCATTCATTTCCATAAATTTCATCAAAACATCGGTGCGGATAATGTTCTTTCTGCCGATCCGCAACACGGGAAGCTTGCCGGCGTTGATAAGGTTTCGGAGCGTATTTCTTCCGATACCTGTTTGACGGGCAGCTTCCTCAACGGTCAAGCCGAGTTTTGTGACCATACATCAGCCTCCTTTTCTGTGTAATGTGATTTAAGCATTCCTCCTGACTTTATTAAAAATTGCAAAAGTAGTATGAAAAGCGAAACGATTTTTGGCAAGTAAATCGTGCAAGCCGATTTTAAGAATCCTTTAACAGTTCAGAATAAAACTTCTTAACATCATTGCGGCTGTGTCCCAAGCGTTCGCTCATTTCGTTTTCCACCTGGCGTTCTGTCATACCGCCCTCTGCCATCAAGCGGCGGCGATTCTCCTGAAAATACAGATGTCTAAGGCTGTGCCAGGACGGTCTTTTGACCCTCGGCTTGCAGCCGGGATTTACATATTCGCGTCTATTGGGATCAATGAGTTTATCACTGTGATTGCTGCGCCAATTCTGTAACGATGCTTTCTCTTTCTTTACGCTGTGCTTGTGGTTGTCGCAGATCAGGTAGTCCTTGGACTTCTTGCCGCTACTACGAAGATACACAACAAGATCGTGCAAAATTTTCTCTTGAATGGCACGATCCACAGGCACATCCCTCGGACGACCGCCCTTGGTGTTGATAAGATGAAGCTGTTTATAGCGGATCGCATCTTCAAGCTGATACAAACGGAGCGTTACCGCTTCTTCAAAGCGCAGACCGAAGTACCTACCGAGGTAAGCGACAATAATCACATCGTAACGTTTCATCGAATAAGCGACCTTAATCATCTCGTCAAATTCTTCGGGCAAAAAGGAACGGTCAAATTCATAGTCGTTCTTCTCAGATATACCCAAGTCCCTGTTTGACGGCAGAATGTTTTTGCTGTGTGTCAGACCATGAAAGTGTCTTATGCCTGCCATCTCGGTGCGAATGTAGCTTGTTTTACAATCTCTGTCGAAAAGACTTTCAATGTAGGGGTAAATGTACTTTGCCGAGAGATTTTTCAAATTCTTCAGTTCTGTGTTTTCACCAAGCCATCTGCATAACCGATACTCTGCAGCATTATACCGGTTGATACAGCCGAGACTGTTGATGTTACTGCTTGCACGGTTATGGTCAGCTTGTTTTGTTAAATTCTTTGTCTTATTGGCATTTCTGACCTTTGTTTCTTCTTCCGTTAGTCTACCTATAGGGTTCTCCTCCTTCCTTTGAGATTTTTCGTATTCAATCTTTAAGGCTGAGGAAATATAGTACATACATTGCGATTTGGCAAGTACCCAAGGCAAATTTTTTCAAAAATTTTCAACAGGATAAAAATCGGCGGTGCAGGAGCTTCAATCTCCTGCACCGCCTTTGAAAAGGTAGGTCATTTTTCTATCATTCCGAAAAGCAAATCATCTGCTCCAAATGGGAACATCATTTTTGAGCGCATCATTCCGAAAAGAAGGTCATAATCATTCCGATTTGATGTCCATATCTATATCATTTATATAATTATGGGCATAAAAATCATTCCGAAAATAATTATCATTTTTCATTCCGAAACGAAGGCAAGGCATAGTTTACCCATTGGCAGTTTTATCGGTTTTACCTGCCGTTACTCCCATTTTTTTTCAAGGTGTTTGGAATTCCTTGCAAGTAAAGGCTTTTTGGTAATACCGGGGCTCCGTTTCTATTTCCCTGCGAAAATAGAAACCGAGCCAACGAAGGTCATATTATCATTCCGAAAAGGTATCATTAGTCATTCCGAATTGCAAGTCATCATTCATTCCGAAGAGAGGTCATATTAAATTGTTCCCGTTAAAGTTGGTCAGTATTATGGGGCATATGCCCCAACGCACACCTGCCATTTGACAGGCACCCGGTTGGGCTGCGCCTACACCACACACTAGCTATTAGATAGTCTACCGCTGAACTCGGCAGGGTGGCGGGGTTTCTATTTACCATTGAAAGCCCATAACATTGTCTGCTCTATGGCAGATAAGGCGGTATTTTGCTGATGAGATAATTCAAATGTACAGCAAATCCTACCTGTACAATCTTTACCGCTCAACAGGTGAGCCTATTATCCCAACGCCCCATTCGTCTGAATATACCGCAAGGGTGACTGTAGGCAAATGGCGCCATATACGTACAAATCCGTTGCACATCCATACGCTCTTCCATTTACCTACGGCGATCACGCCAGTCATTTGTGACCGCACCTCTTTTGCTCATTTACAAACCATCTTGCTTTTTACACATTACTTAATTCCTCCTTAGTCTATTACTGTAATTCCTCCTTACTCTCTGTAAAAAGAATACGCCTACAATATTGCAGGCGTACCTCTAAAAAGCAAGTAATTTAGTTTTAATATAGCAAAAAGTCTTAATACAACCCAAACAATCTCAAAAGTTTTTGCCAAAAGTTCAGTTTTTCTTCTACTACAGGTGCGACATCAACGGTTTCAGCAATCTCAATAGCTTCGGTCTGAATAACAAACTGTACGGATTTCACATTGGTATTCTTTTCTGAAACGAAGGATGTAATCTCTACATCACTACCGGTTGCGGAAGAAATCATAGAGTCAATTTCATCACTGACCTCTGTTTCAATGCCATCTGTTTCGGTTACAAATTCGCCGGTTCCGTTCTTCAGTTCAGTCGTACCGTCAAAGAGTTCCTTTACACCGTCATTCAGATCACCCACAGAGGTTTTCAGCGTACCCACATTTGCATAAAGGGTATCCATATTCAGCTTTAAGGTATTTGCTCCGCTTGCAGCACTGCTGACAGCAGAGGTATAGTCTTTCAGACCTTCATAAAAGAGGCTGTAATTATCAAGCTGACCTTTCAATTCAGCAACACTTGCGGCGGCAGAGTTTGCGGCACTGACAGCGGAAGCGATCTGATCGGTCACTTCATTGGATTTCATCATCTGTTCGATATAGCCGTTTTTAATCTGTTCTTTCTGCTCATCGGTCAAAGACTCTACCGCACCGGCTTTGATTTGCGCCTTTTGTTCTTCCGTCAAATTGGCTACTGCGGTAGTGATAATCTGTTGCTTTTGTTCCTCTGTCATAGCTGATACCGCTTGTGCGATTAAAGCCTGCCCTTCGGCAGTCTGCAAGTAGGCGGTTGCCTGTTCCTGCGTATATCCGTTTGCAACAAGCTGTTCCAAAACCGCTTGTGCCGCAATCTGTGCATACAATGTATCTGCCTGCGACTGCACATAGGTAAGATAAATCGCATCGGCATTCTGTTCCACATATCCTGCATAAATAGCATCCGCATTGGCATTAACTTGTGCCGTTACCTCGGCAAGAGCCTTATCATACGCCATCGTATAAACACTGTCGGCATCCATTGTTTTTAGAAGATCGGTTAAAACAGTGGCATAAGTTTCAGGCGTAAGTGTTACGGTCTGCAAGCCGTTCTTTGTAAGCTCAGCATTCAGTATGGTTTCAGAGGCGGAACACAGTCCCTCAAAAGCGGCATAGGCACCGTCAAGAAGTTCCTTGTTTTTAGATGTAATTTCGGTAAGACCGCTTGATAAGTCACCGACACCGCTGTTCAGTGCGCCAACGCCGGTATATAATTCTCCTACCTTTTCATTCAGAGTGCTTGTGCCATCATACAGTTCCTTTGCGCCGTCATTTAGTTCGCCTGCTCCTGTATCAAGGTCATTCACCGCACCGATAATTTCATCAATCTTGCTTTGAATTTCAGCATCATCAATCTCAATAGCGAGGTTTAATTTAATGCCGTTAATAGCAATTGCGCTCATTTCAAAATTGCTGACATTAGCTGTAATTTCAATATCAGCACCCTTGTTCGGCAAAATGGTATAGGTGAGCTGCTTATCGCTACCAACGTTGGCCACTGTTGCGCCGTCAGCAACAATATTGCTACACCTTTTTGTATCGAGCATAACGGTAGCCTGTAAAGCGTACCCTTCAAAGAAATTACCAATACATTTTTCGTTATCAGTAATTTTCATTGTGATTTTCAAGTTTCCGCTTTTGCCTGCGATTTCACTTGCGAAATGCTCTTTGCCGTCCATATAGTAACGAATGACAATATTCCAAGGCATTACATTGTTGTCGAGTTTACCCTCGTAATAAAGTTTTCCGGCTTTGGCATCAATGGTAACTGTTTCGCCTGAATAACCAATTTTATCGGTCGTAGTCATATTGCGAAGGCTCTCATATTTTCCGTAGTCAATAATCTGACCGTTTTCATCAAGGTCGAAAATATTGACTACATTGATCTCTTTTACCGAGCCATCAGCATTAAGATTGATATAAACAACCTCTTCTTTCGGCGTGTTCTCGCTGGCAGCAAACGCTGAAAGCGGTAAAATACTTATCATAAGCAGTGCCGCAAGGAGCACCGATACTATTCTTTTCGTGTGTTTCATTAGCTTAACACCTTTCCTTTCGTTTTCTTATGCATAACAAATCGATCAAATATAAACAGCAGTCCGGGCAAGACAAACAGAACAATCGTCAGCGAGAATATTGCACCTCTGCCGACAAACAAACCGAGCTGGGACAGAAGTTGATTCGAGGACATCCAATAAAGCAGTAATCCAACGATGGTAAGCACACTACCTGATGTCATAACGGAGACAAACACATCCGATACCGTTTGTGGTATCGCCGTTTTTTTATCCATTGTTTCCCGATTTTCCCGATACCTGTCTGTCATAAGGATCGCATAGTCAACCGTAGCACCTAACTGTACCGAACTAATGACCAAATACGCAAGATAGAAAATCGGCTTATCCCAAAAATACGGCATCGTAAGATTGAGCCATATTGCCGTTTCAATACTAAGCACAAGGATAAACGGTATAGAAAGCGACCTTGTTGTAAGCATAATAACAACGAATACTGCGCCGATAGAAATAAGATTTACAAGCAAAGTATCGGCTGTAATGGTTTCCTTCAGGTCGTAGGTGCTGACACCTTCGCCTGCGAGATAATTGTCATCGGGATAGTATTTTTCTGCAATATCTCTAATTTTCGATACAAGGGTAAAGGTTTCTTCGCCCTCATAAGGCGCGTCTACCGACAGCACCATACGGCTGTAATTTTCTCCCTCTAACAAAGCAAGTGTCTCCGTATCCAAGTAGGCTGACGGTATCTCTGCACCCGCCATATCCACATAGGAAATAATACTTGTGATTTCCGGTATCGTATGCAGTTCATCCGATAGTGCGGTTTGTGTTGCGGTATCTCCCTTGGGAACGAGCAGCACATAGGTATCATTTTTGCCAAACACTTCCTCAATGGCGGCAGTATCCTTGCCGTACTGCGTGTTGGCACCAAGCACCTCGGAAGAACCATACAAGTAATCGTTTGCATTCGAACCGAGATAAGAAGGAACAATCAAAACGGCAAAAATACATACCATCGGAATTGCCATTCTGTAAACAACCTTGCCAAGTCTTTTGAAGGGCGGCAAAATCTGCTTATGCCTTGTTTTATCAATCCATTTATATGTACTAAGGATCAACGCCGGCATAAGCACAAAGACAGTGATAAGGCTGATAGCAACACCCTTCGCCAAAACAATGCCAAGATCTGCACCAAGACGGAACTGCATTAAAACAAGAGCAATAAAGCCGATAACGGTCGTCAGTCCACTTGACAGTATAGACGAAGTGGATTTACAAAGAGCATCCACCATTGCACTTTTTTCATCTGTGTTCTCCCTGCGGCATTCTTCAAAACGGTGCAACAAAAACACCGAATAGTCTAACGATACAGCAAGCTGCAGAATACTTCCTGCGGCATTGGTAACAAAGGAAATCTCGCCAAAAATTAAGTTACTGCCATTATTCAGTATAATGGCAACACCCAGACCTACCAGTACAATAATCGGCTCAAGCCACGAATTTGTTGTGAGTAACAGTACAATCAAAACAAAAGCAACGGCGATGGCTGTTACCTTTAATATTTCCGATACGGTATTGGTAGTCGCATCGGCGGTGGATACAGCACTTCCGGCTACAGCACCTTTATCACCAACAATTTCCCTTATTTCAGCTACCGCATCTACTTGGTCGTCTTCGTTGATCGTTACCGTAAACAAGGCGGCGCTATTTATATAATAGGTTTCTACTGTATCTGCATCTAATGTAGCAAGTGGTACTGTAATATCTACCGTATCATCAAGCCACGTCACTTCGGTCACACCTTCGATAGCTTTCAGTTTATCCTTGTATTCCAACGCTTCGGGAATGGTAACATCCTTTATCATTACACGGGCATTGGGAATACCGCCGTCAAACTCTTCCCCCATAATATCAATCGATACTGTGGATTTTGTATTTTCGGGAAGATAATCGGTCATATCGTAATTCACGCCAACCAACTGACTGCATAACAAAGAAATCACAAAGGCAATCGAAAACATTATAAGAATCGGTTTCCGCTTGTTTACCAATGCGGTGTAAAATTTTCTCATTCGCCCTGTTCCTTTCTTTCAAGCTCTTTTATTTCATCTTGATGGCGCAATGCTCCAATCATATCGTACATTGTGCCGCCACCCATAACATTCAGACGAATACCATCCCAATTGATTGTTCCGTCAGCAGTAAAATCAATAGTTTTAAGTAGCGTTATAAATTTCCAATTTATAGAGCAGTTGCCCTCATCATCCACCGTGCCGCTGATTTCCTCGGTACGCCCAAGCAATGATAAAGTGCCGTGCAGTTTCCCGTTTTCAATTTTTGCTTTCAGTTCTCCGGTTTTCTTGCCAAGGGGTGTGTTCAAAATAATATTGTAGATTCGCATAATAATCCTCCTGTTTTTGTTTGTATCCCTATTGTAAAAGACGATGTGTTTTTATAAAACGGTCAATGTAGGAACTTTTGTGTAAATTTGGGACAAATGCTACTGATTTGACGGTCAAATATCATTTCCCCCACAAATGTTACACATTGTCCATTGAAAGATTTAACGGACAAATGTATAATAAAATAGTCGGAGGTGTTACGATGAACACGAAATTACCACTTATAACACAAAAAGAACCCTTGCGGATTCTTTGAAAAAAATTATGAAGCAAAAGTCTTTTGCAAAAATCACCGTCAGCGAAATTATTGCCGACTGCGGTGTAAACCGAAAGACTTTTTATTATCATTTTGAAGATATTTACGCACTACTCAGATGGATGTTTGAAGAAGAAGCCATTGAGGTGGTTAAGCATTTTGATTTGCTCGTCGATTACGAAGAAGCAATCCATTTTGTAATGCAATATGTCGATGAGAATAATTATATTATAAGCTGTGCTTACGATTCCATCGGCAGAGATGAGATGAAACGCTTTTTCTATGCGGATTTTATCGGCATTGTTACTTCGGTTATTGATGCTGCCGAAGCAAGACTTGATACCAAAGTAGATGCTGATTTTAAGAACTATGTGGCAAAGTTCTATACCGAAGCACTGTCGGGAATGCTGATCGATTGGGCAAAGGAAAAGTACAAACACGACAGAGAAAAGGTTGTAGGCTATTTGACTACCATCATCAGTTTGGCTCTTGAAAGTATGAAATTGTATAGTAAATGAGAAAACGGCGGCAGAGAGAATTTATCTCCCTGCCGCTATTGCATACATAATCAAGCTGTTTTGACTCTTTTATTGTTCATAAACAGTCTTGAAATTATCATGTTAAAAATCGCCCCTGCAAAGGTTTTATACCAATGCAGGGACGTATCACATCACGCAGTTTCGTTTGCACTTATTAAAAATTAGAATAAAATTCTTCCCTTAAATTTGCCCTTAAATGTTCGCTGTTTTTCATTATTTCTTATATTTTCTACATAACAGACATCAAGGGCGCGTTGGCTGAAAAATCAAGTAATATCAACACTTTTACGATTTCTTATATTATCTCTTGTCAACCTTTGAAACACTATAATTTTTATGTTTCAAAAAATTTTTTGACAAAGTTATTCGCTTGCCTTGCAGGGACAGCGGTATTTGTCGGTGACAATCTCGCCTTTTGAGTTTTCATCATCACGGATAATTTTGCCGACAGCAGGAACACGGATTTTGCCTGACAGCGGATTTTTAATGCTGATGACAGGCGTTGTAATCGTTGCTTCCACTTCGCTCTTTTCAAAGGCAAGGTCACAGTCAATCATTTCGCAGTTAACCAACTTAAGATTCCTGCAATAGCAAAAGGGCTGTGTGCCGATGATTTTACAGTTTTCCAGCGTCAGACCGTTTGAATACCATGCAAGATATTCGCCCTTTATTACGCTGTTGCGCACTGTTATATTCTCTCCGTGCCAGAAGGCATCCTTTGTTTCAAAGTTGCAGTCCTCAAATACAGCGTTTTTAATGTACTGGAAGGAATATTTTCCCTTAAAGTTGACATTTCTGAAAACGATTTCCTCCGAGCGCATCATGAAATACTCACTGACAGCAGTAGAATCATTCATTTTGATGTCGCTCACCGACCATCCGAATTCAGGTGATACAATGTCGCAATTCCTTATCCGTACTTTGCTGCATTCTCGTAATGCTTTGATTCCGTGAAGCTTAGCGCCGGATATTTCAACATCGTCAGAATACCACAGTGCCGCACGGCAAAGTTCAGTCATTTCCGAATCCGATATTTTCAGTTGGTGAACATGCCAAAAGGGATAGCGAAGATTAAAAAAGCAGTTGTCTGCGGAAATATTTGTGCACTCCTTAAAAGCGCTTTCGCCGTCTGCCGGACCATCAAAGGCACAATGCCTGACGATCACCTCTTTGCTCCCGTAGAACGCCCGTTCTTCATCAAAAGCTCTGTTCACGATTTCGTTCATTTTTGCTCCCCTCCGTATTTTTCAGAGAACGAATCATAAAATCGACGGTATCGACCTTGCGCTGTGCAAGATGCAAGTTATCCATCAGCAGCTTACGTTTTCGATTCAAAATATGAAGCGTATCATCTGTTCGATTTTCTCTTGCATATTGAATATATTGCTCTGATTCCTCTGTTGAAAAGTCACAGCCTTTCAAACAGCTTTTCAAATTGGTCTCATTTGTCGGTTCAATATTCAAACTGCCACCTCCTTGTTTGATTTTAGTATACTTGAAAAGTATACTTGAAAAACAAAAGAATTGCAAATAGTTATTAATAATAGTTTATCATCGTTGACAGGAATAATAAAAAGCAGTATAATGTTATTAAAGAATTTAAAGGAGCTTATAGAATGATTGAAACAAGACTTCTGCATTATTTTCTTGCCATAGCGAGAGAACAGAATATCACAAAGGCGGCCGAATCTCTTTATGTAACGCAGTCTACTTTATCCAAGCAGATGATGGACTTGGAAAAGCAGCTCGGAAAACAGCTTTTTATCCGTGGAAAGAGAAAACTGACACTGACTGAAGATGGGTATTTTCTCCGTGATCGGGCACAGGAAATTATGGAACTGCTGGATAATACGGAAGCTGTATTTCATGCGGACGAGGAAATACTGAGCGGACATATAACCATCGGTTGCGGCGAAACGATTGCAATGGACTATATCGCCGGACTTTGGGCTGACTTTCACAAGCGTTATCCTGATGTGGTACTGCATACGCACAGTGCGGACGCTGACGGCGTTTTAGAAAGGCTCGACAAGGGACTTGCGGATATGGGACTGTTGCTTGGGCCGATTCGGCAGGAAAAATACGACTATATGAATATCCGGCAAAAAGACATCTACGGATTGCTTATGCCAAAGAACTGTGAGCTTGCAAAGCAGGAAATGATTAACATTGACCAGTTGAAATCGATTCCATTGATTATGGCAGAACAGACTTTCTCAGGACATCAGGTGCTTGAATGGTTCGCCTCGGATTATTCGGTTATGAATGTGGTTGCAACTTATAACCTGATTTATAATGCCACTTTTATGGTTGAACACGGTATTGGATATGCGCTTTGTCTCGACCGTCTTGTTAACACGGAAGGACGAAACCTGACTTTCCGCCCCATCGTTCCGGAGCTATCCGTCGACCTTTATATTGTAACAAAGAAATATCAAACCTTTTCTCCCGCTGTAAGAGTGTTTATTGAACAACTAAAAACAAGTATTGAATAGCAGAAAAGACGCTGCCAAAAAGCAGCGTCTCATCGTGCAAAAGGTGTAATTTTATTGTGAGAAAGTAATGATTACTCGGTTTCATCTTCCATAGCTGCTGATTATGCGCATATCAAATCTTGCAGCGTAATTTCTTTGGCACAGGCTCTGATATTATTCATCAGCCTAACCCATTCCATTTGATTTTCTGTTTTTAGCTGTTCTGTTACACCTTGTTCTTCTGCCATTGGTTTTACCAATCGAGAAAACATATCTTCTGCCTGTTTGTCAATGTCAGCAAGGTAGCCATTCAGCTTACCGCTTGTCAATAAGTTCATATACAGAACTTTGTGGTACCGTTTTAAGTGCCGTGCGTGTCTCTGACCCATTGCCGATAGATTTCTGCTCTTCTTCGGGAGATGTCAAGTTTGGAAGCGGATAATCTCCAACCTGCGAATATTTACCGCCCATTTGCTCAAATAATGACGTTGTTGCTGTCGCTTGAAAATTCGTGCTCTAGTATACTCATATAAACCTTATCGACATACTTTCCATCAATAAAAAGCACTTCAGGCAATCTTCCAACTTCACGAAACCCTACTTTTTTATAGCAAGACATACCTGCGAAATTGTCGGCATGGACTGTGAGATTTATGCTGTGCAGATTCATTGTTTTAAATCCGTAGTTGAGGACTAATCGAATGGCTTCGGCACCGTATCCTTTGTTTCTTTGCGCCTCACCGCCGATAAAGATACCGATATAGGCGTTGCGGTTTAGATGATCTATGTTGTGAAGGCTTATACTTCCTATCAACATATCATTGTCAAGAAGTACTATCGCAAAACGATGCATATTTTGGGGTGGCTCATAAAGCCAATTCAAATCACTTTTCAATGAAACCATTCGAGAATATTGACCAAAGTTCACTGCGAGCGTTTTATCCTCATTCATCCATTTTAAATAGGTATCCACTTCATCAGTGTTGATGGGTGAAAGATATAGGCGCTCTCCGATAATTTTCTTATAATATTTCATTAAACTCCTCCCGAGTTATATAAATTTTTTAAGTGATATTTTCTGAACTAATTATACCATATTTCATTCAACTGTATAGCCATTCAGAATAAACGAAGAAGGCTTGGGAAATTCCCAACAAGCAGTTTTTCTTGCTCTTGCAAAAGCTGCGCTGAAAAGACGGGAACGGAATGGAATGTGCTTATAGTCTGCTTCCCACTTCTCTACGCTTCCCTGCCTCGCGGCATAAGCGTATTGCGGCGGCGATAAAAAGGAAAAGTCCGCTACCATTGTAACGGACTTTCCTTCGGATTCGCGAATAAGCGACTGGTGGCACAAGGCGCGGGGCAGACGAACGCCATGCTGTAATCCGGCGTCAATCTCCCTGAGGGTGACGGTACGGTCGTCACCGGAATAATTGAAAGTCAGCACGATCTTATCGTCGTAAACGAATACCGCATTCACAAAGATTTTTATCAGTTGCTTCTGGCAGGCTTCGTCGGTATAATCCATGTCCGCAAACCTGTGCAGGAAATAGAGGATATGCTCTTTCCTCAGGCCCAGATCCTCCCGCAGTTTTGCCGCTCTCAAAGCGTCTTTCAGTTTGGTCTTCTGCTTGTCCAGTTCTTCCATACGCTGTTTGGTGGCCTCGTTGAAGATACCGGCCTCTATCGCCCGGATCAGGTTGGCGGTGGGCTTTTCCACCTCCTCCAGCGCCTTCCGGAGCGATTCGGTATAGGACGTTTCCGTGTTCTGGGCCAGATAGTATTGATATGTATTTTCCGCGATAAAGTCCAGAAGCTCCGTGTCTTGCACAAGGGCTGTCACATATTCCAGCACAAGACGTTCTATCCATACCCGGCGTACCGGCTTTTTGACGCATTTCTTTTTCCGCTGCTCGGTACAGTAGTAATAGTGATGCCTTGCCCCTGTTTTGCTGGTGCCGCTGACACCCACCATCATCGCTCCGCACTTGCCGCAGAACAGCTTTTCCTTCAGCAGATAGTCGGCCTTGGCATTCTTGTGTGCCGCCGCTCTCTGATTGTATCTCAACATTTCCTGCACCTTGTAAAAAGTTTCCGGTTCCACGATGGGCGGTATGGCATCCTCTATTCTAATTTCATCCTTATAGGTGTAGACGCCGATATATTTTTCGTTCTTCAGCATGGTGCGCAGGCTGTTGTTGGTGAAGGGCCGACCCCGCAGGGTGCGCAACCCTTTTTCGTTTAAGATACGGATAATTTGCGATATGGTTTTGCCCTGGGCATACAGATCGAATACCAGTTTCACGGTGGGGGCGGTTTCCGGATCGATGACAAACTTTTTGTCTGCATCGGTCTTGTACCCCAAAGGTCGGTTCCCACCGGTACTCTGGGCCTTCGCCGCGCTGGCTCGCTGGCCTCGCCGGATGTTCTGGGATAATTGCTCGGAGTAATAGGCCGCCATCCCCTCAATGACCGCCTCCAGAATAATGCCCTCCGGCGTGTCGGGGATCGTTTCTGCGATATAGTGGATTTTTACACCGTTCTTTTTCAAATGGTACTTGTTAAGGGCGATCTCCTCCTTGTTGCGGCCAATACGATCTGTCTTCCAGACGATCAGCGCGTCAAAGGCGTGCTTCGCAGCATCGGTCAGCATAAGCTGAAACTGCTCCCGGTTATCGTTTTTGCCTGTCTGCGCCCGGTCGCAGTATTCCCGGATGATTGTCAGGCCGTGTGCCGCCGCATATTTTTTCGCCTCCGCAATCTGCCCCTCGATAGACTGCTCCCCCTGCCGGTGGCTGGAGTAACGGGCATAGACAACGGCATTCATTCTTGCTTTGCCTCCTTAACCAATTCCAGATTCAGCGCCAGCCGGGCCGTGTTTTTGTCCTTAATGTCGGCACGCTCGTAAGCTTTCGCCACTTCGACGGCTTCTGCCGAAAGAGGATGGGGATGGTAAGGAAGCGTTCCCGCCCAGACCTCCAGCGGTACATCCAGCGTATCGGAGAGCTGAAGGGCAATGGGGAGCGGGGCCTCTTTCATCCGACGGGTTATAATCGTTCTCACCTGCCGGTCTGTCAGCCCCGTAACCCGGACAATCCCCGGAATATCCAATCCCATCTGATCATACGTCACTTCAATGAAGATTTTGTAAAACGGCTTCTCCTGGGTCGAACAGACGGAATAAAAGGCCGCTTCCTCCGCAGAGTCCCCTAACAGATAATCCACCGATACTTTCAATATTTCTGCAAACTTTTTTACCTGTGCGATCTTGGGCGACCGCTTTCCCGCCTCGTAAAGGCTGAGAATCTGCTTGGATAAACCCAGCTTTTCCGCAAACTCCACCTGGGACATCCCCATTTCCGAGCGGAGCTGACGGATACGGGTTCCGAAATCCGTGTATTCCAAATCGACTTCGGGGATATGTTCAAATTCTTCCTGCCGCGCTTTTCGCTCTTTTCCGGTCATATGGCGTCCTCCTTTGTTAAGCTCAATCTTATTAAAGCACATAACGTCAACAAAATCAATACCATTTATATAAAAAGCAGAAATATTTTTAATATGTTGATTTTTGGGGTGCTATCCGTTATAATGATGTCATCCTTCTTGATTGGGAATGGTTTTTATTTTACCCCCAAAAGTCAACAGAACGAATACCGAATTGAGATGATTGCAAAAGAGTCAACAATAAAAATTATACCGAAAACCATTCCCCGGATGGAACAGAAAATACTGTGCGCCACATTTCTGGAGGCTGTTCTCCGGTTCTATAAGGATCCGGAGAACAAGGCGGCCTTTGAGCAGTGGTGCATGGGGAAAGGAGATCACGCAGATGGACAAAAAGACGGCTGAAAAGCTGCGGCGGGATTACCCCAACCATATGCCCGTAAAGATTGCCGCGCCGTTTCTCGGCGTATCGGCCCGTCAGCTCTCTTGGCTGGTGGCGGAGGGACGGGAACCTTTTGCTTCCATCGGTGCCGACATCGGCACCAGGCAGCGATATGTCCGCATCTATACGGAGCCGCTGATAAAGCTCCTGTGCAGCGAAGAATATAACGACATCTAAGCCACCATCTGAAGGCGCTTTGTGCGAGGGGACGGTTGTATTCTGCGGAAACGATCACACAAACACATCTGGCGGCACAAGAACGTCTTTTCGGATAGGGCCGTTCTTGTGCCGCCAAAACATTTTACAGGGAGGAACAAAATGAAGCTGCATAATAATCAAATAGGGCTGCTCCGGCATCTGGCACGCTTTCAGATGTTAGCATACCCGGATTGTTTGGAAATGTTAGACACAGAACAAACGGGAGACCGCACGGCATTGTCCTACGCCTTTCGGCCTTTGACAAAGAATAAGTATGTTTCCAAGCAAAAGGACGGCGGTGTGTCTATTTTGGCGAAGGGACGTGCCCTGTTTCCGGACATCACGCCGCTGATCTCTGCCGGAGGCGGTGCTGCAGAGCGCCGCCGGGTGATGGCGGTATCCCGTATGGCGGCGCTGATGGAGCGAAGCGGTATCCCCTGCTTTGGAGAACGCCGGGACGGGGATGAACCATACTTTATTCCCTCCGCCTGTTGGCGGAACATTGCCCACGGTATCCTGTCCACTACCCGCTTTACAGGGATGCTGATGGCGGGGCAACACCGGCTCGCCGTCTATGATATCGGGGATGGGGCGATGGAGTGGCAGGTGCGGGCGGAAGGCTCGCTGTTTTACACACGGTACGGCAGCTATGCAACAAAGGCCACGGGGATGCTCCTTGTCTGTCGGCAGAATGCCAGGATCACCGCAGCCCGGAACATCATCCGGCAGACCATGTGGAACCGTCGGCAGTTGCTTCGGGACAGCTGTGTGGAACGCGACAGGCCCGTGCGGTGGTCTCGGTCGCCCATTAAGCTGCGGGCTACCTATGAGCGCGTTTATCTGACAACGCCGGAAGGTCTGACGGCGGATATTGGAAGAAGCAGAATATATCCGTCGGCTGTGCGAAAGCAACGGCGGTACATTGTCCGGCAGCCTGGGGATCGGGGATATTGAGACATATTCCCGTCGCCTTTTTGTTAATCCGGCTTCCGACCTGCTGAAATATGTCCGTTTCTTTTCGGCTGCAAAGACCTATTTGATACAGCGGGCTGAACCAAGCTATTATACGATCACAATCGAGATATACGTCCATAAAGAGGATCAGCCTATTGTGGAGATGTATCCGGATTTGTGCGGATTGGAGGGATTATCCGTTCATGTATACCGATCTTAAAAAGACGCTGGCGGCAATCGGCCGTTGCCTTCCTGACGAGGGAGAGCCCACACAAAAGCAGCTGCACCGTATGTATGATTGCACACTGTGGCTGATGAGCCAGGAGTTGGCCGTGATATATGACAGGGAAGCTTTTGGCAGTCATCCGGCAGAGCCGGAGGAGCGAACTCTTGCCGAACGGCAGAGCAGCAGTAAAAATACGAACGGCATGGTGACGCTGACGATCCGTGAGCCGCTGCCCGCCATGAAGCGGCTGACGGAAGCCGTCGAAGAACACTGGAAAGCCATGCTCCGTGCGGCTATCTCGGAGGCGGCACGGCAGGAACCACTGCCCTATTTTGAAAAAGCCTTTGTGGCGATCCGGATTGTGACGCCAAGGGGAAACCATAACGCCCGGGTGTGGGATACCTCCAACCGAGCTATCCAGATCATCCTCAACAATCTGAAGGGCATCTTTTTCGAGGACGACGATATGGAACACATGGCCTTTTCCGTGATTGGGAGTTGGGGCCGGGAAGGGAGTACGGTGATCCGAATTTTTGATTTCGACAGGGTACAACGGCTTGAAGAACGCGAATCCATGCGTTTTTGAAAACACCATGGGGATCGCAGCGGGTAAAAAACGGGACGCCTCCTTAGAGAGCGAAACACCGTGATTCGCTCTGAAAGGGCCATTCAACCGCTCATAGAGAAAATCCGATACGGAGGGGTTCTGCGAGGAGGTTCTGCGGAGGCAGAAGCAACGAGCAAAAGGAGACGAGACGGTGATGTGTTAAATGGATATAGTAATTGAAGCAATTTGATGGTTGCATATAAATCTTAATGTAGTAGAATAAATCATGTGCATATTTTGTCTAATATATATCCGAATTGAAGGATCTCTATAAAATTTGCCGGCTTACTCGTTGGTGAAATGAAAAATATTTAAAGTGTCAAACGCCTCTGAAAATCCGCAATTTCAGAGGCGTTTGACACTTGTGGAATCATCAGCTTATACATAATGGGAGAGCATTCACTTAATGCATAAGTCCTGTTTGATTGCTGAACAATCGTCCTCTAAAACATGAGTATTCATAACTACGCTTCCTGGATACATGAGATATCTTACACCACTAGCCACCGCCATTTCTTCGGCTGCAGCTTGTTTTGCTTTTACCACAACGTCATCGATTTTGTTGTCACCTTTGACTTCAATCAATTGATAGGAGCCATCTGCCATCTTTGCCAGAAAATCAGGATAGTACTGACGAATCCGGCCAGATTCAGGATCGTAGTAATGTACGGAAAGATCACCCTGATTGGAGGTAAACATACCTGTGAAATAAACCTCTTGTACCTTTCCGCTGCTAATGTACTGCATAAAGCATTCCATCTCAGGAGCAGAGTCGAAGCAGTATGTATCCGCATGGAAACTCTTCTTGACCTGTTCTGCTGTGAAGCCAGGATAGCGGTGAGTCAGTACCAAATCATCCTTTGCGGAAAACTCATAGTGCCCGGCATCCTTAGGCTCACGAAGCAGAATCAACTCCTTGTCCTCAGTGCGAATCTCTGCAGTAACCGTAAAAAGCGCATGGAACACAGCAGGAATGATATAGTCGTCCAGAACCGCATTATAGCGATTGACGGCATCGAGTATTACTTCCAGGCCATCAACAGACTCACGCAAAATTCTTGAAGCAAGGATGCAGGAAATGTTCAGATACCGAGCTACTTCTCCAGCCAGCGAGAATACACTGTACTTCATGTTGTTTTGCAGATGGTCGACGTTTTTCTCTTTAACAGTCGTGTCACGGGCAAGGCTATCGCCCTCGTACATAATACTCCTGTATTTTGAGAAGTCTGCGCCTGTCAGCTTGAAGTCGACAGGGTCACTATAGTCCTTCTCGTGTAGAGAATACTCATGCCAGACGCGCTTGAGGGTAATAGTTCTCAGTGGCGGCAGTACACGCACTTGATATTTATGGCGATTCGTACTCGATGGATTCTTGATATCCTTGATCTCCATATTGAAGTTCTTATGGAGTTCGTCATCCAGGGTATCAAAATTCTCCTTGGAGAGGAATACCGTAGCAGTCAGTCGTTCATCAGTGATAGCACGAAGGCAGCGCATGGTTGCCTGCAGAACAAATATTTTCGACTTCGGGCTACGGAATAGGGCAACACCGAACAGGGAGCGGCAGTTCCAGCCCTCTTTGCCCTTCTCGACGAGAATAACGAACTGTTTTTCATTGCCTTCCGTACCGAGAACATCAAGATTATTGAAGTGTCGGATATCCTCATCTTTGGTGTACTTTGGATCGCCGACATTCAGCAAGATTCTTGTGGATGGAATACCAAGCTCCACAAGGATCTTTTCTAGCGCAGGACGCACCTCGTTAGCGGCTTCCACAATACCAGCAGCATAAATCGCAAGTTTAGGATTAAGACCGTCATAGGTCTTACCGCCATAACGCTCCCAGAATGTGGTGACAACAGCTTTAAGTAACTCTTCGCTCTTGACATTTTCATATCCGATTGGGTCAGCATCCTTCAGGAAACCATTCCAGATGGACTCGCGCAGGCCGTAGGCATAGACCACCTCCGGCAGAAGCTGATTCTTCACATACGGAGTCCCTGTGTAGTTATAACAAGCAACAATGGAGGTATATTCCGCCAGAAGATTGATAGTATCACGCAGGCTGGTTTTATTGGTGCCACTGGAACGAATCTGCTTTTCCAAATCTGCACCAAAGAGGTGGTGGGCCTCGTCTACATACACACCGAGTTGAGGAAGATGGCAAAGCTTTTTGAAGCGCTGGTTGTCCATCAGTGTGGTATCGTCCCAAGCATCATCGTCTCCATCCTCTTCACCATAGACAGTGGAGAGGAGAGAGCTGTTTCCAAAGAGCGTCTGCGCAGCAGTTTCCTCCTTGCGCTTTTTCTTTACGATGATCTTCTGCGTGTTAGAGATGATGATGTTGAAATCAGAATCATCAATCGTATGCAGGACGGTTCCAGTCTCATCCAGAAAGTGGAACTTAATATTGGCATCCAGCACCCGTGCATACTCCGGGGGAACGACCTTTGTTTTGTCAAAAGTCTTGATCTCGCGGAGCGATTGCAGGACAGTCTTATCCGGTGCAAATACCAACGCATTGTGGCAGAAACGTTTGTCCTTGGGATACTTCTTGGCCAGCAGAAATTCATAGAAGATGCAGGTGGCCATGAGAATCGTCTTGCCCAAGCCCATTGTCAACGCATAGATGTAGTTCGGGTAAGCCTCCCGATACTTCTTCATTTGCTTGAAAAGAATATCAGTCTTTTTTTCGGCCAGATCGTCAAACAACCGAATCTGTCCACCTCTGGATGCGGAATAATAGGATGCATCGGAGAAGTTGCCCCGTCTGTTCCGCCAGTCATCAAACATCTGATAAACCTGCGGATTGCCCATAAATTCTTTGATAAAAACATACATCTCCAGCGCCTCGAACTGCGGCGGGCGCAGAAACGCTTCCGAATTCTCCTCGCTGTCGTTATAGGCGAGGAATTTCCTTGTCAAATCGTTATATCTCGAGCGAATTTTCCCCCGGTTAACAGAATAGTAATGCCACAGCTGCTCATGGAAAGAGAGATTCGAATCAAAATTGGCATCCATTATTGAACCTCCACTTCCAGCGACTCAGAGAGCAGATCGGTGATTTTGACTTTGATCGTGCCGCAATTCTCCGGGATATCGTAAACGCCGGAAACCAGCTCGCCTTTTCCAGGAACATCAGTCACAGCAGGCTGCATCACTACACCATCAAAATTCCAGTCGATCATAATGGAATCTACAAGCTGCCGCCAGTCCTCCACGTATTCTTTCTGAAGCGAGAGCTTCTGCAGCAGGTTCATGGGGTAGAATGCCCGGATGACCAGTTTTCCATCTTCGCGCACGATCTCCGCTTCAGCGTCACGCTTGAGCTGCAGGTCTGCCTTGTCTCTGAGGATATCCACGATTTGAATATCGACTTTGTAGTCTATCAGTTCCTGTTCCAGTGCGCCTTTCAGATCGGGCTCGTGGCCCATACAGACGATGGTGATCCGCTCCACGGGCTGGCCGGGATTCTCCTCTTTACGCTTCTCATAGGTTTTATAGGGAAGATTCGCAAGGAGTTCTTTCAAATCAGCCTTGGTCGCAATACGGTTGATGGGCATGATCTTGACCATCCGGCCATCCAATTCACCGTCCCAGACATCACTCTGGGGGAAGGGCTGGATCTCAAGTGCGGAAATCAGAAGGTCTCGTGCTTCTACAGGATTGCGGAAGAAATCGTAGTTATTGACATTATAGACCTCGAATCCTGTGTACTTGTCCTTTTGTCCGGTAAGTCCCTCTGCAACAGAAAGAAGTCTCTTTGTTGTGGTTTGGATGGCGCCAAGATTGATATCTGCGCCAATAAATTTCCTCCCCAATTTCATAGAAACGGTTTGTGCGGTTCCACTACCCATAAATGGATCAAAAACAATATCACCAGCATTCGAAGAAGCCTTAATGATTCGCTCCAAAACAGCTTCGGGTTTTTGCGTGGGATAACCGACCTTTTCAAGGCCATTTCCCTGTATTCTGGAAAGGTCCGTCCACCAATCCTCGGGGATTTTCCCTCCTTTGCTCAGACGGTTTTTATGCTTGGATTCGGCATCATTTTCACCATAAAGGCCTGAATTACCTGCGCCACGATTTGTGCGAGCAATTGTTTCTTCTGAATAAGGAATCAATACATCCTGCCAATTAAAAGTTGCCGTCTGAGATTTCCGATAAGACAGAATTGTATCATGCTTAGATGTGAACTTGGATTTTGTCTGAGATGCTCCCGTATAACACCATATTATTTCGTTCTGGAAATTGCTACTGCCAAAAACTTCATCAAGAATTATCCGCAAATAATGACTTCTGTGGTAATCACAGTGGACATAAATACTACCTTCATCAGATAAGAGTTCACGCATGAGAATAAATCTTTCATACATAAACTGCAAATATTCGTCATTTGTCCAAATATCACCATACTGCTTTTCTTCAAAAGATGTGCTGTCGGAAAATGCTTCGCCCACACCACGAACTTCAACTTTGCGTTTATAGTCTGCTTTGCTATCAAACGGAGGATCAATATAAATCAAAGAGATTTTTCCTCTGTATTCTTTGAGCATATAGCTCATGACCTGAAGATTATCTCTCCAGAAGATTTTATTGATCCAGCCGTTCTGCACCTTGCCGTAAGTCTCCCGAAGTTGAGCAGGGTAATACTGCGTGGAGCGATAGGGACGCTTACCGGTCCAACGGAGTTCCGGAAAACCCTTGATTGTGGGGCGAGGGGTAAATTCAAATGTAATCTGCTCGTCCATAGTTTACTCCTTTACTTGCTTCATCTGCCGCAGTAGAAGCGGAAGTCACATTCAGCGCAGGCTTTTGGAGACTGTGCAGTCTGTGAAAATTCTTTTCTCATGATTTTATGCACAGTATCATCAAACTCCTGAATCGTGGCCTCAACAGCATTCTCCTGATATGGGAAGCTAATCGTGGGAACACCGGTGTCCTCACCTGTATAGTAGAGATGCATCTTGCTTACCTTGTGGCCGGTGCGCTCCTCCACCAGATGTGCATACACCTGAAGCTGGCGTTGGTAACGGTCAATGCGCTCCCGGTCTTTAAAAATATCCGGCTTTTTCTCTGACTTGAAGTCGACCAGCTCCACAGTGTCGCCCTCACCTTTGATAAGGTCGATCTTGCCCTCGATGATGTAGTCCGACTTTACCAGACTGATATCCACCTCTGCCTCACGGATGGTATCCCATGAGGCAGACTGTCGCTCGGCATAACGGAGTATCTGATTGAGCGCCGCCCGTCTTTGTGGCTCTGCGAGGTAGGAACGCTCCGACTTGGACAGCGAGGTATAGTTGGCATCAAACCAGCGGGTGATATTATCATCCGTGATCAGGCTTTCCTCGTGCCGCAGCGCCGCCTTATGGATATCCTCGATGGTCTGATGGACCAACATACCGAACAGCAGGGCACTCACACGCACAGGTGTGAAGTTAAGTTCCTTGTACAGCTTATACTGCACCGCGCAGGTCTCGTACACACTGATATGGGAGGTGAAGGAGAATGTGTCCTTTAGGTTGACATCCTTCACTGTACTGAATGTGAATTCATTGATGTCGAATTTGTCGCTCTCCATATCAATCAATTCGGAGTACACCTCGCGAAAGTGCATACTAGGGGTACGCCTGTCCTCATTGCAGGTAAGTACCAACAGATTCTGGGCACGGGAAAACGCGGTATAATACAGCCGCCAGAAGTCGAAAAACTTCATGTCGGTGTAAGGCTCGAAAGCAGGACGCTTGAAGTATTTACTCTCCACCGTCTCCATCAGATCCGATGTATTCTTCCGTGGAATGTTACCCAGAGAATCCACAACAACGATGGGGAATTCCATGCCCTTAGACTGGTGGATGGTCAGGAAAGAAACACATCCACTCGGTGCATATTCCGCATCGTCCTCATATTCAGAGATGCCGCCGTCATACAACAATTTCAGATACAGGTTAAATGGGGTTTCAGTATTCTGATCCACACGGCGCCGACCTTGGTAAGTTGCAGGGTCCAACACGCTGATGCGGTGCAGGTACTCAAATTTGTTGATCACCTGTGTGAACATGGCAATATTTCTGGCTGGCCGGAGGTCAACGAGTCCCACATTCATTTCGGTGGAAAGGATGTCAGAAAACGGAGAAAACTCAAACATCTGATAAATCAGGCCAGAGTATCCGTAATCAGTTGCTTCTTTCAGGCCGAAGTGGAGCTTGCCGCGTCTGCGAATCCAGTTGTGGAAGTCGGCAGCTTCCGGGTCGGCCAGATATTTGTTGGCATCCTCAATACAGCCACGATAATAACGATAGTGTTCCGGCGTGAGGAATTGATACTCCTGATTCTCCAAACCCTGCACATATTTCGGGAACATGAGCATCAGGCAGCCAATTATAAGCCGAATCTCAGGCCGCTGGAAAAACATATCCGAGCGTGGCGAATATACATTGATGCCGTTACTTTCCAAAAATCGGGCGAGCTTAGTTACACGCTGGTGTTTTACAGAATTGAATAGGAACGCGATCTGATTGTAATCTGTCAACTTCCCGGAGGACACAAGTCCCTGAATGAAGGCCAGGATTTTCTCATGCCATTCATCTTCGTCATTTTCGCTGGACAGTTTTACGACGGCCGGACTATGCAGTGCGGGCTTCTCGTGCGGCTCGATAGTTTTATCATGACGGAACTTGCGCCAGCGGAAACGGAAGCGGGCTCCGTCGGTGGTGACCATCCACTGGTTATAGAAATCGACGATGTCGCTGTTAGAACGGTAGTTAATAACCAGCGGGATGACCTTACATTCTCCAGCATCAAATTTGTTAGGGAACTCCAAGATGTTTCGGATCGTAGCACCACGGAAGCGGTACAGGCCTTGGTCATCATCACCGACAACGCAGATATTTTTATGTTCGCCGCCGAAAAGGAACACAAGCTGTTCCTGAATGTAGTTGGTGTCCTGATACTCGTCAATCATGATATACCGAATCTTCGAGCGAAGTTCCGCCAGTACATCAGGATAGTTCGTCAGCAGCCAGTATGCCTCCGTCTGGATAGCAGAGAAATCCATCAGGTTGTTTTCAGACAGGATGTCCTGATAGACCTTCAGAATTTCTCCGAGTGCCGCAATGCGAACATCAGCATCGGCCATCAGCACAGCAGGATCAATCAATTCCTCAGAGAGATTATTCACAAGGGTGCAGATCTCACCAGCCTGTTTCCATGCGCCCTGATTGGAGACAGCAGTATCAAAGTTCTTGATTGCACGGAACCGATAGATGTTCTGAAACACAGTATAACTCTGGTCAAAGGCATCCAGCGTTCGGAAGTTTTTCTTCAGACGGGTAAATTCAAGATGCTCCTTGATGATCCGCAAGCACAGAGAATGGAATGTACCAATGTACATCTCATTGATATTGGATACAATAACCTCTTACCGCCAGTTAGTTGGTAATTCTCGTAATTAGTTCTTTTGCAGCTTTTTCGGTGAAGGTAGCCAGCAGGATTTCCTCCGGCCGGACCCCCTTTTCCCGAATGAGGTAGATAGCATGCTGAACGAGGGTAAACGTTTTGCCAGTCCCGGGTCCTGCAGTGATAAGGACTGGACCATCTGTAGTTTCAATAGCCTGTCGCTGGCCGTCATTTGCGTTTTTAAAATCAAACATGAGTCATATACCCCCCCGTTTTTCAAATCAGCTGCTTCTTGCCTCTTCAGATATACACTAAATATTATCGTTTGCCTTACAATCTAGCACACGACGGATGTTTTTCTACAGACTTCAGTGACATATAAGTTGTCCGAGAGCGTGTAGAGATATTGGCACTGTATCTGGCCTGCTCTTATCCGAATCCTATAGTTTAAGGGTATTTTTATCATAGCATGACTTTGTAAATTATTCTACTGCTTTTTGATAGTCTGGTGGTTACTTTCAATAGTTTTGAACCTGACATTTAATATGTCAAAATAAAACAGAGATAGATCCAAGGCCTTACGACCTTGGATCTATCTCTGTTGTTACCACAAATACATTCCTGACAACATACAGGGTTCGTATTTGCGCGTTATGGTGGACCCAAGGGGGATCGAACCCCTGACCTCCGCATTGCGAACGCGGCGCTCTCCCAGCTGAGCTATGGGCCCAAATGCTTCTGTCCCGAAGACCGTTCCTAATCATAGCACAGAATCGGGGATTTGTCAATAGGTCAAAAGTATTTTTCCAACAAATTCCGCAAAAAAGAGAGTGTTCTTCGGCACGTCCCTCTTGCTCTTTCGGCGTTACGCGGAGTGAACAGCGGTTCATTTGTCCGCTATTTCCAATAGCCGAAAAGCGTTCAAGACGCTGCATATCCGTATAACGGCGTATTTTTTTGTTTTTATGCTATGATTAGCCTCTTCCGCCCGCCTTTTCCGAAAAGTACGATTCCGTGTTGCCGGACACGCAAGGCTATGCACATAGCGCCGTGTGCATAGCCTTGCGCCTTCTTACGCCGCGCTTCTTTTTCCCCGGCGGATGTGCAGCAGCACGCAGGCGGCCAGCAGCAGCACCGTAAAGACGCCGAGAACGGCGTACATCATCGGCTGAGTGATTTCGGTGCCGAGCAGGCTCAGACGGCCGTCGAACGCCTCGCGGAGCGTTTCCACAGCTTCGGCCGGCAGATACTCGTCCTCCAGCGCGGCAAAGACGCCGTCCATCAGCCGATGGCGGATCAGCGCCGTGCCATAAGTCCCCGGCAGAAATGAAATGACATTCCGCAGTCCTTCGCTGAACTGGGAAAGCGGCATATACGCGCCGCAGATAAAACCGTAGCACGAGCTGACGATCGTCCCGACGGCCGAAAGCTGTCCCTGCGTGGAAAGAAAGCCGTTGACGAGCGACGACAGCGCCGTGCCGAACAGCACAAGCAGAACCGTGTCTAAAAGCAGCAGAAGCACGTCCGACAGCGTCAGATACCAGCCCGCCTGCCACAGATAGAAAAGGCCCGCGCACAAAGCGGCGCCGCAGATGATCAGCGTGGTGAAGGCTGCGGACAGAAAATAGCCGAGCGCCAGCGTCGAGCGCTTGACCGGCGCGACGGAAAGGTCGGCCTCCGCGCCGCTGACCTTATCCTGCACCATCTGCATATTGGAGCAAAACGCGACGGTTACGCAGCAGACCGCCAGCATCGAGGACAGCAGCCAGCCCCCCACAAAGCCGTCGGCCAGCGCGGCGGGCACCTGTACGCCGTCGGGGACGAAGGACAGAAAGGTATCGCGGTAAACGTTGCCGAGGAAGGTGAAAAAGAGAACGAGCAGGATCAGCGGCGTGATCAGCGACGTGAAAAACATGCCCTTGTCCTTGAAAAACAGCTTCATATTGCGTGCGGTCACATAATACAGCGTTTTCACAGCGTATCCTCCCCCGGCTTTTTCCCGGTCGCGGCCAGAAACACGTCGTCCATCCGCCCCTTGGTGATTTCGTAATCGGTGAAAATCTCAGGATGCGCCAGAATAAGCGACGTAGCCGCCGCGGTGTCCGGCACCTCGATGCGGTACGCGCCGCGCAGCGCCGTATACGGCGTTCCAAGCAGACGGACCTGTGCCTCCGATACGCCGTACAGCGTGATAAAATCGCCGGTGTAGGCGTTCTTCAGCTCCAGCGGCGTACCCGACGCCACCCGACGCCCGGCGTCGATGATCAGGACGGCGTCCGCGTCCGCGGCTTCTTCCATATAGTGCGTGGTCAGCAGAACGGTCATCCCCTGCTCTTTCCGCAGCCGTCCGATCACCCGCCAGACGACAGAGCGCGTCTGCGGGTCCAGCCCCGTCGTCGGCTCGTCCAGAATCAGAATGGCAGGCGCGTGCAGCAGCGCGCGGGCGATGTCGGCTCTGCGGCGCTGGCCGCCGGAGAGCTTGCCGACCGGGCGGCGCAGCAGCGGCTTCAGCTCCAGCAGCTCATCCAGCGCTTCCAGCCGTTTGCGGAACGCCTCCCCGGTGATGCCGTAAAGCGCGGCGCGGCTGCGCAAGTTGTCGAGCACGGTCAGCGCCTTGTCAAGCGCGGAATTCTGGAATACGACGCCGAGCCGGGCTTTGATTGCCGCGCCCTCCCGCTCAAGCTGCCGGCCGCCGATGCGCACCTCGCCTGCGTCCTGCCGCAGACGGCCGCATAAAATCGATATCGTCGTGCTTTTTCCGGCCCCGTTCACGCCCAGAAAGGCGAACAGCTCGCCCTCGCGGACGGTAAAGCTCAGGTCCCGCACCGCCTCAAGGTCGCCGAAGCGCTTGCTGAGGTGTGCGATTTCAATGATCGGCTTCATCGACGCCCTCCCCTTCTTCCGCTTCTTCGGAAAGGACGCCAAGCAGCTTTTCGGTCAGCGCCAGCATTTTGTCGCCGCTCAATATGGCCAATCCGCGTTTTTCGTCGCCCAACAACAGGACGGTGTCGCCGGGACGGATGCCGAACATGTCCCGTGCGTCCTTTGGAATGACAATCTGCCCTTTCTCGCCCACGCGCGCCGTCCACGCGCCTTTTCCTTTGGGACTGCGTTGTTTCATTTTTCTCTCTCATTTCCCATTTGTATGATATGTGTAACTAATAATACCATACACGCCTACAAAACGCAAGAAAAACATATGTATGCAATGTGAAAAAATTTGCTTTTGCTTGCCGTTTGCTGCAAAAAAGCGGATAGCTGCCGCTTGGGCAGCTATCCGCTTAAGCAAGACTTTGTCGTTTTGCTGCGGCAAATCGGCGCGCAGCGTCGGCCGCCCGTGAGGCAAACGCCGCCGCGACGCCATAGCCGTATATGTGCATGCGCGCGCATGCACAGGCATTCCGCGGCGGTGCGTCGCGCACCGCCGCGGCAAGGGCATATTGCCCTTCGTCCGTTGCCGGCGTTTGTGCCGTGCTGCTGCGCCGCTGCCGTCGGGAAATCGGAAAATCGGAAAAAGCGAGCCTTTCATTGTCGCCGCCGAACGAAGCGGCGGCAGTTGGGAACCCTGTTTTTTCGCCGGAGACCGCATGACAACGGTACGGCATCCGGTACTTTGCAAACGGCGAAAACGAGGTGCTTTCCGCTAAGCAAACACGAAAAAGCGGTATGTTGCCGTACCGAAATTATGAATGCTTTTCCGAGGTATTGGCGGACGGCGTTCGCCGATGCGGTTGGAGAGCCAACCGCGCAGCAGCGCCACGATGGCGTTGTAATTGTATCGGTCTACGCTGCGCGCGGAGAGCGTGAGCGTTACAAAGGTGTCGAGTTCGGGGTTGCATTGTACATAGTCCCAGACGGCGGCGCGGCAGCGCCGCTCATCGGCGGGGCTGCGCTGCTGCTGCGGGGGGGTCCCCCTCCTCCCCCCCGCTGCGAGCGGGGGAGGAGGGGCATCCCGGCCGACCGGCTCCCAACCCTCCGGATTGTAAGCTGGTCGGGAGAGCGCGAGAAGCTCCACGGGCCGAACTTCTCCCTCCGGGTCGGGATAGAGCTTGAGACGGACGTTGTAATGGCTGGATGTTATGTCAACCAACTTGAGGCTTGCAAATACTGGATTTTCGCCGATTTTGGGACAGGACTCTGATGGCATAATGTCCCCTTTAACAAGGAATAGGAAGCCTCCGGCTTGGTGCGCCCCCTGTCCGCGCGGCGGGGAGGATTCCTCCGGCTCCGCACAGTCCCGCGCCCCAGCCTGCGGCCGCGCGCGGGCTGGCTCCGCCTCCGGGCGGGGCCGCCCACGCGTCGCGCGGCCTGCGGCTCGCTGC
>ERZ827150.415-NODE-415-length-63627-cov-5.524665_pt1 | contig 63627 bp, 54 predicted proteins | sample MGYA00519779_ERZ827150 | MGnify/ENA primary metagenome ERZ827150 (study PRJEB31778, sample SAMEA3449267) | human gut metagenome | biome: human gut; feature: human-associated habitat; material: faeces | place: United Kingdom | collected 2010/2012 ...
TTGGGCTGCGCCCAAGGCCCCACTGGGGCCACGCTTCCCTTCGGGACAGTTCGCTGCGCTCACCCGCCGGGAAAAAGGCTTTGATTGCCCATTTTGACGGCGGGGCTTGCAATGTCGCGCGCAATGGAGTTGGATAGCGTTCACCAGCTTTTGGAGCGCGCTCGTGCTCGCCTTTTTCCGCCGTCAAAATGGGCGGGCTTTTTCCCTCCGCTGCCTATCGCCGCTCTGCTCCTCCGCAGGTGGCGCGAGGCGGACTAAACCAATGCAAGTTGCAATGTCGTGGCATCGTTTGGATGGTTTTGCAGAGCAGAAGAACAGGCTTGTTTTTCTTCTGTGGTTGGCGCTATCCATACGCAAACAACGTCGCTTGGGATACTTCAATAATTGGATTCCTGCAACGCAAAAGGCCAGCTGGATTTCATATCCACGCTGGCCTTTTTTTGTGAGCCAGGAGGCCCGTTGCCGAATGGCGGTCTTTCCTATTCAACTAACGGTTTACCACACTAGACCGGCAAGCCGCGAGGCCCGTCGCCGAGCGGCGGTCTTGGGGACGAAAGCGCCGGAAACACGAGGCCTTCCGCCGAGTGTTTCCAGAGCGCCATGCTTATCTGTACATTCCTGCGCGCCCGTAGGCGCGCAGTCCGGCTTCAGGGGCACTGCCCCTGAGTTCGTAGGGGGAGAAGGGGTAGAGGAGAACACCGGCGATCTCTCCGGCCAGAAGACCCGGCTCAACGAAGAAAACAATGTTGCCGTTGTCGTCCAGATAAAAATCAGTCTCGGGAGCCAGCGCAGAACGAACGCTGTCCAACGTCAGGCCGTCCAGATAATCGCCCTCTACGTTCTCCATTCCCACTTGAACGATCTCCCAAATCAGGTCATAGACCAGATCGACAGGTTGGGTGCTGCCGTCCGATTCTTCCGTGTCCAGAAGTTCGGAAAGCGTGATCTTGCGGGGCTCGTCACCCCGAAGAAAGGTGTCGGCGGAAAGTGTCTCCTTCTCGCCGTTGCCCGACAGCTGACGCAAGTGCAGCACGACGCTGAGATACTCTGCGTCGTTCCGGATGATCTCGTAGTCCAGCACCCAGCTTTCCGGCTCGCTGCCCTCATCGTCTGCCGACCATACCGCCCCCGGAGGAAGCTCGCCCGCTTCCAGGCGGGCGGCCAATTCCAGATAGTATTGATTGATTTCCGGCTCATCGCCGAACTGGGGCAGAGAAAAAGAAGCGCCGCTTCTTTCCCCCACTCTGTCCTCAATTTGCAGAGCCGCCGCCGTTTCCTCCGCCAGCCCCAAAAGAGGCTGGCAAAGGAACAACGCCGTCAGCAGGAAAGCCATGCAGCGCTTCTTCATTTTTTTCATTCCTTTCGGATGCTCAGAGTCTTAGCCCTGCGCGCCTTCTTCGCTGGCGAAGCTGTTCTCCAGATAAGAGCAGTACATGCTGTAATCGCCGCTCTTTTCGGTCAGGAACTTCAGCTCGGCCTGATAGATGTAGTTTTCGGACACCAGATACACATCGAACACGGTGTAACCGTCATCGGTGGTGTAGGCTACGGTGCCGTAGTTGTTCATGTCGTTCACGGTGGCCTTCGCGCCGTTCAGGCCGCTGGCGATGACGTTCACATAGCTCTGCAGGTCGCTCTGATCCGTATTCTGGATGCGGCGGGCAAAGAAGGAAGCGCTCTTGTCAGGCAGTTCGGCGCTGACGCCGGTCTCGTCTTCCTTGAGCAGCTCGTCGTCAAACACGGCGGGGTAAGACAGGGTGAAGCCCAGCTTGGAATTCACATATTCCACCACGGTGTCGGCGTTGTATTCCATAAAGGCTTCTTCCATGTTCAGGTCAGTGCCGGAAGAGAAGCCCACCAGACGGAAGCCGTTCAGGGCGCTGGCGTCGCTGCGGAAGGTGAAGATACCGCGATCCAGCCAGGTCACGTCGGTGAATTCCGTGCCGCTCATCTCGCTCAAGGGCTTGCTGGCGGTGTAGATTTCGCCGATGATCTGCAGGGTGTTTTTCTCGCCGGTGTTGTTCACCGTCACGGGCCGGAAGCCGATGTAGTTGCTTTCGCCGTCAGCGGCGGTCACGGCGGTCAGTTCGGGCAGCTGCGCGTCGAAGATGGAGCTGAGCAGCGTCTTCTGGGCGGCAGTGTCCGTCATCATTGCGGCGGTCACACCAACGCTTTCGCCACGGGTCTGGCCGATGCGAATGAAGGCCTGCACGAACTCGGGGGTCAGTTCACCCTCGGAATCAGGCACCACGATGGCATAGTCATCCTCGCCCTGCGCATCCAGCGCAGCGGCGCAGACCAGATCCATCAGGGGGTACAGCGCTTCCAGATCGGCGGTTTGCTCCGCCGCGGCCATGGCGCAGCCCAGCATCATCACGAGTGCAACGACCCATGCAAATGTCTTTTTCATCCACTGCTTCATATTCCGTATTCCTCCTAAGCTATCGTGTATGAACACCACGCAGGTGTCTTCCTCTTATAAGACGAACAACCCGCGGGATTTCATCCAAGTTTGGCAATATATTCTGCTGCGGCGATAGCGGCTACATTGCCTTCCCCCACCGCCTTGGCGATCTGCAGCGGCCGGCCGGTCACATCTCCGGCGGCAAACACGCCTGGTAGACTGGTTCTCATGCTCCGATCCACCCGAATAGCGCCTCCGTCTGTTTCCAGCCCGTCCAGCAGCATTCGCAGCGGCACGGCGGTGCGGAAGATGAAAACGCCATCGTACAGATGAGTCTCCCGATCCGTGGTCAGGGCGATTTTGCTTTCTTCCCGCGCAAGGCTGCGGGGTTTTTCCGCCACGGTCCGCACACTCTCCGGCAGCGCCGAAGCATCGTGGGGTTTCAGGGCGTAATAATCGACGCTCCCCGCCAGCGTGTGCAGAAACGCCGCTTCCTCCACCCCGGAGGCCGAAGCAGACAGCACCGCGACCTGCTTTCCACGATAGAACATGCCGTCGCAGGTGGCACAATAGCTGACGCCGCCGCCCAGTAGTTCTTCTTCGCCGGGAAGAAGTACGGGCCGGGCTGCACCCATGCACAGGACGACAGTCCTGGCTTCCAGCACGTCGTTTTCCGCCAGCAGCAGGAAGCAATCCCCACTCGGCATGATCTGACGCACCAGCGCGTTTTTTTCTTCCGCGCCCAACGCCAAAGCCTGTTGACGAAACCGTTCCAGCAATTCTTTGCCGGGGATCTGCGGCAGACCGGGGTAATTGTCGATCCGCTCTGCGCCGCCGAGCCAGCCTCCCGTTTCCGCCGGGGCGGTCACGGTGGCGCTCAAGCCGCGCATCCGGGCCGTCATGGCGCAGGACCAGCCTGCGGGGCCATTGCCGACAATCGCTATATCCACAAGCTTTTCCTCCTTTGCCATTTCTTTGGAGTGAACTCAGTATAACAAATCCGCCGAAAAAGCACAAGAGAAACGTTATAAGTGTAACATATTTGACACAAAAAGAAACATTTAGACCTTATTCGCCTTCTCCTTTTTTGAAACGCTCCTCTACCGTGTTGCGTTTCCATGCGACCAAAGCCCCGGCAAAAATGCCGCACGGATGCCAACTGAACTGTTCAAATCCAAGCTGAGAAAGCATTTTCATTGCACGGCGGCGCGTAATGTTTTCCGTTACTTCCGCAGGAGTCTCCCGGATCGCATCCAGAGCGCTGCGAAGGGGCGCAGGCAGATTCTCCAGCGCCATCACCAGTTGGCCACCTTCCTTCAATACTCGATGAACTTCCCGAAGCTGATTTTCCATAGCGGATTCATCCAACCGGCAGGGTCTGAGCAGGACGGCGTGAAAAGCTTGATCCCGCCAAGGGATATCCCCTGCGGCGGCATACACCAGATCGGCGCTGCGCACCAGACCACGGTTGGAACGAACCAGCTCCATATCGTCGGCTACGCCGCAAACCTCACATTCCATATTGCGCAGCAGGTATTCCGCCATCAGGCCGTTGCCCAGACCCACGTCCAGCACCCGGTCGTCACGGTCGATCACTGCCCATTTCAGCAGGCAGCGTTCCATCGTGCTGAGCCTTGGGTGGCGCGACGAAAAATGCGCCCGTTCGTAGGTTCTGCTTCCTGCCTTTGAGATCATACAAGGCCTCCGTCCATTACAGTAGGGGTTCTCCTTACCGTCAAATACAGAAAGAAAACCCTGCCGGTAAACACACCGACAGGGTCAGTATATCATATTTTCTTCAAAAATGCCATATTTTTGTAATATTTTTTCAATATTTAAGAAACTAATTCATATTTTTCGTTCACTGCAATAAAAAAAGACAAAACAAAAAGCTGATGCTCAAATGTGCATCAGCTTTTATGCTGCATCTTACAGGCACTTACTGCGCCTTCGCCAGCCTCTTGGCCAGACGAGCCTTTTTGCGGTTCGCGGCATTCTTATGGATAACGCCCTTGGTAACGGCTTTATCGATAGCGGAGGTGGTGACACCGTACATAGTAGCGGCGTTCGCAGGGTTTTCAGCGACCTCCGATTCAAACTTCTTAACGGCGGTCTTGACCTTGGTTTTCACGATGCGATTCTGAAGGTTCTTGGTTTCGCTGACCTTCACGCGCTTGATAGCGGACTTGATGTTAGGCAACGTCTTTCACCTCCTTGGTATTCATTCAGTCGCAGGGTATATTTTATCATGCGATCCCTGAAAAATCAATACCTTTTTTCCAATTCTTTCGCCACTTCTTTTCAGGGCAGCAGCATTCCTGCCGCTAACGCCGCCACGCAGGCGGCGGCAGCCACCGTGAGCAGACTTTTGCCCATCCAGCCAAGTACCAGTGCCACCGCCGCGCCAATGGCCGAAGCGGTCAGACTACCCGTGGCGGAAAACACCGCTGGAAAGGTCATGGCTCCCAGTACGGCATAGGGCACATAGTATAGGAAGGATCGTACAAAGGGACTCTTGACTTTGCTGCGGATCGCCGCCAGCGGCAGCATACGGATCAGGTAGGTCACACCCGCCATCACCAGCAGATATTTCAGAAAAGCCGACCACTCCATCAGTCCAGCGCCTCCTGTTCTTTCTCCGATTCATCCTGCGACGCATCAGGGGGAACGGGCATCAGCCACGCTCCCAGCGCGGAAGCCGTCACAGCACAGAGGATGATGCGGAACCCGCCGGAAATAAAGGAAAAGAACGAAAGAAACTCAAACATGCAGCTCATGGCGACGGCGATCAGCACCACGAAGCGCACCTGCCGGGATTTGCGGAAGGGCGGCAGCACGATGGCGATGAACATACCGTAAATGGCGATGCCCAGCGCATCCGTCACGCTCTTGGGCAGAAGCCCGCCTGCCAGCGCTCCCAGCGCGGTGCCCAGCACCCAGCCGATGAACGGGCCGTTGGTCAGGCCGTACAGATAAGCCTTGCCCACCTTGCCCGGCTGCTGGGACGCTACCACGAACACCTCGTCCGTGTTGCAGAAGGACAGAAGCAGCCGGTGGGGCGTGGTCATGGTTTCGTCCAGTTTCTGGCTCAGGCTCAAGCTCATCAACGCATAACGCAGGTTGATGGTCAGCTGGGTCAAAGCCATTTCCGTCAGGCTTCCTCCGGCGGCCATCAACTGAAGGCCCGCCAGCTGGCCGGCACTGGTCACATTGAAAAAGGAGATCAAAACCGCCTGAATGGGATAAAGTCCCTCCATCGTCGCCTGAATGCCAAAGGCAAAGGCTACCGAAAGGTAGCCTAATGCGATGGGCAAGCCGTGACGAAGGCCTTTTACGTAGTTTTTCAAAACATTACCTTCTTCTGCGCAGTTTGTTTACGACGGTTCCGGCTCCGATAAGGGTCAGGATCCAGCCGATCAGGCCCATTCTTTTCCCGTTGCCGCGACGATTTCGACGCGCCTTTCGCGCCGGGTCGCTCTGGCTGAACACGATCATCACCAGAATGGCCAGAACCAGCCAGCCCCGAGCGCTTAACCCGCCTTCGTCCTGCTCGTGGGTCTCGTGATACTGCTGATAATCGGCGGTATTTTCCGTGATGGAGCCAATGACCTGCTCCCACAGTTCAGAACCAGTGGAGGACTTTTTCGAAGTGGCCGTTTCTTCCGTCTGGAACAGACCGTTCAGGCTGATATCGGCGTTATACTGCCGTTCCAGCAGGTCGTTCAAAGCCTCAGAAAAGCTGGCGAACGCCGCGTCGTACTGCTGGCTTTGAAACAGAGTGGCAAAAGAAGACGAAGTGTACAGCAGATTTTCGGCATTGCTGGCTCCCAGCTTCTTTTCCACATTACTGCCCATCACCGCCGCGAAGCTGTCCTCGCCCGCAGCGCCCAGCAGAAGCAGATCGTCCCCGCCCAACTCCCAGCGTTGGAACAGTTGGCGGGCATAGGTCTTGACCTCCATACCATCCAGGAAATTCACCAGCGCCACGTGCAGCTTCACGCCGGTTTCTTCCTCCACCCGGGAGGCATAGGCCATAACATCCTTGGCCGTCAGCGTTCCAAGCACATTCGCGTCGTCCGTCAATGCGCCGCGATTTTCCGGCATCCGAACCGCCGCAAAGGCGGCCAGACTCCAGCAGAGTGCAAGCGCCAACACCAGAAGGGCACAGATTTTTTTCTTCATCTTAATGGTTCTCCTCGTCCAGTCCAGCGGTCACTCATACAACTCGCAGGGGCTGACGCCCAGCAGCCCGGCCAACTTGCCTACCGGCGTTGTGGTCAGCTTGCGGTTGAAATCCTCCGCGGCGCTGTTGTATGTATCGAAAAGCGCGTTTTCCGTCAGGTTCTTCCAGTCGCTTTCCAGCATGGCGGCGTAACGCTGATCTCGCTCGCTCTGCTGAAAGCTGTCGGCCGCCCGAAGCTGTTCCATCACTTTTGCGAACAAAACAGACAGTTTCTCCGTGTCCTTTTTCTGTTCTTCCAGCGTTTCATCGCCCGCGTTCAGTTTCCGGGACACCTGCCGAAGGGCCTCCACGTCTGCGTTGCCGGGCAGATGGCGATCCGCCACCACGCACAGGTTCAGCCCATCGGCTCCCTGATAGCTCAACGCATCCAGCAAGCCGTTTTCCCCGCTGAGAAGCTGAGTCACCTGCTGCCGGTCCTCCCGGAAGCCGGAGAACGTGCCATACCCCAGTCCGAACAGCACCAGCACGATAGCGATCAAAACGCATACGCCCATGGGGAGTTTGAATTTCATGATCGGATGATTCCTTTCCCGTTAAACTGCGCCGCATCCCCCGTGGGAAATGCGGCGCTTTTCATGTCAGTGCAGCTCCAGCAGCTTCTTTTTCAAGTCGGCCTCCATGGCGACCATTTCCTTTTCGGCCTCCAAACGCTTGGTGCGGCCGTCCTCCTGAATCTTCATCACTTCGTTGATGGTGTCCATCAGGCTCTGGTTGGTCTGCTTCAGGGTCTCCAGATCGATGATGCCGCGTTCGGCCTCCTGTGCGGTCTGGATGGTGCCAGTCTTGAGCGCCTCGGCGTTCTTGCGCAGCAGTTCGTTGGTCATGTTGGTCACAGCTGTCTGGGCCTTCAGCGCCTCCTGACTGCGGTGCATTCCCAGCGCGATCACAATCTGGCTCTTCCACAGCGGCAGCGTGTTGGAAAGGGTGCTCTGAATGCGTTCCACCAGCAGACTATCATTATTCTGCAAAAGCCGGATCTGGGGAGCCATCTGCAGGGCCACCTGCCGGGTCAGCTTCAGGTCGTGAAGCTTTTTCTCAAAGCGGTCGCAGTTGGCGGCAAGGTCGTTGGCCCGCTGAGCGTCCATCGCGTCACCGGTCTCGGCGGCCTTCTTTTTCAGTTCTTCCAGCTCACCCTCCCGGACTTCCTTCAATTTCTGCTCACCGGCGATAATATACATCGTCAGTTCCTTGAAATACTGGGTGTTCATATCATACAGGTGATTGAACATGCTCACATCCTTGAGCAACTGCACCTGATGATTTTCCAGCTGGCTGGCAATGGTGTCCACATTCGCGTCCACTTTATCGTACTTGGTCTGCATATCACTGACGGCCTTCTGGGCGTTCCAGAACAGGCCCTTGATGCCGCTGGGCTTTTCGGCAGCGGCGCTGAAGCCCTTGATCTCGTTGACCAGATTCACCAGCATATCGCCCACTTCGCCGGTGTCCTTGGTGCGGATGGTGGCCAGCGCGCTGTCGCTGAAATCAGCGATCTTCTTCTGAGCGTCCGCGCCGTAAAGCAGCACGTGGTCGGAGTTATTCACGTCGATCTTCTTGACAAACTCCTCGATGCTCTTTTTATCTTCTTCGGTCAGCATGGTGGTGTCCATCTGCTTGACCGCTTCGCTGGCGGCCTGCGCCGCTGCGGTGGCGCTTGGGGCTGCCTGCGCCATGGCTTCCAGCTGCTGAGTCGTTTCCTCCAGCTGCACTTTTTCCTTGGCGACCGACGAAGGATCGAGGGTCAAAACAGGGGTCTGCTGGGTCTCATTGTTCTGCTGATGAATTTCACTCATGGGAAAATTCCTCCTTCAATCGCTCTATCGCCGGTTTGATGGGACTCATTCTTCTTTTTTGGCCTGTGCCGCGGCCTGACCGTCATACACGGGGTAGACCCCGCCGGACATCGTAGGAGCCTGAGGCATATGCTGCCGTGCCTGTTCCTCTGCGCCGCTGACGGCCTGCTGCACGCTATGATCCGTGTGAAGGGTCGGCGCGCTTTGCCGGGTCTGCGCCTCCCGCGCTGCCCGCTGCTGACGGCGCTGTTCTGCCAGCGCTGCGTCCAGTCTGGCCGCCTGTTTGGCCTGTTCGGCGGCTTTTTCCAGTTCGCTTTCCGTCAGGCCGTCCCGCTTGAGCATCTGTTCCAGCACGTCGATATCGGTGGCGATGTCCAGCATATCGTCCTTATAAAGATTCTTAAGCATTTTCTGACAGCCGGTGATCACCACGCCCAGCGCGTCGTCAATGCGGTGCTGTGCTTCCTTCGCCTCAGCCATGGGCAGGTTGCGCTCGTCCAGCTTGCGATAGCTCTTGACCATCTTGAGCGTAGTGGGCAGGTAATAGTCCATGAACTTGCGAATCTGCGGGGCGCGGGCAGGATTTTCATACACGGCCTGAAAAATCGCCGCGCAGTTTTCCTCCAGATCGTCCAGCTTGGCCGACAAGGACTCGTCGGGGATCCGATCGTTTTCCTTCCGGATTTCCGCGATCATTTCCCGGCCCTGGGTCAACAGTTGATCCACGTCCGGGTTGCCGGTATTGGCTTTAAGGCGCTCCAGCGCGTCATTCTTCCGCTTTTCTTCTTCCTTGGCGGCTTCTGCGGCGGCCTCCTCGGCCATTTTCTTTTTCTGATCGTCGGTGGTCAGGTCCAGACCCTGCGCCATGGTACGGATCACCGCGCTGACAAACGCACTCACCGCCAGCTGTACCGCCAGACTGAACAGACCGTGAATCTTAAAAATAGAACTGAGCAGCACGAACGTCACGCCGAAAGCAACCGCACCCGCGCCGTTGCCGCTCTTTTTTTTCTTTCCTTTACTCATTGCAGGCTCCTTCATCCATCCTCTATATCAGCCGGGGCGTTTTCGCCCGGCAACTTGGCCGACGCATTGGATTATACCATATTTCCCCTCATCTGAAAAGAAGAACCCGCTCGAAACAACCTTTGCCCTTCCTAAAAGTTTTCTGAAAATTTCATGAGCACAAGGGGCAGTGCCCCTTGACCCCGGACTGCGCGCCTTCGGCGCGCAGGGGCGTAGAGCGACATGCGGCTTGGCTGCGGAATTACCGCCGCTCGGCGACAAGCCTCGCGGCTCGCGGGTCTGATGTGGTTTTTTGTTCGTTGGACAGAAAAGGCCGCCATTCGGCGACGGGCCTCATGGCTCGCAACAAAGGCCAGCGTGATTTAAATACCGCGCTGGCCTTTGGCAGGTCTAATAAAGCCCTGCACCCGAACTGTGCGCAAGGCGCGCAGGGGGTGTAGGGAGACATGGGACTTGGCCGGGTTTTACCGCCGCGGCACGGAGGGTGCCACGGCTCGCCGGTCTGGTATTGCTTTCTTGTTTGTTGGCCGAAGTCGGCCGCCGCTCGGCGACAGGCCTCGCGGCTGGCGCAGGAGGCGTCGGTCCCGTTGTTGGCTGGATACTCCGACATTCCATGGCAAAAGACTGGTTCAAAAAAACTTCTTCATCACGCAAACATCCCCCGTCCGCCGGTTTCAGGCGAAAGACGGGGGATGTTATTTCGATTTTCAGCTCAGCCCTTTCCCTGACCGATCAGGTTGATCAGGCCGCCGGCCAGCAGCATATCCCGCTGGCGTTCGGTAACGGACAGATTCATCAAAATGGTGAAGCCCTTGGTGACGTTCTGCACCGTCACCTTGCCGGTGGCCTCGGCCACCTCCCGGCGCACGTCAGGAAGGGCGATCTCATCGTCCCGGTCGAAACGATCGTAGTCGCTTTCATTCGCAAATTCCAGCGGCAGAATGCCGTTATTGATCAGGTTGGCCCGATGGATACGGGCGAAGCTCTTGGCCAGCACGCCGCGCACGTGCAGGTACAGGGGCACCAGCGCCGCGTGTTCCCGGCTGGAGCCCTGACCGTAGTTATGACCGGCCAGCAGGAATCCGCCGCCCGCCGCCTTGGCGCGGGCGGGAAAGGTGGCGTCCACCGGGGTCAGGCAATGTTCGCTGAGCTTGGGAATATTGCTGCGGAAGGGCAGCAGGTCGCTGCCGCTGGGCATAATATGGTCGGTGGTGATATTATCCTCCATTTTCAGCAGCACCGGGCCGGAAAGGCTGTCCGCCAGCGCGTCTGCCTTGGGGAAGGGCTGGATATTGGGGCCGCGGACGACCTCCACGGAAGCGGCTTCTTCCGGCGAAGCCGGGGGAAGAATCATATTGTCATGCACCGCAAAATGCTCCGGCATTTCCACCGTCAGGTCGGCATCCGTCTCACGGGGATCGGTTAGCACGCCGGTCAGGGCGGTGACGGCGGCGGTCTCGCAGCTGGTGAGGTAAATGCCTGCACTCTTCGTCCCGCTGCGGCCGAAGAAGTTGCGGTTATTGGTGCGCACGCTGACGCCGTTGGTCTTGGGACTCTGACCCATGCCGATGCAGAAGCCGCAGGCGGTCTCGCAGATGCGCGCGCCTGCTTCGATCATATCGTGCAGCGCGCCGTTCTGGCTGAGCATACTCAGCACCTGACGGCTGCCGGGGGCGATGACCAGCGACACATCAGGATTCACGGTTTTGCCCTTGAGGATGGCCGCCACGCGCATCATATCCTGATAGCTGGAATTGGTGCAGGAGCCGATACAGACCTGATCCACCTTGATGGGGCCCGCCTCCCGGACGGTTTTCACATTGTCGGGCATATGGGGCAAAGCGACCATGGGTTCCAGCTTGGACAGGTCGATGTCCACTTCTTCATCATATTCCGCGTCAGGGTCGGCAAACAGGGGCTGATAGTCTTCCTCGCGCTCCTGCGCCTTCAGGAAGCGGCGGGCCGCTTCGTCGCTGGGGAACACGGAGGTCGTTGCGCCCAGTTCCGCGCCCATATTGGCAATGGTGGCGCGTTCGGGGATCGTCAGGCTTTCCACGCCCTCGCCGGTGTATTCCATCACCTTGCCCACGCCGCCCTTGACGGTCAGGCGGCGCAGCAGCTCCAAAATCACGTCCTTTGCGGCCACACCCCGGGGCAATTTCCCGGTCAGGTGAACATTGACCACCTTGGGGCAGTTCAGGTAATACGCGCCGCCGCCCATGGCCACGGCCACGTCCAGTCCGCCCGCGCCAATGGCCAGCATTCCCAGCGCGCCGCCTGTGGGGGTATGGCTATCGCTGCCCAGCAGCGTCCGGCCCGGCTTGCCCACCCGTTCCAGCTGCACCTGATGACAGATACCGTTGCCGGGCTTACTCAAATAGATACCGTGCTTTTTCGCCACGGTGGTAATATACTGATGGTCGTCGGCGTTTTCGAAGCCCGTCTGCAGGGTATTATGGTCGATATACGCCATGCTGCGTTCCGTTTTCACCCGATCCACGCCCATAGCCTCCAGCTGCAGGTAGGCCATGGTTCCCGTAGAGTCCTGCGTCAGGGTCTGATCGATTCGAATAGCGATTTCCTCGCCCGGCACCAGCTCGCCTTTGAGCAGGTGATTTTTTAGAATTTTCTGTGTCAGATTCATTGAAACCTTTCCTCCAAAACGAAATCCCCGGTATCCCGGTTCTTGCCCTCTCAGTATACCGTTCCTGCATCCAGTATGCAATCAAAAAACCGAAGAAAAACAGCAGGGGTTGTGCCCCTGCACCCCGGACTGCGCGCTATGCGCGCAGGGGACGCTGGACGGAAAGCGGCTTGGCTGCTTTCTACCGCCGTGGCACAATGGGCGCCACGGCTCGCGGGTTTGACAAGGGGATTCGGTTTTGAACGGAAAAGCCGCCTTCCTCAGGAAGCCTGTTTTGGAAGCCAACGGGCCTTTCCTCGGTACAGACCTCCCGGCTTTCCCCACTTTGCCCGGAACCGGCGCATAAAGCAAAGCCTGTCCTGAAATACACAAGACAGGCTTTGTCCTTCTCCCTATGAAAATCAAGGTCGATTTTGCCGCTTTTCGATTCTTTCCCGGCAATTGTCGCCGGTTCACTTTCGTAAAGCCTGCCAGACCCGCGAGCCGCGAGGCCTTCCGCCGAGCGGCGGTAAAGCCCCGATCAGCTTGCTTGCCCACGAGCAGCCCCGCGCCCTGTGGGCGCGGTGTGGGGTGCAGGGGCACTGCCCCTGCTAACGGCCGGCGCGCTTCTGGGTGACTTCCCAGCCCTGGTCGATGGCCTTCTGGTGGGAGGTGGCATAGGGGCCGATGGCCTCGACCTCCGCCTTCGTGCGGGGGAAGTGGACGCAGAGATGGCCCGCGAAATTGTTGATATTTTTGTTGTTGTAGGTGCCGTGGGGCGTGTTGTGGGTGGAGGCCATGTAGACAGAACCGTCGCTGAACATGACCCAGACGGGCTTCGGGTTCCACGTGGTCTTTCCGAACGCCTTGTTCATCTTCGCCGTGTCCTCGGCGGTGATCGGGATCGCGTCCGCGTGAGCGCCGTTGGAGAAGATGGTCAGCTGCCAGGAAAGGCCGGTGGAGAAATCGTAGACCGTCACGTTGGGATACTTCCGGGCCTTGGCGCGAATCTCGGTGTACCAGTTGGCATAGCGGACGCTGGCCGCGCTGATGGTGGTCACGTTGGGCGCGGTGGTGGGGGTGACGATGGTGGTCGTGCCGCCGTTGTTGACGGTGCCGCTGGTCTGGTTCAGCTTCTTCGTGGTGGCGGAACCCATGATGCCGTCCGCCTTCAGGCCGTTGGCCCGCTGGAAGGCGATCAACGCAAGGCTGGTCTGGTTGCCGAACTTGCCGTCCGCCTTGCCGGTCAGATAGCCCAGAGCGATCAGCCGGTTCTGCATGGCCTTGACCGCTTCGCCGGTAGCGCCCTTGTACAGGGTGACGTAGGGAACCGTGTTGGAAACGGCTCCGCTGTCCGTGGTGCCGTCGCCCAGCTTGGCCTGCGTGGCCGCGCCCACAATGCCGTCCGGGCTTAGGCCGTTGGCCTGCTGGAAGGCCTTCACCGCGCGGCGGGTGGAGGAACCGAACTTGCCGTCGGCGGAACCGCTCAGATAGCCTAGCGAGATCAGCTTGTTCTGCAGGGTCTGCACCTCCACGCCCTGGCTGCCGTAGCGCAGCGTGGCCGCCTTGGAGGAGGCGATCACGTCGGAATTGGCGTTGTCAGCCCGCTTGGCCGCGTCGCTGTAAAGCACGGTCTGAGTGTTGTAGCCCGCCTTGCCGTCGGTGGTCAGGCCGTTCGCCTTCTGGAAAGCCCGCACGGCGGCGATGTCGTCCGTCAGGTAGATGCCGTCCTGACGGGAGGTGTAGTAGCCCAGCTCCTGCAGACGAATCTGCAGCCGCTTGACATCCATGCCCTGACTGCCCGCCTTGATGGTCACGCAGTTCTCTTTCGTGATGGGTGCATAGGAAGGCGCGGGCGTTTCATTGGAAGCGGTCACAGGGGTGGCGGTGGGCACCGCGTACACCGGGTGCGCCGCAAACAGCACCGCCCGGGTCTGAATGCCGCATACGCCGTCCGCGTCCAGCCCATTGGCCTTCTGGAACTTCTTAAGGGCCTTTACGCTGTCGTCGTCAAAGGTGCCGGTGACTTTGCTGGTCAGGTAGCCCAGCTCGGTCAGACGGGTCTGCACCAGCTTCACATCATTGCTCTTGTCGCCTGGGCGAACCACGTCCTTGGGCATTTCGGGCACAGGAGTGGGCGTGGGAGTCACGGCCACGGAGGCGTCCAGCGCCCAAATGCTGTAAAGAAGATTCTGATCGGTAGCGGAAAGCGCGCCATCCACCACCAGACTGTTCTTGCGTTCAAATTCCTCAATAGCGGACACCGTCAGCGCATCGCATACGCCGGAGGGAGTCGAGGTGTAGTAGCCCAGCTCCTTCAGCCGGGTCTGGGCCTTGGTGACCACTCCGCCCTGTCCGTTGAGCTTGATGACCGCGCCCGCGATGGGCGGAATGGTCTTGACGTGCTGGCGGAAGCTGTTCACATCCTTGGGCGTGCCCTCGTAGATCAGCAGCTGCAGTTCCGCGTCCGCCTGCCCGGTCTGCTCCAGCCCATTGCGCTTCTGAAGCAGCTTGACGGCCTGCTCGGTCTTCGTGCCGTACTTGCCGTCCGCGTCGCCCTCGGAAAGATACTTCAGCTCGATCAACGCCTGCTGCAGCGCCGTCACCATCGCGCCGGTATCGCCGCTCTTGATCAGCGCATAGGACTCGGAACCGGGCTTGGGCGTGGCGGTAGGCTTGGGCGTGGCCGTGGGAATGTTGGCCAGATTCACATACTTGGCGTACACATAGCCCTTCTGCCCGTTGTATTCCACCCGGGCAAAATCGTTCTCCACGCTCAGGACCGTCACCAGACTGTTGACAGGAATGGTGCGATACACGTCGGCGGTGCGGTTCGCTTTTTTGCGCAGCTTCACATAGCCCAACGTGGTGGTATCGTAAGGATAGGACGTGACCGCCAGCGGCACGGCGTGCATCAGGCTTTCGTCCGGCTCGGGATCCGCGCCGGAATCGGTGCCGTCGATGTACTTGATGAGGGCATAGCCCTCCTTGCCGTCGAACTGGATCTGATAATAATTGCCGGATTTGCCCACGACGGTAACGGTGTCGCCCACCTTGATCCGCTTGAGGATGGTGGAAGTCCCGTTCGCCCGCTTGCGCAGATTCACATTGGACATACTGGTGGTCTGATAGGATTGGAAGGTTTTACCGGCCGCCAGCGCCGTACTCAGGGTAGAAAATGCCAGCAGGGCAGCCAATAGGAAGGCCAGCCAGCGCCGAATGCGAATCTCCTGTGTCATTCCCGATTCCTCCAAAGGCAAATCTTATACTGCATATGGCAAATCTGTCCAGCGCGGGCATAGATGCGAATACACGCAGGGCAGAACCAGAGCTTTCCAGCCCATATTGTACGAAAAGTTATTACGTGTGTCAAGGATAAATGTTATATTTCCGTAATAATTTTAACGTTTCTTTGCTTTTTTGCCGGTTTTTCCCTTTTCGGTGGGCAAAACCCGGACGGTTTTGAAGCGCTTCATTTTCGTGCGCACCCAGCTTTCCGCCTCAGGAAACTCCTGCACCGGGCAGCTGACCGCCAGAACCTGCCAATAGGCCGGGTCAAAAAACAGCAGCGTCTGCCCTTCCCGCCAGATTTTCACCCGCTTCATCCGTTCCCACGGCAGGATCACCCGGCGCACCAGCTTAAGGCCAGGCAGGGCGTGCTCATCCTCCTGCAGCGTCTCTGCCTGCGACGGGGTCAAAAACCGGGCGTACAGCGCCAGATCATTCACTTCCTCCGACACGTAGGTGTAGGCGCTGACGCCGTCCTTATCCAATATATAATGAACTTTTTCCCGACCCTGACAAAACAGCAGCGCCAGAAACAACAGCAGCATCCCGCCCAGCAGCCACAGCATGGTCAGGCCGAAGCCCCGGCGAAACAGCCCTGCCAGCGCTTCTGTGCCGCCGGAACAAAGCTCCGCCAGCGAGATGACCAGAAAGCTGATCCCCCACACCGGCAGGCCCACCCGCAAAAGCCGGTTCCAGCTGAACCAGTCCCGCCAGGGGGCCCGGGAAACGCCGAAGGACAGCCGTTCCCCCGTTTTGGTCAGCTTCGCGCCGCAGTAAGGGCAGCTTTCGCCGACGGGGACTTCGGCTTTGCATTTCCGGCAGTAGTTGGCAAGGGGCATGGCGTTTCTTCCTTTCAAACGTGAAATGATTTTTTCGGTCAGGCCGGGCATAACGTCCGCCTCTCCGGGCCATGCTACCGGCGAGGTGATGGCACATGGCTTCTTATTCTACGCTTCAAGAACTACTCCTGCACAGCCGGAGGAGCAAAATCTTTTTCGACGGGCTGAACCGGGAGGTCCAGGTGATGCTGCAGGAGCAGCGGCAGGACATCCGTACCTTCGAGGAGCTGCAAAAGGCGGCGAGGTTCAAGGGGTAGATTCGCGTTATCCCTCACCGCGCCATTTACATTTCAAGCCGAGAGGGTGTGCATTTCTCGGCTTTAGCATTTTTATGGCAGCGATTTTCCAACACGATGAACCTTGTCATGATACTAATGATTTTTGTTTTAATCCAGCAGCATGAAACAGTAGACGTTATCTGGAGTCAAATGGGGAAGGCGAGATCCTATCGGGCATTCGCATCAAAACCTCCCTCCGCTTGATCTGATCCACCGCCGCTATGCCTCCACAGCATAACTTCATGAAGGCTTCTTTCGATGTAGATATAGAAGACCCGCCGCTGCTTCAATATGCATTGGCGGTTTTTTATAAGTTTCTTTTTAGTCAGTTGTCGTCTGCGGTGGGCGGCTCGGCTCCTTCTATGTTTCAAAAGCGCTTCCCGCATTTTCTATTAGGTCTAACAAGTCATTACTTATTTTTGTTACAGCGTTTCCCCGTTTTTACATTTTGCCCTTTACTGCATCGACCTCCGTATCCTGCAAAGAACATCTACTGGTCATCGCTGCCGGATCCAGCAGCGTTTGGAGCTCCTGTTCAGTCAGCAGGCCCCACTCAAGGGCGATCTTTCCGACGGGGCGATTGGTGCGCAGGGCCTCGCGTGCCAGACTGCAGGCCGCGTTGTAGCCGATCTTCGGGCACAGGGCCGTGACCACGCCTACGGAGCGCTCCACCTCCTGACGGCAGACCTCCTCATTGGCGCGAACGCCCTGCAGACAGTGGACATTCAGCGTATGGATTCCGTGCTGCAGCATCACGAGACCCTGATACAGGCTGTCGAAAATGACGGGTTCAAAGGCGTTCAGCTCCAACTGACCGGCCTCCACCGCCAGCGTGACCGTGGTATCGTAGCCGATGATGCGGAAGGCGATCTGGTTGACCACCTCGGGGATCACCGGGTTGACCTTGCCGGGCATGATGGAGGAGCCGTTCTGCCGGGCAGGAAGGACGATCTCGCCCAGCCCGTCCCGCGGGCCGGAGGACATCAGCCGCAGGTCATTGCAGATTTTGGACAGACTCGCGGCACAGCCTTTCAGGGCCGAGGACAGCGCCAGATAGCAGTCCGTATTCTGGGTGGTGTCGATCAGGTCACGGCTCTGGGTAAAGGGGATGCCCGTCATTTCGGAAAGCAGCGGCACCACCTGCCCGACATAGGCGAGCGTCGCGTTGATGCCCGTGCCCACGGCGGTTCCGCCCAGATTCAGCTGAAGCATTTCCTTCCGCCCGCGTTCCAGCCGGTCTTTTTCCCGGCGCATCACCGACGCATAGGCGGCAAATTCCTGTCCCAGCCGAATGGGCACCGCGTCCTGAAGCTGGGTTCGCCCCATCTTCACCACGCCGTCGAAGTCGGCGGCCCGCTCGTCCAAAACGGCAATCAGCGCTTCCATTTCCTTCAGCAGCGCGCCGCAGACCTGATAGAGCGTCATTTTGACGCAAGTGGGATAAACGTCGTTGGTGGACTGGCCGCAGTTCACATGGTCGTTGGGGTGCACAAGAGTATAGTCTCCCTTCACGCCGCCCAGCAGCTCGATGGCGCGGTTGGCGATCACCTCATTGGCGTTCATATTGGTGGACGTACCCGCGCCGCCCTGAATGGGATCGACGATGAACTGGTCGTGCAGCTTGCCCGCAATTACCTCATCGCAGGCGCTTTCGATCGCGCTGCCGATTTTCTCCGGAAGTACGCCGGCCAGGGTATTCGCCCGCGCGCACGCCTTCTTAATCGATGCCATGCTCACGATCATTTCGCCGGGCAGACGTCTGCCGGTGATCGAAAAATTTTCCGCCGCCCGCAAAGAGTGAATGCCGTAATAAGCGTCCGCGTCCACCGCCATCGTTCCCACCAGGTCCTGCTCTGTTCTGCTCATCGTGTTTCCTGCTCCCTTGCTTATGTAAGATTGACAACAGTATAGAGAGCCGCTATACTATTTGCAAATATCAATTTATCAAAGTTTTAAATAGGTTTATGCCTATGTTGGAGGGAACCATGCTTCTGCACGAAATGAACTACGTCTACGAGGTTTACCGGCAGCGCAGCTTTACCAAGGCCGCCCAGGCATTATATATTGCCCAGCCGTCTTTGAGCCAGATGGTGCGAAAGGCGGAAGCGCGCATCGGTGCGCCCATTTTCGATCGCAGCACCTCCCCCATTGGGGTAACGGAGCTGGGGCGGGCCTACATCCGCGCCGCCGAACAGGTATTGCAGATCGAGGCCGACCTGCAGCAATATCTGGACGACACGGAAAAATGTCTCACCGGCGCACTGACGCTGGGAGGGACGACGTTCTTCACCTCCTATGTGCTGCCGCCGTTGGTCAGCGCTTATTCGGAGCGTTATCCCGGCGTGGAGCTGCGTCTGCACGAGGCTCACACCGGGCAGCTCAAGCAGGAATTGCAGGAGGGAACGCTGGACTTTGCTCTAGACAACACGCTTCTCGACCCGGCCATATACGAGGCCGTAGAGATTCAAACGGAGCAGGTGATCCTTGCCGTGCCTCGGGCGCTGCCCGTGAACGAAAAGGCCGCGGCGTTCCGCCTGTCCGCTAAGGAACTGCCTCAGGCAGGCGCTCCCTGCGTTCCGCTGGAGCTGTTTGCGGACACGCCTTTTCTGCTGCTCAAGGAAGGCAATGACACCCGCAGACGGGCTGAACAATTGTGCGCTCAGGCTGGCTTTGAGCCAAAAATACGGCTGGCGCTGGATCAGCAGCTGGCGGCCTACAATCTGGCCGGTTACGGGCTGGGCGCGGCCTTTATCAGCGACACACTGGCTCTAAGCGCCCCGCCGGACGAGCGGCTGTGCTTTTACCGCATCGACAGCCCGGACGCAACGCGCAGCATCAGCCTGTTTTACAAGCGCACCCGGGCCCTTACCGCCCCCATGCGCGCCCTGCTGACGATGCTGAAGCCGCCGGAGGGAGAGGAGCGAGTGTTCCGTCAAAAAATTCCAAATGCCTGACGGCACTTCTTTAAGCCCCTCTATTATCGAGCAGATGAAAACAGCCCGCACGCCTTCAGGCTTGCGGGCTGTTCTTATGGAACGCATCCTGCCAGACGCAAGAAAATCGCGCCGTCCAATCAGTGTGTCCGTATTTGCTATTGTTTCACCCCTTGATCGCCCCCAGCATAACACCCTTGACGAAGAAGCGCTGAAGGAGCGGATAAAGGCAAAGGATTGGCCCGGAGGCAATGACGATGAGCGCGTATTTCATCGTTTCGGACACCAGAAGCGCCGTCATGCCGCTGTCGCCGCCTGCGCCGCCCTGCTCGCTGTAGTCGTTGGCGCTGAAAAAGCTGCGCAGCACCAGTTGAAGCGGATAGCGGGTGCGGTCTCGCAGATAGAGAAGGGCATTAAAATAGCTGTTCCAGTGAGCCACGCCGTAATAAAGCACCATCACGGCCACGATGGGGGCGGACAGCGGCAGCACCACGCTTCGCAGAAGATGAAAATTGTCCGCGCCGTCGATGCTGGCGGCTTCGTACAGCTCGGTTGGAATGCTGGTCTGAAAGTAATTTTTCATAATGAACATATTCCACGGACTGACCAGTCCGGGCAGCACGAGCGACCACACCGTGTCGATCAGGCCGAGATTTTTGACCACCAGAAACGTGGGAATCATGCCGCCGGAAAAGAGCATCGTAAACGCCGTCAGCATCGTAATGGGGCGGCGCGCCGCGAAGTCGTGGCGGCTGAGGGGATAGGCCATCATCGTCGTGACGGCCACATTCAGCACCGTGCCCAGCAGCGTGTAGAACAAAGTATTCTGGTAGCCGGTCATGATCAGCTCGTTGCGGAACACCCGCTGATAGGCCACCAGTGTGGGCTGCATCGGCAGAAAGGTGATCTTGCTCTGCACCACCAGCAGCGGGTCGCTGAAAGAACAGGACAGCACATAGATCAGCGGATAGAGGATCACCGCCAGCAGCAGGCACAGCGCGGCGACGTTGATCGCGTCAAAAATGCGATCACCCCGAGTTCGGTGAATATGTTTCATTGCGTTTTCCATGGTGGCGCCTCCTTACCACAGGCTGACATCAGCCGTTTTGCGGCCAATGTAGTTGACGGTTACCACAGCGATCAGATTGATGACGGAATTGAACAGATCGACAGCCGTGGCGAAGGAATAATTGTTGTCCACCAGGCCCTGCGTGTAAACGTAGGTCGAAAGCACCTGCGCGGTCGTGCGGTTCAGATCGTTCTGCATGGCGAAAGCCTTCTCAAAGCCCACGCTCATCAGTGAACCCAGATTGAGAATGAACAGTGTGACCGCCGTGGGGATCAGCGCGGGCAGCGTGATATGCCACACGCGCTGCAATTTGTTCGCCCCATCCAGCATGGCCGCCTCATACTGCTGCGGATCCACGCCGGAGAGCGTCGCCATATAGATGATCGACCCCCAGCCCACATTCTGCCAGACGCCCGACCAGACGTACATATGCCGGAACGCCGTCTCTCTGGTCATAAAGGGCACCGGGCTGCCGCCTAACGCCTGAATCAGCGTATTGACCACGCCGCCCGTGCGCATCAGCGCGGAGGGAGCAGCGAAAAGCTGCTGCATGATGCCCACCAGTACGATGGTGGAGATGAAATGGGGCGCATAGGTCACAAATTGCATGACCTTTTTGAAGCGTCCGCTGCGCAGTTCGTTCATCATCAGCGCCAGCAGGATGCAGCAGGGAAATTCAGCCAGCAGACTGTAGACGCTCACTGCCAGCGTATTTCCGATGATGCGCATCGAATAGGCGCTGTTCAGGAACCGCACGAAGTGCTTCAGCATGTTGATCTGCCCGCGTTCCCTGGCCCACGGACTGCGCCAGATCCCCAGAATCGGCTTGAAATCCTTAAAAGCGATCTGAACGCCCGCCATGGGCCAATAACGAAACAACAGAAGGTAAATGACACCCGGCAGCACCAGCAGATACAGCTGCCAGTTGTTGCAGAGCTCGCGCACGATGCGTTCCGGCAGTTTCTTCTTCGGGTGCTGGATGTGATATGCAGTCATGTTTTCAAAAACCCTTTCCGGCTTTTTCCGATGCACAGGCGGGACAGGAACCTTCTTCCTGCCCCGCGCATTGGATGAATGGGACGTTTAGTTCTGGGCCTGCATCCGGTCGAGAGCACCCTGATAGATCTCGATATAGCGTTCCAGACCGAGGGACTGCATCTCGTCCACATAGCTCTGCCAGGCCGCATCGTCGTTCACGTCCAGCTCGCCCTTGATGAACTTGGCGCGGTAAACATCGTGGCAGTTGGTGATCAGATCCGCCGTCAGGGGGCTGAGTTCCTCGCTCTCTTCGGTGGTGAAGTTGAACTTCCAGGTGATCTGATTCACATAGGGTTCCAAATTTTTCGCGGTTTCCAGGTTTACGCCGCGGCATTCCGCTCCGCAGAAGAACTCGTCCTTGATGAGAACCGGCAGTGTGCCGGAAGCGTAGGGAGAAATGGCGGAGATGACCTTGTCGTAGGGATTCTCGGCGGAAACCTGATCGAGAATTTCCTGATTGTAAGCGGGCAGACCGTTTTCGTCGTAGTAGAAGTCCTCGCCCTCCTTGCCGAAGTAGAACATCTTCGCGCCCTCGTCGGTATAGAAGCTGTCGATCCAGCGGACCAGCGTCGCCGGGTCCTTGCAGGTGGGCGAGATGGCGAACGCGCCCAGTCCAACGCCCTTGTTCATGTTGTTCCACTGCTGATCGCCGTTCGGGCCTTTCAGGGCGACTTCCAGTCCGACATAATCATCCGCATTGACGCTGGCGGCCTGACAGTTGATGTAGGACAGGCAGAAGATCATGTCCTGACTTCCCTTGGCCACCATCTTGGCCGTGCTCAGTTCGAACAGTTCCGGGTCGATCAGGCCTTCCTGATAGAGCTTGGCGACATAGGCGAGATACTGGCGGTAGCTGTCGCAGGTGTAGACGAAGCGAATCTTGGTCGGGTCGCTGGGGTCAGCGTCCACGCTCAGGTCTTCGCGGCCGCGGTTGTTGAGGCCGAACGCGCCGGTGAAAGCGCGCAGCACGTTGCTCAAGCCGTTGCTGGTGACGCCGATCTCATCATTGGCGTCGCCGTTTCCGTTCGCGTCGGCGTCTCTGACCTTCACCAGCAGCTCATACAATTCATCCGTGGTGGTGGGCACCTTGCCGCCGACGGCTTCCAGCATCTTCTTATTAAAGAACATTTTGGGATGCATCCGGGCGGAAAGCGCGCTGTTCAGTTCCGGCACGGAGTACATTGCGCCGGTCTCCGGGTCCAGCACATTGCTCCACGCATCCATTTCGTCCAGCGCCTTGCACAGGTTCGGTGCGTTCTCCTGAACGAGTTCCTTCAGGTCGAGGAACATGCCGTCCGGGCCGAAGCGCTTGAGCATGGAATCACTGATCCAGCAGCGGTAGAACGCATCCGGGAAGTGTTCAAAGTCAGCCGAGCCAATCAGCGTATTGAGCTTTTCGCTCATTTCATCATTGGAAAACAGCACCCAGTTGATATGAACGCCGGTAGCTTCTTCGAAATACTTCCATGCCTTAATGCTTTCCCATTCCGTCTGGTAGGTGGGGTTGTAAGCGGCCCAGACCGTAAATTCCTTCGGTTCCTCGGTCACACGGGCAACGTCCGCCATGGCGGGGACACAGACAAGCGCCAGAACAAGCGCAAGCAGGGCACAAAGCAATCTTTTCATCCAGCAATAAGCCTCCTTTTCATGGTTCGCAGGGGATGAGCTTTCCCTCCCTCAACGACGGGCCTATAGTACGCCCGCCATGTCAAAAGTCCAATCCATCCGAGGCAAAAAATAAGTCAGATTTGAGGCCGGACGGGCTGATATGCCGGATTGTTTTTCATTGACAAGAGTATTCAAAAGCGGCGCAAGTCCTTGCTGAATCGTTGTATGCTTCAATACCGGGAGATGGAATCACCCGGCGGGGCAGCACGGTTTTCTTTTTCGTTTTTTCTTGGCAATCGATTCCATTGAGTTTATAATGATAAATAAAAGAAGGCATGCCTTTCGAAAGCATAAGAAAAAGCACCGCAGCGATACAACCCTCAAAATTGTTCTCGCAACGGCGCTTCTAAACCTGATCGCCGAGTTGGTAGGTCTGCTCGCGCAGCTACTAAAGCGGTAATCAGCGGGGGGGAGGGCGAAAGCCCTTCCTGCCCCATCAGTATAACACAGATGCTTTCCCATGGCAACAAAATGTATCCCTGCTGATCTTATGAAAAAAGGAGCATGAAAAAAATGAAACTACGGCCGCAGAAGGGAAACGGAGGACATGTGACCAGCTATAATGTAACGATCGGAAGTCGGGAGGCAAGAGAGGCCGGCTTCCTGCATGAGGATGGAAGCCCGAAGCCGGTCAAGAAAACCGTAATCCCGGAAAAACATCAAATCGTCATCGAACTGGATACGGAAACCGAAGGGGAGTAACAGGCAGCTGCTACAGCCAAGGACAAGACGATGCAAGCCGACATTTTGGGTGGAAAAGTTTGAACCTCGTTTTGAACCTCAAAGGGTGCAGAATAGGAGAAAACAGGAGACATTGAGAAAGGAAAAATGGATAAAGAAAACCCGCAAACCGTTATAGTTTGCGGATTTCTTTGGTGAGCCCGGCGGGATTCGAACCCACGACCTTTTGATTCGTAGTCAAACACTCTATCCAGCTGAGCTACGAGCCCACATGCTTTAAGGCGTTCCTTAAAACAGCTTCGTTATTATAACAAAGCCCGGCAAAAAAAGCAACTGTTTTTTGAAATTTTTTGAATTTTCTTTCCAACAGAAGAAAACCGCCCGTCTTTTGGCCGACTGGGAGCCAAGGACGGGCGGTTGCAGAAATGGGAATTGGTTGGGCTGCGCTTACAGCAGGGAGAACAGGTCCACCTGACTGGTGGCGGGCAGACCCTCCAGCGCGCCCTGCAGGCGCAGCATTTCAATGACGCTGGTGCCCACATGGGCGCGGGCCTGCAGGTCTTCGATGCTGATGTAGGGTTTCTCCGGGTCGCGGGTATCCAGAATGCCCTGAATGGCCGCTTCGCCCAGACCGTTGATGGCCGTGAAGGGGCAGCGCAGGCCGCCTTCCTCGGGCAGGAAACGATTGGCGTGGCTCTTGTACAGATCCACCGGCAGCATCCGAATGCCTCGTTCCTGCATCTCCAGCACCATATGCAGGGCGTTTTCTTCCTGCTTGTCCTTGATGGACATTTTTTCTTCCCGGTTGGCAAACTCTTCAATGCGGGAACGCAGGGTCTGGTTGCTCAGCAGCATTTTGGCCGCGTCGAAGCCGTCGCCGCGGATGGAGAAATAGGCCGCGTAGTAGGCATAGGGCCGGTACACCTTGTACCACGCCACGCGCAGACCCATGGTGACGTAGGCCACGGCGTGGCCCCGGGGGAACATGTACTTGATCTTGTGGCAGGAATCGATGGCCCATTGGGGCACGTTGTGCTCCCTCATGGCCTCCTCCCACTCCGGCTTCAGGCCCCGGCCCTTGCGGACGCTTTCCATGATGTCGAAGCTCATCTTTTCCTGCATCCCCTGCGAGATCAGGAAGTTCATGATGTCGTCCCGGGTACAGAAGCACTGGGCCAACTTGGCCGTGCCGGAGTTGATGATGTCCTGCGCGTTGCCCAGCCACACGTCCGTGCCGTGGGACAGGCCGGAAATGCGGATCAGCTCCTCCATGGTGGAAGGCTTGGTCTCCATCAACATGCCCTGCACGAAGCCGGTGCCGAACTCAGGAATGCCCAGCGTGCCGGTCTGGCAGAGGATCTGATCCTCCGTCACCCCCAGCGCCTTAGGGCTGGAAAACAGGCTCATGACCTGCTTGTCGTCCAGCGGAATTTCCCGGAAGTTCACGCCGGTCAGTTCTTCCAGGCGGTGCATCATGGTGGGGTCGTCGTGGCCCAGACAGTCCAGCTTCACCAGAATGTCGTGCATGGAGTTGAAGTCGTAGTGGGTGGTCAGGGTGGTGCCGCCAATGTCGTCCGCCGGGTGCTGGATGGCGGTGAACTGGCAGATGTCGTATTCCTTGGGCAGCACGACGATGCCGCCGGGGTGCTGGCCGGTGGTGCGCTTTACGCCCACGCAGCCCGCCGCCAGCCGTTCCTTGTGGGCGCGGCCCGCCTTGATGCCCCGTTCTTCCAGATACTTGGCAGCGAAGCCGTAGGCCGTCTTTTCCGCCAGACCGGAGATGGTGCCCGCCCGGTACACGAAGCCCTTGCCGAAAAGTTCTTCGATGTAGGCATGGGCCCGGGGCTGATATTCGCCGGAGAAGTTCAGGTCGATATCGGGCACCTTGTCGCCCTTGAAGCCCAGAAAGACCTCGAAGGGGATGTCATAACCGTCTTTTTTGAGGGGATTGCCGCAAATTTCGCAGTTCTTGTCCGGCAGGTCCACGCCCACGGTGCCCAGCTCCGGCGGGGTCAGGAACATTTTGTGGCAGTGGTCGCAGCGGTAGTGGGGCGGCAGGGGGTTCACCTCGGTGATGCCGTTCATGGTGGCCACGAAGCTGGAACCAACGCTGCCGCGGCTGCCCACCAGATAGCCGTCGGACAGGGACTTGCTCACCAGCTTCTGGGCGATGGAGTACAGGGTGGAAAAGCCGTAGCCTACGATGGAGCCCAGTTCCTTTTCCAGCCGTTTCTGGACGATCTCCGGCAGGGGATCGCCATACAGCTCCTTAGCCCGACCCCAGGCCCGGTTCTGGATGTCGTCCGCCGCGTCGGCCCAGTAGGGCTGGAAGGTGTCCTTGCCCTCGGGATGCTTGGGGAACAGGCGAAGCTCCTCCACCTGATCGGCGATCAGCTTGGGGTTGTCGATCACGACCTCGTGGCACTTCTCCGCGCCCAGATAAGCGAACTCGTCCAGCATTTCCTGGGTGGTCTTGAAGTACAGAGGCGGCTGGTTGTCGCAGTCCTCAAAGCCCAGACCGGCCTGAATGATGGTGCGGTAGATGGAATCCTCGGGGTTCAGGAAATGAACGTCGCCGGTGGCCACCACCGGCTTGCCCAGCTTCTCGCCCAGCGCCACGATGCGCCGGTTGAAGTCCCGCAGCTGCTCCTCGCTTTCCGCCAGTCCCTCCCGGAGCATGAAGGCGTTATTGCCGATAGGCTGAATTTCCAGATAATCGTAGAAGGCCGCGATGCGCTCGATCTCCTCGTCGGGCCGGTTGGCGGCCACGGCCCGGAACAGCTCGCCCGCCTCGCAGGCGCTGCCGATAATCAGCCCTTCCCGGTACTTCTCGATATCGAAACGGGGCATGTTGGGGTGGCGGTAGAAATAGCTGACGTTGCTGTCGGAGATCAGGTGGTTCAGGTTCTGCATTCCCTTCTGAGTCTTGCACAAAAGGATGATGTGATAGCTTTCACCCATGCTCTGCCCTTCGATGACCTGATCCAGATCCTGCAGGGTCTTCGCGCCTTTTTCCGCCGCGCCCTCATACATTTTAATGAGGCATTGAGCGGTAGCCGCCGCGTCATGGACGGCCCGGTGGGCGTTTTTCAGGCTCACGCCCAGCTGGCGGCACAGCGCGCCCAACCGGTAGCTCTTCTGATTGGGGTACAGCCGCCGGGCGAAGGTCAGCGTATCCAGCACCGGCGCGTGGAACGAAATGCCCATGCGCTCGCATTCGGCGTTGAGCATTCCGATATCGAAAGAAGCGTTATGGGCCGCTACCGCCGCGTCGCCGATAAAGGCCAGCAGCTTGGTCACGCCCTCCGCCGGGCTTTCCTTGCCCTGCAGCATCAGGTCGGAAATGCCGGTGATCTCCGTGATCTTGGGTTTCAGCGGCACGCCCGGGTCGCACAGGAAGCTGAGCTCGTCCACGATCTGGCCGTCCACCAGCTTGACCGCGCCCACCTCGATAATGCGGTCGTGAACCGTGGAAAGGCCGGTGGTCTCAAAGTCCAGCACCACAATGGGGCTGGAAAGGGGCCGGTCGTCCGCGTCCTTGACGATGGGCACCATATCCACCAGATAGCCCTCCACGCCGGGGATGAGCTTGATGTTGTTTTTCTTGGCCGCGCCGAAGGCCGACGGGAAGGCCTGCGCGGAGCCGTGATCCGTAATGGCCACGGCAGGATGGCCCCACCGGGCCGCTGTGGCCACCAGCTGGGCGGCTTCGGCGGTAGCGTCCATGGTGGACATCTGGCTGTGCATGTGCAGCTCGATGCGCTTTTCCTCGCAGTTGTCCATGCGCTCCACCTTGGGCATCTGCTGCATATCCCGCACGCCGATGGACAGTTCACCCAAAAAGGTATCCATGCGGCATTCGCCCCGCAGGCGGACCCGCATTCCGTTCTTGATCTGATCTACCTGCTCCTTCACCCGCTGGCGTTCCTCGTCGGTGGGCGGCACAGGCTCCTCGCCCATGCCCCGGCGCTTCATGCGGTACTGATAGAAGGCCTTGCAGTAAATGGTGCTGGTCAGGTCGTAGACGGCGAAGGTCACCAGCACCGTTTCGCCGCCCTTCAGTTCCTTGGGCTCGTTTACGCCGGTCACGGTGCCCTCGATGACCACGATGCCGCTGTCCTCGGCCAGCTCCCCGATGTCCACCGGCTTGTCGCCGATGGCGCGTCCCTTCAGCACGGGATAGCGGCTGTCCGGCTTGGGCGGCGGCGTATAGGCCGGTTTCGGCGCGGGAGCCGCTTTGGGCTTTGGCTTCGGCGCGGGGGCTGGGGCGGCAGGAGCGGCCCCGGGGACACCCATGGCAGCCGCCTGCGCGTCCAGCGCCGCGTCGTCCCACGGGGGCGGCTCTTCCATGCTCCCGGATGCGCCGGAACCGTCGAAGCCGCCGGCCAGCGCGGGCGAGAAGGAGAAGCCCCGCTCCTCCCGCATTTTCTTCGTCCAGGCTTCCCGCTCGCCGCAGACTGTCAGACCCACCGTGACCTTCACCCGGAAAATATCGTAGATGCACTGGGCCACCCGCTTATCCAGCTGATGGGAGGCGAAATACCGCATGGAGATACTGTCCGGGCAGGTCAGCAGGATCCGGCCGTTTTCCATGCTCCAGCCCACGTCGTCCAGCCACGCCAGCAGCGCTGGGCTCTGGCGGCGCAGGAAATCCGTCAGCACGGACTTGTACTTGTCCAGATCGCCGAGAAAATCCTCCCCCAGCCCCGGGCTGGCGATACGCAGGGCTACGTTCACCTGCGGAAAAAGCTCCTTCAGGGTGCGCTCCACCTGCAGGAAGTCATTCTCCCGCACCAGTTCGTCGCACAGGAAGCTCATATAGGCCTTATTGGCCGCTTTTTTGTACAGGACCCGCTCGATGTGCAGCTTTCCCTGCAGGGAGGGCACCGCCGCCTCCAGGGCCTGCAGCATTTCCGTTTTGTTCATTCCTTTTCCTCTGTGACTCAGGATATTTCACGGCGTTTTCTGCCGTATCAGGCGTTCCCGCTCCGTTCCTTCGCGATCTCCCGCGCCCGGGCGATCAGCTGGCCTGCCAGATCGCCTTCGATGCGCCGGGGCGCCTTTCCTTTTTCAAACAGTGCGCCTACGGCATAGGTCCCGCCCTCGCCACCGGCGTTCTCCGCCGCGCTCAGGCCTCCGCCAGCCAGTCCCACGTCCGCCTCCCGGGCCTCGCCGGGGCCGTTGACCACGCAGCCCATCACCGCCACGGTCATGGGCACGCGAATGTCGGACAGCTCCTCCTGCACCCGGCGGGCGATGGCCGCCACGTCGATGCCGGTGCGGCCGCAGGTGGGGCAGCTGACCACGTTGACGTAGCTCTTCCGCAATCCGCAGGCCCGCAGGATGTCAATGGCCGCCTGAGCTTCAGGGATGGGGCTGCCCGTCAGAGATACGCGCACCGTATCGCCGATGCCCTGCAGCAGCAGCGCCCCAATGCCGATAGCGCTCTTAATGTTGCCCGAGCCCGGCAGGCCTGCTTCCGTCACGCCCACATGCAGGGGATAATCCGTCTCCTTCGCCGCCAGCTCGTAGGCCGCTACCGTCAGCGGCACACTGCTGGCCTTCAGGGACAGCACAATATCATGAAAACCGGCTTCTTCCAGCAGACGGGCATGGCTCAGGGCGCTGTCCAGCATTCCCCGGGCGGTCACGCCGCCCTCCCGGCGCAGAATATCCTTCTCGATGCTGCCGGAGTTCACGCCGATGCGGATGGGCACATGATGCATTCGGGCGCAGTCCGCCACCCGGCGCACCTTTTCCATGCCGCCGATATTGCCGGGGTTGATGCGCACCTTGGCTACGCCCCGCTCGATGGCCCCCACCGCCAGATCGGCCCGGAAGTGGATATCCGCCACCAACGGCACCGGCGAACCGTCCACAATGGCGGGCAGCGCTTTCAGGCAGTCCTCATCGTACACGCTCAGACGCACGATGTCGCACCCGGCCTGCGCCAGCTCCCGAATCTGCTGCAGCGTGGCCGCAGCGTCCCGGCTGTCCGTATTGGTCATGCTCTGCACGCTCACCGGCGCGCCGCCGCCAATGGGCACTTTTCCAATGAAAAAAGAACGGGTAGCGCTCATGCAAAAACCGCCTTTCAAACGCAAAATATCCATCATTCAATGAAGGGAACGGCATACCGCCAAGCGGGGCAGACCGTATCAAGGGTGCGAAGCACCGAGGACGAGCACGCCGCGCAGCGGTACCGCAAACCCGAAGCCCGCAACTCCCCCGCAGGGGGTGAAGCGGGCCGCATCAAAGGGTGCGAAGCACCGAGGGTTGAGGACACCGCGCAGCGGTACCGCAAACCCGAAGCCCGCAACTCCCCCGCAGGGGATGAAGCGGGCCGCATCAAAGGGTGCGCAGCACCGAGGACGAGCACGCCGCGCAGCGGCAGCGCAGTCCGAAGCCTGCGACGCGCAGCGGGGCAGGCCGCAATGATTATAACATAAATCGCTTCCCAAAGGAAAGAGACAGCCCCTCCATGGAGGAAACGGAGAAAATATTGTCCAACTTTTTCCCAGCGTTGACAGGCCCGGTTCACCGTGCTATGCTAACAATCGTATCCTGTACATAAAGTGGAGGCCTATGCGGTTTCCCTGACGGAGGCGGATATGCACCAGAGCCGTTTTTACCGCACACAACTGACGCGGCTGATCTTTCAGGCGCTGTTATATATTGGGTTGTTCGTTTCTTTTTTTGGACTTTTGTCCATCAGCAATCCCCAGCTTTTGAATTTGAGCCGTACCGCGGCCACCACCATGGGTGTGTTTGCGGTATGTCTTTTTGGGCTGACCATGGTGTACGGCGGTTTTGAGATCGGCCGCAAGCTCAAGCGTTCCGTCTTTGCCAGCCTGTCGCTGACCACTTTTTTCACGGACGCGATTTCCTACCTTTTTTTGCAGATCATGAACGTGAATCCTCAAAACCCGGAGGCCAACGCCACGCTGACCCTGTGGGGCGAGGATTTTTATCTGCTGATGTGTGCCTTTGCGCTGCAGATCATTTTGATCTACCTCATTATTTCGCTGGCCTATTTCTTTTATTTCCGCATCAATCCGCCCCGGCGCTGCCTGATCGTCACTTCCTCGCAGGCGTTGGCGGAGCACGTGGCGGTCAAGCTGAGATCCTTCCCCCAGCGCTACCGGCTCAGCGAAGTGATCCACTACCAGTGCCCGGACGTACACGAGACCATTCTGGAGCACGACACCATTTTTCTGGCGGGCGTGCCCGACACGGAGGAAGGCGCACTGGAAGCCTTCTGTTATCAGTACAACAAGAGCATGTACCTCATGGCCGAGCTGGAGGATGTGATCATCTCCACCGCGGAAAGTACCGTGCTGGACGACACGCCCTTTCTGCACATTCACCGCACGGAAATGACGCTGATGCAGCGTTTCCTAAAACGTGCCTTCGATATTGTTTTCAGCCTAGCGGGGCTGATCCTGCTCAGTCCCATTCTGCTGGCGACGGCGGCGGCGCTGAAGCTGGCGGGCAACGGTTCCATCTTCTTCCGGCAGAAGCGGGCCACCATCAACGGCAACGTCTTTGAGATCATCAAATTCCGCACCATGTACGAAGACGATCCCCAGCGGCAGGCTGATTCCCTGTCCGCCCGGGAGGGCGATGACCGCATCACGCCCATTGGGCGCTTCCTGCGCAAGTACCGCATCGACGAGCTGCCCCAGCTGATCAACGTGCTCCGGGGGGAAATGAGTCTGGTGGGGCCCCGGCCTGAAATGCTGGAAAATGTGGAAAAGTACACCCGGGAAGTGCCGGAGTTCCGCTACCGCCAGCGCATGAAAGCCGGGCTGACCGGGCTGGCCCAGATCGAGGGCAAGTACAACACCTCCCCCAAGGACAAGGCCATTCTGGACCTGCTCTACATCGAAAACTTCACCCTGAGCTACGATTTCAAGCTGCTTCTGCGCACGTTTACCATTTTCTTCCGCCGGGACAGCACCGAGGGCTTCGGCGACAAGCAATGCGACTGCCCCCAGATGCGTATGGAGGCGCGGGAAGGCCGAGGCGAAGGACTCGATCTTCCCCCGTCCAAGCACCGTCCCGATCAGGACGCATTTCTGCGCAAGGCGCTTTAACTCCGTTTTTCACTCCGTTTCCGCAACGGGTTGGAAATAAATCCATGAAGTATCGTTACTTTCAAGGAGGAAAACAAGGATGGATAAGACGTTGGTTGTCATGGCTGCCGGTATGGGTTCCCGTTACGGCGGCAACAAGCAGATCGACGGCATGGGTCCCCACAACGAAGCGCTGATGCTCTACTCCATTTACGACGCGGTCAAGGCCGGCTTCACCAAGGTCGTTTTCATCATCAAGCACAGCTTTGAAGCGCAGTTCAAGGCGCAGATCGGCGATCTGGTGGCCAAGAAGGTTCACGTGGAGTACGCCTATCAGGAACTGACTGATCTGCCCGAGGGCTGCACCGTTCCCGCCGAGCGCACCAAGCCGCTGGGCACCGTTCAGGCGCTTTTGTCCGCCAAGGAGCTGATTCACGAGCCCTTCGCCGTCATCAACGCGGACGACTACTACGGCGTGCCCGGCTACGGCATCATGGTGGAGCATCTGGGCAAGCTGGCTCCCGAAAAGCAGGCCTGCATGGTTGGCTATTATCTGAAGAACACCGTCAGCGAGAACGGCCACGTGACCCGCGGCGTCTGCAAGACCGACGAGCACAACCATCTGGTCAGCGTCACCGAGACCTACAAGATCAAGCCCTTCCCGGACGGCACCATTCGCGACACCGAGAACGACGAAAACGGCGTGATTCTGGATCCCGACGCACTGGTGAGCATGAACTTCTTCGGCTTCACGCCGTGGCTTCTGCAGGAAGCGGAGAAGTACTTTGTCAAGTTTATGAAGAGCCTGTCCCCCGACGAGATGAAGGCCGAATATGTGCTGCCCGTACTGGTGGATCAGCTGATGCACGAGGAAGGGCTGAAGGTAGACATGCTCAAGACCGATGCGGTCTGGTTTGGCGTGACCTACAAGGAAGACAAGCCCTACGTTCAGGCCGAGCTGAAAAAGATGCACGACGCCGGCGTCTACCCCTCCCACCTCTTCTAAGCAGGGGCAGTGCCCCTGCACCCCACTCCGCGCCCAATGGGCGCGGGGCTGCTTGAAAAAAAGTTGGCTGGCCGGGGTTTTACCGCCGTGACCCGGAAGGGGTCACGGCTCGCCGGGCTGGTCGGTCAATGAATGCCGGGCTGAAAAGCGCCGGTTGCCCGCCGCTGTCTGCACTCCATCCCGGCACAGGCGTTCTGTCGAACAAAATCGTCCCTTTTGGTTCTTCTCCCGTTGCGGTTCATCCGCACACTCTACCAAGGAGGAACACGCCCATGAAGATTCTATTGACCGGCGGCGCTGGGTTTATCGGCTCCCACACCTGTGTGGAGCTGGTCAGCGCAGGGCACCAGCCGGTGATCGTGGACAACTTCTACAATGCCAGTCCCAAGGTGCTGGATCGGCTGAAAACCATCACCGGTCAGGACATTCCCTTCTACGAAGCGGACGTGAGCGACGAAAAGGCCATGAATGCCATTTTCGAAAAGGAACGCTTCGACGCGGTCATTCACTTTGCGGGTTATAAGGCCGTAGGCGAAAGCGTTTCCAAGCCGCTGGAATACTACCGCAACAATCTGGACACTACCCTGACACTGTGCGAGTGTATGCGCCGCTACGGCGTCAAGCGCATCGTGTTCAGCTCCTCGGCCACGGTATACGGCCTGTGCGAGGAGGTTCCCTTCCGGGAGGACATGCGCTCCATGGGCTGCACCAATCCCTACGGCTGGACCAAGTACATGATCGAGCAGGTTTTGAAGGACGTGGCCTTTGCCAATCCGGACTGGTCCGTGGCGCTGCTGCGGTACTTCAACCCCATCGGCGCACATGAAAGCGGGCTGATCGGCGAGGATCCCGTGGGCATTCCCAACAATCTGATGCCCTACATCACGCAGGTCGCTTCCGGGCGGCTCAAGCAGCTCAGCGTTTTCGGCGACGATTACGACACCCCCGACGGCACCGGCGTGCGGGATTACATCCACGTGGTGGATCTGGCCAAGGGTCACGTGGCTGCGGTGAACTATCTGGCAGATCATCACGGCTGCGAGATCATCAATCTGGGCACCGGCGTGGGCTACAGTGTGCTGGACATGGTCAAGGCTTTCGAAAAGGCCAACGGCATTGAGATTCCCTATCGCATTGCTCCCCGCCGCCCGGGCGATATCGCCACCTGCTATGCCGACCCGTCCAAGGCCAAGGAACTGCTGCACTGGACGGCGGAAAAGACCTTGGAAGACATGTGCCGCGACAGCTGGCGCTGGCAGAAAAACAACCCCAACGGCTATCGGGACGCCTGATCGGTTACGGCCCACCCTGCTTGCGCGTCGTGGGCTTCTGGCTTGCGGTACCGCTGTGCGGTGTCCTCGACCCTCGGTGCTGCGCACCCTTTTCGGAACACAAAAAGGACAGTCTGCAGAAACGCAGACTGTCCTTTTCATATGTCACTTTATGCCTTTTTCTTTGGTGCGGTGAGAATCCCGGATAATCCACCCGCCAGCACCAGAAACACATCCCGGCTGTAAAAGACAGTTCCCAAGGCGGCGACTGCTGCAAATGCGCAGAACGCCGTCCAGACCTGTGCCCGGCAGGGACTTTGCCGAAGGCCTTTCAGTCCCCCGCGGAGCATAATGCCCTCCATGGTCAGGAAGACCGCCGTGCCCAAAACACCCAAGCCGGACAGCAGATCGAGCACTTCGCTATGCTGGCTCAACTGCTTCGTGCCGCCCAGAAGCGAGCCCACCAGCGGCGAAGCGCAGAATCCTTCCCACGCAACACGGTAATGGCTCAAGCGATTTTCCCCTTCCAGTGCGCCGCCCTCCAAGGCAGTCAGCAGCTGATGCAGACTGTGGGACACACTGCTCAAGCCCTTTGCGTCGCAGAAAGCCGTGGCCGCATTGACCAACGGCACCCGGAACAGGAACACCAACATTAACGGAACCAGCGCCCACAGCAGCGACGGGCCCGTTTTCAGCTTTGCCAGCTTCCGCAGGATCAGCGCCAGTAGTTCCACCGCCAGAATGGCCGCGGTGAATACCATGGCGTAGGTGTACTGGCTCAGCATCACCATGACGGCCTGCGCCAGCAGAAAGGCCGTAAAGCCCGCCCGTTTCCAGCCGCGATTTTCCGAAATGCCCACGCAGGTAAAGGGCAGGGAGACCACCGTGGCATAGACGAAATCATAGCCGCCGATATTGCGCAGCATCAATTCCTTCAAATAGGCTTCCCGCCCCGGCTCCGCATAGCCCAGCGAACGGGAATAGGCGTAGATCCTGCCGCCCCGGAGCATTCCCTCGATCAGCCAGCCGATGGTGGTCAGGGTGGTCAGCGCCATCGCCCCCAGCAGCGCCCATTTCCAGTACCGCCACAGGCGAGGGTCGTTCTTCTGGCGGCTGTAGGACAGATAGATCAGCGGGAACCAGAGCATGGCGTTCTGCACGTAAAATCCGGCGAACCCCGTGCCGCCCCGTTCCAGAAAGAAATACAGGATCAGCGGCGCACAGGCCGCGCAAAGCGCCTGTCCCACCAGCAGCGCCCAGTGGGCCCGAAAATATTCCCAGTCCAGCAAAACACCCAGTCCAAACAGCGCCACTGCCGCACAGCCGGTCATGGCCCGGCCCGTGGTCTGAATTGCCGGGATCAGCAGCCACACCGTATACAGCACCATGGAGGCGGCGCACAGGCGCACGGCCGCTTCCTGCCGGGACAGCTTTTTTTCATCGTTCATGAAGGACCCTCCTTATTCGTTCCGCGAAGGGACGATCAAAAAGCGTTTCCCGTGCTCAGCAGGAAATACAGGTAGTACACGCCCGAAGCCGCGTGCCAGCCCATCAGCGCAAAGCCGACGGCATAGGCGGCCTTCCGTCCGGAGGACAGAGTCTTGGCCTTCAGACCGGAAACGAACTCCCGGAGGAAAATGCCCGCCATGACGACCCACAGCACAAAGGAGCTGGAATTGGCGGCCCAAGTGAAGTTGCCGTGGCCTTCCCGCAGGCCGGTTTCCCGGAAGGCCATGCCCTCCAGCAGGCTGAAAAACACCATCAGCAGGGCCAGCACCAGCATCCGATCCTTGAACATTCCTTTTTTATAGCAGCACACGATGGCATACAGCGGGAACACGGACATCATCACCGTGGAGCGCAGCATACTCAGGAAGCTGTCCAACGTCACGCCGAACTCCACGCCGCTGGTATATTCCACCACTACGCCGGTGTAGTACAGGTATTGCAGCAGAAAATACGCCACCGCAGGCACGAACGCCAGCACGATCTGCCCGAAATAGCGCCAGCAGCGGGGGCGGCGGCACAGCTCCACCAAAAACATCACAAACGCCGCCGGGAGCAGCGCCTGCATGAAGGTGGGCTTGCAGGCCAGACTGCCCATCAGAAAGACCGCCAGCAGGATCACCTCTCCCCAGGGCAGCATCGTTTTCTCGCCTTCCTCTGGGTAGCGCCGTTCAAACTCATACCAGCAATGGCACAGAAGGGGCAGCACCATCAGCGCGGAGACCAGCACCGCCTGTTGCGTGGGGTTGTGCCACACGTTGGGGGAGCCGATGGTATAGCCAAAGCCACGGTACACCCGGTCGTTCACGCCGGGGATGAACACCGCCGTCACCACGTTGACCAGCACTGCCGCCAGTGTGAGCGTGTTTTCCTTCACCTTGCCCCGGCACAGGCCCACCAGCACCCGCTGGGTCAACACGAAGGTCAGTACCTTGCACAGGCTGCAGATCACCGGTGCGGCCCATTCAATGGGAAGCCCCAGCTGATAGACGCAGCTGGTCATCAAATGCCACAGGGGATAGGCCAGACGGCTGGTGATGGAGTGCAGGTCGGTAAAATCGAAATCCGCCGCGATGTTGGCGTGAACCGCCAGATCGGTCAAGGAAAACTGCATCTCATAATGATACAGAAACAGCGTGGCGGCGTAGATCGCCGCCGCCGAGACCAGCAGCAGCCAGCCGGGCCGGTGTTCCTTCCGCCATTCCCGCTCGTTGAGCATTACATCCAAAGTCATTTCCGGGACTCCTTTCGGGCCGTCCGCCGGGCGGACGGGTTGGGCGGGAAACGGCAAAAGCCCCGATTTTCCGCTCTTTTTTGCATGGGTCAGTGTATCAAAAAAGGCAGGGAGTGTCAAATGGCGGCCCCTGTCCTGAAACGGCGCGCTTTGGGCATAAGCAAAACCGCCGCATCTTTCGAAGCGGCGGTTTGACAGGCCTTTTGTTTTTTCAGCCCAAGAACATCAGAACGATGGAAAGCGCGACGAACACACCAGCGCAAATCTTCGTCGTCAGCGCCAGCTTCGCTTCCATGCCCTTGGCCTTATTCTTCCCAAAAAAGGTCTCGGCAGCACCGCTCACGGCGCCGATGCCGCTGCTTTCGCTGCTCTGCAGCAAAACAGACACGACCAAGATCAGGGCGGATATCAAAAGCAAAATGCCTACGATCCACTGCATAGCGGTCATCTGGGGTCCCTCCTTAGCGAATGTACATGTTATCTTACCATTCTCTCAAGGAAAAAGCAAGCTTTTCCGCAAACAGAGACGGAATTTTGCGCGGGTGCATCCTGCCGCCGTTCATGACAGCCGAGCAGGCTCGCAAAAGAATTGACCCTGCCCTTCCCGTGATGATGTTCTATTAAATAAACGATCTAAGCTGTTCCCTTTGCAATTATCGGACATACATTAGATTCCAATCGAATCCTTCTCCAAATTCGCCGGAGAAAAACACTTTCCCGTCTTTGGTGTAAATCGTTCCTTTATGGTAATTTCCCGTATATGAATCGATACAGCATTCACAGCGGAGACTTCCGTCCTCCCGATATTCTTTCGCTTCATAATGACCGTGTTCATTTGGTTCGTAGTTAATCCACACGTATTCGTCATTAGACTGACGCATAATACCGTATAGCAGCCTGTTTTCTGTAAAAACTCCCTCTTCCACTCTTCCATCATCCCAATATTGGCCACCCTCGCCAGACATTTTTCCATTTTCCCATTGACCGATATAATGCCAATTTATGCCGGAAGAATTGGTCGTTTCAAAAACACCAAAACCGTTCGGTATGCCATTCATGGTTTCGCCAGAATAGGCTCCCTTGCGAATCACGTCCGGGAGTTCAAGAACATAATCCATTTTGGAGACAAACTCTAAATCGGTTTCTTCTGCCATAGCAACTGAAAATAGACAGACGAGTACTAAAACCAGCAAAAATATTTTTTTCATGGGAACGACCTCCTTTTTCGAAGAGTATAGGCCGTTGATAAAAGTAAATCAATAGGAAAATCGACAGAAAGCGCAATGTTAATGAAGACAGCGATGCAGAAACTGCCCGCAGCAGTACGGAAAAATTCCGATGCCACTAATAAAGCGGGTGCATCCTGTAACATTCAGCCTGCGCCTTTTCCAATTCTGGAAACTATGCTATAATAAGTTGTTAAGCAGACTTTTCAGCTGCCGCAAAGGAGGATCTTCGGATGGAACGTTCCGCTTCTCAGCCGCTGGTGCTGGCCTCGGCTTCCCCCAGACGACTGGAACTGGTGTCCCTGCTGGGCATTCCCTTTGAAGTGATCCCTTCCCGGGCGGAAGAAAACGACGTGACCGGCTCCGGCAAGGAGCGGGTGCGGGTGCTGGCGCGGCGCAAGGGCGAGGAAGTGGCCGCCCGTCTGCCGGGGCGGACCGTTCTGGCGGCGGATACGCTGGTCTGTGTGGAAAACGAGGTGCTGGGAAAGCCTGTAGACGAAGCCGACGCAGCGCGGATGATCCGTTTGCTCAGCGGCAGAAGTCACTGGGTGTATACCGGCGTTTGTCTGCTTTTGCCGGACGGGACTGTCCGGGAGGAGGTCTGCGGCACAGAGGTCTGCTTCGCCGAGCTGGACGAAGACGAGATCCTGCGTTACGCCGCCTCCGGCGAGCCGCTGGATAAGGCCGGTGCCTATGCGGTGCAGGGCCGGGCGGGTGCGTTCGTCCGCTCCATTCACGGCAGCCCCACCAACGTGATCGGCCTGCCGCTGGAGACCGTGGCGCGGATGCTGCGGGAAGCGGGCTGGAAATTGCTGGGCTAAAAAACGACTTTCATACTGACAATAGATTGGATGTGATTCCGTGGGCTTTGTAGCGCACGATCTGGGCGTTGATCTGGGTACCAGCAATACGCTGGTCTACGTCCGTCATAAAGGCATCGTCATCAACGAACCCACCATCGTGGTGGTGGACTCCACCAACGAGCGCAAGGTGCGCGCCGTGGGCGACGACGCGAAGATCATGCTGGGCCGCACCACCGATGGCGTGATGGCCGTCCGTCCCATGCGGGAAGGCGTCATCACCGACTTTGACATGACGGGCATTCTCATACAGTTCTTTATGCGCAAGGCCATCGGCTCCAGCTATCTGCTCCGGCCCCGGCTGTTTTTAAGCTATCCCTGCTCCATTTCCGCCATCGAGCGGCGGGCCGTGGGTGAAGCCGCCAAGTACGCCGGGGCCCGCAAGGTCTTTCTGGTGGAAAAGCCCTTCGCTGCGGCGCTGGGCTGCGGTCTTCCCGTATTTGAGCCCAACGGCTGCATGGTGGTGGACATCGGCGGCGGCACCACCGACGTGGCCGTGGTCTCGCTGGGCGGCGTGGTCATCAGCCATTCCATCCGCGTTGGCGGCGTCAAAATGGACGAAGCCATCATCAACTACATCAAGCGGGAATTTAACATTATGATCGGCGACCGCACTGCCGAGGAGGTCAAGCTGGATCTGGGCTCCGCCCTGCCCCTGCACGGCGAGCGCCGGGCCCGTATCCGGGGCCGGGACATGGTCACCAACCTGCCCCAGACCACGGAGATCACCTCCACCCAGATCTATGAAGCCATTCAGGAGCCCTGTCAGGCCATCCTGCGGGCCATCAAATGGGTATTGGAGCGCACCCCGCCGGAATTGGCGGCGGACGTGATGCACCACGGCATCTACCTGACCGGCGGCGGCTCCCTGCTCTACGGCATGGATCAGATGATCGCCAGCGAGCTGGGTATCCCGGTGCTCCTGTCCAAGGAGCCTACGGACTGCGCGGCGCTGGGTCTTGGCAACATCATTGAAAACTACGACCTTCTGCAGCATCTGGGCCGCACCAGCTTCCTGCATGAATTCTGACGGGGCGTTTGACCCTTCTGACTTTGCTCAATACCCGGAGGTGAACCCATGAAGCTGAAGGTACCCAAAAAAGAGCGGCGCAAGAGCGGCGACAGCCGAGGCAAACACATTCTGCGCAATGTGATGATCGTGCTGTGCGTGCTGGCGCTCATGGGGCTGGCGGGCACTCACCTGCTCAAGCTCATCACCGGCAACGAAATGCTGGCCATCCCGGAAAACGGCGTTGCCGCCGTCGTCACGCCCCTGCAAAGCGGCTTTGCTTCCGTGGTCAACTGGATCAGCGATTATTTTTACACCTTGAAACTGCGCTCCCGGCTGGAATTGGAGTATAATAATCTCCGGCAGGAGAACGAGCAGCTCACCTATCAGGCGATGCTCGCGGAGGAATTACAGCACAAGCTCAGCGTCTACGAGAACCTGTTTGACGAGGTTTCCGACAACGAACAGCTCAATCCGCTGGTGGCCACGGTCATCGGCCGGGAAAGCGGCAACTACTTTTCCGTTTTTACCATCAACAAGGGCACCCGGGACGGCATTCAGGATTACATGGCCGTCACCATGAACGGTGCTCTGGTGGGCTATACCTACAACACCAAAACTACCAGCGCTTCCGTGCGTACCATCATCGACAGCGAGGCCAGCATCGCCGGTCTGATCTCCACTTCCCGAGACCAGGGCACGGTGCGGGGCACGCTGGGCATCGACGGTCAGCCCATGTGCCGCATGTATTACCTGCCGGAAGAAAACCTGCCCCGCCCCGGCGATCAGGTGGTCACCTCCGGCGTCGGCATGTCCTTCCCCAAGGGCATCCCCATCGGCACCGTGCGGGAAAGCACCCGCGGCATGGAGAGCAACAAGCAGTACATCGTGGTGGAGCCTTCCGCCGATTTCCAGCACATCGAGTACGTCATCGTCCTGCGCTACCAGCCGGAGGCCGAAGCCGTGGAGGATCGTTCCTCCAGCACCGACTCCCTGACGCTGGTGCCGCTGGAGACCATCCTGCCCGTGCCCACAGTGCTGATCGGCAGCGACACCTACCAGCTGGCCCCCTCGCCCACGCCCAGCCCGGAGCCCACGCTGGCCCCCGACGAAACGCCCGCCCCCACCGGGACGGCCTCTACGCCCGGGCCCTCCTCCAGCGGCGGCGACAGCTATGAATACAAGGTGCCCTCCGGCCTGCAAAACGGCGCGACGGATAACAGCTACGGCTTCACGCTGGCGCCCACCGCCACGCCCACGCCGACCGCTCCCCCGCTGGATCTGTCGGTAGAGGAGGACTGACCGTGTTTACCAAAGCCCTGAAAGTCGCCGTTCTGACGCTGCTGGCCTACCTTTTGCAGGCCACGGCGGCGGAATACCTTTCCATCGCGGACGTAGCCCCCAATCTGGCGCTGGCGATCATCGCCATCGCCACCGTGGCGCTGGGCCGCAAGTACACCTTCGTCATGGCTCTGGCCGTGGGCTACCTGATCGAGATCATGACCCCCATGCTGGATTACATCAGTCTGATCCTGTACCCCGTAGCGGCCATGCTCAGTGCGCTGGTCTTCTCCGACAAGAGCGAGCGCAAGCTGGAAGAAGAACGCACGCTGGGCCGGCGAACCAACCAGTGGAACCCTCACCTGCGCACCCCCCTGTGCGCGGCCCTCAGTGTGACGGTCTTTGAGGCCGTCCATCTGCTTTACACCTACTTAAGCGGCGTTTCGCTGGACGCGGGCCACTGGCGGCGCGCCCTGATCGACGTACTGTACTCCACGTTTCTGGCCGGGGTGCTGCAATTCCCCGTGCGCTGGTGGCTGGGGGTCTATAAGCTGAAAAAGGCCCGATAAGCCGCACTTTCCCTTTTTATCGCCCCCGAAAGGAGGTTTTTCCCCATGCGAAACCGATTTGGCCGCCGTGAAAAGCGGGAAGGCTACAACCTGAACGGCCGGTACATTTTCGTGCTGGTGGTCATTCTGGGCATGTTCGTCTACCTGTTCAGCGGTCTGGCAGAGCTGCAGCTCCGCTCCAGCACCGACTATGAAGAAAAGGCGGAAAGCCGCCGCACCACCACCGTGGTGCTTCGCGGCAGCCGTGGCATGATCACCGACGCGGACGCGGTGATTCTGGCCAAGGACGAACCCATTTACAACGTCACCTTCTACCGGGACGCCAGCCAGAACAGCCAGTCTCAATACCGCAACTTCACCCTGTCCATCCAGCAGGCCATTGAGATCATCGAAAACAACGGTAACGAGCTGTCCGTCAGCTTCGTCATCCGCCGCAACGAAAACACCAACGATTGGGAATTTTACTTCGGCTCCGGGGTCAGCGAGAGCGTCCTGCAGACCCGGGAAAACCAGTGGCGGGACAATAACTACTTCACCGTCACCAGCGTTCCCACCGCCGCCGACGCCATGACGCGGCTGAAAAAGCGCTATAAGATCGTCAACAGTGCGGCGGAGCTGGAACAGAACCGCCAAGAGGCCGAGGCTGCCGGCCGCTCCTATGTAGACGACGTGGTCATGGACGAGGAGACCATGCTGAAGGTCATGGCGGTCTACTCCGAAATGCAGATGAACCTGTTCAACTCCCAGCCCATCGTCATCGCCAAGGACGTGCCCTACGAAACTGTGATCGAGATCGAGACCAAGTCCATGACCCTGAGCGGCATGGAGATCGCCGTGGGCACCAAGCGGGTCTACCCCCGCTCCACGCTGGCGGCGCAGGTCATCGGCTACATGGGGGCCATTCCCTCCGCCGACAAGTGGTCGGTGCTGCAAAAAAAAGGCTATAAATACAGCGACACCATCGGCGTGGACGGCATCGAGGCCTCCATGGAGGACTGGCTGACCCAGAACAGCGATCTGCGGCAGGGCTACCGGGTGGTGGAGCGCGACCGGGTGGGCAAGATCACCCGGGAGCTGAGCTATACCGAGCCGCAGGACGGCAACAACGTCAAGCTGACCATCGTGGCCAGCTACCAGCAGCAGGCCGAGCGCGCGCTGGCCGAAAACGTGGCCTCGGTGCGCACCTCTCAGGAAAAGAAGCTGATGGACAATACCTGGCTGGAAAAGAACAAGTCCATCATTGAAAACCGCAACTGGGAGCAATATCCCCTGTCGCTGGCCCAGCGCGCCGCCATGACGGTCATCGACATGGAAGGCCGGGTGCTGGCCATGGCCAACTACCCCACCTACGACCTGAACGCCCTGACCGCCGCCGGGAAGGAAAGTCAGGAGATTCTGACCGACACCCGCAACGTGCTGATGAACTACAACATCCACGCCCGCGGCACCCCCGGCTCCATTTTCAAGATGGTCTCCGGCCTTGGCGCGCTGATCGACGGCAAGCTCTACACCAACGAGACCATCTCCGACGGCGGCTACTTCACCAAATACAACTCCGACCTTTCCACCGCGCCCAAGTGCTGGATCTCCGAATCCCAGCGCTACAAGCACCAGTACCAGACCATCGTGGAGGGGCTTTCCCACAGCTGCAACTATTTCTTCTACACGCTGGGCGACCGGCTGGGCGAGACCCGGCTGTACCAGTACGCCGCCAACTTCGGCTTCACCAGCAAAACGGGCATCGACCTGCCCGGCGAGGTGCGCAGCGTCGTAGGCTGCCAGACCAGCCTGTACGATCCGGACAAGGCCATGGACGAAGCCTCGCAGGATACGTCCATGCCCATCATCGTATTCAACTCCATCAAGAAGCACCTGCGCAATCAGGGGGCCAGCCGGAACATCACCTATGATGACGAGCGCCTGAACCGCTGCGTCAAGCGGCTGATGGACATGGCCGTCAACACCAATCAGGCGGACTGGGTGCAGTCCATGCGCCCCATCCTGATGGAAGAGCTGAACATGACCCGGGAAATGGTTCACCTGCAGGTGGTGATCGGCGATACCTACAATTACCTGAACGACATCAAGTGGGGCGGCAGCCAGACCATTCAGGTCGCCATCGGACAGTCCATCACCACCGTGTCCCCGGCGGCCGTCGCCCGCTACGTAGCGGCGCTGGGCAACGGCGGCAAGGTGTACAACCTGACCATCGTGGACTCCATCACCTCCCCGGAGGGCGACATTGTCAGCCAGCGCACCCCGTCGCTGATGCACGACTTTGGCGAGGATTCCCCCAATACGGCAGAATATCTGTCCTACATCCTCAAGGGGATGGAGGGCGTGGTTGACGAAAGCGGTACCGCTGAACGTTACTTCCGCAACTGGCAGTATCAGAAGGACATCTGCGCCAAAACAGGAACCGCCGAGGTCACTACGCTGGATCTGGAAAACAACGCCTGGTTCGTGATGCTGGCCCCCAAGGAAAACCCGGAGATCGCCGTGGCGGTGTTCATCCCCAGCGGCCTGTCCGGCGGTATGGCGGGGGTCGCGGCCCGGGAATTTGTGGGCTGGTATATGGATCAGAAGACCCTGCGTTCGGTGGACGTGGTGTTCCCGTCCGGCAATACGCTGGCCCCGTAACGGCCTCAAAAACCCAAGGAGGAAAGGAAACCAACATGAGTCAATCCTGGCTGATCGCGTCCGGCAAGGGCGGCGTGGGAAAATCCATGGTGACGGCGGCGCTGGGCGTAGCGCTTGCCCGCAAGAGTATGCACTGCTGCTGCGTGGACGCGGATCTGGGCCTGCGGGATCTGGATATGGTGCTGGGGCTGCAAAGCCGGGTCGTGTACGACATGATGGACGTGGTGCGCCACGACTGCAAAATGCGCTCCGCGCTGGTCAGCCATACCCGTTATGAAAATCTGGCCCTGCTGCCCGCATCCCAAAGCGCCCGGGCCAAGGATATGGATGCGGAAGAATTTGAACGGATCATCCGCAAGCTGAAAAAGCGCTACGGCTATATTCTCACCGACGCGCCCGCCGGCGTGGATCGGGGGCTGTGCAATCTGATCCCCGCCAGCGACCATTGCATTCTGGTGGTCACGCCGGATGACGTGGCCATCCGGGACGCGGAACGGGTGCTGACCGCGCTGGAAGCGGAGGGCAAGCCCCGCCCCATGCTGATTGTAAACCGGGTGGTGGAAAAGCTGGTGGCCCGCAACGAAATGTACAGCCCCCAGACCGTCTCCAGCACGCTGGATATTCCCCTGCTGGGCTACATTCCCGAGGATCCCAAGGTCACTGAATGTTTGTGCCGCCACGAGAGCTTCATGGAAACGGACTGCCCGGCCAGCCGGGCCGTTGAGCGCATCTGCCTGCGTTTTTTAGGCGAATATGTGCCCATGCCGTCGCCTCGGGCGCATCGCGGCTGGTTCCACCGCTCCTCCCGTTACTGACCGGCTTTCTCCACTCCAATGTGGAAAAAGCCCGTTGGAAAGGACGTGATTTTTCCCTCATGATGATCAACGAGTCCCGGCGCTCCCGGGCCCATTTCGACCTGCCGCTGGTGCTGCTGGTCTTCGGGCTGGCGGCCTTCGGCGTGCTGGCCGTTTCCGTCGCTACGTTTTCCACCTCTTCCGCGGAAGAAGACACCCTGCTGAACTATATCGTGGCCTCCTATTACGGTCTGCGTCAGTCCATCTTCTTCCTGATATCGCCGGTCATCATCGGCGTCATCACCTACTTTCCCTATGAATTTATCCGGCGGCGGTCATCGCTGTTCTACTTCGTGGCCTGCGGCCTGCTGCTGATTACGCTGGTGTCCAATCAGGCGCAGGGCGTGAAGGCGTGGACTGACCTGATCTGGGGCTACACCATTCAGCCCTCGGAATTTGTCAAGCTGGCCTGTATCATCGTCGTCGCCAAATATTTGGAAAGCACCACCGATCCCATGGGCGACCTGAAGGGCACGATGCGGCTGATCCTGCTGATGGCGATCCCATGGGGCCTGACGCTTTTGCAGGGCGAAATGGGCTCCGTGCTGGTCATGATCTTCGTGTTCGGCGTTATGATGTTCTTCGGCGGTATCCGTATCCGCACACTGGTGGGCATTCTGGCGGCGGGCGTGATCGCGCTGGCGCTGCTGTACGGCGTTACCATGGCCTCCGGCACGGACAACTACCGCCTGACCCGAATCCTGAGCTTCATCAATCCCGAGCTGGTGGACGAAAGCGCCACCTATCAGGTCAACCAGTCCAAGATCGCCATCGGCTCCGGCGGCCTGAAGGGCGTGGGCATGTTCGTGCAGGGCAGCTTCAGCCAGCTGGACTACGTGCCGGAAGACTGGACGGACTTCATCTTCTCCACCATCGGCGAGGCGTGGGGCTTCGTGGGCTGCGCGGCGGTGGTCATCGTCTACCTGCTCATCATCCTGCGGATGATGTATCTGGCCCGCTATACCGCCGACCGCTTCGGCCAGATGGTGATTCTGGGCGTGATGGCCATGCTGCTGTTCCACGTATTCGAAAATGTAGGCATGACCACAGGTCTGATGCCCGTTACCGGCATTCCGCTGCCCTTCCTCAGCTACGGCGGCAGCAACCTAGTGACCAACATGGGCGGTATCGGGCTGGTGCTGAACGTGGTCAAGAACCGAAGCATCACTTCCATGCCGGGGCTGGCTCCCCAGACCCGCATCCGGGGCAAATACACCAAATAACCAGAAAGGGCGGGGACGGCGATGGATCTGCAATATCTGCTGGGGCTGCAAGGCCTGCGGGAAAGCCTTTCCGGCGCGCTGGACGGCTTCTTTCTGCTGGCGAGCCAGCTGGGCAAGGCGGAGCTGCCTATGGCGGTTACGCTGATCGTCTACTGGTGCTTCAGCCGGGAGCTGGGCCAACGGCTGCTCTTTACCCTCAACGGCAGCGACCTTCTCAACAACGTGCTCAAGCTCGGCTTCTGCGTTTACCGCCCGTGGGTGCGGGAACCGGCGCTCCATCCTGTGGAGAAAGCCCTTTCCACCGCCACGGGGTATTCCTTCCCCAGTGGCCATTCCAGCAAGGCGGGTGCGTTCTTCGGCGGTCTGGCCCTTGCGGGGAAAAAGCGCCGCTGGGTGCCGTGGGTCTGCGGCGCGGCTATTTTGCTGGTGATGTTCTCCCGAAATTATCTGGGCGTCCACACCCCGCAGGACGTACTCGTCGGCGCGGCCACGGGCGTGTTGTGCGCCTTTCTGCTGGCCCGTCTGCTGCGCTGGGCGGATGAAGGTCAAAACCGCGATCTGCTGATAATGGCCATTGGTGCGGCCCTTTGCGGCCTGTCCCTCTGGTATGTGCTGGCAAAGAGCTATCCCGCCGACCGGGCCGCCGACGGTTCCCTGCTGGTGGACCCTGTGAAGATGCAGAAGGATTTTTTCCTGTCGGCTGGTGCTGTACTGGGAATGCTGTGCGGCTGGCTGTTGGAGCGCCGCAAGGTGCGCTTCACCACGGATTGTGGCTGGGGCGTAAAGCTGCTGCGACTGCTCTCCGGCCTGCTGGTGGGCTTTGCGGGTCTTTACACGCTTGTGAGGCACTGGCTGCAAGACCTGCTGGACACCAACACCGGCGCGATGCTGGGCGTAGCGCTGGCGATGTTCTATCTGGTGGGGCTGCATCCCCTGCTGTTTACATGGGCCGAAAAAAGCTTCGGCATGGAAAACCAGCCGAAGCAAAAGCGTAAAAAGCACTAAAAAGAGCCGTCCTGGGTATCCGGGCGGCTCCTGTTTTTATTCCTTATCCTCGTATCCCAGCGTGCGCAAATCATCCATCCGGTTGCGCCAGTTTTCCCGCACCTTGACCCAGAGCTGCAGGTGGACGTGCATTCCCAGCAGGGTCTCGATGTCCTGACGGGCTTCCTGGCCGATCTGCTTGAGCATGGCTCCCTGCTTGCCGATGATAATGCCCTTGTGGGCGGCACGTTCGCAGTAAATGGTGGCGTGAATTTCCATCAGATTGTCGCTGAGCTTGTTCATGGCCATCATTTCCACACCGATGCCGTGGGGCACTTCCTCCCGCAGGTGCAGCAGCGCCTTTTCCCGGATGAGCTCCGCGCAGATCAGCCTCTCGGGCTGATCCGTTACCGCGTCCGCCGGGAAGTACTGCGGCCCTTCCGGCAGGTAGCTGATCAGCAGCTGCTTCAGTTCCTCCACGCCGTCTCCCTTGGCGGCGCTGATGGGCACGATGTCATCATACCCCGCCGCCTGATAGCGCTGCATCAGCGCCAGCAGGGATTCCTTGGGCAGCAGGTCGATCTTGTTGAGCACCAGCGCCTTTTTCACCTCGTAGCGGCTCATGTCCTCCACGATTTGGTCGTCGTGTTTGCCCACGGCGGTGGCGTCCACCATGACGATCAGCGCGTCGACCCCCTGCAGCGCGTCCTTGGCGGCCTTCATCATGTATTCGCCCAGACGGGTGCGGGGCGTGTGCAGGCCGGGGGTGTCCAGAAAGACGATCTGCGCGTCCTTCTCCGTATAGATGCCCATGATGCGGTTGCGGGTGGTCTGGGGCCGGTTGGAGACGATGGCCACTTTTTCGCCCACCATGGCGTTCATCAGAGTGCTTTTGCCCACGTTGGGGCGGCCCATAATGGCGATAAAACCAGAATGCTGCATAGTAACTCCTTTTATCCTTAGTCGGGAAGGTCTTTGGGGCCGAAGCCGTGAGGCAGCAGCGCACGCAGGGTGGTGTCGTCGGTGCTTCCATCGCCCGCGATGGTCAGAACCCGCAGCTCCGGCGCAAATTCGTTCAAAGCCTGACGGCAGGCGCCGCAGGGATAGGGCATACTGCCGTTAGACGCAATGGCGATGGCGGTGAACTCCCGCGCGCCCTCGCTGACGGCCTTGAACAGCGCCGTGCGTTCGGCGCAGTTGGTCAGCCCGAAGGAGGAATTCTCGATGTTGCAGCCGGTAAAGACCCGGCCGTCGGCGCAGAGCAGCGCCGCGCCCACCGCGTAATGGCTGTAGGGGGAGTAGCTGTATTCCAGCGCCCGACGCGCCAGTTCCAGCAGCTCGCCGTCTGTGATGGAAGTTTCCGTATCCCGGCCGATCCCGGCCATGTTCAGGGCCTTTTCTTCCATTTTCCGCATCTCCTTCTTCTCGTCTTCCTCCATGTGGTCATAGCCCATCAGGTGGAACAGAGCATGGGCCAGCAGATAGCATAGTTCCCGACGTTCGCTGTGGCCGTACTCTTTGGCCTGCTCCGCCGCCCGGGGCCGGGAAATGATGATATCCCCCAGCATACAGGCGTGCAGCTCCGGGTCCCATTCCGCTTTCAGGCGCTTTTCACTGTCCCGGGCGGTTTTGCCGGGAGCGTAGCGCACCGTGGGAAAGCTGAGCACGTCTGTGGGCCGGTCTACGCCCCGCTGCTCCCGGTTGATCTCGTGAATGCGCTCATCCCCGGTCAGCAGCACGTGTACCGCGCAGGGCAGCTTCACGCCCTCCGCCGCCAGACAACAGTCCGCCACCAGCGCAAAGGGCGCGTCCGTAGCGGTTCCGCTTTCCCACTCCCATTCAATCCTCATACTGATCCTGTTCCTCCGAAGACGGCAGTTCCTTGCCGTCTTTTACTTCTTCCACCGGGGCGGACTTCTCCGACTCTTCCAGTTCTTCCTTTTCCGCCTGTTCCTCTGCAGCTTCGATCTCCTGCTCGGAGGGCTCCACGCTCTCCTCGCTGAGAACTTCCTCCGCTTCCCGCTCGGCCTCGGCCACGTCCGTCACCCGTTTCAGTTCCCGGGCCTCCACCTGACTTTCCTCCCGGCCTTCCTCGCCCTTGGGCTGATGGGCCGCCAGACGGGCCGCTGCCGCCGGGCTGATGGAGGGGTACTCGATGCGCTCATGGAACACGCCCTTAAGCACCGTCGTAAAGGCGCGGCAAATTTTGCTGATGTCCTGCAGCGTCAGGGGCGCGTCGTTCAGCTGACCGTCGTCGATCTTGCCCCGCACCAGTTTGGCGATAAACTCCTCGATAGCTTTAGGCGTGGGGTCAGGCATGGAGCGAACGGCGGCCTCCACCGTGTCCGCCAGCATGATGATGGCGCTTTCCTTGGACTGGGGACGGCGGCCGTCGTAGCGGAAATCGGCGATATCCACAGCCTGCCCGTCCGCCTGCTTCAGCGCCTTATGGTAGAAGTACATCACCGGCGTGTCGCCGTGATGCTCAATGATGATATCCTGAATTTCCTGGGGCAGATGATACTGCTGGGCCAGCATCACGCCGTCCCGGGTATGGGCGGTGACAATGGCGGCGGAAATATAGGGATTGGTATGCTCGTGAGGATTTTCGCCCAGCTGGTTTTCTTTAAAGTACATGGGGCGCTTCAGCTTGCCGATGTCGTGGTAATAGGCTCCCGCGCGGCACAGCAGGGGATTGGCCCCCACCGTTTCCGCCGCCGCCTCGGCCAGATTGGCCACGATGATGGAGTGGTGATAGGTGCCGGAGGCTTCGATCATCAGCCGGCGCAGAATGGGCTGATTGGGGTTGGACAGCTCCAGCAGCTTGGCAGGGGTCGCCAGACGGAACACCGCCTCCATCAGCGCGTCCAGCGCGATGCACAGCACCGACGCCACCACGGCGGACAGGGCGCTCCACAGGGCGTTGTTCATCACCACCCCCATGGAGTTGTTAGTCATAAAGCCGATGGTGAGGATGATGACCATATTGGAAAGGCCGGTCAGGAAGCCGCACAGCAGCACCTGCTGGCGGTGGGGCTTCCGATGAAGAATGATGACCACCAGAAAGCCGGAGATAAACGAAATGAACAAAAGGTTCACGATCTCCGAAGTGTAGCTGGTATCGCCGCCCGCCAGCAGCGCGCTGACCAACACCGTCAGAGTGAGACAACCAGCCACGCCCGCCCGGGCGCCGATCAGGCCGGTGAGCATCATCACGCCCAGCAGTGCCGGGGTCAGATAGGGGTTGATCTCCTTAGCCAGCACACACGCGCCCATGGTCAGGCACAGCACCAGCATCACCAGCACTAGCTTCTTGGGCGAGGCCAGCAGCTCGGGATCCAGTAGAATCAGGGCGATGAGCAGCACCATCATGCTCAGCAGCACCAGCAGGAACGCGCCGATATAAATGTTCAGGTCGAAGGTGTCGTTATCCAGCATTCCCAGCGAGCGCAGCATTTCCAGCTGATTGGCCGTCACCCGCTCCCGGGCCAGCACGATGTTCTGCCCCTGCTTGTACACCACGGGTTCCACCGCGTCCCGGGCTTCCTGCCGCAGCTTGTCCGTGGCCTCCTGATCGATGACCATGTTGGGCTGCACCACTTTGCGCAGGATGGGCGTGACCACGTTCTGCAGCAGGTCGATGTCGGTCTTCAGGCCGATGATCTGCTGCAGATACTGGATGGACTCGTTGACGTTGGTCTCGCGGACGGTGGTGTTCATGGTGTTTTCCACCGCGGCAGTCAGGTTGGAGCACATTTCCGTCATCTGCTCCTCCGTGGCCCGGAGAAGCGTGTCCAGCTGATAATCCGCCAGCGTCAGCTGGGTCAGCAGGGAGCGGGCGTATTTCATCTCCGCCTCGGTGAACTGATAGCTCTTCTGCTTCTGCTGATCGTCAGGGGCAACGGTCTGCAGCACCCGCTGGCCGTACTTCTGCACGGCCGTGGCCTGCGTCAGGACGGACTGCAGGTCCTGCATCACCTCGGCGGAGATGCCCTCTTTATAAACGTAGGTAGGCTCCACGCTGGCGGCGGCGGCTTCCTGCTGCCGGGTGGTGGAGATCTCGTCCACCACGTCCTTGGACGCGGTGATGGTATTGGGGGCGATGTCCCCCACCTTCAAATTATAGCGCTGGGGCGTGACCGCCAGCATCAGCAGCAGGCACAAAACCGCTGTGCCCGCCAGAAAAATATACACGCATTGAGCCGTGGAGGAATGCAGGGCGCGGGAAAGATCCTCCCAGCTCCATTTTTTCTTTTTGGGATTGCGCTTGGCGCGAATCATGCTTTAGCACCCCTGTTTCTCTCATAGGCCTCATAGGCCTTCACCACGGTCTGCACCAGATCGTGCCGCACCACGTCGGACTGGGAAAGCCGGACGATGGCGATCTCCGGAATCTCTTTGAGCACCTCCAACGCCTGCAGAAGCCCGCTCTGCTTGCCGTAGGGCAGGTCGGTCTGGGTCGCGTCGCCGGTGACGACCACCCGACTGCCTGCGCCGAAGCGGGTCAGGAACATTTTCATCTGTTCGGGCGTGGTATTCTGGGCTTCGTCCAGAATGATAAAGCTGTCGGACAGGGTTCGGCCCCGCATATAGGCCAGCGGCGCTACTTCCAGCGCGCCCCGCTCCTGAAGCCGCTGGTAGCTTTCCGCACCCATCATTTCATACAGCGCGTCGAACAGGGGCCGCAGATAGGGGTCGACCTTCTGGCTGAGGTCGCCGGGCAGGAAGCCCAGCTTTTCGCCTGCTTCCACGGCGGGGCGGGTGAGCACGATGCGCTCCACCTCTTTATTGCGCAGGGCGGCCACGGCCAGCGCCATAGCCAGATAGGTCTTGCCGGTGCCCGCCGGGCCTACGGCGAAGGTCAGCTCGTGCTCCCGAATGGCCTTGACATAGTCGTACTGGCCCAGCGTTTTGCATCGCACCGGGCGGCCCCGGTGGGTGATGGCCACCACCTGCGCGGCCAGCTCGTCCAGCCGATCCAGACCGTCCTCCTTCACCAGTGCGCAGGCATAGCGCAGGGTGGTGCGGTCGATGGGCGTATGGCGTTCTTCCAGCTCCATCAGCTTTTCCAACACCTGCCGGGCCCAGCCCACGTTTTCCGCTTCGCCCTCGATCTTGATCTCCGAGCCGCGCAGGCTGAGCTTTACGCCCAACTCGCCCTCCAGAAGCGACACATTGCGCTCGTTGGCGCCAAACAGCGCCAGATAAGCGTCCATTCCATTCAGCGTCAGATATTCCTGAACCGTTTCCGTCAAAGATCCAGCCTCCGATCAGGTGGCGGGCTTTCCAATTTCCGTCCGCCATTCGCCGGTCATGGACACGGCGAAAAATTCCCCCTCTATCATACAATAATCTACCCATTTGTCAATGATCTCATCGCCCCGAAGGGCTTCTTTCAAGCGTGTTTCCGCCGCCGCGAGGGCTTCCCGTCGGCACTCCTCGCCGTCCGCCCGGACACGTTCCAGCGCCGCCTCCCGGTAAAGGAGCATTTTGCGCCAGACGGGGAAAAAAACGCCTGCCACCGGCTGCACGCTCTCGTAGAGGTTCATGGCGAGGTACTCCGGCTTTTCCGTCTCCGCCGGGAACTGGAACCACGGCGTACACAGCTGCGTCACCACCGTTTCCCGCCCCGTTTCCCAGCTTTTCACCTGATTCAGCGGCACCCGCACCCGGACGGTGCGCCAGCAGCGAGCCGTAACGCTGCCCCGGGCCTGCACCGCGTTGACCGTCTCGTCCCGGCCCCGCTCCTGCCCACGGATCAGCACTTGCCCTTTGCGGACAACGGCTCCCGGACGGACGGCGGCAGTCCCGGCAAAAACCTCGATCGTCTCCACCACGCCGTCCCGGCTGGCCACCAGATCACCGGGCTGGCCGGAATCCAGTTCCGGCATGGGATGACCCTGCGTGCATTCCACCCGCAGGGTCATCCCGGCGGCATAGACGTGAAACCACGCCGTTTCCGGGTAACGCCAGCTGAGCTTTTCTTCCCACGCAGTCGCGTCAAGACCCGTCCGCAGCATTCCGGGGCGAATCCCTTCCTCCGCCAGATAGGCGGCGATATCGGCCTGATAGGCCCCCGCGCCGACGATCTCCACCCGCCAGATACGCTGACTCCCGAGGAGCAGCATCAGCAGCGCCAGCGCCATACCGACCCACAGTCCGGGCCGCGCTTTCCAGCTGCTCCACACTGCCGAAGCCCGCTCGGGGCGTACTTCCCGGATGCGCCAGCCCTTGTCCGCAGCGATCTGCGTCACTGCGGCAAAATCCGCCGTCCGGCACTGGCAGCGCAGGGTGCGCCGTCCTGTGCGGCGCACATCCTCCAACGGGATTTCTTCCTGCTGCATCAGCGCCAGAAACCGTTCCAGATTCAGACCGCACACCGTAAAGGAGCATGTCAGCAGGGGAGATGAGAGCTTTTTCATTCCTTCACCCCTTTGGCCGGTAGGAGAGCTTCTCGATCTTGCCCAGCACCACCAGCCCGTCCCGATCGTAGCGGGACAGAGACAGGTTTTCCCCGGTGATCGACATCAGCCCGCACTGGGTGCGCAGGACGATCTCCTCCTGCGTACAGGCATAGATGCCCTGATGCTGCTCCACAATGAGCTTTTCGTCCCCCAGCAGTACGGAGCGGGGCCAGCCCAGCACCAGCTCTTTGGGAATTTCGTTCCACTTTTCCAGCATCCCCCGGCCTCCTGCCCATGGTTTTGGGCAAGGATATGCGCGAAAACAGGCGAACATACGCAAAGACCCGGCCCGCCTTTTTTCAGGCAGACCGGGTGCATTTTATCGGCTATTCCTCGCTCATGCGGTAGCCGATGCCTACTTCAGTAAAGATATATCGGGGTTCGTCCGGGTTCGGCTCGATTTTCCGGCGGATATTGGCCATGTGGACTCGGAGAATCTTGTTATCCCGACTGGCATAGGGACCCCACAGTTCCTTGAGCATCGCCCGGTAGGTGATGACTTGGCCGGCGTGTTTGCCCAGCAGCGCCACGATGCGGAACTCGTTCGGGGTCAGCCCCACATCCTTCCCGGCCAGATAGACCCGGCATTTGCGGTAATCGATCAGCAAGTCGCCCACCTCATAGGAGCCCTTCAAGGCGATGGAATCGTCTTCCAGCGCCGTGCGGGTGTGGCGCAGGGCGGTGCGGATGCGGGCCAGCAGTTCGATGGTTCCGAAGGGCTTCTGCAGATAATCGTCCGCGCCCAGATCCAGCGCGTGTGCCTTATCCTCCTCCATGCTGCGGGCAGAGATCACGATGATGGGCGTTTTGGCCCAGGAGCGTACCCGGCGGATGATCTCCGTGCCGTCCAGATCCGGCAGGCCCAGATCCAGCAGAATGCAGTCCGGGCAGTGGGAGGAAATCATTTCCAGCGCCTTGACGCCCGTGTCCGTCCATAGCGCCTCATAATGGTTGGTGGTCAGCGTCGTGCGGAGAAACTTGCTGATGCCGGGGTCGTCCTCCACGATCAGGACTTTGCAGGGCGCGCTATTCGCCATGTTCTTCCTCCTCTTCTCTCGGCAGCCAGAACCGAATCGCCGCGCCGCCTCCCTGCCGGTTTTCGGCAGCAATATCTCCCCCGTGGGCCCGAATGATGGAGCGGCATACGTTCAGGCCGATTCCCATATTGCGTCGATTGTCCGAATGGGTCACGCTGGCGGGCTGCAGGCCGTCGAAAATGTGTTCCAGCGCTTCCGGCGAAAAGCCCGCGCCGTTATCCTCCACCGTGACTGCCGCCCGTCCGGGTTCCTGACTGATCGTGACCCGGATAGCGGTGGCGTTCTTTCCGTGGATGGCGGCGTTTTCAAACAGATTCGTCAGCACCTGCTCGATCAGCGTCGCGTCCATGGGAGCCAGCAGAATGTTTTCCGGCCGCTCCACCGTCACGGCGACCTCCGGGTGATGCCGGCGGAACTTCACGATGGCGCTGGATACAATTTCCTCCAGCACCTCCTCCTCTTTTTTCAGCGCCACGCCGGAGCCGCTGAATTTGGTCACGGAAAGGATGTTCTCCGTTACGCGGCTCAGCCAGTGGGCTTCCTTCTGAATATCCTGCGCCAGCTCGTCCCGTTCCTCCATGGAAAGGTTCTTCTGCTCCAGCAAAACGGAGCTGGCCCCCAAAATGGACGCCAGCGGCGTGCGCAGATCGTGGGAAAGGGAGCGAAGCAGGTTGACGCGCATTTTTTCGGTTTCCACATCGAAACGAAGCTGTTCCTGCTTTTTGATCTGGGTGGTCAGGGTGGAAACGATCAGGGACACCAGCAGCATGGCGGTAAAGGTCAGCGGATAACCGGCGATAGACCATTCAAACTGAAAAAAAGGCTTGGTAAATGCATAATTGGCGCAAAGAACCCCGGCGATGGCCGAAAAAATTCCATACCAGTAGCCGTCCGTATGGCTGGCGATCACCACCACGGCCAAAATAAACACCGCCATGGCAAAGGGATTGTTGTCGTCGTCCACCTGAGAGAGCAGCAGGCAAATTCCGGCGGCAGCGGCCAGCACAGTCAGCGAAAACAGCAGGCTCCATATCACGCCCTTTTTCCGCAAACTTTCCCTTGCTTTCTGCATTCTTCTGACCTCCCGCCGCTTTCTGAGGATGATTATACCATACTCCTCCGCTCTGCGGATATGGCGAAAGCCGCCGCCGCAAAACTTAACGGTTTCTTGACGGCGGCCTTTGCAGTAAATTAGCGGAGAATTGGCATATAGTAGGCAAGGTTCCAAATGGGGCAATGTCGAGTCCCCGCCGGGATCAATCGAAGGACGGAAGGAACGATAGCCGTATGGAAAGCAAAGAATATCTGGAAGCGAAAAAAGAATTTTGGAACTGCATTGCCATGACGATCTTCGGGCTGGGCGTTCCACTTTATAACGCCTTCCGGGAGTGGCTGCCCATTATGCGGGCTGAAAAGCGAAAGGAACAGGCAGCGGTCGCGGCGCAAGCGGAATAATGCGCCCCGTGGACAGAACGCTGGCTTTTCCCCCTCGTATCGGCGGGTCTGCGAAGTTTTCCCCGTTCCACGTCTGGCTGGACAGCCGTGAAGCAGGGAGGCATTGTTCAGACCGCCGGTGTTTTGGAATAATTGGAATAAAATAAGAAAAACGGAGACGCAGGCTTTCTGCGTCTCCGTTTTATGTTTCGTTAAAGCACGTATTTCCGAATAGCGGCGGCGACGCCGTCCTCGTCGTTGGTCAGGGTCACGTACTTGGCGGCGGCCTTTACTTTGGGCGTGGCATTGCCCATGGCGGTGCCGTAGCCCGCGTATTCGATCATGCTCAGGTCGTTGTCAAAATCGCCCACCGTCATCACCTGATCCGGGCCGATGCCCATCTTCTCTGCCAATTCCTTTACGGCGCGGCCCTTGCTGACGCCCTGAGGCATCAGCTCGTAGTTGTCCGCCCAGGACGAGGTGATCTCCAGCCCCGGCAGCGTCTCCAGTCTGCGGCCCAGTGCCTGAAGCTGCTCCCGGTCTCTCTCGATGCAGACGAATTTGTTCACCCGGCTCTCCGTGAACCGGCGAACGGCTTCCTCGCCCTTCAGAATGCGGGGCGCGCGGGGGTCGTTCCATGGGGCGCACCAGTAGATATCCTCTGCGGCCGCTTCGCCCGCAAAGGCAGCGATCTCATTTTGCATAAAGCAGGCGAAGGTCATGTTCCGCTCCCGAAACCACTGGAAGCACTGCATGGCGGTGTCCCGCTCGATAGCGTAGTCGGCATAGGGCGTGCCGAAGGGCCTGTCCAGACAGTAGCCGCCGTTCATGGACAGGATGGCCATGCGGTCAAAACCGTGCGTAACGGCGAACATGCTCGTATCTCCGGCAGGACGGCCGCTGCAAATGGCCAGCTTCACACCCTTTTCCTCGGCGGCGCGCAGGGCGGCTACGTTGCCCGCGCTGAGTTCCTGACGGCTGTTGAGCAAAGTGCCGTCCATATCCATGGCAATCAGTCGAATGGGTTTCATGCTTTGGTACTCCTTCAAAAATCAGGGGAAATCGACAGCCGCAGGCGGTTAAGATAGCTCCATTCCCCGTCCAGCTCGAAACGAAGCTCCGCGGCGCAGAGCATCAGCCGCCGGGCCTTCATGCGCTTGTTGAACTCCCGGTCGCCGTACTTGTCGTCCCCCAGAAGGGGATGACCGATGGCCGCCATCTGGGCGCGGATTTGATGGGTGCGGCCCGTGTGCAGAAGGATCTCCACCCGGGCGCAGGGGCCCGGTTCCAGCACGGTATACTCCGTCACGATAGGCAGGCTGCCGGGCTGTTCCTTCCGGGTAATGCGCACCAGCGCCTTTTCGCTGTCCTTGGTGAGGAAAGCCCGCAGCACCGCATGATCTGGCTGGGGCGTTCCCTTGGTCAGGCAGAGGTAGCGCTTGCGGATGCGCCGCTGCCGGAAGGCTTCTTCCATGGCGGCCTGCGCTTCCTCATCCCGGCACAGCAGCAGAAGGCCGTCCGTCTGGTTGTCCAGCCGGTGGCACAAAAGGGGTTCCCGTGCGTTCGGTTCCTGCCGGCGAAGCTGCCGCGCCACCAGCTCGGTGATGGTCTGTCCGCCCTTTGCGTCCTTCTGACAGCTGATCCCCGCGGGCTTGCGAATCACCAGCACCCGGCTGTCCTCATACAGGATGGGAATTTCCGGCTCCCGAATTTCCTCGCCGGGGGTGTAGAGCCGCACCTCCGCGCCGGGAATCAGCATGGCCTGACGGTCGACCCGCTTGCCGTTCAGCTTCACGTCCCGCCGATCCAGCGCCTCCCGAACGGCATACTCCGGCAGCTGGGGCAGCATCCGCCGCAGCCAGGGAAAAAGCCGTCCCGGAGCGATGTTCTCCGGGATGGTCAAAGTATACAGTTTCATCTTAATGCTCCAGCGCCGCTTTCAGGCCCAGCCAGCGCGGCGTTCCTTCGTACAGACGGCGCAGCGCGTCCCGCATTTCGCGGGTGGGCAGCACCGTGACGGATTCGGCCAGCACGCTCTCCATTTCGGAAAGGGAGGCGTTCTGCTTGGCCAGCATCCGCAAGTCCTCGGCAATATCGTTCACGTCCAGCTCGGGCCGCAGCGCGCCCCGCAGGGCGGCACACATGGCTTCGTGCAGGGGCACTTCCTCCGGCAGGATGCCGTTCATGCCCCCGGCTACCATCTGCTGGCTCATTTCAAAGCTGTCCATGGCGCCCACCTGCTGGCGCTTCACCAGCTGATAGGGGTTCGCCAGACCGGGGTGCAGCAGGATCATGCCGCCCGCCCCGTCGGTGATGTAATCAAAGGAGGTCTGCAGATACCGCCGGGCGATCTCCCGGGCCATGGGGTCGCCGCGCTGCATCACGCCGCCCAGAAAGAATTCCATGGCCTGTGCCGCGTGCAGCAGACCGGTCAGATACAAAAGTCCATGTACCGTCGCGTCATAGCGCCACAGCCGTTCCCGGTCCATGGCCGCGCCGTCGGCGCTCATAGCGGTCAAAAGCGGCTCCTGCAGCGCGGCGGGCAGGGTCAGATACCAGTCGTCCCCTTCCGCCCGAAAGCTGCACCACAAGCGGCTCAAAAGCGCCTCCGCTGCGCCCAAATCGTCCCAGTCGGTCAGCAGCAGCTCTCCGTCGTTGATGAGTAGCTTTTCCAAAAGCTGATGCTCTCCCGCGCCCACGAACCGGGCTTCCAGCGGAAGCCGGGCCAGCACCATGCCCCGCAGCTCGTCCAGCGAGCAAAGCCGCTGCTGACCGGGCCGAAAATCAAAGGAATGCTCATAAAGGGACTGCGCGTCCAGCTCCGTCGCTTCAGCGGAAAAAAGTGCCGCCGAAGGATGGGCAAAAAGCCTGCGTTCGCAGGCCTCGTACTGTTTTTCCCGCATCATGCTCATGGTCATTTCACTCAGATCGGTATGAACCGTGGATTCCCGCAGCATGGCTTTCCCCCCTTTTCGTTGCATCTATCCATTATAACGGGCCCCCGTGCGGTGTCAAGGTTCTTTCCCCAGCCAATTCATAGGAATGGCGGGGAAAATCCCCTTATTCCGGGAAGGTCACCGTCACTGTGCCGTCCGCTTCGCTTTCGGCGGCGGTCATCCCCAGCAGACCTTCGAGGGTCTCGGCGGGCAGATAGAGCCATTCGCCGTAGGCGCGGATGTCCCGCGGCCGGAGCAGCTGACGCACCCCGTTCAGGGTGATTTCCAGATTGATAGGCGTTCCCGCCTGATTGAGGCCGTAGGACAGCCGGTACAGGCTGCCGCCCATGGCGAAGGCATAGCCGGGGTTATCCACGCTGTCCGAGGGAAGGATGGTAGCTCCGTGGGCCAGCAGCACTTCCCGCAGGGGCAGATACAATGCGCCGCTTTCGCTGCGGCAGGGCGGAATGACCGCTTCGTCTTCCCCGGTCACCGTCTGCCCGTCCACGACGATTGTCCCATTCTCTATAGGTTCCAGCACGACCGCGGGTGCTTCCGTCGCCGCCATGGGCACGGGAGTGTCCGTGGGAATCGGCGACGGCGAAGGGGTAGGCGCAGGGGTATCGGTAGGCGTGGGAGAAGGCTCCGGCGTGTCTGTAGGCGCGGGGGTGGCATAGGCAGCCCAATAATCCGCCCGGCGCACTTTGCCGCTGTCATAAAGCACAGACAGGGTATTCCGGCCCGCGATACCGTCCGCCGTCAGGCCGTGGTTGTATTGAAAGCGTTCCACCGCCCGCCGGGTCTGCTGGCCGAAACGGCCGTCCAGATCACCCTCATAATAGCCGTACTCGGCCAGCGCCTGCTGCAGGCGCAGCACCTCGTCGCCCTTATCGCCCGTCTGGATGGTGTGGTAATCCGGGTTGACGGACACCTCCACCGTAGGCACGGCGGTGGGGCGGGGCGTAGGCTCCGCCGTGGCCGTCACCGCCGGGGTGGGCGTGACAACCGTAGCCATATAAGCTTCCGCGTCCGGCATACTCTGCACGGAGGATGCGTACACCATCGTCATATAGACAAGCAGCGTTTTCAGCAGATCCATCGTTTGACCTCCCGGTTTGATTTAGTCCCGAAGGGCGCGCCGCCCGTGTCTGCGCCGGGCAAAGCGCTTCAGCGGTACCCGGCAGAAAACCACGCCGTCCGCCCGAAGAGAGCGCAGCGCGGCGCCGAGCTCCCGGGGCGTATAGCGTCCGTCCTGCGTCACGGCGACCGTCATATCGGCCACCGCGCCCAGCATCGCCGCGTCGCTGGCTGTCCGGCAGGGCGGCGCGTTCAAAATCACATAATCGAAGGATTGGGCCGCGTCCGTCAGGAAGGCGGCAAAGCCGGGACGGGCGGCAATCCGGCTGAGGAATCCCGGCTCATGGCACACGTCCATGAACAAAAGTCGGGGAATGGGCGTAGACAAAAGCGCCGTGCGCAGCGCGTCCTCCCGCTGAAGACAGTCCATCACGTCCATCGTGCCCTGCACGCCCAGCCATTTCCGCAGGGCGGGGGCATAGGTATCCATTTCCATCAGCAGCACTTCGAAGCCCTGCGCCGCCAGTTCGGAGGCTGTCAACAGGGAAAGGGTGGCGCTGTCCTCGTCCTCCAGACCGGCCATCAGGATGGAACAGCCGGTATGCTGTGGGCGGTTACGCAGCTGCAGAACCAGCTCCCGCACGTTTTCCCGGGTCAGCTCGTCCATGCCGTCGTACAGCGTGAAGGCCTTGCCCCGCCTATGCTCCCGCACCCAGCGGCGCAGGCAGTCGTCGTATTCCGCTACGCCTGCCAGACAGGGCAGCTGGGCGGGCGGTTCCAGTGGATCCCACTGAACCCGTTCCCGGGGAGCAGGGATCAGCAGCGCCAGCAACGAAAACAACGCAAAAGAACCCAGAAACGCTGCCGCGATCTTGACGGGGCGGTTAGGCACAAAAGGCACTTCCGATACCTCGGCCCGCGACACCAGATGGACCTCCGCCGCGCCCATCCGGCCGGACAGTTCTTCCAGCAAAGCGTCCGCCACGGCGTTGGCAAGGCCCGCCGTCACAGCAGGGTCTTCTCCTACGGCTTCCACCTTCAGCATATGGCCGCCGTCTGCCTGACGGATGTACAGCCGCGTTTTGCCATCGCTTCGCGTGCTTTGCAGCACCTTTTGCTGAAATTCAGGGGTATTGACCAGCAGGTCGCAGTCCCGGCACAGCATCCGGGCCAACTCCGCAGCGTCCGCATCGGCGCGCTGTCCGGCGGGCAGCGCGTACACCGTACATGCCGCACGATAGCGCTCCGGCTCCCAACGGACAGTATAGACGGCCATGGCCAGCGTTACCGCCGCGCAGAAGAAGGCGATCACCGGCAAAGCCCGCAGCCATTTTCGACGAAGCCGTTTCACGCACAGCACCTCTTTTCCCCTTCCAAAAATACAAGACAAGACGGCTATAGAATAGCACAGAAAAGCGGGGTTTTGCAAGTTCTGCAGGACTTCGGCACGGATTCCGGGTTTCTTTCCCTGTTTTTACATTTTTAACAGAATGTAACAAAATCATTGAGGAAAGAAAACGTTTTGTTCAGAAAAAAATGGGAGAAAGATGCAAGGATTGGACGGTTCGTTTCGTTTCAATATAGGTACGAAGGATGCATGAAGCCCGGAGCGCGCCGAACTCCGGGGCAAGGATGGCGAGGAACAGGAATGACGAACTTTGAGGAGCTGTACGAGAAATACGCAAACGACGTTTTGCGCGTCAGCTATTTTTACCTGGGGGACCGCCAGCGAGCCGAGGACGTCTGTCAGGACGTCTTTGTCAGGCTGATGACCAACGCGCCCGACCTGCAGGAGGGCCACGAAAAAGCGTGGCTGCTGAAGGTAGCGCTGAATCGCTGCCGGGACTTATGGCGCGGCGCGTGGCTCAAACGGGTCACGCTGGGAAGCCCGGCCTTCGAGCTGGTGCCCGCCCCGGACGACCACCAGCGCCGGGAGGACGAGGAGGCCATGATGTCGGCCGTTCACGCCCTGCCCCCCACCTTCCGGGAAACCATACTGCTTTACTACTATCAGGGCTACGGCATCGGCGAGATCGCCAAGATGCTGGATCTGCCCGAAGGGACCATCTCCAGCCGACTATCCCGCGGACGGAAAAAGCTGGAGGAACTCCTGAAAGAGAGAGGGATCGAGCCATGAAGAAACTGGAACAACTGCCTGAAATTGCGGCGCGTCAGTTAGGCGGGTTGGAAGCCACCCCGGCCCTGCTGGCTAAAATCAAGCTGAAAGCGGCGGAAGAACGCACGCCCCGCAAGCCCGCGTGGAAGTCTGTCGCCGCGCTGGCCACGGCCTTTGTGCTGCTGGCGGTGGGCGCGGTATCGTGGCAATTTCTTCCCAAAGAAACATCCTCCGGCGACGGCGAGCTGATGCACACCCGTTCCGCCGGCGTGGAGATTCGAGAGACGGAAGTGCCCGTAACCGCCGACCTGCCCTCGGGCAGCATCACGCTGGGCGACGGCCAGAAGGGGAGCTCTGATTCGCTCTTTGCCAGTGCGGACAACGGCGTTTTCCCCATGCTGATCGTCAACGGCGCTACTTATCGGATGCTCACCTACCCGGACGGCATTTCCGACGGGCTGCTGGGCAGCTCGCTGGGCACGGTGAACGAGTACAACGTGGAACCCGCGCTGGGTTCCGGCAGCATCGTCAGCAACTCGGCCAGTCAGGGCGAAACGGTCTACGAGATCGACGGTTTCAGCGGCGCTCTGGCCGCAGCCAAGGTCAACGGCAGCACCCGCGTTTTCCAGCGGGTCAGCTATGCGGGCACGGCCACCATCGGCAGCGAAGGTCTGAACGACACGCTCTGCTCGGCCTCTCAGGTCAGCTGGATGACGCTGGAAGGCGTCGGCACCGTGGAGGATGCGGACGCGCAGGCCCTGATGCAGACCCTTCTGGACAACGCATCCTACCAGAGCACGGGCATGAGCGGTTCCGGCTCTCTGCACATCGGTCTGACCAACGGTCTGACTCTCCAGCTTCTGGTGGGTGACGACACGATCAGCGCCTGCGGCACCTGGAGCTGCCCCGAGTTCTTCGAATCCTTCCACGAAGCCATCGGCC
>ERZ827150.418-NODE-418-length-63228-cov-56.800136_pt1 | contig 63228 bp, 42 predicted proteins | sample MGYA00519779_ERZ827150 | MGnify/ENA primary metagenome ERZ827150 (study PRJEB31778, sample SAMEA3449267) | human gut metagenome | biome: human gut; feature: human-associated habitat; material: faeces | place: United Kingdom | collected 2010/2012 ...
CCTGGACCCACTGATTAAGAGTCAGTTGCTCTACCAACTGAGCTAAGAGTGCATTTGTTTTTCGATTGCGGGTGCAAAGGTAGACCTTTTATCGGAACCTACAAAAGATTTCGCCGTTTTTTTTCGATGAATTCGAGTTTTTTCATTCAAACTCGTAAAGTTCGGAGGGGGTTGTGCGCTTTAAAGCACAGAGTTGCACGTCTTTACCGACAAGGATGCCATAATCGTGCAATTTCAGTTCGACGGTCTTGTAGGCCAGCTCGGGATGGTTGTTGTCCTTGCTCAAATGGCACAGCCAGATGTAGCGCAACCCTTCATTGAAGTTTTCGGCCAGGAACTGGGCGGTGGCCGCATTGCTCATGTGGCCCGTCCGGCTCTTGATGCGTTCTTTCAGATAAGCCGGATAAGTGCCCATCTGCAACATCTCGTCGTCGTAGTTGGCTTCCAGAATCAGGTAATTGGCCTTCTTGATGTATTCGGCCGCTACGGGAGTGATTTCTCCCAGGTCGGTGAGGAAAGCGAACGACTTCCCGTCAATCTGAATGAAATAACCTACGTTGTCCGTACCGTCGTGGGGCACTTCGAAAGACTCTATCCGGAAATCGGCCAGCTGCATGGGCTGCCCCTTCTCCAGGATGCGGGCAGAAGTATGCAACTTTTCGGTCATGCAATAGCTCCGGTTGATGCCTTCATGGATACGCGACGTAGTGTAAATAGGTATATTGAGCTTCTCGCCCAACCCGCCTACCGCCTTGATGTGGTCGGCATGGTCGTGCGTCACAAATACGGCACGGATGGTCTCCATGCCGATACCAAAATCTTTCAAAATCTTCTTGATGCTGCGGGCGGCAATGCCGGCATCAATCAGTATTCCATATTTTTCTGTTCCCAGATAGTAACAGTTACCACTACTGCCACTGGCCAGGCTTATAAATCGTACTTTCATTGTATATCCTCTTCTTTGTTGGCCGTCGTCAAGACGACATTTCTGCAAAAGTGGCGCAAATATAGTGAATTTTGTCCACTTTGGGACTTTTTCTGTTCCATAAAATACCTCAAAAGATACGTCTTTGACAAGACTCGGAAAAAACAGAAAGTTTTTTGACTATTCGTTAGCTATTTATATTTAAAAGTGTATATTTGCATATTAATTGGACAAAAAACAATATGTTTACTTTAAAAATAGAGGAAGATTATGAAAAAGTTTAATTTTAAAATGGCTGCGACCGTTATGATTTGCGGTGCTTTCATGTTCAGTTCGTGCATCGGATCTTTCGGACTGCACAGCAAATTGGTAAGCTGGAATCAAAGTGTTAGTAACAAGTTTGTAAACGAACTGGTATTCCTGGCATTCAATATTATCCCAGTATACGGTGTTTGCTATCTTGCCGACATTCTGGTAATCAACTCCATCGAATTCTGGAGCGGAAGCAACCCGCTGGCCAGCGTAGGTGACATCAAGAAGGTTCAGGGCGAGAACGGCAACTATTTGGTTGAAACGTTGGAAAACGGCTATTCCATTACGAAGGAAGGTGACAAAACGGCTTCCATGGAACTGATCTATGACAAGAGCCAAAACACATGGAATGTAGTGGCAGGCGGTGTCAGCACGGAACTCATCCAGATGAACAACGACGGTACAGCCCAGATGACTTTGCCGAACGGTGAAGAACTGACCGTAACACTCGACGCACAGGGTCTGGCAACAGCCCGTCAGGCCGTCATGACCAATACCTACTATGCACTGAACTAAACAGAAAGTCTATCATTACTATATAGAGAAGGGCGCATCTCGATGCGCCCTTCTTCTTTTTTATTATATTCCTTATTCAAGCACAGACCGGCCGAGCGGACGGAATTTGGCGGAAGGAGCGAGCAGAATGCGTTTGCCGAATACCGGTTTCTGTACTCCGCGCATCGGGATGAAACGGGCATCCAGGCTGCGGGTAGAGAGGGTGCCTTCATCGTCATACGTACGTCCGGCCGCCGTAAGCGCAGCCCGCAACAGGGGTTCGTCCACATCGCCCAACTGATAGGGAAGCATAGCGTTGTCTGCCACTTCCACATCCGGAATCAGCCCGTCGGGCATGCAGGGCGTCTTGCCGGCTGCGTTCTGATAGATGCTGACCATGACGTATATACCCCAGTTCTCGATGTCCTGAGGAGAGTCTTCGTAGACATCCTCGGGAGACAGCAGGTACCCCGTACAATATTTGCCATGAGACTGCCCGCCAATGAGTTCCACCTCCATGTAAGGCATCAGGCCGCCCAACAGGGCTTCGGAAGCGGAAGCCGAACCGGAACCAATCAGGCCATAAATCTTCGTCAAACCGATGTTGGCATCCTGGGTACTGGCATTGACTCCAACTTCAGGATAATAGAATTCGGTGGTGAAAGGAGTCTCTTCGCCCCAGCCGGCCTGCGTCAGGAGGTCGTTGTAGACTTCCTTTTCGAAAATCTTCTTCTGACTGACATCCTCCTGCGGAGCAAACATGGAAGCCAGTACGCTTTCGGTTATCACATACCCGCCGCCGTTATAGCGCAGGTCGAGTATCAGTTCGCTAACTTGTTCCCGCTTGAAGTGTTTGGCTATCTCTATCAACTTGTCAATGGACTTCAAATCGAAACTGGAGTAAGCAAGGTAGCCCACCTTCTTTCCATTGAATTCGTAAATGGAATCGCACAGTACCGGATCTTCATACAGTGTTTCGGCCGTCAGGCTGACTTTTTTGCCCAAATCGACCAACTGATTGCTCTCTACATCCAATTTCCCCAACGAAACCGTCAGGGACGGACTGTAATACAGGTCCAGATAATTTTCCGTAGTGAGAGATCCGCCGTTCAGACCGATGATGATGTCGCCCCGCTTCAAATTCATACGGGAAGCGGGCGTATTGTCGTGAACGAAATTGACGACCCCGATGCATTGGTTGCTGTTTGCCGCCAGCCGGTAGACAGTCAGATTCCATCCGAACGTAGTTGACACCCCTTCCATACTGCTGGTAAAGGACTCCATATCGTCGGTCAGCATGGTCCATTTGTCAATGTATTGCTCGCCATCATGATAACGGATCCGGTCGACCGTCCCGATAGGATCTTCATTGGTTTTGATATTCCAGGCATCCAAATCGGCACTGATTTCAGTGTTCCATAAATAATAGGTACTCATGATGTCCTTGCCAAACTGGTTGGCATAACGGATTTCTTTCGAGATACTACCCGACAATTCATCTTCCTTTTCTGTTTCCGCACATCCCGTCAGGCTACAAAAGGCCAACAGCAGAATGGACCCTTTGTTCAAAAATGTCAGTTTCATTCCCATTTCTATATTAATTTGTCATTTTTATGCTGCAAAAATAATAAATTCGCACAGACGATACTCGTTTGGAAGAACAAATATTCTTCCTTGACTATTTTTCCGGATGAACCATTATGAACTTGACGGATATTGGAGAACTCCCTACCTTTGTATAACAAACAATAAACGATATATTATGAAAACCTTTTCCCAACTGACATGGACAATACTGCTGGCAGGACTTGTCGCCAGCTGTTCATCCGGCACCGAGGAAACACCACCCTCTGTCCAAATTCCCATTTCACTAAGTTGCGGCATAACGTCTGCCGCAACTCGTGCCACCGACACCGGATTCGAGACGGGAGACCGGATCGGGCTTTATGTCGTCAACTATGAGGGCAGCACAGCCGGCAGCCTGCAGGCTACGGGCAACCATGTGGACAACATGCAGTTTACCTACGACGGGATCTGGACGCCCGCAACCCCCATTTACTGGAAGGATGACACAACTCCGGCCGACTTCTACGGCTACTATCCCTACGGAACAACCCCGACTGACATCAGCGCCGTGCCATTTACCGTGATGGCCGACCAAAGCACGGAAGCCAACTACAAGGCCAGCGACTTTCTGTGGGGCAAGACAGCCCAAGTGGCACCGACTGAAACAGCAGTGGGCCTGACCCTCGACCACCTCTTCAGCTGCGCGGTCGTCAAGGTTGCCGCAGGCAACGGATTTACGGCCGAGAGTCTGGCAGCAGCAGATGTGCAGGTCCGACTGAACGGAGCGACCTGCCAGGCTTCCATCGACCTGAACAACGGACAAGTGACTCCCGGAACCGAAACCGGAAGTATCTCGTTCCTGCGGGGAGAGAACAATGAATTCAAGGCCCTAATTGTTCCACAGACAGTCCCGTCGGCTGACAATTTCCTGACCGTAACCATTGACGGAAGAGATTTCAACATGAAAAAGGAATTTACGTTTGTGGGCGGGAAACGCCACACCTTCACCGTAACCGTGAAAAAGACCAGCAATGGCATCAATGTGGATATAGGCAGCTGGGAAGACGACGGTGCGGACAACGGCGGAGTGGCCGAATGAATCAACCATCAGTTAAATCCATCAAACAACCAATATATATGAGAAGAAATTTCATAACCAGAACCTGGGGTTTATGGGCATTGCTGGCGGCCATGACCGCATGCAACGACGATACGTTCGGTCCCAATGGCCCGGAAGGAAACAGCGGACGCCCCATCGAGCTGTCGGGTGAAATAGAGCAAGTGGCCGCTACCCGCGTGAACGACAACGGATTTTGCGACGGTGACGAAATGGGCGTCTACATAGTAGACTATCAAGGGGATACTCCCGGCACCCTGCAGGCCAGCGGGAACCGGGGCAACAACGTGAAGCACACCTTTGACGAAGCTGCCTACAAATGGAACTCGGCCTACGACGTCTATTGGAAAGACGACCATACCCACATCGACATCTACGGTTATTATCCCTTCGGATCGCCCGAAGACGTGAATGCCTACCCCTTTGAAGTGCAGAAGGACCAGTCGACCACCACTACGGCCAACGAAATGGGTGGCTACGAAGCCAGCGACTTCCTGTGGGGCAAGGCTGCCGACGTAGCTCCGACTGAGAACGTCATCCGTTTGCCCATGCGCCACCGCATGAGCAGTCCGCGCATCACCCTGAACGAAGGCGAAGGCTTTGCCGTCGGCGAATGGGCCGGACTGGAAAAACAGGTGCTGGTCAAGAACGTGAAACGTAATGCCATCATCAACCTGGCCGACGGCAGTGTCAGCGTTACCGGCGAGGTACCGCAGACAGGAACCATCCCCTACCAAAAGGATGACGTATTCCGTGCCATTGTCGTTCCGCAGACGGTTGCGGCCAATACGGTGCTGTTTACGATTACCGTAGACGGTGTGGTCTATGACTTCAGAAAACCGGAGGACTTCACCTACGTCAGCGGCAAGATGCACAACTTCACCATCCAGGTGAACAAGAAGGAACCGACGGGCGAATATACCTTCACACTGCTGGGAGAAAGCATCACGGCATGGGAGAACGACGACGTGTCGCACGACGCCACGATGAAGGAATACATCGTCATCAACTCCACACCCGGACATCTGAAGGATTCGATTACAGCGGCCGGAAAGGATTATCGGAAACTGCAGAACCTGAAGATTACGGGAGAAATCAACGCACAGGACTTCTACTTCATGCGTGACTCGATGGACGTATTGCAATCGTTGAACCTGAAAGAAGTGCGATGCCTGCACGGCCAGTTCGGTATTATTGATAATGGCTACGGGAATGACGGTTGGGGGTACGAAGATGATATTATCCCCGAAAGTGCTCTGAATGAGAAAAGCTCACTGCTCCGTTTGGTATTACCAGACAAATTAAAGAAAATTGGGACTTGTGCATTCAGAAGCTGCATCAATCTGACAGGCAGCATCAATATTCCAGAAGGTGTGACCCACATCGGAGCCAGCGCCTTCATGTGGTGTAAATCACTGACCGGATCCTTGTCTCTACCCAGCACATTGGAATACATCGGCGGTGGTGGAGCTGTCGATATTGGAGGAGCATTCGACGAATGTAAGTTCACCTGCGAATTAAAGTTACCTTCCAATCTGAAATATATAGGACACAATGTGTTTGCCAACAATACCGGTGTGTACGGCAACCTGATTCTGCCGGCCAAATTGGAATTTGTAGGTGACTTCGCATTCAAAAATTGTCAGAATCTGACTGGGAATCTCGAGATTCCCCAAGGGGTAACCTTCTTGTCACAAGGAGCTTTCATGTATACCGGATTGAACGGGACACTGAAACTTCATGACGGCATCACGGCCATACAAAACAATGTATTTACCGGATCTCCCCTGAAAGGAGAATTACTACTGCCGTCCAACCTGACCATCATCGGAGAAGGTGCCTTCCAAGGTTGCGACTTTTCAGGAACCCTGGTATTGCCTAAAAAACTAATCACAATAGGCAACAGTGCTTTTGCGGACAACTGGCGCCTCATGGGAACTCTTGAATTCGGAGAAGATGTACAGACCATCGGATCGTCTGCTTTTTCGTCGTGCCGTTCCATAGAAAAGTTAATCATCCCTGCCAACGTGGAAAGTATTCTGGATGGCGCCTTCCAGGACTGTTTCGGCATCGGAAGCATCGTCTGCAAAGGCACAACGCCCCCTTACGTGCAAACCGGTGCCTTCAACGGTGTGGCCAAAGACAACTTTACCCTGGAAGTGCCCGAAAGTGCCATCCAGCAGTACCAGGCCGCGGCAGGTTGGAGCGACTTCAAGCGTATTGCCGCCCACCGTGAACTGGTGTGCCGGCCCAGCATAGCCAATGCCATCAACACAGAATGTACCCGCACGCTCGTCATCGATGCCGAAGGCGACTGGACGGTAGAAAGCATGCCGGACTGGTGCTCGCTGTCGCAGAACGAAGGCAGCAAGAAAACCGAAGTGACACTGACCATCCACGAGATGGCGGCCGGCAGCCAGACGCGCACGGGCGAAATCGTCTTCAAGCTGAAAGACCAGGACTACCGCCACAAGTGCACGGTGTCGCAATATGACTATGCGTATGCCGAGGATCAGGTCATCACCCTGCAAACCGCCACTAAAGGCAGCCGTGGAGGTATCAACCTCGTCTTCCTGGGCGACGGATACGATGCTCAGAACATCTCCGAAGGCAAGTATATGAAGGATATGCAGGACCAGGTGGAGAACTTCTTCGACATCGAACCTTATAAGACTTACCGTGACTACTTCAACGTCTATACCGCCATCGCCGTATCACCCGAAACAGGTATCGGAACTGTCAACACCATCCGCTATGCCAAGTTTGAAACGACGTATACCGGCGGCGTAGGTCTGCGTTGCGACTACGATGCCGTATTCGACTATGCACAGAAGATGCCGACCGTGACGAAAGACAATCTGAAGGAGTCGCTCATCATCATGGTGCCCAACAGTACCGACTACGGCGGCATCTGCCAGATGTGGGAAGACGGTTCGGCCATCGCCTTCTGTCCGCTGAGCACGTACGGCTATCCGCTGGACACGCGCGGCGTCATCCAGCACGAAGCGGGCGGACACGGATTCGGCAAGCTGGGCGACGAATACATCTACCACAACGAGTTCATCGACTTCTGTGGATGTTCCTGCTGCGGACACGTCAATGAATTCAATATGGCCAAGTCGCTGGGCTGGTACGAGAACCTGTCGCTCACCGGCAAGATGCACGAAGTGCCCTGGAGCCAGCTCATCTTCGACGAGAAGTACAGCGACTTTGTCGACATCTTCGAAGGCGGATACATGCACAGCCGCGGTGTGTTCCGTTCCGAACAGAACAGCTGTATGAACAACGACATTCCTTATTACAGCACCATCAGCCGCATGGCCATCGTGAAGCGCATCAAGCAGTATGCCGGCGAGACCTTCACTTACGAAGACTTCAAAGCCAACGACGTGGTGAGCAGCGATGCCCTGACACGCAGCTTCAACGACCTGCGCTATAGCGGAAGCAGCGTGCACAGCTTCCAGCTTCCTCCGAAAATCCATAAGGGAAGCCCGCTAGACAAATAAGGTTCAAACTTAAAAAAGAAATGACCATGAACAAGAAACTACATATTCTGACGGCAGGACTGATGACGGTCCTGCTGGCCGTCGGGAGCGGATGCAACGACGACGCAACGCCCGCCAGCCAAACAGAGAAGAATGACCTGATGACCTTCAACGTCCTGCACCCAAGGCAGGCCGCAAGCGGTACCAAGGTAACGTCGACCGCCTTCGAGAGCGGCGACCGGGTGGGGCTTTTCATCACCCGACAGGATGCTCCGCTCGAAGTGTCGGGCAACTATGTGAACAATGCGGCCCTGACCTTCGACGGCAGTCAATGGACCACCGAGAAACCCGTCTACTGGGATGGCGGCACGTACAACATCTATGCCTACTATCCGCAAACCAGTCCGGTGACCTCGGTCGACGACCTGCCTTTCAGCGTGGCTACCGACCAGAACGCAGCCGGAGGCTACGAAGCCAGCGACTTCCTGTGGGCTACGCAACAGAACGCCAGTGCCAGTGACACGCCCGTCAGCCTACAATTCGCCCATCGCATGAGCCGCATGCTCATCCGCCTTGTAGAGGGTGAAGACTATGAAGGCGAACTGCCGGCCGATGCCGAGGTGTACATCCACAATACCGTCCCCGAAGCTACCATCGACCTGAGTGCAGGCGTCGTGACGCGAGACGACTACGGCACCCGTCAGAGCATACGGGCACAGAGCCTGGGCAACCACACGTATGCCGCCATCATCGTGCCCCAACGGCTGGACAACCGCCAACCGCTGGTGGAGGTGATCATGAAAGGGGTGTCCTACCTGTACGAAAGCAAATTTGTCTTCAAGCCCGGTGTGCAACACTCCGTACAACTGGTAATTACCAAGAATCCTGAACAGGTCAAGATTGAAATTGGCGGCGAACTGGAGAAATGGGACGAATGACACGGAAGACCTGACTATAAACGACAGACGAATGACTTGACTAAACAATTTGGACTTAAACTCTCTGCTGCAGTACGTTGTTTACTCTAACACGCAGAAAGCCAGTACTGCGAAGCGGAATGATTGAACTGGTAGGGAGATGCCTTCCTTCTTTCTCCAGATTTTATCTGGGGGAAGAAGGACAGGCATCTTTAAATTTAAAGCGACTCGGCATAGCCAAACTGAAAAACCGCATTTTTCATTTGCCTCTGCTCTCGCCTTTCACTATCTTTGGATAAGATAAGATTCGTCTCAGCAAAAAAACAAGCAAGCTTGTTTTTCTGCTTTCGACTTTCACTATCTTTGTACACACTATATTTTGATGTAGATACATGCAAACAAACCCGATAAATCACATCCTCCGATGGAGCCTGATGGCACTGGTATGCTGCCTGTGGAGCTGCCGGCAGCCGCAAAAGGACCCGACGGAAGCCCTCCCCTTCAGCAACGACGGAAAGTCGTGGGGACTGGTGAAGACAGACGGCACCGTACTGCAACCTGCCGGAAGCTTCAGCCAACGACCGTCGGCCGTAGTGGGCGGCATGTTCAGCCTGGCTGACGACGAAGGACACCTCTACTTGTATGACATCAGCCGGCCAACCCAACCGGTCAGCCGAAAGAGTTTTGCCCGCATCGGCCATTTTTTCGAAGAAGTGGCTCCTGCCCAAGAAGAAACCGACTCCCCCATCCTCCTGATAGACAAGCGGGGCAACGAAGTGATGTCCACTGCCCAATATCCGCAATATGACATCGCGCTGATGCACAACTTCAGCGAAGGACGGGCCTTGTTTGCCACAGCCGACGGCAAATATGGCTATCTGGACACGCACGGAGCCATTGTCGTTCCTCCGATCTACGACCGTGCGTACGACTTCCACGAGGGACGCGCCCTGGTGGGGAACACCGACAACAAAGGCCAAGCGGGCTATCTGCTGATAGACAGGGACGGGAAAGTGCAATGTTGCATCCGCCTGTCACAGGTACTGCTCGACACGCGCTTCTCCGACGGAAGGCTCCTTTACAAAGAACTTCACTCCGGGCACTTGGGCTATCTGGACAAGCAAGGAGATGTATCGGTCTATTTGCCCGATGACATCCGGCAGGCTTCACGCTATGCGTGGGAAACCGCTACCGTACAGACCGACAACGGATATGGCTTGGTGGATATAAACGGAAACCTCCTCATTCCCGCGGCCTATGAAGCCATCCACATGGCCGGCAAAGGCCATCCGGCGCTGAAAAAAGACAATTTGTGGGGAATGGTCGACGACAAGGGGCAAACCATCTGCCGCTTTCAGTATGACACCATCGGGCACTACTATGCGGGTGGATATGCGGTGGTCCGGCAGCAGGGACGCAGCTTCTTCATCGACCGGAAAGGAAATCCGGCAGGAGGAGCGACCTATGCCTGTATCGTTGAGGATTCCACGGCTTCACGCCTGTGCCCGCAACGCTTCCTGACGGTACAATCGCCGGCCGGCACACAGGGAAACGCTCCGTCTGAACACCCGGGGGAAAGCGACCGTCCGTCGAGAGAAAACGACCGCTTTGCCCCGGGTAAAGCAACCGCAAAAGCCGGGCAAACGGAACATAAGCCCAGCCTGATTGAACGGAAAGACTGGCGGAAAGTAAGCGAAACCAACCCCTTCTACCAGGAAGCGGTCAAGGTGGTATCGGGAAATCTGGACGAGAAGGATGCCGGCAACCGACAGATGATTCTGAACTACGTGGAGCATCTGCGTACATCCTACACCACGAAGGACATCGACTTTCTGGAGCAGCTGTTCAGTGAAAATGCCCTCATCGTGGTAGGAACGGTGGTACATTCTTCCCAAAAGGAAACGGGCTATCTGTCGCCGGCACAGGTGGTGTACAACATCAAGAGCAAACGTCAGTATCTGGACCGCCTGAAACAGGTGTTCCAGGCCAACCGGACCATCGATGTGCAGTTCAGCGACTTCCACATCATGCGCCATCCTACGTTGAAAGGTATCTACGGCGTCAGCCTGCGGCAGGGATACCAGTCGGACCTCTATTCGGACGACGGCTACCTGTTCCTGCTCTGGGACTTCCGCGACGAGACGGCTCCCAAAATACACGTGCGCACCTGGCAGCCCCGCATGCAGGCCGACCACACGCCGCTTCCAGAAAATGAAATATTCAACATTCGAAACTTCAACCTGCAATGATACGTCTGTTGTCTTCTCCGCCGTTCCGCCTGCTGGCAGTGGTCTTGTACCTGTGGACTGCCGGCAAGGTCTGTGCCCAGGAATTCATCGTGCGGTCCTTCCGCATGCTGCCCAACGACATCACCGCCTACATCGAGCCGGTCCGCGACCTCAATGACGAAGCTTGTGCGCTGCTGAAGGTAGTGGGCGACAAGGATTTCGTGTTCTCTTCGCCGCTGGGCATCGTAAAGCGGAAGAACGATGTGGGTGAAATATGGATTTACCTGCCCAAAGGGAGTGTGATGATTACCATCAAGCACCCGCAATGGGGCGTCCTGCGCGACTACCGTTTCTCCAGTCCGCTGGAATCGCGCATGACCTACGAGCTGACCCTGGACCCGCCTCTGGGTTACCGGCATCCCGTCGAACTGCCCGCACTGGAAAAGCACCCCATCCTGCCCGACACGACCCGGCATCGGGCAGGTGTCCTGCCGATGCCACCGGCCCAACGTCCTCCGCGGCCCCGAGAGCCCTGGCGGCGCCTGCTGCTGGCCAACATCGGCTTGCAGGGCGACGGTCCGTCGGCCGGACTCCGCATCGCCCTCATGAGACGTCATGGCGCATACCTCATGTTCCAGAAAGACTTCCACACCATGCCACGCACCGAAGGCGAGTGTGACCGCGACGGCGTTCCTGCCGGAGCAGACGAAGCCCCCTACTATACCGGACGAACCCAGAACGGCCGATGGATGCTGATGGCGGGGGGCATCCACCGGATTGTCGGCGACTTCTGCCTGTACGAAGGACTGGGATACGGACGACGGGATGTGGCCTGGGAACGGGATAACGGCATCCTGCTGCGCAACAGCGACTACTCCCGGCGCGGTCTCAGCGCCGAAGCCGGCTGCCTGTACCGCTTCTACCGGGCTGCTGTTTCGGCAGGTGTCATGACCATTCAAGGCCGGTACTGGGAGGCGGCGGTCGGCCTGGGTATCAACTTCTAAACCGTTTTTGAACGATGAGCTTACGTATGCAAACATATCACTGGATATTCCTACTGGCAGCCCTGCTGCTGACCGTCTCCTGCCGGGAGGACGAGCAGCCGACAAGCCTGCCTCCCACCCTCACCCTGGGCGAAGCGACAGACATCACACGAACCACCGCCCGGCTGAACGGAGAAGTCGTGCCGAACGGCGACGGAAGCGTCCGATGGATCCGTTTCCGCTACGGCACTACCCCTGACATGAACGAAGAAGCAGCCTGTCCGTCCGAAGAGCTGAAAGCGACGGCCAGCCTGAGCGGCCTGCAACCGGGAACGACCTACCACTATTGCCTCGAGGCCGGAAACGAACAGAGCCAGGTGCGGAGCGAAACGCTGACCTTCACAACACAGCCCAACGTCGAACCGACCCTCGGCGAACTGGCCCTGCTGAACCAAGGCCCCCTGAGCATCACGCTGGAATATACGATTCTGGATGACGGAGGAGAGGACATCACCGTCACCGGTTTCTACTACTACAAGCAGGGAGCGACGGACGAACAACGGATGGACCTGCAAACAACGGGAGCCGACCGGCTGAGCGCACGCATCAGCGGCCTGCAGCGGGAAACGGACTACTGCATCCAGGCATTTGCTGCCAATACCATCGGCGAGACACGGAGCGAGGTCTACCGTTTCCGAACGGGCCAGGCTGTTGTCCTGACACAGGCAGGTACCTTGCCCGACGCCATGGACGAGCAGGAAAAATACCAATTCCCCAGTCTGAACATCGCCGGCCCGCTGAACGGGACAGACATCCGCTACCTGCGTGAAATCATGGGAATAGACATCAACGGAAACGAAACACCCGGACGACTGCAGGCACTGAACCTGAACGATGCCTCCATCGTGGCCGGCGGCATCAGCTACGACGGACAGCGGTATACGGCAGACAACACCGTGAGCCGCGGCATGTTCGCCGGTTGCAGCTGGCTGGAGGAACTGACATTGCCGGCCGGAACAACTACCGTCGAGGAGAATGCTTTCGAGAACTGTCGGAGCCTTTCCGTGCTCCACTTCTCGCCGCAGTTGACGGAGTTTGCGCCGTCGGCCGGATGCAGCGGTCTGACAGCCTTTGATGTTCCCTCGGCCAACCCGGCCTTCTGCAGTGCCGACGGTATCCTGTACAACAAAGAAATGACTACGCTGTTGTGGTACCCCGAGGGAAAGGCGAACGTCACTTGTGCGGTACCGTCCACCGTGACTGCCATCGGTGAGTATGCTTTCCGCAACAGCCGGCTGCAGGGCATCGACCTGCCGGCCTCGTTAAAAGACATCGGGCAGGGAGCCTTTGCCGCTTCCGCTCTGGAAAGCGTGGTCCTGCCCGATGCTGTCAGCCTGATTCCGAACGGATGCTTCCAGCGTTGCGAACGGCTGGTTTCCCTGACTTTGGGAACGGCAGCATCCTACGTGTCGGAATATTGTCTGGACAGTTGCAGCTCCCTGCAACATCTGTATGTCAAAGCGGCGGATTTTCCTCCTGTCTGCCAGGAAGAGGCGTTTGCCGGAGCAGAACAGCTGTTCGAATCGTGCACCTTGCATGTCCCGTCGGGGTGCAAGTCCATCTACCGCAACCACCGGATATGGGGACAATTCAAACAGCTGGTCGAGGAAAGCGGCCTATAAGATCTGCTTGCTCTCGTTGGCCTTCAGACTGATCTTCTTCGACTGTCCGTTGAAGAAGACACGTGTCTTGCCACCCTTTCTCGACGTAATGTGGAGACGGGTCACCCGTCCGTCTTTCCAGTCCATATCGACGACAAAGCCACCGCGGGCACAGATGCCCTGCACGCTGCCGTCCTTCCACTGGGCGGGCAGAGCCGGAAGCAGGGTGATGGACGTCGCAGACGACTGCATCAGCATCTCGATGACACCGGCACAACCGCCGAAGTTCCCGTCTATCTGGAACGGCGAATGGGCATCGAGCAGATTGGGGTACGTTCCTCCTCCACGGCGGGCATCCTTACCCTTGTACCCGTCTGGAGTCACATAGCGCAACAGGCGGCGGTAAATGTGGTAGGCCCCTTCGCCGTCCTTCAGGCGGGCATACAGATTGACGCGCCAGCCGGTACTCCATCCGGTCGTATTGTCTCCCTTGATTTCCAGCGTACGGGCACAGGCCTTGGCCAGTTCCGGCGTTTCGTCTACCGACAGGTGGTGTCCGGGATACAGGCCGAAGAGGTGGGACTGATGGCGGTGTTGCGGGTCTTCGTCACTCCAGTCGTGGAACCATTCCTGCAGGTTACCGTTCTGTCCCACCCGATAGGGCAACAGACGAGAGAGGGCATCCCCGGCTTTCCGACGGAAATCCTTGTCCAGGCCCAATACTTCAGCCGCCCGGACGGCATCCTGCAGGCACTCGCGCGTCATGGCCAGATCGGCCGTACAGCCATAGGACGTGGCGCCTACATAACCGTCGGGAGTCACGAACTTGTTTTCGGGGGAAGTGCCGGGCGAAGTAAGCAGGTATCCGTCCTTTTCAATCAGCCAGTTCAGGCAGAAGTCGGCGGCACCCTTCAACGTCGGATAGTATTGCTTCAGGAACTCTTTGTCCTGAGTAAAGAGATAGCGTTCCCAGATGTGGGTGGAGAGCCAGGCTCCTCCCATCGTCCAGCAGGCCCAGGAAGGATCGCCTACGTTCAGCCCCACCGGACAAGTCATGGCCCAGATGTCTGTATTCTGTCCCAGGCACCAGCCTTGGTTCACTCCATAATAGGCTTTGGCCGATTCCTGTCCCGTCCGGCTGAGGTGGACAATGAAATCCATCAGAGGGCGGTGCATTTCGCTGAGGTTGGCCGTTTCGGCAGCCCAATAGTTCTCCTCCAGGTTGATGTTGGAGGTATAGTTGCAGCTCCAGGGCGGCAGCAGACATTCGTTCCACAAGCCTTGCAGATTGGCCGGCACACCCGGTGTACGCGAACAGGAAATCAGCAGATAACGTCCGTACTGGAAATAGAGGGCTTCCAGTTGCGGATTGTACTGCGACTCATCGGTATACCGGCGCAGCTGTTCGTCGGTAGGCAGGGATGCAATATCAGATGCCGTACGTCCCAGGTCCAGCTTCACGCGGTTGAAGAAATACTGGTAGTCGGCCACGTGGTTCCGGTGCAGTTCGTCGTAAGACTTGGCGGCAGCCCGCGAAATCCGGCGCTCCGCCAGCGTACGATAGTCGCGTCCCTCACGGACGGGATCTTTGTCGAAACCGTTGAAGCTGGTGGCATTGGCCACCAATACCACCGCTTCGTGCACTCCCTCCAGCTTCAACTCTCCCGAAGGATAGCTCTTTACCTGCCCGTCCTTTGTCAGTACCTTGACCAAGGTACGAAAATGGATGCCCCGATCCGGGTCGTACAAATGCTTTTCCGTCACGTCATCGTAGTAAACCGGATAGGAATGATAGGCCGCATAGCCTTCGGCCGAAATTTCGTTGTTCCGGGCCGAGGTGGCGTGCGGCAGCTGGGAGTCGAACGAGAGCAGGGCCCGGATGCCTTCCGGACTCTGCGAACACAGACGGATGACGATGACCGAGTCAGGGGCCGAAGCGAAATAATCGCAGGAGAAGTCCTTCCCGTCCCGCAAATAGCGGGTACTGGCTATGGCCGTGCTGATATCCAACGAGCGCCGGTAGGACGTAACTGTAGCCGACGCATCCAGATAGGTGATGGCCAACTGTCCCAACGGCTGATAGTTCTCACTGTAGTGTCCCTGTACCTTCCGCTGTTCCTGGTCGGCACCGCGGTAGTCTTCCCGATCCAGTTTTTCACGGATCACGGGGATGGCCAGATGGGCATCGGGAGTGGTCACCTTGCGGTCCGGCTCGCCGGTCCATAGGGTCAGGTCGTTGAGTGAAAGCACATCGCGGGCCGTGCCTCCGTAAACAATGGCTCCCATCGTCCCGTTGCCGATGACCAACGCTTCTTCAAAATACTGGGCAGGACGGTCGTAGTGCAGGACCAGTCCTGCATCCTGGGCTTGTGCCGCACCTGCCGACAGACACAGGCAGCACAGCACCTGAACGCTTCTTTTCGCAAACATGATTTTCATATTTATTTTATTCTTAGTCAAAACTTCACAGACATTTCTTTTCCCGTATAACGCACGACGCGGTCTGCACGTTCCATTACTTTCTCGGCCGAAGGTTTGCCCGGCTCCATCAATGTGATGCGGAAATGACGACGCTTCAGCATACCGGGGAACTCACCGCTCCGGTCGCAGATGGTCAGCGTACGCCGGGCATCGTCCCACACGAAACGGATGGTGGAAAACAGTCCCTCCTCGTAATTGTAATTGTCGAACTCGTCTTCGTACAGGGTAAACTCACCGTCGGCACCGGGATAGATGCAAAGATCCAGATTGTCCCACTTCTTCTCGGTGGCGTATTGAACGTCGGGGCCCAGCGGCAGAATGCTTCCCGCCTTGACATATAAGGGTATCAACGAAATGGGGCATTCACGCTGTACGTCCTGTCCGCCTTCCAACGTTTCGTTGGTCCAGAAATCCACCCAACGGGCGCCGGCCGGCAGATAAACTTCGAAAGGACGGCTGGCCTTGGCTATATCGGGCACGGTGGCCACCCCCTGGTTCTTCTCCACTTTCCTGGTATAAAGCGGTTCGGTGACCGGGCAAACAAGCAGGTTCCGTCCGAAGAGGTATTCGTCGTCGAGCAGAATAGCCTTGCGGTCCGCAGCAAAATCCATCACCAGGGGACGCATCATGACCCCATCCTGCTGCACCACTTCACCGGCCATGCTGTAGATATAGGGCAACAGGCGGTAACGGAACTGGATGATACGTTTCTGCGAATCGTAGGCCCAGTCGCCCTCCTTGCCGAACAGATAAATCTCGTTCAGCATGGGCGAAGAGCAGTGGTTGCGCATCATCGGCTGGAAACATCCCCACTGGAACCAGCGGACGTGCAGTTCCTGATAGGCAACGTTGGTCCAGTCGTTGTTGTACTCCCAACCGAAGAATCCGGCCAGGTCGGTGGTCCAGAACGGAATGCCGCACAGCATGTAGTTCAGTCCGGCAGGTATCTGCTGGCGCATGGTCTGCCAGCTGGACGACACGTCCCCGCTCCAGCTGAACGAGCCGTAATGTTGCTGTCCCAGGTAGGAGGAACGCGTCATGAGGAAAAGGCGCTTGTCGTCGGACACCTCGCGCTGATGCTCGTAGATGCCTTTGTTGGTCATCAACGGAAAGGCATTGTGCACGGAGCGGAACGAACCGTCGGCCGTCATCAGGTCGAAGTCGCTGTCCTTGATGTTGAAGTGGTCGGGCTCCGTGGAGTCGGTCCACCAGGCATCCATTCCCATGTCGTACATCGGACGCAGGTAGCGCCAGTACAAGTCGCGGGCCTCCGCATTGAAAGGATCGTAGGGAGCCGTTCCCGAATGGAGCGGCCAGGTATCGAACGGCAGCAGGGCATTCATGGCCTTCAGTTCCTTGTACTGGTCCGTCCAGGGGCCGAAGCTGGCCCAGATGGATATCATCAGGTGAGCATGGTTCTTGTGAACGTAATCCACCATCTCCTGCGGGCTCTTGATGCGCGGTTCTTTGTTCAGCAGAGATTCATCGTCGGCGTTGTGGCCTTTGGGGATGTACTTCATCCAGTCCTTGTCGCCCACCTTGTTGATGTAGCTGGGATTCATGAACTTCATGGCATTCCAGTTGGAATCACATCCCCAGTACTGCCAGTCCTGCACGATGCCGTCCAGGGGTACACCCAGCTCGCGGTACTTGTCGAGCACGTTGCACAGCTCGTCCGGACTCTTGTAGCGCTCGCGGCACTGCCAGTAGCCCATGGTCCAGAGGGGAAACATGGTAGCCTTGCCGGTCAGGTCGCGCAGGGCGGCAATCACACCGTCCATGCTGCCGTCGCGATACAGGAAGTAGTAGTCTGAACACAGACCCACCTGCGACGAAAAGGATGTTTCGTAGGGAGTGTCATTGAACTGCGAAAGTCCGGGATTGTCCCAATAGACGCCATAGCCTTTTTCGGAAGTGAAATACGGGATGCAGATATTGGTATTGGCGTTCCGCAGTTCGATTTGTTGGTTGCGGTGATTCATTACGCCCGTCTGCCGCTGTCCCAGTCCGTAAATCACTTCGTCGGGCCGGAGCATGAAGGTCTGGCTCACCGTGTACGAATCCTTGTCCACATCCTTGCGGGGCAGGAAATTGGTCCCGTAGGGCTTCTCAGCCAGCAGCTGGTTGCCTTTCAGGTCCCGGTAAGTCAGCTGCCCGGTACGTATGTCGAGGGTGACCGCCAGGCACGACGACTTCATCACCACCTCATCCCCCTTTTCCTCATAGGTAACGTCTACCCCGCCCGGCGTCAATATCACCGGATAACTTTTCTTGGCAGGCATTTCAGCCGAAGGATATTTCACGACACGGACAATGGAAGGCGAATAGAACGTCACCTCACCGTTCAATTGAGGTTGGGCGGTAGAAAAGCGGACGCCGCCCGTCGTTTTCTCAAGCGTTTGTGCTTGTAAAGAGGCGGCCGCCAACAGGGTTGCCGCCCACAAAGCAAAGTTTTTCATGGTTTGGATATTAATTGTAAATTCTACACGCAAAGATAAGAATTTACAACCATATCAACAACAATCCTACCAAAATACTTACCACCGTACAGATGATTCCCGGCATCATGAACGAATGGTTCAGGATATATTTCCCGATATGGGTCGTTCCCGTACGGTCGAAATTGATGGCTGCCACTACGGTCGGATAATTGGGAATGAAGAAATAGCCGTTCACGGCCGGAAAAAGGGCTATCAGCATCCAGGGGGAAACACCCAAAGCAATGCCCAGCGGCACTACGGCCCGGATGGTAGCGGCCTGGCTGTACAGCAGGATGGACATCACGAACAGGGCTACCCCGAACAGCCACGGCATGGAGCGGACGATGTGTTCGATGGAAACAGTCAGCAAAGACAAGTTGCCGGCAATGAACGTATCGCCCATCCAGGCAATACCGAAGATGGCAATGACCGCCTGCATGCCGGCTGAAAAGATGCTGCCCTGCACAGCCTTGATGCCGTCTATCCGGCAAAGGAGAAGAATCAGGGCCGACGTGCTGAGCATGATGATTTCGATAATGGAAGGCATGTCGAGCAGAACGGACTTCCCGCCGGAAGTAAAAGTCGGTCGCAGGGCATCGATCGAACCGAACAGGACAATCAGGAAAGTAGCCAGCAGAAAGATTCCTACGGAAATGCGGGCCTTCCGGACATCGAATGATGAAGCGGTCTCCACCAAACGGTCTTCTATCATGCCTTCCTTCAGGCGACGTTGGTATTCGGGATCGTCCTCCAGCTCCCTGCCCACTTTCATCGAACAGAAAGCCCCCACCAGGACACCTATCAGGGTGGCGGGAACGGAAATCTTCAGGATGTCGAACAACGAGATGTCAAAGCCTGCCAGCATCCCCAGCAGGGCCACCGTCGCCGCCGAGATGGGACTGGCCGTAATGGCCTGTTGCGAAGCGATGACCGCAATGCCCAGCGGACGCTCGGGACGGATCTTTGTCTCGCGCGCCACTTCGGCAATGACGGGAAGCACGGAATAGGCGATATGCCCCGTTCCGGCTACAAAGGTGAACAGATAGGTGACCAACGGGCTCAGCAGCGTGACCCGCGACGGATGCTTGCGCAGCATCCGTTCGGCCAGCTTCACCAGATAGTCGAGCCCTCCGGCCGCCTGCATGCACGAGGCGGCAGAGATGACGGCCACAATCATCAGCATCACATCGATGGGCGGGGCGGTGGGCTGGAGACCGAACACGAAACAGAGTACGGCCAGTCCCAGTCCACCCATCACCCCCAACCCGATGCCACCCAGACGGGCACCGATGATGATGGCTGCCAATACGACAATCAGTTGCAACCACATATCTCTCTTCTCTATTCTACGTTATATCCGGAAACCTTCAGCAAAGGCGCGTTTCCTCTCGTATCCACATCTTTCCAGTGTACACGTACCACCTTCGTCTCACCCGGCAACAGGGCAAAGTAGTTGTCGGAATAGAAGATGGGAAGGAACTGCAAACCGTCCTTATCGCCGACAATGTTCAGGCGGACCATCAGTGCCGGAGCCGAGGAACGGTTTTCTACCGTAATCTCCGCCTGCCATTCGCCGTCATCGGCCTTCATGTATTGGGTCTGTGCACGCACAGGAACCTTCGGAAGCTGCTTCAATGCCTGATAGTTGTTCTCCACCTTGCTGCGATGGTAGAAGTTTTCGGAAACAATCTTTCCGTTCTCTTCCAGCGTCAGCTTGATGAAATGCACTTCGGACAACGCATCAGGGAACTGCAGCTTGATGCACTTCTCGGTGGTGTCTTCACGGCTGTCTACTGTGGCTTCCTTTTCCCAGGCTACGGAGGCATCCATGTTGAGCACCTGAACACGGGCCTTCAGTCCGGGATGCAGACCGGCGTTATAGTTCACCACCTCCACTTCGTCGGTGGCCGGATTCCACTGGATGTGCAGCGGCTCGGAAGCCTTCTTGATGGCGAAATAGGCGGCCGTCGGTTCGAAATAGTAGTCGTACGTCTGCCATACCATCGAAGGCCAGCACGAATGGCTCATCCACATCAGCAGCCCCATGCGGTGCTTGCTGCGCGATTCGAAGAGGCTGCGGTGGCCGTCATAGTTCACCCACTGGGCCAGGTCGGCAAATTCTTTCGCGCTCTCGGGCTGACCGTAGCCGGTAGCGATAATCTCGTTGAAGGACGTGGCGCCCTGTGCTCCCTCCAGCGTGTAGTCGTGCATGCCCCACTGGTCGGACTGCGGCCAGATACCTTCGGGCGAATAGGTGCGCAGGAAGCTTTCGTAGGTCAGTACGTTGGGCATGCCGCGCTCGCTGTGGAACTTGTCGTTGCCGGTCTCCAGCGTGAAGTAGGTCTTGGCAGGCAGCATGCGGTAGGGACCGTGTCCGCTCACCACGTCGTCGGCCGAACTGGAGATGTAGTGCATACCCGGATGTTCTTCCTTCACAATGCGACGCAGGGCCTTGTCGATGGTCTCGGGCGGAAAGCCTTCGTTGCGTCCGCAATACAGGCCGATGGAGGCATGGCTGCGGATGCGCTTCACATAGTCTTCGGCATTGGCGATGAACATGTCGGGATAGTAAGGATCGGGACCGTCGGCGGGATTGGCCAGCCAGAAGTCCTGCCAGATCATAATGCCGTACTTGTCGCAGGCGTCATACAATTCTTCGTCACCGATCATGCCCACCCAGTTGCGCAGCATGGTAAAGTTCATGTCGGCATGGTAGGCCACAGCCGTCTCGTATTCACGTCCGCGGTAGTTGAGGTTCGATTCGCTGAAACCCCAGTTGCCGCCACGGCCGATGAAACGGCGTCCGTTGACGTAGAGGTTCAGCACACCGCCGTCTTCGTTGAACGTCATTTGGCGGATACCCACCTTGAAGTCGCGGGCATCGGATACTTCCTCGCCCACCTTGAACGTAAAGTTTGCATCATACAGATAAGGTGTACCGTAACCGTTGGGCCACCACAGACGGGGATTCTTCACCTGAAGCTGGGGGAAACGGTCAGCATCGAACACCACCGTACGTTCCTCGCCGGCCTTCAGCTGCACGGGTTGTTCGAAAGTGACATCGCCCACCCTGCCGGACAATACGCCGCTCACCTCTTTTCCGTCGTGATTCTTCACCACCACCTCGGCTGTCAGACGGGCCTGTGTGGTGTCGGGCAGAACCAGCTGGGTCTGCACGTAGGGATCCTGCACGGTCACCTTGCCGGTCGATGTTAAGAAGACGTCGTTCCAAATACCGATGTTACGTCCGCGCATGGTAGGTATCCAGTCCCAGCCGATAGTGGCATGGAACGTGGGGTTGTCCGCACCGAGAATACCGCCATTGAAGTCTGTGCTCTGCTTGTTCTTTTCCTTGATGGCACCGATATGCGCGTTCTTTATAATTTCTACGGCCAGCACATTCGTACCTTCCTTCACGCAGTCCGTCACATCGAATCTGCCGCGGATGAAAGCACCTTCCAGACGACCTACCTGCTTTCCGTTCAGATAGACATTGGCTTTCCAGTTGATGCCGTCGAAGTTCAGAAATACACGGTCGCGCTTGAACGAGGGCGATACCTGGAACTCATTGCGGTACCAGAAGTTAGAGTTGAAGAACGACTCAGATATCATCAGCTGGTTGTCGGCATAATTGGGGTCGGCCAAGGCTCCCACGTTCTTGTACGAAGTGAGCACCGTGCCCGGTACCGTAGCTGTCACCCATCCTTCGGCCTTGTAGGCAGGCGAAGCGATTTCCACACCGCCGGCCTGTACCTCGGAAGCGCGCTGCAACTGCCAGCCACCGCCCGAAAGCGTCAGCCGTCCGCCAGTTGCCTCGGGCATGGCTGCCGCACGGGGCAGCAGTCCGCCACGCCCCATCACCTCCAGTTCGCTCAGGATGTAGCGCCCGCCGTCGGCCGACCGGTTCATGCAGACACGCACGTAGCGGGCCTTGCCATTGACGGCTATCTCGTCCGTCAGCCCCTCACCGCCTGGCAGCGGAGCCGCGTCGGTCCAAGTCTGGGCATCATCCGAAGTCTGGATGCGTCCCTCGACAGCCTTGTTCACCCAGTGGAGGATGACCTTGTCGAACTCCGAAAGCGAACCCAGATCCACACTGACCCACTCCTCGCCTGCCGTGGCGCTCATCCAGGTACTGGTGAAAAACTGCGAAGGCTTGAAGTCCACCAGTCCGTCGGCATTGGAGAACTCCACTTCGTGGAAGGTCCACTCGTAAGCCCCCTTCATCTTCAGGCGGATGCGGTAGGAAGCATAGGACGCCGTGTTGGTAAAGTCGAACGTTTCCTCCAGCCGTCGCATCGGCATGGATACGGTACCGGTCTGCTTGTTGGGATCGTTCACTTCCACCCGACCGGAACGAGCCTTGCCGGGCAGCCCGGCTCCCTGGTTCACGGCCAGCACGGTCCAGTTCTTGCCGTCGTTCGAGGCCTCCCACGTCATCTCGTAACCGCCCCGCGCCGCCTGGTCGTCGTAAATCAGGGTACCGGTCACCACAGCCCGGCTGACGGTCTTGTCATATTGGTGCATGTCAAACTGGAAGAAGGTCTCCTCACCGCGCACTGTGTTGCGCGAATAGGGGCCTCCGTCTATCATCCACTCCCGTTCTCGCTTGGGGGCACTGCCTTCGGGAGTCAGGAGGTCGAAGTATTGGGGGGATTGGTCGGTCACGATACCGTCGGTCAGGAGTTGTGAGGTCAGGTTATAGTCGTAGGCCGACGACTGATACGTGGCCCGCAGGAGGGCCAGGTTGCGGTAATGATTGTCGGGCAGCAGCTCGGGCGAAAAGTCTTCCTGCGGACAGCCCGGATAGACACCGATACCACGGGTATAATAGTCGGAACGGAGGAACGAGCTTTCCGAAGCGGTACGTACATCGGAACAGCCGGACAGAAGCATCAGTACTCCTACTCCGCCACAAACGAAAGCGATGTTTGGTTTCTTTTTCATATAAAAATGATAACAATGTTAGCGTAATGGCAAAACCGCCCCTTCCGGACAAAAGGCTCTCGACCTCCGGACGGGGCGGTATTGATTGGTCTGGACAGATGTTTATTCCGGCAACGAACGCGGACGGTCTGCCGCATCGGAACCGAAGGCTTTGTTCGGCTGGCTACCCATCTCGAAGGTCAGCGTACCGCCCTTCATGATGTCCCCGTAGCTGATGTAGCTCTTCGTGTAGGGCTCACCGTTCAGACGGACGGACTGGATGTACTTGTTGTCCGGGCTCACAGACGAAGCTTCGACAGTAAAGGTCTTGCCCTGCGGCAGCTTGACCGTCACCTTCTCGAAGAGCGGACTACCGAAGACAAAGATTCCATTAGACGGATTTACCTGATAGAAACCTAGTGCGGAGAGCACATGCCAGGCCGACATCTGACCGCAATCCTCGTTACCGATGATGCCTTCAGGCTGGTCGGTATAGAAGTTGCGCTGGATGTAGCTGATCTTCTCCGCCGTCTTCCACTGCTGTCCGGCGTAGGCATAGAGATAAGCCACGTGATGGCTGGGCTCGTTGCCGTGGGCATACATGCCGATCAGGCCGCTGATGTCGGCCGAAGCATGTTCGCCCATGTCACCTTGGGCCACGAAGAGCGAATCCAGTTTGCCAACAAAGCGTTCGTCACCGCCCATCAGTTCAATCAGCCCTTCGGGATGCTGGGGCACGAAGAAGGTATAGTGCCAGCCATTGCCCTCGCAGAAGTCGCCCCAGCCGTGGATGGACTGGAAGGGATCGTAGGGTGTGCGCCAGCTGCCGTCGTCCATCTTCGGACGGATGAAGTTGATGCTCTTGTCGAAATACTGCTCATAGTAGTGCCCGCGCTTCATGAAGGTGTCGTAGATGTCCTGCTTGCCCATCTTCTGTGCCATCAGGGCCAGGCCCCAGTCGTCTGCAGCATATTCCAGGGCAATGGATGTGGCTTCGGGCATCTTGTCGCACGGTATCCAGCCTTTCTCCAGCACATAAGGTACGCCGCGCTGTTTCTCGTACGTGGCCGAAGCGACCATCGCATTCAGAGCCCGTTCGGGATCAAAGCCCTGGAAGCCTTTCAGATAGGCGTCGGCTATCACCGGAACGGCACTGTATCCCGGCATCTGGTTGGTTTCACCTCCCACCAGCGGCCAGATGGGCAGTTTCCCCTGCTGGTCGTAGATGCTCAGCATGGAGTTCACCATATCGGGAACCAGCTGTGGCTGGATGATGGTGAGCAGCGGATGCAGCGTACGGTAGGTATCCCACAGAGAGAAGGTAGAATAGTTGGTCCAGCTGTCGGCCTTGTAAATCTTGTCGTCGTGTCCGCGGAATTCCCCGTTCACGTCGGCATACAGCGTTGGGGCGATGAACATGTGGTACAGGCTGGTATAGAAAATCTTCTTACCCCGCTCGTCACTGCTCTCCACGTTGATGCACGACAGCATCTCGTTCCAGCGTTTCTCCGCATCGGTACGCACCTTTTCAAAGTCCCATCCGGGTTGCTCGGCTTCCAGATTGGCCAACGCGTTGGCACAGCTCACGGACGACAGGGCCACCTTGAGCTGCACGTTCTTCGGATTGTCCTTGAAGGTAAGCACCCCTTTCACGGCCTTGCCCGTCAGCGTGTCCTGGCCGGCAGGCGTATCGTCGTCGAATACGGCTACACTCTCGATGGGCTGTTCGGATTTCAGCACGAAGAACACCTTGTGCTGCGGGCTCCATCCCCTGGAGAAGCGGTAGCCCTCCACCGTATATTCGTCCACACGCTTCAGGCCGGTTTCAAAGGCACGGTCGCCGTTGCCCTCTTTCAGGTTCACCAGCAGGCGCGGTGTTTCTTCGGGATAGGTATAGCGATGGATGGCCACACGGTCGGTAGCCGTCAGCTCGGCACGTACGCCGTTGTCCATCAGCAACGAATAGTAGCCGGGAGCCACTTGCTCGTTCTTGTGTGAGTAATAGGTGGAGCAGGAACCCTCGATGTTGTCCTGTTCGCCGCGGGCCGTCCGCACCTCGCCCACGTAGGGCATCAGCAGCACGTCGCCCAGGTCGGCACAGCCCGTACCGCTGAGGTGTGTATGGCTGAAACCGATCAGGACGCTGTCCGAATAGTGATAGCCCGAACACCAGTCCCAGCCTTTATGAATGTTCTGCGGTCCCGCCTGAACCATTCCCAGCGGAACACTGGCACCGACAAAGACATGCCCGTGTTCGCCCGATCCGATGTAGGGGTCCACGTAGCGGAGGTAGTCCTGAGCGTCCGCCTTGTTATCTTTCTGCGAAACACATGCTGACGGCATCAGGGCCAGCAGTCCGCATAGTACCACTCCTGTGGCAAGTGAAAGTACTTTCATACGTTATGATTGTTTTTTAAGGTTATGTTCGTTAGAGGCTGTTCAGCAGGTCCAGCTTGCCGTCGTCTATCAGCTTGATGATCAGCTCGCCGAACAGCGTATTCTGCCAGGCAAACCACTTGCGGGTAAACTTTTCCGGATTGTCCTTGTGGAAAGATTCGTGCATGAAGCCCGTACCGGCATCGGTAGTCATCAGCATGCGGATGCATTCCTTGATTTCGTCATCGTCCTGGCTGGTGAAGGCCTTCATCATGATGCTCATCGGCCACACCATGTCATATCCGATATGCGGACCGCCGATACCCTCACCGGCCTTGCCCTTGAAGAAGTAGGGATTGTCCTCGCTCCACACAAAGCGGCGGGTGTTCTGATAAATGGGGTCATGAACGTCGACATCACCCAGATAAGGCATGGCCAGCAGGCTGGGCACGTTGGCATCGTCCATCAGCATGTGGCTTCCATAGCCGTCCACTTCGTAGGCATAGATGGTGCCATACTCCGGATGTTCGCAGGTAGCATATTTGTTCAACGCCTGTTCCACCTCGTCGGCCAGGTCGGTACACTGCCGGGCCAGGTCAGCATCCTTGTTCACCTCCGTCAGTATCTCGGATGCCTTCCGCAAGGAAGTCACGGCAAAGAAGTTGGACGGAATCAGGAAAGGCAGTGTCGTGGCGTCGTCCGACGGACGGAAGATGGAGACAATCAGCCCCACCGGATTGGCCGGAGCACCCCAACCGTCGTTGATGGTGGTGTCGGTGGCACGCTCGGTCTTGCGCTGGAAGCGGTAAGGTCCCTTGTCCTCCTTACGCTGCTGTTCCTTGAAGGTACGCAGGATGTTCTCGACAGCCTTCAGCCAGTTCTCGTCAAAGATGCTGGCATCGCCTGTCACCTTCCAGTAATGATAGGCCAGACGCAACGGATAGCACAGGGAGTCGATTTCCCACTTGCGCTCGTGCAGTTCGGGTTTCATGTCCGTCCGGTCGGTCTCCCACTCGCTTCCCTTCGGCCCGTCGTTGAAGGCGTTGGCATAGGGATCCATATTGATGCACAGGAACTGCCGGCGGATGACTCCCTCGAGCATCGTCTTCAGCTTGGGGTCTTCGTTGGCAAACTGCACGTAAGGCCACACCTGTGCCCCCGAGTCGCGCAGCCACATGGCGTGGATGTCGCCCGTATAGACAAAGGTGTCGGGCTTGCCGTCCAGCATGCGGAAGTGTACGGTGGTGTCCAGCGTATTGGGGAAACAGTTCTCGAACATCCAGGCCAGATAGGGATTCTTCAGCAGAGCCTTGATTTCGGCAATCTTCTTCTCGATGATGTCTGACTGGAACAGACGGTCCTCCACCTTGGGACGCTGGCTAACGTACTGCCCCACATTGTCCTGACGGGCCACATAGGTTGCTTCAGCCCGTTCCGTACTGCCGAGCGGATTCATACGGATTACCTTGCCGGAGGTCGCATCGGCCTCCATCACAACAACGCCCAGCAAGGTTACGGCCGTTGCCCACATTTTCTTGTTCATGATCGGTTTCTATTCTTAAAGAGGTTATTTTACTACGATTTCGTCTACAAACATCCATCCCATCACCTCGCGGTTCAGCAGGCCCTGGAAGTGGACATAACGCGCTTTGGCCGTTCCTTCCCAACGGTATTTCTGGATGACCAGCTTCTCTTCGGTTACGGGGACTTCGGTCGCAATCCGCTTCAGCTCCTGATACTGCTTGCCGTCTTCGGAAACGGAAATCACCACTTCTTTCGGCAACCAGATTTCAGGTCCCCGCAGCTGCATGAAGTCAGCCTCCACCAGCTTGATGTCGGTCACCTTCTCCAGGTCGATGGTCACGTCCGCATCCTTGCACAGGAAGCCCTGCCAGCGTTTGTCGCCATAGGTCCATCCGCCGCGGATGCCGTCGGTCAGCGCCGTTTCGCCGGTCGACGGATATTGAGGCGCATACGGATAAGCATAGGTCACCTTCTTGTGAAGGGCCAGGTGTTCTGCCGGCTGACGGGCTTCCGGACGCTCGCCCACTTCCTGTTCGAGGTCGAACGGATGGTAACCCTGCGACTGCAACCATTTCACTTCCTTCAGGGCCGCTTCGCGGAAACGGGGCCAGTCCTTTCGGCCGGGTTCGGTCCAGGCCACTTCGGACAACGCCAGCAGGCGCGGGTAAATCATGTATTCGGCATGTTCTTCCGTAGGGATATATTCGGTCCAGACGTTGGCCTGCACACCCTTGATGTAGGGTTTCTGTTCCTCGGTCAGTTCAGCGGGAACCGGATTGTAAGAGTAAACTTTTTCCAAAGTGAGATAGCCTCCGATGGCTTCGGGCTGTGTGCCGGGAGCATCCTGATAGGCATCCAGGTAGCAGAACTCGCCGGGCGTCATGATGACGTCGTGACCGGCCTTGGCAGCCGTAATGCCGCCCTGCTCGCCCCGCCACGACATCACCGTGGCACTGGGAGCCAGTCCGCCTTCCAGAATCTCGTCCCAACCGATCAGCTTGCGGCCGTGGTCGTTCAGGAATTTCTCGATGCGGTGAATCAGGTAGCTCTGCAGTTCCTTCTCGTCCTTCAAGCCTTCCTTGCGGATGCGGGCCTGGCACTTCGGACATTTTTCCCAGCTGCTCTTGGCCGCTTCGTCACCACCGATATGAATATATTCCGAGGGGAAGAGATCCATCACCTCCAGCAGTACGTTTTCCAGAAAGGTGAAGGTCTCTTCGTTACCGATGCAGAGTTCGCCGTTCTGATAAGGTTTGCCCGAACAGGAGAGTTGCGGGAACACGGCCAGTACCTCTTCCGAATGGCCCGGCATCTCGATTTCAGGAATGACGGTGATGTGCAGCTTGCGGGCGTGTTCCAGTATCTCGCGCACGTCGTCCTGCGTATAATATCCACCTTCGGCTCCGGGGTCATCCTTGCGGCAATACTTGCGGCCTCCCGTCCACCAGGCTTTCCAGTTGGGGTAAGGACGATAGGCAGCCTGCTCGGTCAGCTGCGGATAGTGTTTGATTTCCAGACGCCAGCCTGCGCCGTCGGTCAGGTGCCAGTGGAAGCGGTTCAGCTTGTAGCGGGCCATGGCGTCGAGCTGCTTCATCACGAACTCCTTCGAACGGAAATGGCGCGACACATCCAGATGCAGTCCGCGGTAGCTGAAACGGGGATAATCGCTCAGGCTGGCACAAGGCAGGGTGAAACCTCCCTCCTGCTGCCCGGCTTCAGCCATCTGCAGCAGCGACTGGAAGGCATAGAACAGTCCGGCCGGCGTCGTGGCTTCGGCCCGGACACCCTTCTTGTCCACCGTCAGCCGGTAGCCTTCGTCGGAGGCCATGCCCGGCAGGCTGTCCACCTGTTCGAAACGGAAGGAAGCCTGTGCGTCGTCCGAAGCCTTCAGGCCGAAGGGCGACGATTCAAGAACAGCTGCCAGGTCACTTTTATCCGTTCCCGACAGATTGGAATAAAACGTTTCTCCTGTTGCGAAGGAGTAGGTTCCCGACTGTACCTCACACGTTTGAGGCTGTGGAATCAGGAGCACATTCTTTTGCTCGGACGAGCCGCATCCCATCACCAACAGGCAGGACAGGAACATAGTCAGATGTATTTTCATGGTATATCATTAATTAAAAATATTCATAAGCGCGCTTCAGCGGCCTAAATTACTAAATTATTTTTAAAACAGCACCATCAAGGCTGGCAAAATTTTCTGACAACCGGTATCAGTCGAAACAGACGGCTTGACATCGCCCTCAATCAGCCTCCTGACGAAAAATGACTTCAAACAGTTCGACATCGCCCTCTACCCGGATCCGGGACGTGTCTTTCCCGATGTTCAGCCGCATGTAGGGAGTGTCCAGAGCCGTTTCAGACAATACTTCGCCCCGTGCATCCAGCTGGCAGAGTCTGGCAGACGAACCCGGACGCACCAGCAGGGTACAGGCCGTGGTACCTTCGGGCAAACCGAAGACCAACGTTCCTTCGTTGACAAACGAAGTGGCAGGCAGTTCGTCGAAAGCCAGCAGGGCATCGGGTTTCCGGTCCGACTCCACGGCAAAGCCCAGACGTTCCTCGCGTACGGGATTGACCTCGAACGAACGGACAGCCGCCCAGTTGGTTTTCGCCGTATGCAGCTTCTTCAGACGGATGTAGCGGGCCTGTACGGCGTCGCCCGTCCAGCGGACCACATACTGTTTCTCCAGCGTATCGGACAGGGCTTTCCAGGCCTTCCCGTCCACCGAATACTCCAGCAGGGCACGGTCGAAATAGTCCACGTCGTCCGTAGAGTTGCGTCCCTGCAGGATGGATACTTCCCAGACGGGCTTCACCAGTCCCAGGTCCACGCCTATCCAGCTGCGGTCGTCCTGCGAAGTGCCCGACGTGTAATAGGTCGTCGTATCGTTGTCTAACATCAGTTTGCTCTGCGTCGTGGCCAGCGTGGGGAACGAGCCGATGGCCCGGCAGGTGGCCGGTTTCTTTCCGGCTTCGCGCAGGTAGAAAGCTCCCAGCAGGTCGTCCATGGCATGTTCGTAGAAGGGTTGCAGCTTCATGGTACCTGCCTTGTGCGCATTATAGGCTTTCAGGTCTTCGGTCATCATCAGGTTGTCGAGGTAGGCTGCCCAGAAGTCGGCCGCACTGCCTGTCTTATACAGGTCCATCAGCCGGAGCGCCTTCTTCCCGCGGGTACCCAGTTTGCCGAATTCCACCAGCCAGGGACGCAGTTCGTTCTTGAGCAGCAGGTTCCGGCATTCGGCTTCCATCACGGCCGGTGTCCGCTCTACCCGTTCGAATTCGCGGAGCAGCGCTTCATAGTCGGCTTGTGTATAGGGATCGTCCATGCGGAATGTCTTTGTCTCCCACGACTCGGCACGGCGGTAACCGGTCTCCGTGTCACACGAATGGATGGCAAACGTCCGGTAGGCATCCTTTACCTCGGGAGCCAGTTCGCCCAGTCCGCGTTCCCAGCTGTCGAGGGCATTGTAGCCGGCAATGTTCCAGGCATAGTCGGCCACGCTGTACAGGGCCAGTTTCGAGGCTTCCCCATGCTCCATCGGGTTGCTGATGAGTCCGCACAGGTCCTTGTCCGTCAGGGTGGTATCCAGTCCGTACGACGGTCCCTGCATCACGATGTGGCGGGCATAGTCGGTCACGGGGAAGTTCCACCAGTACAGGGCCGGACGGCGGATGCGGGAGTTCACCCACTCCATCGTCTCGCGGGTCAGGTCGCTGCACACCACGTCGCCCGTCCAAAACACATTGATGGAGGGGTCGAGCGTATTGCCATAGATGGCCAGACTTCCTTTCGGAGAGGGATTGGCCCACAGCCTGGAATAGTCCGTGGGACAGACGATGAGCGGAGCCACCCCTTCCTTCACCTTCACGAAGTCCTCGTTCAGGCGGTTCAGCAGTTCGGTCTGCTTGTAGGGATTGGTGCCTTCGCCCGAGATGTCGTCAAAGAAGATGGCAAACGAACGGACGCCCAGGTCGTACATCCCGTTGAACTTGTTTACCAGATTCCGGTAATCTTCTTCATTCCACTGGATGTCCTGCCCCGGATGGATGGCCCAGACGAAGTCCACCCGGTTGCGGTTGCACGCCTCCACCAGCTCGCGGATGTTGTCCGCCTCTTTTTCCGGGTAAGGCAGGCGCCAGTTGGGACAGCTGTGATACGGGTCGTCCTTCGGGCCGTACAGGTAGTAGTTCATCTTGAACTTGCCGTAAAAGTCGATCAGCGACAGACGCACTTCGTGGGACCAGGGCGTCCCATAGAAGCCCTCTACCACACCGCGGTATGGCAGGTCGGGATAGTCGTTCACCGTCAGGAAGGGCACCTTTCCGCCGGCCGATACCGGACTTTCCAGCACGGCCCGCAGGGTCTGCAAGCCATAGAAAGCTCCTTTTTCGTCATATCCCGTGATGCGGACACCCTTTCCGTCTATCACCAGTTCGTAGGCACCCGACACGGGCTTCACCCCTTTCTTTTCCGCCTGTCTGATGCCGTAGTCTATCTCCAGCGTCACTCCTTTCCTGGCGATGGTCAGAAAGTCCATGCCGTCGGCCACGCCGCTCCGCTTGCCTTTCAGCCGGAAACCCCGGCTGATGTCCAGTGTTTCTCCTTCAGCCAGCCGGAGGACATGGGGCGTCGGGTTGATCAGCAGCCCGTGGTGGTCCAATGCCTGTCCGGGAACCGGGTTCACATCCTGCGATTCCGACCGCTGGGAGTCCAGATCAAAGTCGCTTTCCTGAGCCGCCAGCCCGCCGCACACCAGCAGCGAGGCCATCAGCAGGAACCAGTTTTTCTTGATTTTTTTCATTTTCATCATCAATTTATAGGTTAAACAAATAATTCCGTGTTATCGGGAGCCGTCCGGATAGGGCAGCAGTTCTTTCGTCGCTTTCAGTGCCGGACGCTGTGCACCTCTGGCCTTCAGAGCGTCCGTCAGTTCCCTGGCCAGTTTGCGGACCACTTTCGGCATATCGGCGGCCAGGTTGTTCTGTTCCGAGATGTCCTGACGGATGTTGTACAGTTCCGTCTGCCCGTTCTCCCAATGGTATATCAGGTGATAGTCTCCTTTCAGGATGGACGAATAGGCTCCATAGGCTTCCGCTATCTCCTGGGTTTCTCCCCACAGGTTGGGGAAATGCCAGATCAGCGTCTTGCCGGCATCTACCTTTTTCGGATTTTTCAGTACCGGAACGAAGCTCTTCCCGTCTATCGTCTGGACGGTCCGGTAATTCCGGATACCGGCCATTTCGAGAATGGTCGGGAAAAAGTCCTCGATGATGACCTTCTGTTCGCAGCTGCTTCCTGGCTTCGTCACTCCCGGCCAGTACACCATCATCGGTTCGCGTACGCCGCCCATCAGAGAAGAGCCTTTTCCGGCACGGGCCGGATAGTTCGGGTCACGGTTGGGCACACCCTCCCGACAATAGCCCAGGGCCAGTCCGCCGTTGTCCGACATGAAGAGAATGATGGTATTCTCTGCCAGTCCCGGCACGCTCTCCAGATAGTCCATGATGTCGCCCAGACTCTTGTCCATGCCTTCGACCAGCGCCGCGTACTTGGCTTCCTTCTCACCCAGCGGGGCTTTCAGCTGTTCGTCGTATTTTCCCCGGTAGTTGTCACTGAACCGCTTGTCGTCCTCAATGGGGGTATGTACCGCATAGTGCGACATATACAGATAGAATGGCTGTTTCATCGCCACCGCCTTCTTCATTTCCTTCAGTGCTTCCAGCGTCAGGGCTTCCGTCAGGAAGATGTCCTGTCCGTAATATTGTTCCAGCCCGCCGACGGCGAAACGGGAACCCTGGCCGAAGTTGCGCGTTCCCAGATAGCTGCCCGGAGCACCGTTGGCTCCTCCGGCAATATTGACGTCAAAGCCCATGTTCAACGGATTTTCTCCCGGCGTTGTCCGTGCGCCGAAGTGGGCCTTGCCGCAATGGATGGTACGGTAGCCGTTGTCCTTCAACACCTGCGGCAGCGGAGTGATGGCGGCGATGTTGCTGAGTTTTCCTTCCATAGCCGCCGGCTGTATGCCGTTGTAGTTCCAGTCCGGCAGTTCCAGTGCCTCGCTGGGCTGGTCGGTCTGCTGGTTCGGTTCCAGCGTCCAGTTGGTCACACGGTGGCGTGCGGCGTTCATGCCAGACATCAGGCTGCAGCGGGTCGGCGAAGAGATGGCACAGGCATATGCCTGGGTAAACCTCACTCCCATCCGCGCCATGCGCTCCATGTTTGGAGTGTGATATCGCTTGTTCAGTGCCGAAATTTCGTCGCCGTTGAAGGGCACGGACGTGTCCTGCCACCCCATGTCGTCCACAAGGAACATGATGATATTGGGCCGTTGGGCCTGCTGTGCATGAATCGAGAGTGTTCCCAACAATCCACAGGCACATAATGGTGTAAAATATTTTTTCATATATTGTCATTGATTACTCAACCGGTCATCCGAAAACGTATTCCGGATTCCCCCTCACTGTCTTTTTACCAGATCTATCAGGTGGTGCCTGATTGGCAGAGCCGGATCTTCAGGAACTACAATGTCATACGAGAATTCCCACCAGAATACACCGGCATATTTTTCTGCGGACACCCAGGCCAGTTTGGTCTGGATGGTTTCCGGATTCTCCATTGTCACAAAACTTTTGCCGTCGGGAGAAAAATAGTAATTCACCTTGGCTTTTTCGTCGTATTCCGCATGCCATCCCTTATCCAACAGCGGCAGGAAGTCGTTATAACTGAAATAGCGGCCATATTTATTCAACTTCTCCGCCACCTTCTGTCCCGGAGAAATTCCTTCGTATCTGAAGCCATAGTTAGCCAAACCTATACAGATTTTTTTCTTGTCGAACACTTGCCAGTTCTTGAGTTCCCTCTGCATTTTGTCCAACGGAGTGTTATGGGTAGCCACATAGCCCCAGATGCCACCTCCCATGTCATAGGTCATGACGTTGACCCAGTCAATGCTGGCCGAGAGGCTGTCCGCAAGCTCTTTCCCGTAGACCTGCCACGAGTGCAGGGCCGTGGTGAGGTATAACCTTTTCCCCAACCGCTGCTCGGCCACATCCAGTTTTTTATGGATTTCCCCCATCAGCACACTGTGCAGAGTCAAATCCAAATCACTTTCCCAGTCGATTTCAATGCCGTCAAATCCGTATTTCGTCATAAACTCTACCAGGAAACTGGTAAACTTGTCCCGCGTAGCGCTGTCTTTGACGCGCTCCATAAATCCTTCGCCGGCAAAAGATATCAGGACTCTTGTCCCGCTCTCCTGTGCCTTCTGAATGAAATACGGAATCACTTCCCGATCCTCGTCGGCAGGATAGCTGAACTTATCCACCAGATTTTCAATGATTTCCTCCTTCGTTTTACCAAAATCAAACGCTTTCCAGTCTGGAGCAGCCATCAGATAGATGTTGTCGAAACGGGAAAAATCAATCCGGTTCACCCACGAAATCTGCCGGACCTTTCCCCCTATCACATAAGTGGAATGCATCAGGTTTTCCGCCATTATCATGACGGAAAACCCCAAGCAAACAATCAAACTGATTATTTTCTTCATAGTTTCTTCCTTTCCAAATTAATTTTCTCCCCGCTGGTCGGGATCCTTCTGTTTGTAGAAGTTCAGTCTTTCGGTCCATGTCCGGTTTTCCAGCGGAAATACCTTGTGGGTATTGGCCCATTCGATCCACTTGGCCTCCAGTTCCTCCACCTTTTCGGGGTATTGTCCGGCCAGGTCGTTTGTCTCGAACGGATCCTTGTCCAGATCTATCAGTTCCCACTGCGCATTCCGGTTGGCTTTCACCAGCTTCCAGTGACCGTCGATGATGCCGCACGAGCTCTGGTGTTCGAAATAGAAGGTCCGCTCTTCCACCGGTTTCCCTTCCGCGGCGGGCAACAGGCTCCGGCCCGGCAGGTCGGCATGTTCGAAGCGTTCGGGATAGATAGCCTGTCCCAGCGCCATGCAGGTCGGCAGAATGTCGATGATGTGGGCCGGCTGCCGGCACACCTGTCCCTCCATCCGGTTCTTCCGCTTGTCACCATACGTCAGGATAAAGGGCGTGCTGGTTCCCCCCTGGAATACCCACTTCTTGTAGCTCCGGTAGGGTGTGTTCGACAGGTCGGACATCAGCTGTCCCAGGTAGCCGCCCTCGTCGGTGGCGCCGTTGTCGCTGAGAAACAGAAAAACTGTATTCTCGTACATGCCTTTCCGCTTGATGGCATCTACCAGCTTGCCGATGCCTTCGTCCATGATTTCGATCATGGCCGCATACGTTGCCATGTCGTGTGTCCATTGCTTCTGCTGTTCGGGGGTCAGGTCTTCCCAGGCCGGACGCTTGCCGCCAAACTCCTTGTTGAATACCGGCAGTTCCATGTCTTCGGGTACCAGTCCCAGCTTTTTCTGCTTCTCGAAGCGCTGACGGCGGAGCACGTCATACCCCACCTTGTACCGGTCCAGGCATTTTTCCACCGCTTCCTCCGGAGCCTGCAAAGGCAGATGCGGAGCATAGTGGGGCACGTAGAGGAACATGGGACGGCTGGTATCGTGCCGGTTTACAAAGCAGACGGCCGAGTCGGTAATGGCCCTTGTATAATAATAGTCGTCGGGGACGGAATGGATGCGTTCCAGGTCGTTGTACAGCGGTTCAGACTTGTAATAGCTGCCGCCGCCATGCAGGCAGCCATAATAGCGGTCGAAGCCCCGCTGCACGGGATAGCTGCCGTTGGGCGATTCATAACCGCCGGTAGTGGTCACATGCCATTTCCCGCTCATATAGGTGCGGTATCCGTTTTCTCTCATGATTTCGGCAATGGTCGGATAAGCCTTGTCTATCTGCCCGCGATACCCCGGACGATGCTCGTCCACCTCGGCCATCCATCCCATGCCCACCTCGTGCTGGTATCTTCCGGTCAGCAGGGCAGCCCGGCTGGGGCAACTGCGTCCCGTATTCTTGAACTGGCTGAAGCGGACACCTTCCGCAGCCAGTTTGTCCAGGTTGGGGGTCTGTATTTCGCTGCCATAGCAGCCGATGTCCGAGAATCCCATGTCGTCGCACATAATCAGTACAATGTTGGGAGCGGACGCGTTCTGGGCCACTGCAGGAAGCAGTCCGCACGAAAGCAAGGCGGAGTATAATAGTCTGTTCATCTTTTTCCTATCTATTTGTTGGCGAATATAAATAAAATTTCCGGATATAAAAAAGAATTGTTTGCGAAGTTCGTCAAGAATCTCTCCGAACGACAGCAAACAATCCTTGCCTTTTTACCTAAACCTATTGTTAAACTGAATCCCTGGGGGGACAGTCCCGGCGGGAGGAGTGGAAAGCGTCCTTCCACCGGAACATCCGGGACCTGATGATTTACCTTGTCTTAATTCTGGGCAGGCACACCAATCGGGGTAGCATCCACTTCGGTAGCCCAACCCGGATTCTGGTAGATGATTGAAGTGCTCAGGTCTTCCAGATTGCTGGCGGTCTGTCTGAAGTTCTTGATGCCAATCGGCGACAGGTAATGGGCTTCGCACCATTTGTAACCACGGTTGTACAGGTAGTGGTTGGAGTTGGCTCTGTAAGGACAGAGGTATTTGCCCGAATTGGTCTTGCCGGAGATGTTCGGACCGGTTACACCCGGATCGCCTTCACCCTTCAGTTCACCTTCTTCAAAGTCAGCCAGTTCTTCCGACTCCCACAGGTTCATACCCGATACGCGGTAAGCTTCAGTGGGGAAGTTCGTGTAATCAAGCTGGTCGAGGGCTCTCCAACGCTTGAGGTCAAACATACGCATGCTTTCCTCAATCAGTTCGCAACGGCGCTCGCGACGGATGTTGTACATCAGCTTCGATACCTGTTTGCCGGCAGAATAAACGGCCTGAAACGCAAGAAAGAACGGATGAAATGAATGCTGACCGAGCAGGAACACAAGGTGAACGAGGAAAAGGTGCCCCGTCCAAGCGGGGAAAACTTAGACTGGGAAAACCAACCGTCCAGGCTGGGCAAACGGTGTGCATAGGCTGGACAAACGATGTGTTCAAGCTGGGAAAACGGTGTGCATAAGCCGGGCAAACGACGTGCACAGACCGGAATGCCTGACGGCCGACTTATTCTCCGCCTGCCCCGAGAAGCGCTTCCCGATGCTGAAGGAAAGCGGCGGACTGCCGCTGGGCGGGCAGAGGAAATTCACCGGCTACCGCCTGCTCTACCCCGGTACTGTCGGACAGGCGGGGCCAGCATTCGGCCGGAAGGGAATAATTGCCGTACACAGGAAAAGCGGCCGATAAAGGAACTGCCCGCTGACGGAGGTAAAGAATGCCGCCACTGGCTACCAACAAAACCGCTACAGCTAAGGCCGCCCGGCGGTAGAACGAAAGGAGGGGACGCTTTCCATCCATATCGCGCACCACGGCAGCAGCCGACGGATAGCGGTTCTCGGGCCGGGGACGGGTACAGCGGCGCGACACGGCTGCCAGCCGCTTGTCCTTCAACCGCTCGGCCATCTCGCCGATGATGATGCCCAGGGAATAGATGTCGGCCCGCAGGTCCAACGGCTGTCCGGGCTTCAAAGCTTCGGGTGCCAGGTAATAGCGCGTGCCGGCAGGCAGCTTCAGGACGTCGTAGTCGTCGCAGTCGGACAGGCCGAAGTCTATCAGCTTGATGTTGTTTCCGTTGTAGGTCACCAGAATGTTTTCGGGCTTGAGGTCGCGGTGTACAATCTGCTTGCCGTGCAGGTAGCCCAGGGCACTGCACAGTTCGCGCACGAATTTACGCGCCAGTTCCGGCGTCAGTTTTCCCTGTTCCATGAATTCCCTCAGGGTCTGCCCGTCGATGTACTCCATCACGATGCAGTGGCCCAACTCGGGCAACGTCTCCCACCCCAGGGCGCGGCACACGTGCGGATGCTCCAGCTGGTAGCCGATGTCGAACTCCTTGCGCAAGGCCTGTTCGTAGAAAGGATTGCCTACACAGGCCGGCTTGAGAGCCTTGAGCATGTGCAGGCGGTTGTACCGACGGCAACGGAATAACCGGCCATAGCCCGAGGCCGACACATAGACTTCCTGCAGGTCGGTGAAGCTCGACCGGCCTGCCTGGCGGTCTACATCAATGAAACCCGATGAAATGCTGCTGTCATCCATGCACCACACTGTTTACCAAGGTAAGTCCGCCGTTGCGTCCGGCGATGAAGGGCGAAAGGCGTTCGCCGTTGCGCAGCACGTATGGCAGGAACAAAGGTTGTCCCATGAGGAACGAAACCGCCTCGAAACGGTCGCCCTGCAACAGCTTGGACTGGCGGGCCTCCTCCACCTGGAACAGGTCATTGCCCTCGTAGCGCAGGCGCAGGTAGCGGTTGGGCGACCATCCGATCTCGACCTCCGACCCGGGCTGCAGCTCGCGGGCCGAGACCTGATGGGCCGAAAAGAAGGATGAATTATAGGCCGTACTGGTCTTGAGCCAGGCGCAGAACTGCTTGAAACCGGCATGACCGATGTAGCGCGACAGAATGTCGAGCGTCTGCATGCGCGGCAAGTGGCTGTCGCCCACGTAGCCCCACAGACGCTTCAGCGTCGAGGTGGAGACACTTTCGTTCATTTCCCGCTTCAGATAAAGGGAAAACTCGTCGAAATCGGTAGAAGTATGCAGGGATTTCGGATAGGCCTTCTCGACCAACACCAGCAGTTCGGCTATTTCGGGTTTGTACACATCCATCATAAGGAATATTATTATTTCAGGACAAAGATAACGCAAACCGCGGGAAATGCCAAGCATAAGGCCATATTTTCAGTCCTGACGCATGACTGAACCGACGGTTCTCGTCAAGGCTTTCAGGGAATGGTTCTAATTATTGGCGGAAAGCAATGTTATTTCGGGACGAATGCCTACCTTTGCAGGAAGACAATCAACTGAAAAAACATTGATATGAAACCATCCAACCTTTTACTTATGTCAGCAGTCATGACGATGGCTTCGTGCGGCAGCTCGTCCGAAGCCACGAAACAGGACGACGCCGACCTGATCGGACGGTCGGACATCCGCATCGAGAACCGCCGCATGACACCCGAAGCCCTGTGGGCCATGGGACGCATCGGCAGTGTAACGCCCTCGCCCGACGGCAAGCAGGTGGCCTACACGGTGACCTACTACAGCGTCCCCCAGAACAAGAGCAACACCGAACTCTTCGTGATGAACGCCAACGGCAGTGCCAACGAGCAAATCACCCGCACGACGTGGCACGAAGGCCAGCCCGCCTGGATAAAGAATGGCAAGAAGCTGGCCTACCTGAGCAGCGAAAGCGGCAGCAGCCAGGTGTGGGAGATGAACCCCGACGGCACAGACCGACGCCGGATTACCGACTACGACGGTGACATCGAAGGCTTCTCCTTCAGCCCCGACGGCCAAAAGCTGCTCTTTATCGCCCAAGTGAAAACCGTACAGAGCACGAAGGACAAATATCCCGACCTGGACAAGGCGTCGGGCATCATCGTCACCGACCTGATGTACAAGCACTGGGACGAATGGGTGACCACTGCCCCCCACCCGTTCGTTGCCGACTTTGACGGCTCGGCCATCAGCAACGTGAAGGACATCCTCGAAGGCGAGCCCTACGAAAGCCCCATGAAGCCCTGGGGAGGCATCGAGCAGCTGGCCTGGAGCCCCGACAGCAAGGAGGTGGCCTACACCTGCCGCAAGAAGACGGGACTGGACTACGCCGTCTCCACCAACTCGGACATCTACATCTACGACTTGGCCGGCAAGCAGACACGCAACATCACGGAAGGAAACATGGGATATGACACCAATCCCCAATACTCGCCCGACGGCCGCTACATCGCCTGGCAAAGCATGGAGCGCGACGGCTACGAGTCCGACTGGAACCGTCTGTTCATCCTGGACCGCCAGACAGGCGAGAAAAAGTTCCTCAGCAAGGCCTACCCCTCGAACGTCGACTCTTTCGTGTGGAACGACGATTCGCAGGGCCTCTACTTCCTGGGCGTCTGGCACGGTGAAGAACAGATTTATTACATCGCTCTCAACCAGCCCGAACAGGTGGTACAGCTCACCGAAGGCATGCACGACTACGGCTCCATCGCCCTCTGCGGCGACAAGCTGATGACCACCCGCCACTCCATGAGCATGGGCGACGAAATCTATGCCGTAGACAAGACCCGTCAGGGCGAAGCCTTCGCCCAGGCTGTCCAGCTCACCCACGAGAACCAGCACATCTACGACCAGCTCGACATGGGCCGCGTGGAAGGACGCTGGATGACGACCACCGACGGCAAGCAGATGCTGACGTGGGTCATCTATCCGCCCCAGTTTGACCCCAACAAGAAATATCCGGCCCTGCTCTTCTGCGAAGGCGGACCGCAAAGTCCCGTCAGCCAGTTCTGGAGCTACCGCTGGAACATGCAGATTATGGCTGCCAACGGCTACATCGTCGTGGCTCCCAACCGCCGCGGCCTGCCGGGCTTCGGAGTGGAATGGAACGAAGCCATCAGCGGCGACTACGGAGGCCAGTGCATGAAGGACTACTTCACGGCCATCGACGAAATGGCCAAGGAACCGTTTGTCGACAAGGACCGCCTGGGCTGCGTAGGTGCCAGCTTCGGAGGTTTCTCCGTCTACTGGCTGGCCGGACACCACAACAAGCGTTTCAAGGCGTTCATCGCCCACGACGGCATCTTCAACATGGAGATGCAATACCTGGAAACGGAAGAAAAATGGTTTGCCAACTGGGACATGGGCGGTGCCTACTGGGAAAAGGACAATGCCACGGCCCAACGTACCTTTGCCAACTCGCCGCACAAGTTCGTGGACAAATGGGACACCCCCATTCTCTGCATCCACGGCGAGAAGGACTACCGCATCCTGGCCAACCAGGCCATGGCCGCCTTCGATGCCGCCAAGATGCGTGGCGTACCGGCCGAACTGCTGATCTATCCCGACGAGAACCACTGGGTGCTGAAACCCCAGAACGGCGTGCTGTGGCAGCGCGTCTTCTTCGAGTGGCTGGACAAGTGGCTGAAGAAATAAATAACAGCAATGTACAAAAAAAGAGGCACCGGAAGATGCCTCTTTTTTTGTACCTATAAACGCGGTTGTCACACCGACATGTATTCACGTCCCAGATAGAAATCGGGGAAGGAGAAGCCGCCCCACGTGAAGCACAGGGCAAACACCACCGCACTGACCAGCCACAGTATCAGCAAGGTCCACTTCAACCCGCCCGACATGGGCTGCCACTTCAGCAGGTTGCGGAACAGGGTGTGCAGCAGGCTGAAGAGCGGAATGGCTACCAACAGGATGCCGGCAATGTACATCACAATGGCCGCAATCGGCGAAGTCGGCAATACGATGTCCATCGTGGGGAAGAGCGAGAAGAGGGCATCTCCTCCTTCTACAGCCACCGTAATGGCCGCAAACAGCAAGGCCACGAACGCGATGCCCAGGGCAAACAGCACCGGAGCGCATACAATCAGCAAGATGATCAGACCCGCCTTCAAAATACATCCGGCCAGCGTCACCAGTCCGTCGCCAATGCGCTGCAACAGGGTGCGGGGCTTGTCGGAACGCATGTAGCTGTTCACGCCGTCGGCCATCCGCTCAAAGCCACCGGTCACTGTCTTGCCGATGTTCTCCACCGTCACCGCCTCGCCGTGCATGCTCAGCTTCTCGGCTGCCGTACGGGCTTCGGGAATGATGATCCAGCAGACGATATAGATCGGAATCAACGTGCCATATCCGAAAATCAGAATGACAAACAGCAGCAGACGCACCAGCGTCGTGTCCCAACCCAGATAGGCAGCCAGGCCGCTGCACACACCGCCCAGCACCTTGTTGTCGGGGTCCCGGAAAAGCCTGCGGCGTACCTTCACCGTTTCTTCGCTGCGTGTCCACGAGCCGGGTCCGTAACCTTCTCCCGCACGCTGCTCCGAGCCACGGTCGGCATCGTCCATCTCTTCGGGCTTGCCCATACGGGCTATCACCCCTTCCACATCGGCCAGGGTAATCACCTGCCGGTTGCCGTCCAGCTTCTCGGCCAGCAGTTCGGAGATGCGGCGTTCGATGTCGTCCACTATTTCGTCGGCTCCCGCTTCCTTGCGGAAGTGCGCCTTCAGGTTCATCAGATAGTTGTCCAGCAGGCGGTAGGCATCTTCGTCAATGTTGAATACCGTTCCGCCCAAGTTTACAGTCAGTGTCTTTTTCATTGTTATGTTCTTTTTTTAATTTGCATGAATCCATTGTTATTCCGTCCCGTTCCGGCGGATGTGCTCCACCGTTTCGTTCAATTCCCGCCAGGCCGTTTCCAGTTCCTGCAGGAAGCCTTCTCCTTTCGGAGTGAGCCGGTAATATTTCCGGGGCGGTCCCTGTGTCGACTCAATCCATTCATACCCCAGCAGGTCGTCGTTCTTCAGGCGGGTCAGCAGCGGATAGAGGGTCCCCTCCACCACAATCAGCCGGGCCTGCTTCAGCTTCTGGATGATGTCCGAAGCATAGGACGGCTCCCTGTGCAGCAACAGCATGATGCAGTATTCCAGCATCCCCTTGCGCATCTGCGATTTTACGTTGTCTACATTCATATCTCAAACGATTGGTTCTCTTGATTATTTTGTATGGCACAAATATATGTATTATATAGGTACCTTGTATTACATAATACTATATTTTATACTACGTTAACATTTCAAAGAGGAAGAAAGACGCATGAAGCCAGGACGGGGACACATCTTTTAAGGGTACCGGTTTGCAGATTCCAGAAAAACTTGATAACTTGCGAAGATTTTAAACTGAAACAAATAATACCGAAAACATGAAGCGCACTCTCTGCACATACGCGCTGCTGGCCGGAATGGCCGGCAGCCTGGCCGCACAGGCCGCCACTCCCCAAAAGAACCAACTTTTGAACGAGAAAAGCCGGACCGGCATCACCGCTTTCTTCACTGCCCGCCTGGCGGGAGACGAGAAGACGTTCGACACCTCCGTCCGCCTGAAGCTGAAAGACGTGGATGCCGCTCGCGAAGCCGTCTGGCAACTGTGGAAAGAGGCCAACGAAGCCTATGAAGAAGAGAAGCTGCCCGCCCCTGCTCCGCTCTCCGAACAGTCTGCCGGCCACTGGAACCTGCCCGAAGAGCTGGAACCGAACGCCGTATTGAACTTCTACTGGGGCCGGAAGGAAGCAATCGGAAGCCCCGCTCCGACCGAAGGCCTGCCCCTCTTCCTCTACCTCCACGGTTCCGGTCCGCGGGCTCAGGAATGGGCCACCGGACTGAAGATCTGCAGCCGCTTCGACGATGCTCCCTCCCTCTACTTCATTCCGCAGATACCCAACGAAGGCGCCTACTACCGCTGGTACCAGCGTTCCAAACAATATGCGTGGGAGAAGCTCCTGCGGCAGGCCCTGCTATCGGACAGCGTCCATCCCAACCGCATCTACGTTTTCGGCATCTCGGAAGGCGGCTATGGCAGCCAGCGTCTGGCCTCGTTCTATGCCGACTACTGGGCGGCTGCAGGTCCTATGGCTGGAGGTGAACCCCTGAAGAACGCTCCGGCCGAAAACCTGGGAAACACCGCCTTCTCGCTCCGTACGGGTGCCGAAGACAAAGGCTTCTACCGCAACCGCCTCACCGGCTATACAGCCGCTGCACTCGACCGCCTGCAACGTTTATATCCCAACCGCTATACCCACTGGATAGAACTGATTCCGGGCCGCGGACACCACATCGACTACGCCCCTACCACTCCCTGGTTGAAACAATACGTCCGCAATCCCTATCCCAAGCATTTCGTCTGGGAAGACTTCGAGATGGACGGGCGCTACCGCAAGGGCTTCCATAACCTGCAGGTGGACGAGCGTCCGAACGCCGACATGCAGACCCGTACCCGCTACGAACTGGACATCGAGGGTAACGACATCTCGCTGAAAGTCGACGAGATGACCTACCATACCACAGAGACCGATCCCCAATGGGGCATCGAACTGAAGTTCAACAAGACCTATGTTCCGGCCTGCCAGGGCAAGGTGACCGTCTACCTCTGCCCCGAACTGGTGGATCTGAGCAAGTCCGTCACGCTGACGGTCAACGGACACACCGTCTTCAAAGGACGCGTCAAGCCCGACGGGAAGCACCTGGTGAACAGTTGTGCCACGTTCTTCGACCCGCAACGCCTCTACCCAGCTGCCATCGAAGTGGACCTGTCAGCCCTGAAATAAATTGAGACAAAATTCTCCAAACTACTAAAAATACAACAACGATGTTTACTATCAGAAAAGCAGACACAGCCGACTGCCAGCTCATCAACAAGCTGGCCTGGCAAGTCTTTCCAGAGACTTACAAGAACATTTTGACCAAAGAACAGATTGACTACATGATGGACTGGATGTACTCCCCCGAGAACATCCGCAAACAGATGGAAGAAGAAGGGCACGTCTACCTCCTGGCCTACGAAGAATGCGAGGCGGCGGGCTATGTCTCCGTGCAGCCCGAAGGAAAAGACCTCTTCCACCTCCAGAAGATCTACGTCCTGCCCTATTTCCAAAAGGCACACTGCGGCAGTTTCCTCTTCCATGAGGCCATCAAATACATCAAGGAAGTACATCCCGCTCCCTGCCGCATGGAGCTCAACGTGAACCGCTACAACCCCGCTCTGGGCTTCTACCAGCACATGGGCATGACGAAGGTGCGCGAAGGCGACTTCCCCATCGGCAACGGTTACTATATGAATGACTACATCATGGGGATGGAGATTTAGCTACGAGTGATGAGCTACGAGCTACAAGTAAAGTAATGAGCTACAAGTGACGAGCTACGAGCTACAAGTGATGTGAGCTACGAGCTACAAGCTACGAGTGATGAGCTACGAGTTGAGTGATGAGATAGTACAACAAAATACGGGCTGCAAATTGCATGCTTCATTGCAACTTGCAGCCCGTTTCATTTATCACTTGTCACTCGTAGCTCGTAACTCGTAGCTAATTAAGCCACCTTTTCCAGCTTCTTCATCACCGAGAAGATGAACAGAGCAGCCAGCAGGCAAAGTACCATTAATACGCCCCATACAACCCATAAAGGCATGTCACCCCACAAGTCAGAAGCCAAGCGAGTACCATAATTACCAATGGCAGTAGCAACGAACCATCCACCCATCATCATACCTTTATACTTGGGAGGAGCTACTTTCGACACGAACGAAATTCCCATCGGTGAAAGTAACAGCTCGGCAAACGTCAATACAAGGTATGTGGAAACCAACCAGTTAGGCGATACAAACGAAGCTGTTCCACCTTCAATGGCAGCCTGCTGCTCATTGGGAGTAAGCAGACTGAAGGATGCCAGCAACATCAATACATAACCACAGGCAGCCACCAGCATACCCAAACCGATCTTGCGGGGAGCGGAAGGTTCCTTACCCTTGCGGGCCAGCGAGCCGAAGATAGCCATGGATACCGGTGTCAGTGCTACTACAAAGAAGGGGTTGAACTGCTGGAAGATAGGAGCATCTACCGGCGTAGCACCCTCGATAGCGGAATACCGATATACCAGGAAGAGGACAGCCAGCAGAATCACCACACCCGAAACGGCCTTTCCCTTACCTGTCTTCGACTGGAAGAGGGAGAACAGGGCATAAACGATAAAGATGACAGCCACCAGGTTCCACACACTGAACATCATGCTCTCCAATCCCTCGGAAGTGCGTGCAGTAAACTGCTTGGCAAACAGGGTCAGTGTCAATCCGTTCTGATGGAAAGCCATCCAGAAGAAAATAACTACGGCAAACACCAGACAAAGAGCCACGATACGGTCCTTCGTCTCGCGCGGAGACAATTCCTCGACAGCAGCCGAAGTCGTGCTCTTGCTGGAAGCCACCTGTCTGTTGCCGCCTTCCACATGCTTGAAGGTGCTGCGGAAACCGTAATAGATGGCCATCGAAACAATGAGAGACACACAAGCTACAGCAAAAGCAAAATGATAAGAATCTTCATGGCTCACACCAAAATTTCTCTGTGCATAGTTCATAATCTCCACTGCAGCGGTAGGTGCAAAAAGCGCACCGATATTAATGGCCATATAGAAAATACTGAATGCAGAGTCGCGACGGGCCGAATATTCCGGCGCATCATACAGATTGCCCACCATCACTTGCAAGTTGCCCTTGAACAGCCCTGTACCGCAACTAACTACCAATAGTGCTGTGAACATCGCAATCAAGCCCATCGTCCCGTTGCCGGCGGGTAAAGACAAAAGTACATATCCGACAAACATGGATATGATACCGATAGTAACCATTTTACCATATCCGAACTTGTCGGCCAAGATTCCTCCAATGAACGGTAAAAAATAAACTAAAGCCAAAAAACCTGCGTAAATGTTTCCTGCTTCATCAGCAGACATGCCGAAATTGTCCATAAGAAACAAGACGAAAATGGCCAGCATCGTGTAGTAGCCGAAACGTTCGCCGGTATTGGCGAGCGCCAAGGCATAAAGACCTTTAGGTTGCCCTTCAAACATAATTGTGAATATTAAGATTAATAATTTGAGTTATTTTGTGCAAATATATGATTTTTGCCAATATCTTATCGAAACTATCCCGAAAACTTTCCGTCAGTCCTCAAAAAGTACGCACACCTCGGCCTTCACTTCGCGTATCAGGTCCTTCGGGTCCAGTTTCAGCTGCAGGCCGCGTATGCCTGCACTGATGTAGATGTAGGGGAACTGAAGGCACGTCTCGTGGATATAGGTGGGGAAAGGTTTCTTCATCCCGATGGGCGAACAGCCGCCACGGATGTAGCCCGTCAGGGGCAGCAGTTCCTTCACGGGGATGAGGTCGCACTTCTTGTTGCCCGACACCTTGGCGGCCAGTTTCAGGTCCACTTCGTGTTCGCCGGGAATGACGCATACGAAATGTCCCGTCTTGTCGCCGTGCAGTACGAGGGTCTTGAACACACATTCGATGTCTTCGCCCAGGCTGGCGGCTACGTGTACCGCGCTCAGGTCGTTCTCGTCCACTTCGTAGGGGATGAGTTCGTAGGCTATCTTTGCCTTGTCCAGCAGCCTTGCTGCATTGGTCTTATTGATCTTTTTCATCGTCTCTGCTTTATTTTATTGTTATTACTTGCTTTTTTGCTTGCCGTTACTTGTACTTTTTCTTTCGCTTGCCCGAAAGAAAAAGATACCCAAAAGAAAGGGCACCGTCTGCACTTCCGGGGCTACTCCGGAAGTCTGCCGGGCTGAAGGACAGGAACTCGCTGCGCTCAAACAGCCTGTCCTTCTCACGCCCGTCAGACTCCCTCCGCTTTACGCCCCTACAGTGAGGCCGGAGAGCCCTGCGGCGTGTTCCTTACAAGAGCTAATTTATTCACTCCCGTAGCGCAGCTCGGGCCTAATCGGAGGGGCGTTAAGCGGAGGAACACCTTTTGCGTCAGGAAAGGCAGGCTGTCTGAGCGCAGCGAGTTCCTGCCTTTTAGCAAAAGGTGCTCCGGAGTAGCCCCGGAGGTTCAGCCCTTGACTTTTTCTTTTGGTATCTTTTCTTTTGCGTCAAGGCAAAAGAAAAGTACGAAATCAAATAATAAATATCAAATATAAAATATGACATGAAAGATCAAATATTAACTCTCAACTCTCAACTTACAGAAGCGCAGCCCGGGCCTAATCGGAGGGGCGTTAAGCGGAGGAACACCTTTTGCGTCAGGAAAGGCAGGCTGTTTGAGCGCAGCGAGTTCCTGCCTTTTAGCAAAAGGCGCTCCGGAGTAGCCCCGGAGGTTCAGCCCTTGACTTTTTCTTTTGGTATCTTTTCTTTTGCGTCAAGGCAAAAGAAAAGTACGAAATCAAATAATAAATATCAAATATAAAATATGACATGAAAGATCAAATATTAACTCTCAACTCTCAACTTACAGAAGCGCAGCCCGGGCCTAATCGGAGGGGCGTTAAGCGGAGGAACACCTTTTGCGTCAGGAAAGGCAGGCTGTTTGAGCGCAGCGAGTTCCTGCCTTTTAGCAAAAGGCGCTCCGGAGTAGCCCCGGAGGTTCAGCCCTTGACTTTTTCTTTTGGTACCTTTTCTTTTGTGTCAAGGCAAAAGAAAAGTACACACGTTCTCATTTCATTTTCAACTCCTCCCGCAGGAACTTCGGCGTATATCCCTTGCCGCTCATCGCCACTTCCTCGGGCGTGCCGCAGGACAGGACCTCTCCCCCGCCCTTGCCGCCTTCGGGACCCATGTCGATGATGTAGTCCGCCATCTTGATGACGTCCAGATTATGCTCGATGACAATCACCGTATTGCCCTTGTCCACCAGACGTTCGAGTACCTTCATCAGCACGCGGATGTCCTCGAAATGGAGGCCGGTCGTCGGCTCGTCCAGGATATAGAGTGTCTTGCCCGTATCGCGCTTGGACAGCTCCGTAGCCAGCTTGACGCGCTGGCTCTCGCCGCCCGAGAGCGTGGTGCTGGACTGTCCCAGCTTGATGTACCCCAGACCCACGTCCTGGATAACCTTGATCTTGTTCAATATCTGCGGCACGTTCTCGAAGAACTCCACCGCCCGGTTGATGGTCATGTCGAGCACGTCGGCTATGGACTTGCCCTTATAGCGCACCTCCAGCGTCTCGCGGTTGTAGCGCTTGCCGTGACACACCTCGCACGGCACGTACACATCCGGCAGGAAGTTCATCTCGATGGTCTTGTAACCGTTGCCCTGACAGGCCTCGCAGCGGCCTCCGCTCACGTTGAACGAGAAACGTCCGGGCTTGTAGCCGCGTATCTTCGCTTCAGGCAACCCCACAAACAGGTTGCGAATGTCGCTGAACACACCCGTATAGGTGGCCGGATTGGACCGCGGTGTGCGTCCCAGGGGCGACTGGTCCACGTTCACCACCTTGTCGATGTACTCCAGTCCCTCGATGCTGTCATAGGGCAGCGGGTCCTGCAACGAGCGGTAGAACTTCTGCGACAGGATGGGTTGCAGCGTTTCGTTGATGAGGGTCGACTTGCCGCTGCCCGACACGCCCGTCACGCAGATGAGCTTGCCCAGCGGAAACTCCACATCGACATTCTTCAGGTTGTTGCCTCGGGCTCCTCGCAGCCACAGGCTGTGTCCGTTGCCCTTCCGGCGCTCCTTGGGCACCTCGATGGCCTGTTCGCCGTTCAGGTATTGCGAAGTCAGCGTATGCGTCTGCAGCATCTCCCGCGGCGTGCCGGCAAAGACCACGTTTCCTCCCAGCCGTCCGGCCTTCGGACCCATGTCTATCACATAGTCGGCCGCCAGCATCATGTCCTTGTCGTGCTCCACCACAATCACCGTGTTGCCGATATCCCTCAGCTCCTTCAGCGAATGGATCAGGCGCAGGTTGTCGCGCTGGTGCAGTCCGATGCTCGGCTCGTCCAGGATGTACAGCACGTTCACCAGCTGCGACCCGATCTGGGTGGCCAGGCGGATGCGCTGGCTCTCACCGCCCGACAGGCTCACCGAACTGCGGTCCAGCGACAGGTAGTCCAGTCCCACGTCCAGCAGGAACTTCAGCCGGGTGCGTATTTCCTTCAATATCTCTGCGGCTATCTGCCGTTGCTTGTTGCTCAGATGCTCCTCCACATGCGACAGCCATTCGTACAGCTCGCTGATGTCCATCGTGGCCAGCTGCTGGATGTTCTTGTCATGGATGCGGTAGGACAAGGCCTCGCGGTTCAGCTTGGCTCCGTGACACTCCGGACAGGTGGCGGTGCGGGCAAACTGCTCGGCCCACTTCTGTGCCGTGGCCGAAGCGTCGCGGTCCTGCAGCATCTGGATGTATTTCACCACGCCTTCGTACGTCACGAAGTAGTCCGACGACGTACCCACCAGCTGGCTCTTGATCTTCAGCCGTTCGTCCGAGCCGTAGAGTATTTCGTCTATCGCCTCGTCGGGCAGTTCCTTGACGGGTGTCTTCAGGTTGGCGTCATACTTCTCCAGCAGCGCCTCTATCTGCCAGAATATCATGCTGTTCTTGAACTTGCCCAGCGGAACCACCGCTCCGTTGTACACCGACAGCTCGCGGTCGGGAATCACCTTGTCGATGTCTATCTGGTTCACCACGCCCAACCCCTTGCACTTGGGACAGGCACCTTGCGGAGAGTTGAACGAAAAATTGTGCGGCGCCGGTTCCTTGTACGACAGTCCCGTCACGGGGCACATCAGCCGCTTGCTGTAGTGGCGTACGCTTTCCGTCTGCGCGTCCAGTATCATCATCAGTCCGTCGCCCTGGCGCATGGCCGTAGCCACGCTGTTCTTCAGCCGAGTGTCGTCCTTGTCGGCCACCACCAGCTTGTCGATGACCACCTCCACGTCGTGGTTCTTGTAGCGGTCCAGCTTCATGCCCGGCAGGGCCTCCTTCAGCTCGCCGTCCACCCGCACGTACAGGTAGCCCTTCTTCCTCACCTGCTCGAACAGCTCCTTGTAGTGTCCCTTTCGGTTGCGCACCAGCGGAGCCAGCAGGTAGATGCGCCTGCCCTTGTAGTCCTTCAGGATCAGGTCCAGAATCTGTTCTTCGGTGTACTTCACCATCTTCTCGCCGCTCAGGTACGAGTAGGCCTCCCCGGCCCTTGCATAGAGCAGACGCAGGAAGTCGTAAATCTCGGTCGTAGTACCCACCGTCGAACGCGGGTTCTTGTTCGTCGTCTTCTGTTCGATGGAGATCACCGGGCTCAGTCCCGTAATCTTGTCCACGTCCGGCCGTTCCAGGTTGCCCAGGAAGTTGCGCGCATAGGCCGAGAACGTCTCGATGTAGCGCCGCTGCCCTTCGGCAAAGAGCGTGTCGAACGCCAGCGACGACTTTCCGCTGCCGCTCAGGCCGGTAATCACCGTCAGGCTGTTCCGCGGAATCTGCACGTCGATGTTCTTCAGGTTGTGCACCCGTGCGCCATAGACGTTGATATATTCGTTTTCTTCTGTTTGTTGCATATCTTCGGCATTTTTTCAAATCGCAAAAATAAGGGTTTCTCGGCGAAAAACAGCCGCTCCGGCGTTTTTTTCGGATTTCACGGGGTGAATATTATTTCTTAACTCAAACCTTTGGATGAAATGCGACATTATTGCTACCTTTGCAGCTACTTTGGGAATAATTTAATTGTAGAAACCAAACGGACCGAATCGAATGAAAGCATTAAAACGCACCGTCTTTTCCCTGTTGCTGGCCGCCACGTGTGGCCTGAACCTCTTCGCACAGGAGAACCAGACCTATTTTCTGCATACCATTGAGAAAGGGCAAAGCCTCTATTCCATCGCCAGCATGTACGGCGTAAGCCAGGCCGACATCGTCCGCCTGAACCCCGGCAGCGATGAAAAGATATACGTCGGACGCCCCCTGCGTATCCCGCGTCAGGAAGAAAGCCGGACCCAGGAAACCTACCACACCATCGTCGCCGGCGAAACGCTTTACCGCCTCAGTGTGAACTACGGCATCAGCGTACAGGCCATCTGCGCCGCCAACCCCGGTCTCGATGCCCAGAACTTCCGTACCGGCCAGGTCATCCGCATTCCGGCCAAGACCGATGACAATACCCTGGCCACGTCTGCCCCAACCTCCCAGCCACAGCAGCTGCAGCAGTCCCGGGAACTCCGCCCCAACTGCCGCGACATGCACAAGGTGAAGCGCAAGGAGACGGTCTACAGCATCAGCCGCGAATACGGCATCACCGAAGCCGAACTCATTGCCGCCAACCCCGAACTGAAAGGCGACAACAAGCTCAAGCGCGGCAGCTTCCTCTGCATCCCCTATCCCAAAGAGACTTCCGTGCCTTCCACTCCGGCTCCGCAGGCCGCTCCCAGCAACGACGAGCTCTTCCGGGAGAACAGCGGTGAGGCCCGTCAGTACAAGACCCTCAAGGCAGCCGTCATCCTGCCCATCCTGCCCGAAGGTGCCCAGCGCAACGAGTCGTCCCGCATGGTGGAATACTACGAAGGCTTCCTCATGGCCGTCGACAGCCTGAAGCGTTCCGGTGTGTCCGTCGACCTCTATACCTACAATTCCGGTCCCGAAAAGGCCTCCCTGCAGAGCATTCTGGCCCGTCGCGAGATGCAGGACGTCCACATCATCTTCGGTCCGCTCTACCAGGAGCACATCGCTCCGCTGGCCGAGTTTGCCAAGAAGAAAGGCATTCGCCTCGTCATCCCCTTCACGTCGAAGGACAACTCCGTGTTCCGCAATCCCTATATCTATCAGGTCAACACGCCGCAGTCCTACCTCTATTCCGAAGTCTACGACCACTTCACCCGCATTTTCCGCCGTCCCAATGTCATCTTCATCGACACCCGTGACAGCGGCCGCAAGGAGAAGGCCGAGTTCATCCAGGGCCTGAAGGACGAGCTGAAGAGCCGTTCCATCCCGATGGTTACCCTGAGCGACACCGTCACCTCTCCGTCACTCGGTGCCGCCCTGCGCCCCGGTTACGAGAACATCTTCATTCCGACGTCGGGCAGCAACGTGGCGCTCATCAGGCTGCTTCCGCAGCTCTCCCTCACCGTACGCCAGCATCCCGAGGCCGAATGCCGTCTCTTCGGCTACCCCGAATGGCAGACCTATACCAAAGACCATCTCGAGTCGTTCTTCGAACTCGACACCTATATCTACTCGTCGTTCTACACCAACAACCTGCTCCCCACGGCCGTCAGCTTCACCAACAGCTACCGCCGCTGGTATGGCAAGGACATGGAAGAACGCTATCCCAAGTACGGCATGCTGGGCTTCGACACCGGCTACTACTTCCTCAAGGGCCTGTCCCGCTACGGTTCCGAGTTCGAAGAAAACCTCTCCGGCTTCCAGACCGTTCCCATCCAGACCGGCTTCAAGTTCCAGCGTGTCAACAACTGGGGTGGCTTCATCAACCGCAAGGTGTTCTTCGTCCGCTTCTCCAGGGAGTACGAAGTGGTCAAGCTGGACTTCGATTGACAGAGAAATGAGAATGGAAAATTGAGAATGGAACGTTACCGCATGAAACTGAAAACCCTACTTCCCGCCACCCTGCTGCTGTCCGCCCTGGCCGCTCCCCTGCATGCCCAGATGGGCGAACAGCGCTATAACTTTACCGTCGGCATCAACGGCGGCGTCAACCTCAACAGCGTCAGCTTCTCGCCCAGCATCCAGCAGAAGAACCTGATGGGCCCCACAGGCGGCATCACGCTGCGCTACGTGTCCGAGCGTTTCTTCCGCATGATCTGCGGCGTACAGCTTGAGGTCAACTATTCGCAGCACGGCTGGGACGAATACTACCAGGACTATCCCGAACTGCAATACACCCGCAAGATGAACTATGTCGAACTGCCCTTCCTGGCCCACCTGGCTTTCGGTAAGGAAGGGCACGGCATGCAGTTCTTCTTCAACGCCGGCCCCCAGATAGGCTTCTTCCTCAACGAAAGCCACACCCAGAGCGGTCCGTGGGAAGACTTCTCCGGTATCACCGTCGAGCAGCACGACATGCCTGTCGAGAACAAGTTCGATTACGGCATCACCGCCGGAGTCGGTGTCGAGCTCCGCACCAAGGTCGGCCATTTCCAGGTCGAAGGACGCTACTACTACGCCCTCTCCGACTTCTACCACACCACGAAGAAAGACTACTTTGCCCGTGCCGCCCACGGCGTCATCGGCATCAAGATGGCCTACCTGTTCGACATCACCAAGTGACCTCTTTGCCGGGGGAGATACTGCTTTCCCCCGACAAAAAAATATTCAGGCACGGATTACGCGGAATGTTCACATCGACCTCCTTTCGGTCAGTGTATTCGCGTAAACCGTGCCTGAAAACGTTATAGGCACGCCTTCTGTCGCCTCTTAGCGCGAAGGACGCAGTCTGTCGGCCGCCTTCACCATCACCTCGTCCCGGTAGATGGCACGGAAAGCCAGATAATTCAAAATGATGCACACAGCAGGCAGGCACAGGGCCCATCCCACCTGAAAGCCCGTCACGTCCAGACGACCTTTCAATACATACCAGAATACGCCGAACACCACGTAATACCCGATCAGCAGCACACTGTTGAAGATGGTCATACGCACCTGCAACATGCGGTTGCGGAACAGGAAGATGGTGCCGAACGCCACGATGGTACTCAGCAGCAGGAGGCCGAAGAGACCCCATGTCGACTGGAAGGCACCGTCGGCCAGCGTCACGCCCAGTGGCTTGAACGCCAGCGTGTTCACTCCGTCGGCAGCGATAAAGTGTCCGGCAGGCAGGCACATGGCCACTACCAGCAGCACCGTCACTACCAGGAGATATACCGATTGGATGCGCTGTATCATTACTGCAGTTTTTCTTTTTCCTTGGCCGGATTGCGGTAGTACACCTTTCCTTCGATGTATTCCTGCGTGGCAATCAACGTCGGTTTCGGAAGTTTCTCATAATAGCGCGAAATCTCTATCTGCTCACGGTTCTCGAACACCTCTTCCAGGTTGTCGTTGTAGGAAGCAAATTCAGCCAGCTTCTTCGACAGATCGTTCTTGATTTCCACACTGATCTGGTTGGCTCGCTTGCCGATGATAGCCACTGTTTCATAGATGTTGCCCGTGTCTTCACACAGCTCCATCAAGTCACGTGTTACGGTTGTTGTAGGAGCATTGGTTTTTCTGTAATCCATAAATTTCTATCTATTATATATTTAATAATTTCCCTTTAGTAGTTAAGAAGTTACAGAAGTTATCACTTCGCTGCGCTCCGTTAGAAGTTAAGCCAATAGTCCAGCAAAAGGAAACCGGTTGTCTTTCTATCGGCCTTTAACTTCTTAGCCCGCTCTGCGGGCGATTAACTCCTTCAGTTCTTTAACTCCTGTATATTAAAGTCACTCTTCTGTTTCTTCTGCATTTTCTTCGTCCGTACCGCCTTCGCCAAGCACATTCTGCGCTTTCTGGAAGATGCGGTCGGCCTCCTTGATGTATTTGCTTTCCGGGAATTCGTTCTTGAAAGCATAATACTCGTCTATCGTCTCGCGGTAGCGTTCCGGCTTTCTCTCGTCCACGCTGTAGAAGGCCAGCTCATATTTGGCCCGCAGGATCAGGATGGACAGGTCTTCACGCAGATTGGTGTACGGATAGTCGTTCAGGGCATTCTGTGCCGTGATGACGCACGACTGGTAGTTGTTGCCCATGTAGTTGCCCAGGTTGTAATACAGCTTGGCAGACAGATATTCCTTCATCACCAGCTTGTCCTGCAGTTCGAAGATCATCTTCTGTGCTTCCTCCCGTTTGGGGCTCTGCGAATAGTATTCCATGAACAGCTGCAGTTCCTCGATGGCCTTGTACGTGCTGGTCTGGTCCAGACGCGGTTCGGGCGTATCCAGGAACAGCGCCTTTCCTGCATGGAAGCGGGCCAGTTCCGCATACGTACCTCTCGGGTAAACCTGATAATATTGGATGAAAGTCTGGGCGGCAGTCTGATAGTCCTCCTCGTTGTAGTAGCACATACCCAGCATGTAGAGCGATTCTTCCGCGTTGGGCGTACCCTTCAGGATGGCAATCAGTTCGTTCAGCAGCGTGGCAGCCCGGTTGTATTGCCCTTTGGCAAAGTACGCCTTGGCAGCCTCGTACTTATATTCGTAATCAGTGCTTTTCAGCAGCTTGTTGTATTCTCCGCACGATGTCAACCCCATGGCTGCTGTCAGCAGAGCAATGATAAGAGTTCTCTTTTTCATTCGCATGTCCACAAATAATGCGCAAAGATAGGGCTTCGCCACGAATTACACAACGTTCCGAAGCTTAATTTTTTCAAAAAGAAAGGAAGGGGATGTCTCAAAATAAAGGTATCTGTGGCTCTCCTCCTTCGGGAAGGAGGAGTACCCGCCAGGGGGAGGTGGTAGGTGAAAACATAACGCGTTGATTGATAACCTTTCGAGAAAACCTACCACCCCGCCCTTTGGGCACCCCTCCTTCCAGAAGGAGGGGAGTGAAATAGACTCCCCTCATGTTGACACATCCCCGCTCACCGCTCCCCATCACAGCTTATACAGCTCATTGGCCGCCAGCAGTTCCACGCGGTGCTCCTTCAGCACACGCAGGCAGTTTTCCATGTCTGTCGGCCGTATCACCACATTGGCATGGTCTCCGTTGGCAAAGGAATACATGTATTCAATGAACACCCCTTCGTCCGACAGAAACTGCAGCACCTTGGCCAGCGCACCGGGGATATTGGGACAGCTGATACCCACCACGTCGTTCACATTCACGGCAAAGTGATGTTCCTTCAGCAGCTGGTAAGCCTTCTCCGGCTCCGACACCACCCCTCTCAGAATACCGAAATCGGCACTCTCCGCAATACACAGGGCCGACAGGTTGATACCGCCTTCGGCCAGTACCCGGGTCACCTCCGTCAGGCGTCCCGACTTGTTCTCCAGAAAAATCGAAAGTTGTTTGGCTATCATATTTTTTAATTGAGAATTGAAAATTGAGAATTGAGAATTAAGAGTTGAAATATCTGATATTTAATATTTTATATTTAACATTTGACTTATCTTGTACTTTTCTTTTGCCTTGACGCAAAAGAAAAGATACCAAAAGAAAAAGTCAAGGGCTGAACCTCCGGGGCTACTCCGGAGCACCTTTTGCTAAAAGGCAGGAACTCGCTACGCTCAAACAGCCTGCCTTTCCTGACGCAAAAGCCACTCCTCCGCTTTACGCCCCTCCGATTAGGCCCGAGCTGCGCGACGACGTCCTTCGTAGTTTCTGATTTCAGATTTCATGTTTCTAATTTCAAATTTGATCTCTGAAATTTAATATTTGATATTTGATATTTCATATTTAATATTTGATATTTGATATTTTATATTTGCTCACAGCCTTCTCTTGTCTATCACCCTCTTCGCCTTGCCCGTGCTGCGCTCGATGCTGCGCGGTTCCACCAGCTTCACGTCCACACTCAGGCCCAGTACGCTTTGCAGGCGGGCGGTCAGGCGCTTCTTCATCGCGATCATCTTGTTGATTTCGTCCGAGTAGAATTCCGGTCTCACCTCCACCTGCAGTTCCATGGTATCCGTATTGTTCTTGCGGTCCACAATCAGCAGATAGTGCGGCTCAAATTCCGGCATCTCCAGCATCACCGACTCAATCTGCGTCGGGAACACATTCACACCGCGGATTATCAGCATATCGTCGCTGCGTCCCAGGATGCGGTCCATCCTCACCAGCGTTCTTCCGCAGGCGCAAGTCTCGTAGTGCAGGGCCGTCAGGTCCTTCGTGCGGTAGCGCAGCAGGGGCATTCCCTCCTTCGTCAGGTGTGTGAACACCAGTTCGCCCGTCTGTCCCGGCTCCAGCGGCTGCAGCGTCTTCGGGTCTACAATCTCCGGGAAGAAGTGGTCCTCGTTCAGGTGCGTCCCGTGCTGGCACTCACATTCGTAACCCACGCCCGGACCCGCCACTTCGCTCAGTCCGTAGATGTCATACGCCTTGATGCCCAGCTTCGCCTCGATGTCGTGGCGCATCTCCTCCGTCCAGGGCTCCGCCCCGAAGGCTCCTATCCGCAGCTTGAATTCCTCGCGTGGCAGTCCCGAGTCGCGGATGGCGTCCGCCAGATACAGCGCGTACGACGGCGTACAGCACAGCACCGTCGCCCCGAAGTCATGCATCAGCGTGATCTGTTTCTCCGTATTTCCGCTGGACATCGGGATCACCGACGCCCCGATGTTCTCCGCGCCCGCATGCGCTCCCAGTCCACCCGTAAACAGTCCGTAGCCATACGACACCTGGAACACATCCGTCTGGTCCGCCCCGTAGGCCGTGAAAGCCCTCGACAGGCATTCCTTCCACACCGACAGGTCCTTGCGCGTATAGCCCACCACCGTCGGTTTTCCCGTGGTGCCTGACGACGCATGGATGCGCACAATCTGGCTCATGGGCACGGCACACAGCCCGAAGGGATAGTTATCCCTCAGGTCCAGTTTCGTAGTGAACGGCAGCTTCACGATGTCGTCTATGCTGTTGATGTCATCCGGGGTCACGTCCATTTCCTGCATCTTCCTGCGGTAGAAGGGCGTGTCGTGGTACACCCGCTCCACCGTTTTCTTCAGCCGGATGCCCTGCAGCTTGCGCAGGCTCTCCCGGTCCATGCATTCGATGCTCTCATTCCAAACCTTGTTTTCATACTTGTTGTTTTTCATGTGGTTATTTATTTGGATTCTCTACCCGCAAATTAAACGAATTGTTTCCAAATCCGCAAATATTCTTTCCATATATCTATATATTATTTGTTGCACGAAAACAAGATGCAGCTCATTTCATTGATAAAAATAAGCGGACTTATTTTGTATTGCTTTCACCTTTTCCTATTTTTAAATAAAACAGGATGCGTCTCGGCATAGTCAAATTGAAAAACTTTATTTTTCATTTGCCTCTGCTCTCGACTTTCACTATTTTTGCATTCGTTTTATCTAAACAGAACCACCGTGAACAAGTTTCAGCTCACCTCCGACTACCAGCCTACGGGCGACCAGCCCGAAGCCATCCGCCAGCTCACCGACGGTATCCGCCAGGGCCTGCCTGCCCAGACGCTGCTCGGTGTCACCGGCTCGGGAAAGACCTTCACCATCGCCAACGTCATCGCCAACATCAACAAGCCCACGCTCATCCTGAGCCACAACAAAACGCTGGCCGCCCAGCTCTACAGCGAGTTCAAGGGCTTCTTCCCGCAGAACGCTGTGGAGTACTACGTGTCCTACTACGACTACTACCAGCCCGAGGCCTACATCCCTTCGTCGGATACCTACATCGAGAAGGACCTGTCCATCAACGGTGAAATCGACAAGCTCCGCCTGGCGGCCACCTCGGCCCTGCTCAGCGGGCGCAAGGATGTGGTGGTGGTCTCCTCCGTGTCCTGCATCTACGGCATGGGCAATCCGGCCGACTTCTACAACAACTCCATCGACATCACCTGCGGCAAGGCTTTCAGCCGCAACGTCTTCCTCCGCCGCCTGGTGGACTGCCTCTACGTGCGCAACGACCTGGAACTGAACCGCGGCAACTTCCGCGTCAAAGGCGACACGGTGGACATCTTCCTGGCCTACGACGACAACCTCCTGCGCGTCACCTTCTGGGGCGACGAGGTGGACAGCATCGAGGAGGTGGACCCCGTATCGGGTGTCACCCTCGGCCGCTTCGACGACTACCGCATCTACCCCGCCAACCTCTTCATGACCACCAAGGAGAACACCCTCCGCGCCATCCACGAGATTGAGGACGACCTCCACCGCCAGGTCGAGTTCTTCGAGAGCGAAGGCCGCTTCCTCGAAGCCAAGCGCCTGAACGAGCGCGTCACCTACGACCTCGAGATGATCCGCGAGCTGGGCCACTGCGCCGGCATCGAGAACTACTCCCGCTACTTCGACGGCCGTCCCGCCGGGTCGCGTCCCTACTGCCTGCTCGACTTCTTCCCCAAGGACTTCCTCCTGGTGGTCGACGAGAGCCACGTCACCATCCCGCAGATCCGGGCCATGTATGGCGGCGACCGTGCCCGCAAGGAGAACCTCGTCGAGTACGGCTTCCGCCTGCCTGCCGCCCGCGACAACCGTCCGCTCACCTTCGACGAGTTCGAAGCCCTGACGCCGCAGACCATCTACGTCAGTGCCACGCCCGCCGACTACGAGCTGGTGCGTTCCGAAGGCATTGTCGTCGACCAGGTCATCCGCCCCACCGGCCTGCTCGACCCTCCCATCGAGGTGCGCCCCACCCACAACCAGATCGACGACCTCATGGAGGAAATCCAGCTGCGCATCGAGCGCGGCGAGCGCACCCTCGTCACCACCCTCACCAAGCGCATGGCCGAGGAGCTCACCGAGTTCCTCCTCAACCACGGGGTCCGCTGCAACTACATCCACAGCGACGTCGACACCCTGGAGCGTGTCCAGATCATGTCCGACCTGCGCGAAGGCGTCTACGACGTCCTGGTGGGCGTCAACCTCCTGCGCGAGGGCCTCGACCTGCCCGAAGTGTCCCTCGTGGCCATCCTCGACGCCGACAAGGAAGGCTTCCTCCGCTCCCACCGCTCGCTCACGCAGACCGCCGGACGTGCCGCCCGCAACGTCAACGGCCTCGTCATCATGTATGCCGACCACGTCACCGAGAGCATGCGCCTCACCATCGAGGAGACCCGCCGCCGCCGGGAGAAGCAGATCCGCTACAACGAAGAACACGGCATCACGCCCCGCCAGATCCGCAAGGCCCTCAACCTCAACCCGCTGACGGCCACCGCTGCCGCCGCCTCGGGCAACGCCCCGGCCGACCGTCCGTCCGCTCCCCGTCCCTACGTCGAGCCCGAACCGTCCCGCCTCGTGGCCGCCGACCCCGTCACCCTCCACATGTCGCCCGACGAGCTCCGCCGCAGCATCGAGCGCACCCGCCGCCTCATGCAGCAGGCTGCCAAAGACCTCGACTTCCTCCAGGCCGCCCAGTACCGCGACGAGCTGCTCAAGATGGAGGCGATGCTGCCCGGAAAAAATTGAATTGTCACAAAACTGTAACATTACAAGTTTTTTTTGATTTATTCGAAAAAAAGAACAATCCCTGCGTGCAATCAACCAAAAAAACGCTAACTTTGCCGCGTTTTAAATTTTCAATTGCTAAAAAATAAAGAGTTATTTTTATTCAAAAATTGTATGAAAACAAACATTTTGCAGAAAACCATTTTAGGGATTGGTTGTATAAGCGCCATTGGCTTCACAGCTTGCGTGGACGACAGCTACGATTTAAACTAGGTGCGACAAATCTTTTCAATATATTCAAAATCGAGGAATATCTCAAATTAGACAATAAAAAAATAGAAGTCCAAAATTCATATGGTGAAAAAGGAGAAACAGAAAGCCTGACAGCAGATACTAGAACTTTCCTATATGTAGAAACAATCTCCAGTTCCATAAAGCACAACTACTATATTCAAGGTCATTCTCTAGCTCGTGGTTATGAATCACCATGGTTTAGAGGTACAGATTTGACTTCATATGGAAGAGGAGAAAGGCATGCTTCTGAAGTAAGTATTTTAAATATATACACATACATGGGAATGATTGGAGTATTATTATATTTTGGAGTGTTCTTTGGAGCAGTAATCTCTGTATTCAGAAACAGCAAAAATTACATGATGTATGTCATCGCATGTATCGTCGCCTTTAGATGGGCCTTTGCTTGGCTGGAAGACTTTACCAGATTCGATTTAAACAATCTATTCTTATGGATTATGATAACAATGTGTTATTCTCCATATTTTCTCAAAATGAACAATAGAGATTTTATATTATGGATTAGGAATATATTCAATAAATCAATTCCAAAATAATGTTATACAAAATAATTCGTAAACTATATCATTCTTTACAAAATCCATTTGAAAAGATAACAACCCATATCCTTTTCATAGGAAATAATATTCATTGCTCCACGTTTCGCACGAGCGGTATACCATACGTCATGGTGGCACGAGGAGGACAATGTACAATTGAAATAACTTTGCCATGAATAATGGCATTAAAAGTAATCCCATAGGTAGCTATCGTAAATGTACTTTATTCGTTGACAGGAATGCCATCCTAACCATTGGCAACCATGTTGGTATTTCTCAAACTGCACTTATTTGCCACAAGTCCATTACAATAGGCAATTACGTAAAAATCGGTGGAGGAGTATGCATCTACGATACGGACTTTCATTCTTTAAATCCAGAAATACGAAAAAGCAAAGACGACTTGAAACAACGCATTGAAAAACCCGTCGTTATCAAAGATAATGCTTTTATTGGAGCACATTCTATTATATTAAAAGGTGTAACCATTGGAGAGAATTCCATTATTGGAGCAGGTTCCGTAGTAACCAAATCTGTTCCAGACAATCAAATATGGGCTGGAAATCCAGCTAAATTCATACGAAATATAAAATGATGATGAAACAATCCATTGCTGTACTACTTACCGTACACAACCGTAAAGCCAAGACCTTAGAATGTCTCCAGCGGTTATATGCCCAGCTTCCATTGGATGGATACCAAGTGGATGTCTATCTGACCGATGATGGCTGTACCGACGGGACACCTGAGGCTGTCAGACAACAATTCCCGCAAGTACATATTATTCCCGGTGACGGCAATATGTTTTGGAACCGAGGAATGTACACCGCTTGGCAGGAGGCAGCCAAGAAAGATTATGATTTTTATCTGTGGCTGAATGATGACACGTTTGTATATTCCAACATGCTCTCTACCCTTCTCCATGCCTCTCAGCAGAAAGAGAACAAGGCAATCATCGTTGCACCCACCCAATCGGCAGATCATCAGACAACCACTTATGGAGGCCGAATGGCTAGCGGACAAATTGCAGCAGTGAATGGCGAACTAACACCCATCCATCACTTCAATGGAAACATCGTCCTCATACCAAGATATGTTTATCAACATTTAGGAAATTTGGATTATTACTTCACTCACAGCAAAGGAGATTTTGACTACGGACTACGTGCAGGGAAAGCAGGAATTGGGATGTATCAGGTAGGTACATACTTAGGTGAATGTGAACTACATGAAAGTCTAGATAAATGGTGTAACCCGGATGTTCCTTTCAAACAACGGTGGAAAATGCTTCATCGCCCTAACGGAATGCCACCCAAAGAAATGTTTTACTTTGAGAAAAGACATAAGGGATTTATAATTGCACTATTTCATTATTTCACTGTCCAGCTACGATGTATATTACCGCAGATTTGGGTAAAATACAAATTATAGACTTGCGATGTAAGCAGTCAAAAAATGGCTATTAATTGAAATAGATAACTTCGCTGCCAAGCAA
>ERZ827150.421-NODE-421-length-63098-cov-5.048126_pt1 | contig 63098 bp, 70 predicted proteins | sample MGYA00519779_ERZ827150 | MGnify/ENA primary metagenome ERZ827150 (study PRJEB31778, sample SAMEA3449267) | human gut metagenome | biome: human gut; feature: human-associated habitat; material: faeces | place: United Kingdom | collected 2010/2012 ...
AACGACCGGAAACGGAAACGCGTTCTGAAGTTTTCCCGGACGGACGATATGCTGCGGTGTGAGGCGAACTCCAGCTTCTCCCTTTCCTCTCCGCTGCTGATTCTGCCGGAGAAATCGCGGCTGAAAACTTCGGTCCGGATCCGGGGCAAGGCGGAGATCCGTTTTTATCTGACATCGGGCAACTGGAAAAAAGTTGCCGGATGGAAAGCGACGCATACCGCGTCTCCCGTTATTCACACAACGGATGAGAACAATACTTACGAATTCGTGTTTCCCGCCTCTTCCGACGATCAGCTCTACCGTTGGCGGCTTGATGTGAAAGCAGCCGCTCCGGTGGAAATCGGGAAACCGTTCCTGACACCGGACGACAGTTCCGTCTCCGACCGGAAAGAGGAAAAGGCGGAGCTGATTTTCCGGGATGATTTCATCGAAGCGTCGCCCGGACAGCAGGAAAGGAACATCGTCCGGAAAAACGATCCGTTCATGGGCGCCTGTGCGGAATTTTCCAGAGAAAGCAGTCTGCATTTTCCGTTTGCGGAAAAACAGAAACTGATGTCGGGCTCTCTCTCGTTCTGGGTCCGTTTCAATAAGGACTATACATTCGATCCGTCCCCGGAAGGATTCTGGCGGCTTGACAAAACCAGCTGCTCCGCCGATCTTGCACATGCACGCCTCTATTTCCAGAAAAAGCTCTACTGCAGTGTTCCGGAACAGATGTTCAAAGGGGAATGGCATCATGTCGTTTGGGTCTGGGACAACAGCAGTTACCGGAAAATTTATTTTGACGGGCGTCTCGTTCTGTTCCGGGACTGGATGAGCGGTCCCGAAACGGCGTCCGGAATCAGTTTCGGACGGTACGGGCGCATTCCATCGTTTCAAGGTGCGATTGCCGGAGTGCGTCTTTACCGGAATGCGCTGACGGCGGACGAAGTCATGAAACAGTATGTGGAGCGGAGACCGCTGACGCCGTTTATGCTGGATTTTTCCGCGATCGCCGGAGAAAAGACCGCGTTCCGCGTCGGGTTTGACAATCCGGGTACGGCGGAACGAACGGAGACCCGTTCCGTGACGGTGTATGCACCGGACGGCAAAGCCGTAGCCGGAGATACGCTTTCCGTCACCGTTCCCGCCCGTTCCTATGCGGTCCGGGAGTTTTCGTTCACGCCGGAAAAAGCGGGAGATTACCGCGTGACCATGACGAATTCCGCAGGCGATTCTTTTTCCGCGGTTCTTCCCGTTGTACATAACATCCGGCTTTCCGACCAGCCGGATTCCGGAACTCTGAAGAAAGAGCTGATCACGGAAATCGACTGTTCCGCCGCGCCTTTGCCGGGACGGTATGCGGATGACGGCGTCTGCCGTATCGGAACCCTGAACGGCAGGAAATTCCGGGAAACGCTTGGCAAAGTTCCCAACAGCGGGTTCACCTATCGGGTTGCCCTGAAGAATCCGGGACGTCCCCACTGGTTGGAATTTGAATATCCTGATGATCGGATCCGCACGTTTTACTGCGGAATCTCGCAGGTTTCAGGGGATTCGTTCGCTTCTCCGTTTCTGGATGCGTGCGGCGTCATTACCGGCGACAATTTTCCGCTGACAAAACGTTTTCAGACCAAAGGTTTTTTCTTCATGACGGCGAAGAACAAGCCGGAAATCGGCATTATGTTCGGCTCCCATTTCAACCCGAACGGGGAAAACGGTCCGGCGGTTTCAAAAATACGGCTTTACGAACTCAAAGGACATCTCCCGACGAACCGTCTGAACCCGGATGGACGGAAGATCATGATCTGGAACGAGGATCCCACCATGCTCTCTTACACCTGGTTCAACCAGTATCAGTGGAACCGGGCGACGACGAATTACGATTTCTGGCGGGAAAAATACGATGTCATGGTCCGGTACACCCGTTATATCGGCTGGAGCATCTGGAATACGCTGTTTTACGATTACGGCGGCAACAGCGCTCCCGGTGACCGGCGTCTGACCGACAGCCTTTATTCACAGGGGCATTTTCCCCCTGCGCATCTTGACATGCTGGCGAAGACCGCGGACCGTGAGCGGATTCCGTATTACCTTTCCCTCAATCATCTTTCCGGCTGGGGAACCCGCAATCTTCCGACCGGTTTTGCCATGGAAATGGGCGGAGAACTGCTGAGCCGGGATTTTGATCATGCCGCAAGCCGGGGCGCGGACGCTCCGGAACTGTTCAGCGCGGAGAATTCTCTGGCACAGATCCGGCACCGCGCGATCAACCCGATCCATCCGGAAGCGGTCCGGACGTTCCGCAGGATTTTCCGCGCCTGTGTGGAGCGCTATCAGAGATCGCCGATGTTTCAGGGAATTGATTATCAGGCTTCCGAACCGCTGCATTTTTCGGATCCGCGCTACGGATATGGTGATTATACGACTTCCCTGTACCGGGAAGAGAGCGGCTCCGGGCTTCCCGCCTTCTCCGGAACCGACCGGTTCGGGAAACGGTACGAGTGGCTGAAACAGCATGAGTGGGAACGCTGGATCAGTTGGCGCTGCCGGAAAGTGACCGGGCTTGTCGAGTCGCTGGTCCGCGAACTGAACGGCAGGAAGCTGATTCTCCGCGTCACGCTTGCCAGAGTTGCGCCCGCATTGAAAAAAGAACTGGAGCAGGGGAGACTTCCGGACCTGAACCGTCACTACCGGGAACAGGGACTCGACCTTGCCGCTCTTGCAAAGATCCCGAACCTGACCGTATTGCCCGATTTCCGTCCGAATTACAGCAGAATCCGCAACGACAGGGCGGACGAACGGACGATGAATTTTTCAGATGAACTGTTTTCTCTCTGGAAAATCCCCGGCATCCGGTCGCTTCAGATCACGCAGCACAGCAATCTGGAAATGTGGGCGGGCGGAGGGCACGTTCCCACATCAAAGGGAACGGAACGCAGAAATCTGATTTCATTTTCCACTCCACTGCCGGACAATGCGTTTGCGTTGGAAAATTTCGCGTGGGCGGTTGCGCAGACGGATCCGCAGATGATCAATTACGGCTGGTGGGGCAATCCGGAAGCCGGGGCTCATGAGGAATTCCGCCGTTTTTACCGCGCGTTCTCCGAGATTCCGCGTCTGCCGTTTACTCCCGCGCCCGGAGTCAACGATCCCGTATTTGTGCGGCAGAACGGTTCCGTTCTCTACATGGTCAATCTCTGCGCGTGGCGCTGCACGGTGAAACTGGAGGGGAAACGGTCGTTCCGGCTGACCGATTCCGTTACCGGAAAACCGGAAAATTCCGCTTCGGTCGGCCTTGACGCTTTTGAACTGCGGGTATTCCGTCAGGATCATGCGGTTCCGGTCGTGCGGGTGGTACAGCAGATTCCCGAACCGCTCAAACAGTTTGTAGAATCGCGTCTTGCCACTTCCGGGACGAAAAATCCCGCTGCGGATCGGGCGAAAAAGCTGTACGATACCGGACGGGTCGCCGCGGCGTATTATGCTCTTCAGCATAAGAGTTTGAAATCGGACCCCAGCCGTTCGGGATTTACGGTAAGACCCCGGTTTTCCGCGGATGGAAGCAGGCTGGAGCTGATCCTGAAGAATCATTCCGCCAAAAACGTGAAAGGGCACTTTTCTCTGACCTCGCTGCCGGATGGATGGGAGGTCAGGCAAAACGGTAAATCCGTTGCGCTTTCCGCCGGAGAGGAACGCCGGGTGGAATTCGTGTTTTCAAAGCACCGGAGCGCTCCGGGAAAACTTGCGGTTTTTCATCTGTCCTGCACCGTGGACGGAGTGGAAGAAGTCCGAACGATCCGTCATCTTCCGATCATTGCGGAGCGTTGGAACGGACTTTCCGGTTCCCGGTTTCAGATTCCGGAAACAGCGTCCCGGCATCCGCTTCCCTGCTGTTCTGCCGGAATGGGTTACAGCCGGGCGGCGAATTGTTCCGCGGATTATGCGGTCCGGTGGGGCGGAGAGGGAATCGCGCTGAACGTCCGGGTGGAGGACCGGGATTTTCTGCCGCCGCCGGGGAAAACGGATTTCTGGAAGTATGACTCCATCGTTGTTTATTTCAATCCGGGAAACAATGCGCGGGAAGGTGTCAAGTCGTATGACGCGGACGATATACCGTTCCGCATTGCTCTGACCGGCGGCAAGCCGGTTGTGCTGGCGGGAGAGCCTGCGCGGGAGACGGATCAGGTGAAAGCCGTCATTGCGCACCGGAACGGAATCACACAGTATGAGTTGTTTTTCCCGTGGTCTCTGCTGCCGGGGGTGAATCCCAAAGCGGAGGACGGCTGCGGGTTTTCCCTGGAGGTTGTCAACCGGGATGCCGGAGGAAAGCGTGCGGTTTTTACTCCGCACCCGGAGCATCCGCATCAGAATCCGTTTGTCTGGGGAAACCTGATTTTCAAACCGTAAAATACAGGAGAGAGGGTATTTATGAAACGGTTGTTTCTGTTTCTGCCGCTGATTTTCGCGGCGGGGTGTCAGATCGTTCCGACGGAAGAAGACCGGGCGCTGGCGGAACAGTTCGATTATGATTATTATCTGGCGGGGAAGAACACTCCGGCGGAGTTTATGGTCAACCAAAGCGCCACGCCTTCCGCCGAGTCGAAAGCAATCCTGAAAGGCCGTTTGATCCCGTCTGATCCGGCGGCATACGCTACCGCCCGGAAGAGGCTGAGAGATTTGGAGTCGGAAGTGCGGAAAGGCATGGAATGGCCGGAAAAACAGCCGCCCGCCGTTTCGATTCCGTATACGAGGGTCAGACCGGAAATCGACGGGTTACGGAGTGAAGCCGCGTGGGAAAACGCGCTGACGTTCCGGGATGAATATCCTGTTTCCGTGTACCGGAAAGCCCGGACCGGGAGCGTCTGGAGCGTGATGTGGGATGAAAACTTCCTCTATGTTTCCGCCGAATTCCGTCAGCCGAATCCGACTGCGGAACCGTATGATCCCGATGCGGGCAAAGCGCCATGGCGTGCGGATGCGCTGGAATGTTTTATCGGCTCCGGTATCCGTTTCCGCACTTACTGGGAAATCGTCGTTGCACCGGATGGTTCTGTCTATGACGCGCTCGGTCAGAACAACCGCTGGGGCTCCTGCATTGCCACTCCGGAAGATTCCGTGCGCGGGCTTTCCGCCGCCGCGAACCGGTCCCCGGCGGGATATTCCGTCGAGCTTGCCGTTCCATGGCGGGAGATCCCCGGATACGAACGCGGCAATCCGCCCCGTCCCGGCGAAACGGTCAATTTCACCCTGATCCGCTGCCGGAACGGCAAGCAGAGCGCGTGCCATCCGCTGCTTTACGGCGGACATAACATTTTCGGACATTTACGCGGAACGCTGGTGCGGTGAACCGTTTTTCCGGCGCTGCAGTTTATTTGTCGTAAATCCAAGGCTCGTTCAGCGAGAAATCCGCATCCGGAAGTTCGGGATTCAGGACAAAGGAGACGATTCGCGTCACGTCCGTTTTCCCGCCGACGGTGACGAGCGTTTTTTTCGCCATTTTCACACCGGAGAACCAGGCGTAGTCTTCCGAAATCGCCGTGTAAAGGGAACGGCCTCCGCCCTGCGTATAGAGGATCGTTTCAAGACTGCGCGTGAGATAAGTTTCCGCGTCGATGTAGAACACATACGGAGCGATTCCCGGATCATCGACCCGGCAGATCAGACGGTAATACTTTTTGCCCGCCTGATAATTCACGTCGATGTCAACGGTTTTGAAAATCTGGTTATACTGGTTTCCCGGTTTCAGCATACCGGTGAAAGCCTTTACCAGATTCAGCGGCGTTCCGTTCGGAATCTTCTGGTTTTTCATATTGACCGGGTTGATGTACCACGCTTCCCCGTTCTTATAGAGAATCATCATGAACGCTTTGCCGTTTTTGATGGATACCTGCTTGATGAAATCCGGATCTTTGAACAGAACAACCGTATTGTAGAAATCGCGGGATTTCTGTTCGGAAACGGATTCGACCTCCTGTACCAGTTTGTATGTTTTCGCTTTTGCGTACAACCCTTTCGGATCGGTGGCGGCGGTCATACGCTTGTACAGCTCCTCCACGGAGATGTCCGCCGCCTCTCCGTTTTCCAGGTCCAGCAGGTCCTCGCGGAACAGGGAGCAGGAAACGGCAGAAAAAAGAAGCCCGAACAGAAATGTGCAGGAGACGAGACGCAACAGTGCAGCTTTTGTATTCATAAAATACCTCTCTATGCGTTGTAGGTGGTTGATGTTGCAGAACCGCCGAGTCCGGTCCAGTCCGTATGAAAGAACTGTCCCGCGGGACGGTCGGTGCGTTCATAAGTGTGAGCGCCGAAGAAATCCCGCTGGGCCTGAATCAGGTTGGCGGAAAGATTCGCGGTCCGATAGGAATCGAAGTAGGCAAGTGCGCTGGAGAATGCGGGAACGGGAACCGAGTAGGTGATCGCATCGACCACGGCAAACCGCCATTCGTTTTCCGTCCGCAGCAATTCCGCATGGAAGAATGGGTCAACCATCAGATTGGCGGGATTTCGTCCATCCGCATATGCTTTACGGATATTGTCGAGGAATTTTGCCCGGATGATGCAGCCGCCCCGCCAGATCGCCGCAAGGGAGCCGAGATCCAACCCCCAGCCGAACTCATCGGAAGCTGTTTTCATTAATTGGAAACCCTGTGCGTAGGCGCAAATCTTGGATGCGTACAGAGCGTGTTCCGCATAGCCGATCAGTTCCCTGCGGTGCTCTTCCTTGAAAATCTGACTGACCTTCCGCCGTTCCGGAAACAATTCCGAAGCGTGCAGCCGTTCCTGTTTCAGAGCGGACATGGCACGGGCGAAGACCGCTTCCGCGATCGTCATTGCAGGCGTGCCGAGATTCAGAGCAGCTTCCGCGGTCCACTTCCCGGTCCCTTTCTGTCCCGCACGGTCCAGAATCACATCCACGGCGGGGAGTCCGGTTTCCGGATCTTTGGTATCAAGGATTTGCGCGGTGATTTCGATCAGATAACTTTCCAGCGGGCCCTTGTTCCAGCGGCGGAAAATCTCCGCGAGTTCAGACGTCGGGTAATCGTGCAGACTGCGCAGAAGCAGATACGCTTCCGCGATGAGCTGCATATCGGAATATTCAATCCCGTTGTGAACCATTTTGACGAAATGGCCGGAACCGCCGCCACCGATCCATTCACAGCACGGGGAACCGTCCGGAGCGGATGCGGCGATCTTTTTGAAAACGGGTTCGATCAGCGGCCAGGCCTCTTTGTTTCCGCCGGGCATGAGCGAAGGACCGTGCAAGGCTCCTTCCTCACCGCCGGAAACACCGGAGCCGACAAACCGTATCTGCTTATCGGCAAGCTCCCGGACGCGGCGTTCCGTATCCTGATAATAGGAGTTTCCGCCGTCGATAATGATGTCGCCCGGCTGAAGATGCGGCAACAGCTGCGCGATCATTGCATCGACCGCGCTTCCGGCTTTGACCATCAGCATGATCCTGCGCGGAGTCTCCAGGTTCCGGCAGAACTCCTCCACAGAATAAGCGGGCAGGATCCGTTTTCCTTTGGCGCGGCCGTTGATGAATCCGGTGGTCCGGTCCGCGGTCCGGTTGTATACTGCGACGGTGAATCCTTTGGATTCCATATTGAGAACAAGATTTTCCCCCATCACAGCGAGTCCGATCATGCCGATATCGGCTTTTACTAATTCAGACATGTTATGATTCCCCTTTCTTGCTTTTGGTTACAGCAATATAGCACTGTTGTTTGAAGAATGCGAAAGCCGTTTGCAAAAAATCATCAAAATTCATAAAAGTCGCCGGGACGGCAGAGGATAACATAAAACCCGCCGGAACTCGAATGAAGTTCCGGCGGGTACAGCGATTAGCTGGATTGCCGATAATTATTTTTTCTTCAGCAGGTAGCCGGGCATATCGGTACGGAACGGACAGGCAGGGAAGCCGTCCAGATTATACAGATTCGGTTCTCCCGGATAGCTGGCCCATGCATACCGGACGGCGACGGGGTGCTTGACGGAATCCGCCCAGACGAGCACGCTGTTTCCTTCAACACGGGCGTTCGCCCAGACGAATTTGCCGTCTTTTCCGGCAATGGCAAAGCAGTTCAGCTTTTTGCCTTTGACGTAAAGCCCCTGGCCAACGTTGGTAAAGCCGAGACGGATTTTATCGCCCTCGATCTTCATGGACTCATACATCGGCCCAGCTGTGACGCCCTTTCTTCCGTAGGCGAGACGTTCCGCCTCACGGGCGACGCGGTAACCGAGCGTCTGCTTGTCCGCCGGATGAATATCCGAATGGTCGCCGATGTCGATGGATACCGCCATTCCGGTGTTCGGAACGTTCAGCGTTGCGGTCTGCACTTCCCGGAGCATTGCCCAGTTGCTGTCGGCAGGCTGACGGTTTTTCCAGAAATCGTCCACGAGACGGATCCGCGGGGTATGGCGTTCAAACGCGGAAAGCTGGACGAAGACGAACGGCATGGTGGGATTGTGCCATTTTGCGCGCCAGTCTTTGATCAGCTGCGGAAACAGCTTCATGTAATCCTGATACGCTCCGGCATTGGATTCCCCCTGATACCAAATGACTCCACGGATCGGATAAACCGTCCACGGGGCTACCATGGCATTGTACAGAGTCGCGGGGAATTGCGAAGAGCTGAGCGCATAATTCGCAGTTACGGTCGGACGGGGGCCGATTTTTTTGGAATCGACCTTGAACTCCAGTTTGCTCTTCCAGTTGCCGTCGAGTCCGATACGCTGCGCAATGTCGGAACCGCACTGAATATAGATCAGATTGGCGGGAGAGCCAAACCCGCCGTTACCGAACGTGTCGATTACGCGGACTGCGATGGTGTTCTTTCCGGCTTTGACAAGTTTGCCGGGAATAGTATACATACGCTTGTATTCCCAGTAATTCGGGGTATCGGGACCAATGCCGCCGACTTTCACACCGTTGAAGAACGTTTCGTCGCAGTCGTCAATGGCTCCGAGCGAAAGACGCAGGTCTTTGCCCGCCCAGCTTGCGGGAAGCTCGACATCACGGCGGAACCAGACGACACCGTCGATTTCCGGATCAATGACTCCGGGAACCTTGACGGTTTCCCAGGTGGAGACGTCATATCCGGGATTTTTCCAATCTGCAGCGGCTTTGGTTTCCGCGGCGTAAGCGGCATGGAATTTTTTGTACCATGCATTGAATGCCGCATCGGCTTTGTCGCGCATGGCTTTGAGCCGTGCTTTTTCCTTGTTGATCGACTGGGGATCCTCGGCCGTTCTGATCTGAGCCAGCTCGGCGGTGCGGTTGATAGACTCAAATCCGGCCTTGCTGATCCAGGGCTCAATACGGGTTCCGCCCCAGCTGGAGTGAATGAGACCAATCGGAATCTTGAGATCACGGAACAGCTGACGTCCGAAATAGAAGCCGAGAGCGCTGAAATCTTTCACTGTTTCCGGTGAGCAGACCAGCCAGCCGGATCCGGTGATTGCGGAACGTTCGACACCGGGAGAGACGATACGGGTCGTGTTGTAGAGCCGGATTTCCGGATAATTGGCGCGTTTTGCCTCCTCTTTTCCGTTTTTGCTGCTCCAGAACGGTCCGAAGCTCCAGACCGGCATCTGCATGTTGGACTGCCCGGAACAGAGCCAGACTTCTCCGATGAGAACGTCATCGAACGATACCGGTTTTGCACCCGCTGCGCCGGTCACGACGACCGTATAGGGACCGCCCGCCTGCATCGCAGGAAGAACGGCTTCCCAGACACCGTCTTTATTTGCAGTCGCATTTACGGAATTTCCGGCGATCGTCACTTTGACGCATTTTCCGGCTTCAGCAGTTCCCACAATACGGATCGGCTCATCGCGTTGGAGCACCATGTGGCTGCCGTAAATGTTGTTTACTGCGAATTTTTCCGCGTTTCCTTCCGGGCATTGGAACAGGGCGCAGGCGCCAAGCATGAATGCGGCCGAAACGGAGAGTGCGAAATACACAAGTTTTTTCATAGCAAACCTCTCTCTTTGTTGTTGGTTGACGAGGAAAAATATATAGTATTGCCGCTTATTTTCAAGCCGCGATAAACAAAATCTGGAAAATAATGCAAAAAGAAACCGGGCGCACGATGCCGTATCGGTCCGTCGGGCGCCCGGAAATTCCTGCCTGATTAAGGATTATTTTCCTTCTTTGACTTTGAGAGAAACCGTTACCGTTTCTCCCGCTTTGACTTTGATGTTCTGACTGAGGGCATGAACATGGTTGGCGAGAACGTAGTTTTTGCCGTCCGCTCCGCCATCGGTCATGACTTTTGCGGATCCCCAACCGCCCCAACCGGGAATTTTCTTTTCCGCAGTCTGTTCAAAACTGCCGTTGGTGAGAGCTTTTCCATTGACCTTGACATCATCATACGCGATCAGCGGTGCGCCTTTCTTGTTGATGGTTCCCATCAGGCTGATTCCAACGGTTCCGTCTTTTTTTGCGGTGAACGAAAAACTTTTTTCTTCCCACTGTCTGGAAACAGGCCCTATGTAAAGCAGACGCTGATTCTTGTTTTCGCCGAGCCAGCCGGCGGTTGCGGTACGGAGTCCTTTTGCGTCTTTGTTTTCCAGTTCAATTTTGGAGCCCTGACCGGAAATGTCGACCCGGAAGTCCACAGCGGAAACGAGGCTTGCGAGTCCTGCCGCAAGAGTCAGAGTGAGCAGTTTTTTCATGATTCCTTCTCCTTCTATTTTGGTTGTTTGACGGGGTTTTCCCGGTTATTTCCGCATCAGGCGGACCGATGACAGATTCAGCCGTCCGGCGTCTTCCGAGTCGATCCGCAGAGTTTTCAATGTCAGCTGCCCGCATTCCCCCGCACCGATTTTCAACGTACCGAGATACGAGAGATACTTGGTGTGGTAAGGACTGGGAAACTGTTCATCTTTATTCAAGGCATTCGAGACTTTCTGTCCGTTCCAGCTCACTTCCATAATGCGCCCGCCATCCCACGGCTGATTCTTCCAGCGGGTCTGGGTAATGATGGAAACCTCATACTCGCCGCCTTCGGGAAATTCGACTGTCCAGGTGACATGGTCCGCGGTGTTGTTCCAGTCGCAGATCGTACCGTCGCGGTCAAGTTTGGCATGGTTGGTAATCGTATGGGTGACAGCGGCTTCATCAACGACTTCCCGTTTTTCCCCGTCTCCGCTTTTGCCCTCATGAATCGTGCCGATGCTCATGCCGAGAACCATGCCGCCGTTCTGCGGAATGATCGTCTGCGTGACTTCCGGGACACGGTCGAATGTGAGCGTCACGAGCGGGAGGAACTGACCTTGGAAGTCCGGAAGTTTCAGCGTGATCCTGTCGCCGTTCTGTTCAAAACCGACGCTGGCGGAAACCAGTTTCCCCCGGATTCCGCTCAGGGAAAGCTCTGCGGGAGTCTTTTTCAGGAAGAGATTCAGGCAGTTGCCTTTTACGGTGCAGAATGCAAAGTCAAGCTCCTGCGGGAACGGATTCGGCGAACTGGCGTGAACGGCATCTTTCTTATCGCGGATCCAGTCGGCGATTCCTGCGAAAATCCGGTCGGTTTCGGGAGTAAATTCCCCCTCGGCGGTCAGTCCGACATTCAGCAGATAGTTGGCATTCTTTTCAGTCAGGGAAATCAGCTGGGTGATGACCTGTTCCGTTGATTTCCAGTTGTGATCGTCGTATTTGAATCCCCAGGTATTGTTGAGGGTTCCCGGAGATTCGACGGGATAGGCAAGTTTGTTGGTAAGCAGCTGGTTGTCACCGAGACCGACAAAATCCTGGCAGTTGTTGCCGATGCGGCTGTTGATCATACAGTCCGGCTGGAGTTTTTTGACATGGGCGCGGAGAGCCTGACTGAATTCCGGCTTGATGTCCATGGGGCAGTCGCACCAGAGTTCGCAGATTTCACCGTAATTGGTGAGCAGCTCCGTGATCTGCGGAATCACTTTTCCATAAAAATAGTTTGCAAAGTTTTTTTCGGAACGGTTGGGAAAATCCCAGTCGTTGCCCCAGTGCATGTTGCCGCAGTTGAGACCGCGTTCCGGCGCGGGATCTCCGCCATCCTTTTCATGCCAGTCGAGATGATGGGAATAATAAACCCCCAGTTTGACGCCGTATCTGGCGCATGCGTGCTGAAGTTCGCGGAGCGGGTCGCGACCGAACGGCGTCATCTTTACAATGTTGTAATCGGAAATTTTCGTATCGTACATGCAGAAACCGTCATGATGCTTGGTCGTGAAGACGATGTACTTGACTCCCGCCCCGGCGGCTTTGCGGATCCAGTCGTCCGCATTGAATTTAACGGGATTGAATTCCCCGGCGAATTTTGCATACTCTTCATTCGGCATGCGGAAATAGGACTGAAACCATTCACCGATGTATTCCATGACTTTGCCGTTGTGCCGTCCTCCGGGAAGCGCATAGAGCCCCCAGTGGATGAACATACCGAACTTCCGGTCGCAGAAAGCCTTCATTGCATTTGTCATAATTCCGATTCTTTCCTGAGTTGTTTTTAGGGATTTTTCTATTAATAATTATACCATGATTTGCAAAAAAAGTAAATGGAGTTATTGTAGAAACAGGTGCACTTTTTGTATTTTTTTGAGAAGGTCCGGAAATGAGACAAGGTTCCAATGCAAAAATTTATCTGCCGTGGCATACATTCCTCGGCGGACTTGATTTGGAAGTCGCCGCCGCAGGATTCGGCGGAAATATCAGCGGATGGCGTATGCATCCGTCGTTCAGCGGCGACAACTTTTTCCGGCTTTATCTGCCGGTAAAAGGCTTATTCCGTCTCCATTATGAGGAAAACAGTTATGCAGTTGAGCCCGGCAGCGTGTATCTGCTGCCGTCGCAGACGCCGTTTTCCTATGAACCGGTGACGCCGTCCGACCATTTCTGGATTCACTTCGTGTCGCGTCAGCTGCGCACGCTTCCGGCGATGAAACAGCTGATCCGTATCCCAGTGAAGAACGAGAAAAAAATGCAGAATGCATTCCGGGCGGTGGTACGCGGAGTCCCTCTGGTCCGGACGATTCCGGAAGATATTGAGATCCGCAGCCGTGTTTTCTCTCTGCTTGCCCCGTTTCTGGAGCAGGCGCTTCAGAACATCACGCCGGACGCCGCCGCGAAAGGGCGGTTTGCTGAAGTGCTTGATTACATCGACGGACATCTCGGCGAACCGATCGAATCGGAAGCGCTGCGTGCCCTGACATCGCTTTCCAGAGCCGATTTTTCGGCTCTTTTCCGCCGGACATTCGGGGTTCCGCCGAAACAGTATGTTTCCCTGCGCCGGATTACGCAGGCAAAACGCCTGCTTTGGCGGAGCAGACTTTCCGTGAAAGAAATCGCGGAACGGTGCGGCTATGAAAACAAATACTTTTTTTACCGGATTTTTAAAAAATACACAGGACAAACTCCCAGCGGATACCGCAACCGGGGGATGATGGACTGAAGAAATGCAGAAAAATGAAAAAGTTTATTTTTCGATTTTACTTGATATTTACCGAATGACAATTATATTTTATTAGATAGTTTTGAGTTTACCTAATCCTGAATAAAGGAGAACGGCATGAGTTTTACCACCCACTTCAGCGTTGTAAACAATCTGCGGAATGAGGATAATTCCTCCTGGAACCGGTTTTTCGTGACCTACGGACCGCTGATCCGTCTGCACGGCAGAGATTGCGGAGTGCCGGAAAACGCGTTGGACGATCTCGTGCAGGATGTGATGCTTTCGATTTTCAAACAGTCGAAAACATTTGTTTATGATCCCTCGCGCGGACGGTTCCGCGATTATCTGCGGTTCATTATCCGCGCCCGCGCCAATGATATTTTCCGGGCGCATTACAAAGAGGAACGCGCCGTTCAGTCGGTCGAAGTGACGGAACTTTATCTGGATGATCTCTACACGTCCGAATGGGAAGAGCATATTCAGAAAGAGAGCTTGAAGAAACTCAAGGAACTTTCTTCGTCACAACATTATCAGATTTTTCACATGGCGGTGGTGCAGAACCGCGACCCGAAAGATCTTGCAAAGTTTTTCAATATGCCGCGCACCACTGTTTATTCCATCCGGCTGCGGATGGAGGAGAAACTCCGGGAAATCGTCAAGTCACTTGATTTTTGAGTCCGCGCAAACGCTTCACCGCAATCCGGCGGCGCCGGAATCCGAACCGACCGGTGAGGTCAGATATGCGAAATGGTTTGCTTATTTCTGATCTTAAAAACAAAAAATCCCGGACTCTCACCGGGTCCGGGATTTTGCAAATCATCCCCCTCTGAATTTACTTCTTTTCGGCGTTTTCAAGAAACCATTTGGCGAATTCCGGGGACTCCTTAACGAGTTCCACAAGATACCCGGAAACCTGCGGACCGACTTTCCGGCGAATCTTCTTGATGCCCTTGATGTTGCCGGTTTTCTTGTCGACGGTGACTCCGGTATCATCATTGATCTCGATTTCCCACTCCGAATTCTCCCGGCAGACGTCGATCACGTTCAGCCCGTCCGTCAATGAGATATTCGCCGTCATGCTCTGCGGATCAATCCCCGCCTGTGCGCGCGTCCCGATTGTGAAGCCGCCGACGTTGTGGCTACACCCAGCCGCAAATGCGACCATCCCTGCAATCGCTCCGATTACGATTCCTGTCCGGATTTTATCCCAAATCCCGAAAATTTCCGCTCTGTCCATGTTTTTTGTTCCTTTCTTTGTGTTTTATTTGAATATCGCCACTATCACAGCGCTCGCCGCGACCGCTGTCGTGATGATCCACTTCCAATCGGATTTGTTCACCGTTGCGGATTGATGGTGCGCTTCTACGCTCTGCCGCAGCAAACGGAATTCGGACAACAGACCAGGCTTCCCGTTGCCGTAAATCGCCTCAAAGACCCGCCATGTGGTTTTGTTATTTTCATCTAGCTGACTTTCGACTTTGGAAAGCCGCTCATTTACGGTCAGTTTTGCCATCATTCCGGATCCCAGATACAAGTTTCCAATTTTTCCCTTACCTCCTGTGGCACAGTTTGCAGGAATGCAACAAATACCGGGTCATCGCTCGCCAGATAATTGGCGGCGAAAAATTGATCCAGAACCCCGGCTTCCTCTAACTGTTTCCGGTACGGCTCCCACGAATCGCCGAGCGTCCGGATGATTTTCAGTGTGCTGTATTTTTTGACTTCCGCAGGTTTCGCGGCTCTGCGTGCTGCCTCCTGTGCCTCGAACGTTTTTGATGGAATAATTTTCATTTTGTTTTTTCCTTATGCAATGATGCAGGCTAGCGTATATCCGAACGAATTACCTGATGCGTAGCTATTCAAATCCCCTTGATTCAGAACGCATTGCTCATCACAAGAGGATCCCACTATTGGAGAACGCAAAACATAACCCTGCGGCGTTGCAGTATCTTTCAGGTACTTAATTCTTGAACCACCTCCACTGTAATACTCCAAATATGCATTCTCTGTAATTGCGTTATTAGCCAAACCGGAAACTTGTGAGCGGGAAAGTGCCCAGAACTTTGCTTGATGGATAAAAGCATCACCGCCCTCCGGGTTGGATTTCGCCGTAATCAGCTTAGCGGGTTTTACTATATCGAGGAATTCCGGATCAATGTATCTCAAGAATCCATTCCGGTTAAGCAAGGCGCTGCTGCATGTATCAAAAATGGTAGTCGGGGAATACCATTCCCCCGCTTTACCGTCAGAGTTCGCCCACTGGATCATATTGCTTTGAATGGCATTGTTTGAGCCGCCTGTTGCTCTAATATCAAAATTCTTTTCGTACCATGAAGCAACCGGCACGGGATCCCCGATGTTGTAATCGGTTCCCTCAACAAGAGCTATGTACTCCGTTCCGGAAAGCGTATAGTATGTTTTCAATTCCTGTGCGGTTTCGTCCGCGGTTAGCGCATAAAGCGCTTCTGCTACATCGTATGGCGCATTGAATAAACAGTCTACCATGTCAAGGCACATGCTGTGCGTAAGCGTTTCGTCTGCCGCCTGCATCTGGTCGTGTCCAACGACTCGGAACCAAAGCCCCGTACCGTCTGCGTGCGTGTATTCCGGATGATCCACCACGAAAACCGTTCCGACCGGCCAGAGCTCCGGTCCTCTCCCTGCGCGGACGAACGATTGAACCATTCCCCACGACATGGACGTGGTCTCCGCGTATCGGTTCGCATCTTGATTGTTCCAGACTCCGCCTGTTGCCTGCGAAAACAGCTTATAGAAATATGTTGTTCCGGCTTCTCTTTCGGCATCATGAAAGCCATCGCTCCGGTACTTGTTTTTGGTCGCATCGGCGCGGCTGGTCTCCGCGATGATCTCCCCGTCTTCCGAATTCTCCGGATAACTTCCTTCTTTCCGGACAAGTACCGTCCGGTCCCACCGCGCGAGCACGGAACCGTTGAGCGTTACGTCGTCCGGGTCGATCCACGTCATCAGCGTTCCCTCATCCGTGCGCCTGATGCCCATTCCCGTACAGGCGGCAAGCTCCACGCGCGTGTTCGACTGCATCAGCGCGTCGATCTGCGCTTTGGAATAATAATCCGGAGACGCATCGGCAGGCGCTCCCTCGGAGGTGTGGACGCGAGGAAGAAGCCGGATGCCGTCATCATGCAGGAGCGTCCGCTCCTCCGTCTCCCCGGCGGCGATCATCACGATCTCCATCTTGACCGTCGAGCTTCCACACTGGACCAGCTGCGCGAATTTGGCGCTGTTGCAGTCCACAAAGAACCGCACGACTCCGCCGCCGGGATTCAGAATCTGGACTTTATCGCCCTCCGAAAACGCGGTCAGCTTGTCCCAGTGATAATAGTTGCTGTCCAGCGCCAGCGTGAGCGTTGCTCCGGTCAAATTCAGCGGAGTTCCATCCCCACGCAGAAACGTTATGTCGATGCTTTTACTCTCCGTGTGTCGGAACTGCGGCTTGTCCCCGGCTTTCTCCGGCGAATCCGGCGTGCAGAACTTTAATGTGTCGATGTTCGCGTAAAACATACTTTCCTCTTCATTCATTTAACCATTCCTCCCTGATGCCAGGAATCGCCACCGAACAGACGCACGCCCCAGTACGCTCTCCGGGCGAAACGCTCCGGCATCCCGTCCTCGATCAGTAGCTCGCGGAACAGCTGATCGGCTTCCGCTTTGGTCCACCCGTCCGGATGAGTCCGGTAAATCCAGTCGTGAACGAATGCCGCCCGCAGAGCCCGCGTGTCTCCTGGCGGGAATACCCACCGCCAGAAGAACCGGGGAACGGACGCACCGTCGCTTCGGAATCCGTAAGGGACCGTGACACGTTTCCCCCGCCAGTCAACCGTCAGACCGCCCGGCTCCCGCAGAACGTAAACGTTTCCCTGTTCATCTTCCCGCAGAATGTCAATAAGCATGAATAATCTCCCAGAGTTTATGCTACACTGTATTCTTTCGACAACTCCTGAATTTCTTCAAGTTCAAGAGCCCGGTCGAATACCCGGATACCGGAAATGAGACCGGAGAAATTTTCTCCCCAGGAGTGGGTCGCTCCAATCACGCCCTCCTGCAAAGAAAGCGAGCGGCTGATCTGTTGTGTCGAAACGAGAACTCCATTCACATAGATGCGACTGCTTTGGCCGTCATAGCTCAATGCAATGTGGTTAAAATCTGTATGTACAATGGTATTAGACGGCGAGTCGTGGTTGATTCCATTACCGCCAACATCCCGCACCTCCGTATCATTGCAATATGCAAGAGCTACGCCGTTGCCGTTGAGATTTCCCCACATAAACAGAACGGTTTCTGAGTATGCGGTCTGATCTGCTTTTGCCCAAAGAGATATTGTGTATGGATTCCCTCCGCTCGGAAAACCTGCATCAGAGAAACGCAATGTTGAGCTAGACTCAATTTTATATCCGGGGGCCCCGTTATACGAGGTCAGAGAAACTCCTGTTCCCTGCATGGAGAGACTCTGCCCGGTTTCCGCTTGTGACAGCGACGCGCCGGAAGCATAGAAGACAAGTCCTGATGGAACCCCGGATTCATAGATTGGAATAAACATTTTCCGGTCTCCGATTTGAACAAAAAAACCTTTTTGACCGGTGGTTGGCGCTCCGCCTTTTTCCTGAAGCGGCAGAAAAAATTTCCCCCCGGAATTTTGGACAAAAAGTCCTTTCCGCCCGGCAGCGGGCGTTTCGTCAGAAAGAGGCAGATAGATGTTGTCCATTACGATGCCTTTCTGTCCGGTTGCCGGAGTCTTTTTATCGATATACAGCATAAAAAATCACTCCGTTGTTGCTGCCGCAAAATCGTATGCAACAGATTCAACAGTTTCCGATGTCGAATTCAAAATCACGCTGCATGTTGTATCGCCTTCGTTGACGGAAGATACTGTTGCGAAGTCAATTATGATTGACTGACCAGAAGAACCTCCAATTACAACAGTCTCTCCGTCCGGCTTCTTTCCGGCTAGTTCGTAATTATCCCCGTTCTGACGGATATACGGTGTTATTTTACCTGTTTCCGGCGTTACTGCATCCGCATCAGACACCGGAGTGATTGGTGTATTGAACCCCGCTCCGGCGGTTCCGTCCTGCCCGACGAACCGGACCCATTTACCAGCGAAATCAGCGGCGGTCGGTGTCGTTATTTCCGTCTCTGATACGATCTCCGCGCGATACGGAAGAGAGTCGGACGGGATAAGCGAAAACCCCTTTCCGGCGGCATCCGAAGCGTAAGCAATATAGAGGTAACTGCTTGTGCCATTTGTTCCGGCTTTGCCCGGAGTTCCCGCCGGAATCTTCAATGCGTCAGACCAGTCTCCAGCGATTTCTTTGTTGCGGGAGCGCATATATTTGTCGCCGTCTGCTTGAGTAGAATGCCAATCAGTTTCTCCGTCCACAGAAAATTCATATTCATCACCTGCGGAAAGAATCGCGTTAAGAACTGTCTTCGTATAGTAATTGTCCGGATTTTCGGTCGGCTCTCCGGCGGAATTGCGCCGATTATAAATAACCATTGTTGACTGGAGAATCAGGTCGGGTTTAGTTTTCCCCGTTCGAGTACCTTCCAGAGCGAAACCGATTATCTTACTGTCCGTTTCTCCAAGCCATTCGGAGAGTTCGACCGTATTCGTGTCCGAAATGTAAACGTCTATGCTGTTATTGGCCTGATTAATCGTGATGCTGGTGGAACGCAATTCAACGGGATTCGGGTCGAATTTGTCATTCAGAACGAATTCCCACGCGGCGTATTCCGCCAATGTTGAACCGGGTATCAGCGAATCCGCTGTGTCTCCGGAAAAGATGGAAAAAGACAATACGACTTCCATCCCTTTCGCAAGAGAAATTGAAGTCGTATCCTGCTGATTCGATGGGGTAACTCTCGTTCCAATCACCCCGTCCAAGCGCATAAAAATCTGTTGAGTATTCATACATTCTCCCGTTTATATAGTTGTGGAGAATGTCAACGCAGAGAATTATCAACAGCGTTCCCATACTGTTTCAATCAGTGAATCAAGCTCTCTATTGCATTCCTGTAATTTTTCGATTTTCAGCCAGATACTCCGGCATCGGAACGCAAGCATTCTATCCAGCCGTTGCAGATGCCATGCGGCAGCGATCAGCTCGCCCATCGCGTATGATTTATTGACGGACTGGTAACCAATTTCGAGTTCATAAAGAGCTTTCGCCGTGGCAAGTCTCGTGCAGGAAGCCCGGTAATCAGCCGAATCGGGAAGCGGATCGACGACTGCCCGATATAAATACTCCGTTTTATTTTTCTGGTTCTCCAGAACAAGCTGCCATGCGGAAGAGTGAAGTTCGTCAAGTTCTTTACTGTAATCTTCATGCGAATAGATTCTGTCAATCAGTGCCACGCATTTTGCATTCATTTCCGGAAAATTCGTGTTATAGTGTTTTGCGGCGCAGGCGATCTGCCCAATGACATAACTGTTTGTGATGCTCACCGGATCAGCCGGCCGGATCGCCACAGCGGTGGTGATATGTTTATTGCCGCAGAAGATACAAGTTTCCACAGGACGGACAGTTTTGTTTTGGGTGCAGGAACATGCCATGTTCAATTCTCCTCTTTTAATTCATTTTCTATGTTTTTCAAAAAGTTGTCATACTCAAGCGGAACCGAAAAATCCAAAAGCGCCGACTTCGAGATCGCGGCTGCTGTGTTCTGTGCCGCGGATGAACCGGACTCAAGAATATAGCCGGTTGCCTTCAATTTGAAGTTGAACCAATGTTCAGTTTTCCCCGTCCAGAGGGATCCGGTATTGTCTTCGCAATAATAACCGAATGCTCCTGCCCGTTCGCAGCATCCCGGAGCATATCCCTCAAACTTGTCGAACCAATCCAGGCAGGCTCCATCCGGATACTTGTAACAGTCTTCGGAACATTCCGGCGGATCAACGATATGTACCATGTCATATTCGGTCGCCGGCTCAAAATTCTTTTCTTCTCCGAACATTATCCGCCACACCTCTTCGGTCTCCTGAACGATTGAATATGGCTCTCCGGTCCGACGTCCCGCCACAGTTTCTTTTTTTTGAACGAGGAATTCAACGCCGACCGCGTTCAGCGGTGTGTTCGCATTCCGGGATAGCGTTAATCTGATAAGCCTGCCATACCATGAATGGACGGCGTAAGAGCCGTTATAACAGTCATGATAACGGGTTCCGTATTCGCATTCTTGTTCATCGCTTTGATATGAACATCCATGGACATCCCAGTTCCAATGGTTCGTTGTCTGGCTTGCCCAGTCATAGGAGTCCGGGTTAAGGAGAAGCGACCGGGCAGCATTGCCTGCGGCGGTTGCCTGTGACGGAAGTTCAGACGAATAGCGGGAGCAGGATGGTCCGCGTTTTGCCGTGATGATCTGACCGCCTGACTCATACGAATAGGTTGTGACGGGAATCATCCACCGCTGACGCAATGCCGGTCGCTCGTTGCCGTAGTACGATTCATAGACACGAATGGATGCTCCGTCTCCGACATATTCACTTTCATACCATTCGTAAGTATTGCCTTCCGAATCGGTCTCTGTGTGCACGACTTCATCATATTGTTCGGAATGCAACGAGATGAACGGATAGAGATGTGCGGTATCAATCATCAGAGAAAAATTCATCGGATACTTGTTTGGCGGATTCGGCTGCGGCGGATTCAATTTGGTGCAGCAGTCAACCTCTACAAGCTGTCCATAGTCATTATAGCTGTAGCACTTGCCGAGAACGCAGCCGATCTCCGAAGTCGTTACCGCTTTCGTTTCGGCTCCACAGTATGAGTCGTATACCCATTCGTTGTCGAAGATTGTCAGTCCGGTTTGACATCCGAGCGATCTTACGACTTCCGGTTCTGACCATTTGCCATTTTCGTATTTGGATTGGAAAAGCCAGGTACACCGGGCTCCTTTATCGCCGGGGTCAGGCGGCTCCGGATCGTCCGGTTCTTCCGGATCAGGAAATGATGGATGGTCCGGGTTGTTCGGCTTCGGTGGCAAAGGATCATCCGGCGGAGGTTCTGATGGCTCGGATGGCTCGGATGGCTCCGGATCAGGCGAACCTGGCTCTCCGGGATCCGGCGCGTCAGGTTCTCCGGGATCGGCTGGAGGAGCCGGCGGGTTCGGGTCATCCGGATCATCCGGATTCGGCGGCTGCGGCGGATCGGACGGCTCCGGTGGTTCCGGATCATCCGGATCATCCGGCGGCGAATCAGGAGGCGGTGGCGGTGGAGGTTCTCCATCCCCTGCGCACCATTCCGGCGCGGCCGGATCAAGATATGTCACAATTCCGATTTCGGTATCCTCAAAAGAAAAGGAATTGATGGATGCGCCAGTCTCGCCACTCAGGGAGACTCGCAACCCGGCGTTGAAATTGAACTGATTAACGTTGCAATCGCCGATCCATGTCAGAACATCGTACCAGTCAGGCGACTGAATCAAATCTAAATCTCCGGTTGTCCAGTATTCCGGGTTCTCGCGACTGTCCACCCAATCCTGATACGGGTCTTTCTCAACCGTTAAATCAAGATTCTCAACGTCCCATTTGAACGGAATTCCTTTAACGATTCCCGCTTCCGGATTCAGTAACAGAGGCTCCGCCGTCAGGTTCTGCTGCTGTAATTTGCAGGATGCAACGGTATTATAGCGATAGCTGTCAGCAGAACGCTGCTGAATGGTGGCGGCAACTGTCAGCGTGTTTCGATACGCCTTTGTTTTTGCACCATGGCCGCAGGTCGATTTGTCCAGGCTGTACTCTTTAGGCACGTTTTCGTATTCGATACGGATATAAAGCGTCGCGATACGGAGCGGCTTGTTTTCCAAAGTGTCGGAGACAAATGTAACATCCGTATAGAATGGCGAGTCGCAAACATCTCCTTGTTTCGCTTTCTTGTAGAGCTTTTTCTCATCCGGTCTCTCCGGAGAATACCATGATTTACCCCAGAAAACAAAATCATTATAAGCTGTATCGCTCACGAACAGGCGGAACGATTCCCCGTTGAACGTGATATCGCAGGAGTTGAACTTCGTTCCGCGCTTCGTTGTTACCCCATAAGCGTAATAATGAACAAGCGAAAACAGATTATATGACCTCAGATAATCATCACAGCTGCACTTGCATTTATCGCATGGCATGATCTGGAACCGGTCATGCTCCCGGTCGTATATCAACAATTCTTTTGCATTTCTGAATATTCGGATCATTGTTCACCTTCCGAACTGTCGCATTCTCCGCCGATCCACAACTGTGGGAACTCATACCGGGAGAGCTGAATAACGCTGTATGTCTCTTTCCCGTCATCGTCAGTTGTCTTGTCTATTTTCGCGATCGGATAAAAAGCCTCCGCTTCCTCTTCTTTCCCTTTTTCGGCATTCGGCATGTCAGGGATTCCGTTCCGGAATGTAAATGCGGTGGTCTTGTCAATTCTAGCTACAAGGCACAGGAAGCCTTCGTATGGAGTCGCGTTCTCGAAAGTCCCCCACGCTACGGCTAAACCATTGATATAGCCGTAGCCGGAGACCCCCTCCCACGGTCCGGTAACGGAAAGCGTCCAGTTGCCGTCCTGATTCGTCAAGACGACACGGAACATACCGTTGTAATCGCCGGGTTCCGCTTCCGCATAGTTCGCGCGGTGGCGGTTGGCTCCGACTCCGGAAGATTGCCGGCGCGGGAAATGGTCGGATATATATTGCAGACGGTTCCTGTCGTTTTTTGTCAGTCCGAAAAGTTCACTCATCCCTGAAACACTCCTTTCACCTTTGGAATGCCGAGCGGCGTCCAGTCAACCGCCGGATAGATTTGAAAGTCACCGAATATCCACTCTTTGTTTTCGTTCGGGTTGGTTACAAGCAAGGTCCCGTCTTCATTCAATGGAACGGGGTCTGTCACTTTCGGTTTTTTGGTGTCTGATGGCCATGAACCGTATTCCCCGCTGTCGGGGTCCTGCTGGATGTGAAGACATTTCCCGCCGAATATTGCCTGATAATCCGCATACAGTGGTTTGAAATTGTGCCCATCCTGCCGATAAAGTATTGAAGCCTCACACTGATAATATACCGTGTCATCTGTATCGTAAAGCGGCGAATAGAAACAGCTCTCCATCAGCAGAGCGCCACGGCTGTACTCGAATTCATCAATACGGATTTTTCCCGCATTCAGGGAAAAGCGGCATTCGTCGAATGCTGTTCCGTTCACCCGTCTGGTCCACCATGTGATCTGGAATCGCTCCGCGTTGATGTTAAGCATCGGCGGCGTGGAGAACGGGCGACCGTTCGGAAGCGCGATATTCCGGGTCGGCTTACCGAGAGCATCTCCCTCCTTGTAGCATTTCTCCATCGGGATCGTTATTTCAGCGGGGACTTTCCTGAAATCCGGCTTTCGATCCCACGGCTTTTTCTGCGATTCCTTATTCACGAACTGTTGATTCTGCGGAGAATATGTATAACTTGCGGTCCAGGTGTAGCCATCGACCGGTTTCCATTGAATATTATAAAGATACAGATTGACACTTGAATTCGTATCAACGCCATCCTTATAGATGGAATAGAGTTTCCGGATCGGCTTTCCGCGCGAATCCGTCACGACCTCCCGTGCCGGATCGGTCGCGTTCATCATGTCAAGGATCGTCTTCAGAGAATAGAATTTATACGATTCCGAGAACGTAAGGTTCGTTCCGTTCTGCGTTACTGACAGTGAATATTCCATAGTTAAGCTCCTATAACTGAACCGATATTGGCTGCCTGAATTCCTACGGTTTTCTGCGCCATGATTTCAACGGCGGCTGCGGCGCGTTTCGCCGCGTCTGCGTTTTCCCTCGCGAGTTTCAGCTGCTCTTCTCTTGCCGGGTCTTTTATTTTCGCTTGAAGCCGGTAAACCTCTAGACTTCCCTTTTGCATCGTTTCCGCCAGAGCGTTGCCATTGAACAGCGTCCGGAGAGATTCGGACGATCTGTCCAAATCCATCAGCAGTTTCTTTTGTGCCATAAATGAACTCTTTTCCTCATCTGTCAGCCCGCGTCCGAATTGCGAGTTGTATTTATCGTCCAACTGGTTGATGTACCGTTCGATTTGCGCCTGTTCGCCATTGCCCGCAAGCTCAAGGTATTTATAGCGCATTTCGCGCTCAAAGTTCCCTTGCTCCTGCTCGATGGATTTCTGTCGTCGGGCTTCGGTTTTGCGCCACTCTTCCTCCGCTTTGTTTTGTTCTTTCATTTCTTCCTGCCTAGCTTTCAGAATCTTATCAAGTAGGGAATTGCTGTCCGCTTCCGATGATCTAATGCCGCGGGAAGAATTACGTAATATGTCCGTCGCTTCCCCGAATTCCTGACGATTGCCGAAAATTCTATTCTTTCGCCGAAGATCATCCGATGCTTGTTGCAACGCATTGATACGGGCTTTTGCTTTTTGGGCGATCTCTCCGGCAGCTTTGGTAATTTCCTGCGCGGTAAATACGTTTTTAGCGTCTCCGGCTTCTTTCAATTTGGCTTTAATTGATTCATCCGCTTCTTTTGCGACGGCAAGAGCAATAAGTGCATTTTCTTTGATTTTCACAAGAGCGGAATTCCGTTGTTGCTCCTGCGGATTGGTGGCAGCTTCGGAAGAGATTTTATAGTCATTTACTCTTTTCCCGTAAATAAGTTCATCAATACTAGTCGCATATTTATTACCGTTCCCGGTGATTGCGCTTCCAATAGATGTTCCTATCGAGAAGGCTCCGTTTGCAAGCCCGAGGGGAGTATAGCGGAGACCCGCTCTTCCGATAGTCTTCCACCATGGTTCTGTATCTTCAACGACAATCCCTTCTTTTTCCGCTCTTTTTTCGGACTTCCTGTTAATCAATTCGTCAAGTCCTTCAGCGATTTCCGCCAGCCATGACGTAAAGCCGGAGTTCGCAACGAGAGAACGGATAGAACGTTCAAGATTCAGAATCGCATCATTCAGAGCTTCAGCATTTTTTATTTCGTCGTCGCTGATGATGAGTCCACGGTCTTTGGCTTCTTCTCCAAGCGCAACATAATCACGCAGAAAATTGTTCATCTTCTCGAATTGTTCCCCGTAGATTTTCGCTCCTACACTGGAGCGCATTTTCTCATCCAATCCCATGATTGCCGAATTTACGGAATTGAAGAGCTTTTCCGGACTCATGTTGCGGACTGCGTTTTCATCCAGTCCGAGCATTTGCAGAATCCCTTGAGCTTCTCCTTTTCCTGCTGCGGCATCACCCGCCAGTTTTTTGATTTTGGCAAAACCGGCTTGGACCTGTTCAATCGGAGTTCCCGTGCGTTGGGCCGCGTATTCCAACTCTTGGAAAAATCCGGTTGCAACGCCGAAATTGGTCGCGGCTTTTCCGATTTTGTCCATCTCGTTTTTCAGGTTGTTGAGGCCCTGAATCGCCGCTGTAAAAGAGAACGCCAAGCCAAGCGCGCCAGTGGCTTTCAGCGCAAATCCTTTGAAATTATCAATGCCTTTTGCGGCACTTTTAAGCGTCCGGTCAAGTTGCGTTTTGTTGCCTGTCAGGTAAACGGCGAGAGTTCCCAGATTCTTTGTTGCCATACCAAACTCCTATGTTTTATAGTATGCGCAAAATGTCAATATCCCGACAACGTAGAAGAGTCCCAAGCAGGAAAACAAAAAAAATTTGATTTTTTTGACTTTGGATATATTTTAAAACAAAACAGGAGAAATCATGGAAATTAATTTAAATTTCAAAAAACCAAGCGGATATGTTTGGTACGATGATAACGAATGCTCTTTGGATGTTGCCGGCGTAAAATATCGTATTCAGGATTTGCGCAAAGCCTTGGAAATGAGAAATCCGGTAATGATTCTACGGCAGGAACCGGAAAATGAATACGACGAAAATGCAGTAAAGATTCTACTTGGCGGTTACCATATAGGCTATGTTGATAGAGATACCGCTCAGCAGATCGCAGATGATATTGAATGCGGAGATTTGGATTTTTCAGACCTCGTGGCAATGCCTGTTTCTCTGATTATTGACGACGAGAACGAATATTATAACGTTGAATATTCGTTGATTCGCCCGAAGCATCCGGATACTCCTCGTCTGCGAAAAGATCATTTTCGGCTAAATATCCATCAAAAGGAAAAGAAAATGGTTGCGCCAAAAACAGAAAGCAATACGATAAAAATAATGTGCCCATCTTGTGGTCAGGAGTACAATATAGACGAAACTTATATCGGGCATAAAGTCGAATGCGCTTGCGGGACAAAATTTATTGCGGAAGAAGCACAAAAAAGATGCCCGATGTGCGGAGAAAAGATTCTTATTTCTGCGAAAAAATGCAGGTATTGCGGGGAATATCTGGTAGCCAACGCAGACGCAAAAACTGTAAATACGCCTACTTCAACAACTGTCGTCCCAAAAATCCCCGAAACGCAACGTGTAAAAACAGTAAAGCCACCGACTCCGGCAACTATCGTCCCAAAAATCCCCGAAACATATTATCCGACAATAACAGCTGCGTACATCGGTTTTGCAATGGTTATCCCTACGATATTGCTTCTGTTGAGCGATATCGAAAATCAATATGTTAGAACGGGTTCCGGGTTGCTCTTATTGCCCGGAATCCTGCTTATTTTGGTTGGTTTTGCAAAAAAGAATGTTCGGTGCAGTTGCGGATATGATGGAGCTGTAAAAGTTCGAGGAGGCTCATTGGGTTGCCTCTTCTTATTACTGTGTATCGGAATTCTGCCAGGATTAATATATCTGATCGTTTGCAGGAACCGCTATTTCTGCCCGGCGTGTGGGCGGGAAATCTGATCTTGTCTACTTCTGCCGGATTCTGTCGCCTTTACACATCCGGCAGTTGCGATACTGGAAACTCTCAATGTCTTTCCACGGTGAGAGTTCCTCCGGTTGACGGTTCTTGAAATGCTTGCAGGTGTGGTTGTGCAGCACCCCGGAACGGCGGTTGAGCCAGAACAAACCGTCGTATTGGTGGACCCGATGATGCCAGAACGCGAATCCCACTGCCGATAACAGCAGAATAACGATTATCAGGATGATGTATTTCTTCTTTTGCATGCGGTAAATATAGCCGCATTTTCAGAAAAAATCAAATGAAAAAGGAGCTCCCCTATCGGGAACTCCTAAACATACCGGATCTCTGCGCCGAGGGCTCCGGCAAGCCCCATCATCAAATCGTGTTCGGAAATCTCCGTGATCTGATCCGCTTCGATTTCCCCGTTCCGGCATCGGGCTGCAAAGAGCAGATAATCCTGCCATTCATGGAGCAGGGAATACGGGCAGACTGATTCGAGATAGTCAATATCCCATATCCCCATGATCTCCGCAAGTTGGAACCATGCGAGGCGGTCTGGCGCTCCGCTCGCCCCGCGTGTTACTCCCCCTTTTTGGGTTTCCGTGGATCGTTTCCAGTATTCGCCTTGACGAATTCCGCGTAAAGATCGCAGATCAGCGAATCCGGAAGGACATCGTCTATATCCTGCTCGCCGAACATTGGCGAGCGGTCTTCTGCGTTCAGAAACTGCTCCTGAAGAACGGCAAGACCTTTTTCAGCCAGTTCGCTCATGATTTCCCGGTACTTTTTTGCCGGATGAATCCGGACAATCCCTTTTAGCGTAGCGCCGTTGAACGCTACTTCAAAAGTCTTTTCCCGGATCGCAGCGGACGCGATAAACTGTTCCTTGAATGTCATCATGCGCCTCCGCTGATCGTCAGAACGGGTTTCGTTTCCACGCCCGTGGCGTTCAGATTCGTAAGAGTGATCGTCACATCACGGGTCGGGCTCTCGTTATTAACGAAACTGGAGTCCGCAACCGCCTGGATTTGTCCCCAGAATGTCAGCGTTCCCTTGCTCTTGGGGAATGTGATGGTCCATTCCTGATTTCCCTCCTCGGATGCCAGCTGCCCCGCGGCGGCGAAATCAATATTGAATGTTGCCGCGTTATACTTCCTCAGCGTTGCGAGAATTGCGGTCATAACATCTACGTTCGCCAAATCCGAGTCGTCGATTTCCGTTTTCGACCATCCGGGGACTCCGATGGAGTTGATGCCGGCAGTGAATTCCGCCGCTCCTTTGATTGTTGTCCCGTTCCCGTCAAATTTTTTTCCTGCCATGTCTGTTTCTCCTTCAGATGATAATTTTGAATTCCAATTCATAACGGACGGTCCGGCGTTCCGATCCGTCCTGTTCCAGTTCTGTCAAGTCGGCGAACGAATCCATCCGGCAATAGCTTGCTTTTTTGCCGCCGATCTCCGGCCATTCGCCGGGACGGTTCAGCGCGGCGATCAACGCCGTACTCAGTACGTCCGCTTCCTCACAACTTCTAGCGTAGACGTCAACCTGCCACTGCCATTCTGCGCTGTCTGTATCCGTCAAGCTATCCTGATTCGGTGTGCAGTAAACGAGCGTCAGAACAGCGTACGGCATCTCAATGCTCGGTGGAACCGGCATCGTGTAGACGTTGGGAATACCGTGATCGGTGAGATATTTAATCAAGGCGCGCCGCAGATTCATCACAATACTCCTGGTTTTATTTCAGCGAATTTCTTCTTTGCTTCCTCCGAGATTGCAGCGAACGCGGCTTCCCGGCTCTCTTCCAATGCCGGACGCAAAAACGGGTGTGCAGGAGCGGTTTTCGTTCCGAACTCAACGAGATGTGCGTATTTTGCCGGATCAACATTTTTCCCGTTGATAACGACTGCGGATTTCTGCTTTACGCCAACTCTGCCGATCATTGTTTTCTTTTTGAAGCCAACACCGAGCGATTTTTTCAAAGTCCCTGTCTTTTCCGGAACTTTCTTCTTCGCTGTTTTCAGGATCACGCGCAACCCTTTGCGGATTGCGGGCTTCAAAACTTTCTTTTCCATTGTTTTCGGATCGGCGAGATTCGCCAGATTCATCTGAATCTCCTTTGCTCCGACAACGCGAATCCACTGATTATTGTTGATTGCACTCGCCATTATTCACCTCCGGAAGGACTTCCGACACTTTCAGCAGTTGCGAAACTGCGAACGTCGGATCGTCCTTGATTTCAACAATCTCAAAAATCCGGCAGCCGAACCGGATCCGCATGTTGGCCGCAAGACAATTCACGCGGCGCAGCAAGATATTATGGGTAAGAGCGCTTTTCAGGCTCTCCGCCAAAAGTTTTTCCTGCCCGCCGATCGGCGTGATCTTCCCCCATACGGTATGGATCGGCGTCCAGGTAATGACGGCTTCCCCATCGTTGTTCCTTGTGTATTCCGGCGCTTCGATCACCAGCCGGTGACGCAGTTCTCCCGCTTCCATCAGTACGCAAACTCCTGCTTGTAATTGGCGAGGAGGAACCAGTAAGAGCGGTTCTCCTGCAAATTGATTTCGGTTTGTGCGTGGCGATGTTCATAGAAGTCCGCCGCCAACAGTTTGATTGCGAGGATCAGGGACGGCGGGACCGGATCGAATCCGACCCGCGCCGTCTGAACCGTGAAGCCGCCCACACTGGAAGTATCGAGAATCTCAATGACCGGGGAAAAACCGATTTCCGTTTTGTCTGCCGATTCCGGCCAGTAGAAGCGCCATGTTTGCGGAGGGACCGGACGCTTCAAGTAGCCTTGCACGGCATCCGTTGCAGCCGCAATGTATGCGGAAAGCTCCGGACCTTCGGAATCATCGGAGAGGCGCAGGTGTGCTGCGAGCCGCTCCGATGTTATGACCGGCTCCGGCGCGGTCACGAGTTCCCTTCTGACTTCCAGCATGGGCGACTCCTTACCGCGCGGGCGGGGACAGGCGGAAATGTCCCTTTGTCGCGAGGATCGCGAGCGGTGTTGCGGCGGAAGGCGTTACCGACACTTTGATCTTGTCAGCAATTCCGGCGTATCCGAATTCAAAGACTCCGGCGGCGGTCCCGTCTGTTTTTTTGACGACTCCGTCAGAGTCGGGAGTTGCACCGATGATGTTCATCGGATCGGCTGCGACATACTCCGTTCCGTTGTATTCTTCAACCTTGATCTCAAGTGTGCCGCCCGTTCCGTATGCCACGGCGACGGTCAGCGCATCAAAGTCTCCGTTCAAGGTGATTTCTCCGGTCACAGCGGCCGTTGTCGTGGTCTGCGGAGCCGCGACAACATCAGTTCTGACAACGTTGTAAATCTCTTTCATTTTGTACCTCCTTATCAGTTTGCCGCGACCTTGAGGAACTTGATCGCGCGGGAATCCACGGGACCGGCTCCGGTCCGGCGGAAAAACTTGTAGATGATGAACCGGTCATCGGTGATAGTGTCGATGATGGTGAACATTCCCTCGCGGTCGGCAATGGTGTAGCCTTCCGCAAAGTCGCCGAACGCAATCGGCAGGCTGTTCGCCGCAACGGCCGGACACGATTCATTTTCGATCATCGGATAGCCGAGGAATTTGTCCGGCACTCCCGGCTGGAAACTCGGTTCCCAAAGCAGATACCCATCGAACGTGGAGCTCTTTTTGAGTTTTTTGAGTGCGGTAAACGTTGCACGGCGCATCATCCACTTTGCATTCGCCCGGTATTCCGACGGAACCGCGTCGATCAGGTCAAGGAACGCATCGAGGTTCGTTCCCATTGTCGATGCATTGCCGGAGGCGAGGTATTCCCACACGCCATACGCGACTTCTGTTCCATCGTAGGCGGAAGGACCGACCGTGAAGAGACCTTTCGGTTTTTTCACGCCGTCGCCGGAAATATGCGCGTCGCGCTCTTTCCTGGCAAACGCCTTTGTGACCTTGGCGACCAGTCTGCCCTCAAGGTCATAAGCGGTATCAGCGAGCAGAGCGCGGGAAATCCGTGCGCGGACACGCAGGAAATTCGTCGGGATCTCGTGCTTGTAGAACTTTCCGTATGTCTTTTCGTTGTCGGAGGTTGTCTCGTCCATCCAGTCGGCATCCATGTCTTCCGGATCGGCAATGATTTCAAGCGCAGGACTGGAGATGTTCTCGACGGTTGCGACGTTTCGCATCGGATTATAAACGGCAAGGCCGCCGATAATCCGGGAGGAGAGCTGCGGAGTCACAAGAAATCCACCGGAGGCGTTATCTTTTTCGACGAGTGCGCCATAGGCTTCCTGTCCGAGCGAGAACATCCGGTCTTTGGAGAAATTCCCGCGCAGGGCGGAAGCAAATGCGGCTTGATACTCCTGCTGTTTCGGGGTCAGCTGGGCAGCATCGGATTTGTTGCCGAGAGCGGCTGCCGTGGCAAGGTCGGTCTCGATTCGCTCAAGACGCTTGTTCTGAGCATCAATGCTTGTCTGAAGCCTGTTTGCCAGGTCTTTGGCTTCGTTGTAGGCGTTTTCGGCTTTTGCCGCCGCCTCTTTGTTTTCAGTTTTTACCGCCTCCTGAAACGCGGCGAACGCTTCGCGCTGCGCGTCAAGAGCTTTCATGATTTCGGAGTCAGCCATAACTTACCCTTTCGTTGTTAGAATTTTGGTGTTCCGATATATTGCATTCACAATGTTCTGTGCATCAATACGCGCGGTGTCAACACTTCCGGCGATCTTGCTGAGAATCTCAATTCCGCCGCAGGCGGCAGCCTTGATATTATTCTCAATCTCCGTGCAGAATCCGAGCTCAAGCGCACGTTCCGCAGAAAGAAATGTTCCGTCGACAGCGCCATTCATCAGTTCTTTTATCGTGGATTCATCCTGACCTGTCCGCTCCATGTAGACGCGGCACAACGTTGTTTCCATCTCTCGCAGTTCCTGTGCAATATTCTCGAATTGTTTTGCGTTCCCGGACGCAAACATCCACGGATTGTGCACAAAAATCTGCGATGCGACCGGCATTACAATGCGGTCTCCGGCCATTGCGATCAGCGATGCTATGGAACCGGCGCAGCCGTCAATATGGACAACGATTTCACGGTTCATTCCGCCGAATTTCCAAGCCCGAATTGAATTGAAGATTGCCCAGCCATCCCAGACGGAGCCACCCGGCGAATTGATTTTGACATTCAGCGTTTTTGCGGACAATTTTTCAAGCCATCGGGAAATATCTTCCGCGTTGACTCCCTCATCGAACCAGTCTCCGCCAATTACGCCATACAGATGAAGCGTTGCGGATTCTTCCGATTCTCCGCTCTCAAGGTTAAACCATTTTGCTGTTTTCATGCTTAGAAGTTTTAACATATTATTGTCCATTGCCATCTCCTTTCTCATTGAGTTCACGGTAATTCATCGGCACGAGGTGAATATTCCCTCCTTCAATCGGATTCATATCTTCCAGTGCGCGGATTTCGTTGATCGACATAACGCCGATCTGATTCATTTTCTGGTAGAAATTTGCCTGCGTATTGATGTCGCCGCGCAACCGGCCTTTATAATTGAACTTCGGGAATTGCCGCCCCCAGTGTGTCTCCGGGATGAACGCTGAGATAATCGCTTTTTCGATTCTGTTCGTGATCGGAATCAGTGAAGTCGTTACGAATTCGCGCTCCTGCTGTTCGTTGGTCGACCAGCCTTTCGCCTGCCGAATATCGCCGATCATGTGAAGCGGTACACCGAAGACTCCGGCGACTTGTTCCGTTGAAAAGCGCATCAGTTCCAGCAGCTGCAAGTCGGTATTGCTCTGCGTTGTCTCTCGGAATTCAAGGCCATCCTCAACAAGAGGTGTCCGGGTTGCGCCGTTGCCGAGAATGATTTCGCTCAGCTGTTCTTTGAGTCTCCTGTAGACCTCGTCGGATGCTATTGTTCCGTTTGTTTTGGTCCAGTATCCGTTCGGGCGGGCGTTGTTCGCGAGTAGTTTTGACAGAAACGTCTGCGAGGTTTTCAGCGTTTTGAGTTCGTCGATCAGGCAGTCAAGAGGGCTTACCGGACGGTCGAAGTCAGGACCCGCGAGATCGTAAGGAACAAACAGGACATCCCTTGATGTCTTATTCAGAATCGCACCCGCGCGATTGATGACGGTAAAGCTGAATTCTCCGGAGGGAAGAAGCTCAATTTGCGATACCCGTGATGGATGGACGGGAATCAGGCGGGTAATTTTACCATTGCCTGCACGAACCGCGAGAGACAGGAAGAAGCCGGCAGTCAGCAGAGATTTGATATTGAAGCGCCAATATGTCGCGGCTGTAATTCCCGGCATTGGCTCCTGATTCAGAAGCCAGAACAGATTATTGGCAGTGTCTTCCCTGATCGTATCGCCGTCTTTGACCATCAACTTGCATGGAAGAGAAGCAATCGAATCTGCAAGCACGCGGATACAAGCATAAACGGTGGAGCAGGATTGCGCAGAAGTCGCCGAGACTCCGGCATCGCGGAAGTACGCTTCCAGATTGTCGATCTCCGTAAGGCTTTGCGCTTTCGGCGTAAAGATATTTTTTATTTTCTTCAGTATTTTCATTTGCCTTTTCCTTTCAGAATCAGCAAAATGTCAACACTCCGCGCTATTCACGCAATCCACCGAGAGTTTCATACACGGAAACTGGGAACAGGTCCTTAACGATCACCGGCTTATATGCCATCAGAAGCGTTATCACTCCGTCAATCTTTTTTGGCGATCCTTTGGATTCTTTGACGATCTTCACGTTTTCCTTTGAATCGCTTTCTGTTCGAGCGTTCTGGATCATCCATTGGAGAACAGGGTTACCGAAATGGCGGAGCGTTTTATTTTTCACCGCGATTTCAACGGCGGAAACAATGCCGGAGAGTTCCTTGTACGATTGCGCGACCGGAACGGACGGAATGCCGAGTCCGAACCCGTGCGGGTCCTTGCCGTCATCGTAGCCCGGACGCATTGGACGTCTGCTGATCCATTCGGCTAGACTTGCCATCCTCCACGGGTCATACAGCATCCCGACGACATTATAACGCTGCTTCAGATCCGCGGCGAGCTCGAACAGTTCATCATCACGGATCGCGGAAAATTCGGAAATCCGAATCAGCCCGCTTTTCGCCCACTGCGAATAAGCAATGTTGTTCTCCGCCGTTTCGCGTGGAACGATGAATTCACAATGATATGCCATCTCATCCGGGAAAAACAGACCGATCGCGGAAATGTCGGAAACATTGGATCTGTCTATTGCCATATAGCAACGTTTGTTTTCCATTTCGGAAAGCGGGAAATCCGCTTTGCAGGCGTTCCAGAATTCGACGTCGATCCATGCCTTATTCTGAAGAGTCGGCAGATTGAGAAAGTATTTTTTGAATCTCGCCAGACCGATGGCGGTTTTGCTCATCCGCTTATACTGCTGATGGTAGAAACTCTCCTTGATCGTTATTCCGATAGACGGATTGCACTTCCGCCAGACTGCCGGATCAGACGGGTCATCTTTATCCGTGGCGCGGAAAATGATCGGCATCAGCTCCGGATCGGAAACCCGGCCATCCCGCACCTGTTCCGCGTAATCAAGTTCCTGATTACAGTAGTTGTCCCCGGCATCTGCGGCTGTTGTGATCTCGATCATCATCGGCTGCCGTCTGGTTCCCATCGACTCGGCGAGAGCGCCGGGGAAACCGCCGTCCGGCAGCGTGTGAAGCTCGTCAACAATGGCGCAATGCGCGTTGAAGCCTTGCGTTGATTCTTCATTCGCGGCGAGAACTTGGAGAATAGACTCTGTGTCCGGATCGCTGATCGTTGTGTTGTGCTGTCCTTTTGGAACAGAGAGCCGTTCCGATAGATATGGGTTGCTCCGGATCATCGTCCGGATTTTGTTCCGCAGTATTTTCGCCTGTGTGATCGTAAGTGCGCCGTTATAGACCTCCGCGCCAGGTTCGTTGTCGGCAACGAAAAATATAAGTCCGAGACCTGCGGCCAGTTCGGTTTTCCCATTTTTACGCGGAACGTACAGGAACAGTTTCCGGAAACGCCGCGTTCCGTCCGGGCGCAACCATCCGAACAGATGACCGACAAGCTGTTTCTGCCATGGTTGAAGCAAGAACGGCAGTCCCCGCCATTCGCCATTCGTCAGGGTCAGTTCCCGCTCAAAAAAGTTGATCGCCCAATCTGCAAGACGCGGATAGAATTTGGCGGTTCCGGCATCCCGCCAAAAATCAAATCCGGCAAGAGGAGAATGCCAGAACTCCCGCGCTTTTTTGGATATTCTCATTCAAGGGATGCTCCCGGTTTCGGTTTCGCGATCCGGCTGGTAGCACTTGTGATCTTGTCCATCAGCACGGCTTGCTGATAAGAGGAGAGAGAGAACGACACGAGGTCAGTTCGGACTTGACGGATAAGCCGTTCCCTAGCGCGAAATGCAGGGGATAACACGCGGTTTCCCTTCCAGTCCTCCGCGTATATTCCGGATTCAAGAACAGCCGCATGCGCCTGCATATACAAGGTCAGGTCATGCGCAAGTAACGAGAGGTGAACAGCCATCGACGGCTGAATATTCGGGATAATCTGCCGCAGATAGTTCAGCGTTTCTTTCTCGTCCGAATTCAGAGCAAGCATCCGCAGAGATTGTGCGGAAGCCGGCTGCATTACCGCGAGAGAGCCGTGACGGTCCTTCCGGTAAGTACCGTTCGCTATGTGTTCGGCGATCGACTTTCTGCCGTTTCCGCCGGATCTGCCTTTAACCCCTGCCATTCAATAACTCCCATGTTATGCCAGCGCGATATGCAGTGTGGACTTTTTGGTGGCATTCGCAACAAAGCCCGACCAGATTTTCCCGACGGAAAAAATTATCCGGAGTTGCAAGCTCGATGTGATGAACTTCGGAAGCCAGTCCGCCGCAAAGTTTGCAGAGTCCGTCCTGCTGCGTGAGAACCGTTGATCGGAGATTCTGCCATCGCGCAGACGAGCGGAGCGAAGCGAGAACGTTGTTCGATTTGTGCCATTGCATTTTTCTATTCCCTGCCTTTGTGCGTAAAAGAGTTCGGGGGACGGTCTATCGGCGTTTCCGTTTTGAGATTTTCACCCGCCCCGTCAGACTCAATTCCCGGTAGATTTGGTGTTAATTCAAGAGCCGCAGAGGCTTTTCGCGCATAACGATTGCGCTGCATTGTCCTTCGTCCAACACAAAGCCTGAACAGTGGAATCAACTCCGGGTGGCGTCGGCAAGAATGAAGCAATGCGGTATTTATTCGTTGTCGAGAAACGCCTCTTCGTCTGGCAAGTTCAGCCTGCTGAATACCTGGATACTCGATTATATCACAAACGAATGCGAATGTATTATCATCTAGAGATAATAGGTAAGTCAACATTGAAGTAAACTGTTCAAACTCGCCAGAATCGGAATTTCTCTGTTTCTCGTGAATAATATTTTCCGTCTCGTCATAACTTACGGAATGGGATAGTTTTCGGTCTTTTTCCGGATTGGAGGAGCTAAATATTCGGCAAGATTCCCGCCATTCACATTTTTCCGGGCATTGTTCTGTGTATTCGCCGAATATGCCGTTAAGACATTTTACTTCCATTGATTACCTCCGTTAAAATAACATAGAATTAAAAAATCACATATCAAACTGAAATGATAAAAAAGGCTGCTGCATACTTAGAGTCCTTTTGCATCAGTAATGTAATGCCCCCCGTTTTTCAAGGGCGGCATTACACTTCCTCTGTATTATCCTTTTTTTGTTGGATGATAGGTCAATCCGAACAATTCAATGCGGAGCGCAGCTTCGCGACCGAATTCCTTTTCGGCATATTCAAGCAAATCCTTAAAAAATTCACTCTGTGTGTCGATTTCGATACTATTGCATCTCGTGCATGGCTCAACGCGAACGGCAATATCACCATTGAACGACGCCTCAACACTTTGAATATCGAGCTCAGTATTGCACTTATTACAAATACAATTTACCGAACAATCCATTGAGTACTCTAACTCAAAACATGTCATTTTCTTCTCCCTTTACTTGAACTTGGAACAATCCGAGCTGCCCGCGCATGGGGATCGGGATAATGTTGTGCTGTCCGCTCCGAACTGTCCAGTGATATTTGACTCCCTGCTGTGCCCATACGGATTGGCTTCTGCCGCAATCAATCAGATCAACCATGCCGACAATCGCGCCGAACTCATCTTTGTGTGCGGTGATTACGGATTCTCGTTCCGATTTGCCGAAATGGATGCCGAAGTGTTCCACGGCTTTCAGTCCCGCGAAGCGTGTAGGGACTGCTCGACTCAACAACCTAAACGCGTTCCAATCAAAGGATTTTCCGGCGTGAATGAAGAGTTCTCCCCGGTAATTGGTCCTCCAGTTTCGGTTCTCCACATCTTTCAGCCCCTCGCATAACAGCCACGCCCACGGCTGGCGAACAGATAACACGGTTATAGTTCTCATTTTCCCGTACTCCCATAGTCTCTGGTTCCGCGCTCCGTTTCGGAAAGCTCTTCAACCTCGACATATTCCACATCCGGAATAGGAACAATGACAAGCTGACAAATCCGATCCCCTACCTTGTACGTTGGTTTTGGTCCTGCAAAAACAACTTGTATTTCTCCCCTGTAATCGCTATCTATTACCCCTACGCCGTTTGTCAGAAGCATGCCGGTTCGGAAAATGCTGGAACGTGGAAATATCAAACCGACATAGCCGGGTGGTATCTCAACGGCAATACCGGTAAAATACCGATACAAAAAATCCTCTCCGCAATCTTTACGGATGTATGTTGCAGTCAGATCAAAACCAGCGCTTCCCGGTGTTCCACGCTTCGGAATCACGGCTTCCGGACAAAGTTTCTTGAATTTAATCTGCATCTTTTCCTCCTGTTTGTTAAATAGTATTTATCAGCGCAAGATTCGGGAAATTGTGCCCGTCCACGTTAACGAGAGCAATTTTCATTTCTCCTCTCTTCCTTATTTTATTCTATCCCTGATTCTCTTTCCCGACATGCTCATCGTGCAACCAGATTCAACTTCCAGACGATCAAGCGCTTCGTAAATGTGCGGATTTTCCCGCATTTCGATACGAAGTTCGTGATCCGTGCTGAAAATGCACCCTGCACAGCCGAGCCGCTGGCATCCCATGTCATAGCAGACGGTCGCGCGGCACTCCCTGTCTATCGGCCAGATCGCGAACCAGCCACAACATCGCGTGACTGTCCTTTCCGCCGGAGACGGAAATAAGAATTTTGTCGAATTGCCGGAGATCAAGTATTCCACCTATGAATAGGAGCTGATCCCGAACATCATGATCCGGTTCCATCCCCGGAAAATATAGGTTGTTCATTTTCCACCGCTTTCTTCTTCCGCCGGGCGGTTCAGCCAGTCAAGCCAAATTTTACTATGGCATTTTGTGAGGTCGGCTATAAATTTAGCCAACTCCTCATTACTCATTCCCCTGATTCGGTCGCCGTTGGTTTTCGGTTCCGGTTTTGGTATTTCGACGTAAATGACGTTCCGCCCATCAGAACGCCTTGGAGAGCATGAGGGCGTACTGTCACAACCGGTTTTGTCCCCCTCAAATGCGCATCCCTCGCATGTGCCGGTAGTGTCCACGGCAACATACATCTTACCGTTTAATTCAAATTCGTTCTCGTTCATCTCTCATCCTACCTTTTTCAATATTTTTCCAATTTGGCAATTTTTACAATCGCCGTGAAAACGATGTGACGTATATTCCACCTCAATTTCGCCGCGTTGACACATCAGGCAAATATTATTCAACTCCTCATGCATCTCCGGAGCGACGGCGATCAGCACGGCGTTGGCATGTACTTGGTCTTCCTCGTATGCAAAAACATCCGCAATTCGCCCGCCCTTCTCGGCGTAAACTCTCGCCTTACCTTGATATATGCTTTTTCCAACCATCCACGGTCCCGGCGTAAATTTTGGCTCACTCATTTTCATCCCCTTTCAATGCTTTTTCTGCATGATTCCTGATCGTCATAAATGGCAAACATGACGGAGAGGGACCCCTTTTCAAATGTTCTTCGTTCGCAAATCCTGCAATCTCTTGCAGAGCTTTCCGCAGACGCATGTTTTCGGCTTCCAGTTCGGAAACCCGTTTTTTTTCTTCATCACTCATTCTTACAATCCTCTTACAATCCTCTTACGGCATTCTTACAGATTCTCACCGCTTCCTCGGCATCGTTCTTGATAAGCCGGAAACTGGTTGCATCCGGTCCGCATTCGCATTCATCCGCACAGATTACCGCCTGACATCTGATTCTATTCAGAATAGATCTCACATTCTCCAGCGCTTCCTTCAGCTCGGCAATCCGCGCCATTGCGTTCTCTTCTTCTTTCATTTTACATCACCTTTCATAAACACGAGCCAATGCGTTTTTTTACCGCGCTGACCGAACAGCGGCTGAACTGGAGCCAACTTCACGACTTCGTTGATCCGAACTTGAGTTTCGTTCCACTTGAAGATCAGGAACCCACCCGACTCCAGCACTCTGAAACACTCACTGAATCCTTTCCGCAGATCATCTTTCCATGTATTCCGGTTCAATTTGCCGTATTTTTGTGCAAGCCATGACTTTTCACCCGCCTGTATTAAATGCGGCGGATCGAACACCACCATCCTGAATGATTCATCCGCAAATGGCATGTCGCGGAAATCGCCAATCACATCAGGCTTGATTACCAATTTCCGACCGTCGCACAGCTCTGTTTCAAGTGCGCGGGAATCCATAAAAATGGTATCAGGATTTTTACGGTCGAACCAGAACATCCGACTTCCGCAACAAGCATCAAGAATTTTCTTCATTTCTTCACCTCGCCTTGCCTCGGTTCCAACTTTCCGCATTCTTCCGCTCGATGGAACTGATTAGCCAATTTCAATACATCCGGATTGTTCCGCAGCGCCTGAACTTCTTCATCTTCAACGCTCGCGCCTGCTCTCAATGCGTGGTACAGCAGTTGACAGAAGATTCTCTTGTCAATCTTCACATCAAGTGAACCACACCAAAGCGGCCATACAGAATAATCAAGGTTGGTCCCTCTCAGGTCGGCCGCGTAAAGGTCTGTCCCTCTCAGGTTGCTCCCGGAAAGGTCTGCCCCGTAAAAGTCTGCCCCTCTCAGGTTGGCCGCGGAAAGGTCTGCTTTTTCTTCTACAGCCTTCTCTACGGCCTCCTTAAAGCTCTCCGCTTCAATAATAAGAGGCTTTTTATCGGGATCCAAAAAATTTATCTGATATTTTCTCATGATTCTTCCTTTTTTATCTGGGTATTTTCATTTTCGCGCCATTTCCGATAAAATCCGCTTCATTCGCGGAGCGAACCGCGTGAATCATCAGCAAACCATCGCCGATCGTCTCGGCAAGAGTGTCGTCGGGATAAAGGACGTGGTTGTAAAACCACGCGTATCTATCGGTCTTCTCCCACGAGATCAATTCCGCGGTGAAACGCTGAATGACCTCCTGCTGAAATTCCGGACGGTCCAAATGAAGCGCCGCAAAACGCTCCGGGTGATACTTTTCGGCGGTCCGGAAGACTTCCGACCAACTGATAACCGCTTCCGGCACATCGTTGCGGACTTTTCGGTTCGCAATGTTTCGCTTCATGAATTCCCGCCCGCAGACATACGAACAGGTCTTTTGATTTTTATTTCCGGACTTCGCACGGAATTCTTTTCCGCAGATCACGCATTTTTTCGCCGGCTGCCGTTGTTCATCACGGATTCTCTGTGCTTTCTGTCGGCAATAGCCGGAGCAGTACAGCGCCTTGGCGCATTTACTCTGCGGGATCGGCTTCCCGCAGAAAAGACAGGAAACGCTCATGTCCAAGCCTCCCTTGCTGTCTGTCTGCGGTCTGGACCAACGATAGTGACAGGTACGCACATCATGGACATCCGGCTCCAACAGCGATCACCGTACCTCTCCTTCAATTCCGCTTCTGTGAGGTTCGTTGAGAAGTGCGTTTTGAATCCGCGTTCAAACGCGATTGCCCGGTCGAAGATCATGCTCTCACCAGGGTAATAGGTCCGGCCGTAGACAGTAACGCTCCGGCATTCCGCGCCGAGGTCGTCAATGATAAGGTCATTCCAATGTTTCGGAATTTCGCTCCAACGAGGAATGTTGAGACGCATCAGTTCACGATATGCCCGTTCGTCCGCCACGGCATCCGCAATGTCTCTGGCGGTTGCGAACGGAATGTCGAACAACCTGGATAATGCCCGGAGCAGAAACGTTTTCCCTGTTCCGGTTGTCCCCATCAGAAGCAGTCCTTTCCCTCCGGCCGATTCGCCCGTGTGGACTTTGGCGGCGATTGCCGCAAGAGTCCGAATGGACGGCTGAACGACTCCGGCTTCCGCGAGATCGGCGGAAACGTCCGGAAGAATATCCTGCCATTTCGCATTCATTTTCATTTCAGAAGTTGCTCCCGTTTTTCCCCGGATCGAAAGCTTCTGCGCCTGCAACGCGTCTTGAATCAATGTCATTTTTCCCGCTCCTTGTTCTTTTGGTCTCTGCAATGTCGTGGATATTTTTCCATGCGCCCTTGATCGCGGCGCGGAGACAGTCGCCCCGGCGTACCGCCGGAATGCGGAGCAGATCGGCAAGATGAAGCTCGCGCTGATCCTTGCGCATCTTGCGTCCGGCTCCGTGGAAGGTCTCCCAGCAGGTGATCCAGTCGGCGAAAAGTCTTCCGACTTCCTCCGGCAACGCGCCCGCGATAATATTATCTCTCTCTTTATTTCTTTTCTTCTTTTCTTCTTCCCCCCCTATAATCCCCCCCACGGCTGTACCGTTTGCTGTCCGGTTCGCTGTATCGTCTGCTGTCCGTTCCGCTGTATCGTCCCTGATCGGATCAGCCGGATTTCCGCCACAAAAAACATCGTTTTCCGGTGTCCGTTCCGCTGTATCATTCTGCGTCCGTTCCGCTGTACCGTTTGCTGTCCGGTCGTTTTCGGCGCTCTGATAGGCTTCCCAATTCCGGATGATCAGAATCGTTCCGATGTTGCTTTTCCGGGCGCAGATCTGACCGAGCATTTCAAGCGAGTGAATATAACGGACGACCTTTGCGCGGCTCCATCCCCAGCGCGCCGCGAGCTCTTCCATTCCGGCGGCGATCATGCCCGGTTTGAGTATGATCTTCCGACCGCGACGGATGATTTCCTTCTCCGAAAAAGTTGCGGAAAGAAGCAGATCAAGCCACGCATGAGCCTTGTCGTATGGACGGGACTGATACCAGTCCGCATCCATGATTTTCCGGAATATCTTGACCCAGCCGGCTCCCATTTCAACACCCTCCGGAAGCCCGTGCAAGCGCCGCGTGCCTTTCCCTGACCGTTTGAGCGGTCAGGAGCTTTACGGCATTCTCCGCGCGTTCCAGACGTTGTTCCAGCCGTCTGTTCGGCGTAGTCCGGTGCGCATCGAGAATCAGGCGCATCAATTCATCATTGATCCCGGCAAACCGGTTCCGGATCGGAACGGTTTGTAATACGGATTCACATTTTTTCCGTCCGCGCGGCTTTCGTATCACGAAATCCCCCGCCCGATACCTCATAACGGCAGTTTTCAGGATGTCCGTCGCCGGGCATCGCTTGCTCTTCAGGTACTCGATCTGTGAGGATGTGAATCGGTACGAGCTCATTCCGCGCCCTCCTTGATGACCTGTCCGGGAATGGCGGCGCGGATCGCTTTCCGGATCGCGGCAAGATCGCCCCGGCGGATCTCCGCCGAATTCTGACATCCGAATTTCGACCATACGAGATAGCCGAGCTCTTCTTTGTTCAGGCCTTTGCTGCGCGCTTCCATAAGCAGTTCGGTCGCCTCTTCCTTGGTGATCGGTGTTTCGGCCATGGCTTCCGACATCTCCGCCTTGACCTCCTCAGCCGTGGTGTCGATGACCTCTTCCGGCAGTTCGCCGTCGTTTTCCGGAGCCGGGTTGCCGGTAGATCGTTCGTAAATGAATCTCCGGGCCCTTGCCTCCCACTTCCCGACATAAAAATCGGTCGTGCTGTCCGGATAGCCGCGGATAAGAATCTTCAGCGATTGGACGTGTTCTCCGGCATCGTCTTTCCACCATACCTTCCCGGAGCAGATTGCGCCGCCCGTCTGCATCTGCGGAATATCCGGCAGACACCACCAGCAGTTCCGGCCGATTGTATCATCATTAAGCCGGGCGTAGTAGTTCTTGGTGAGATAGCCTTTGCCTTTGATGATGTTCACCTCGTTGCCGGTCATCCGCGCTCCTTTGGATGCGGCGAATATGACAACGTCGGCGAGCGTTGCGTCATCGTAAGCGCTGCCCGGCGCATATTTTCCGCGATCGAGTTTTTCGCCTTTGTCGCGGTCGGTAAGGAATCCGAGCGGGGAGCCCTGCAACTTCCGGAGGTTGTGCAGGACCTCCGGCGTGAGAGCCTCGCGCAGAGCTTGCAGGGCGTTCGCGGTCGCGATGGCGGTAAGCGGCGAGTTGTCGCCGGATCTGACAAGCTCATAGACTGCCTGAGTGTGTTCCGTTACGGCTTGCAGAGCCGCGGTGTTGGCGGGCAGATATTTTGCCCGGATTGTCAATGCGTTTTCCATTTTTTTTCTCCTTTTACTCAAAACTTTTCTTTCTTACCAGGAATGCCGGGTGCTGTTCGTACCGGATATTGCGGTTGGAACATTGCCCGGTTCCCTCTTTTTGCTTGCGGAAGATTCGGCAGAGGACCCCGGTCCAGTGGACGCAGGAAACGCAGTGCCGATCCGCCGGGATGATCCGTGTTTCGCTGTTCATCATTCCTCCATCTGGTGTTGAATTCTTGTTTCCTGCGCGATGATCTGCTGCCATAATCCGGCGATGTAGCCGACCGCCGCGCCGAACAGGAAAATGCAGAAAATAAAAGTCAATGCCGATTTCTGTTTCCGGTTCATGATCTTGCCTTTCTGTTTTCTTTTTGTTTGAAAAAATGAATTGCGATATTAATTTAAAAGTCGCCCGCCGGACGATTATTAAAAAAACATGGGACGTCGCTCGATTATCATTTTCACGTCAATCGCTGTCAGAGCCGTAGCGAGAATTGTGATCTGCTCCTCTTTCGGAAGTCCGTCCCGTTCAAGGATACGGACGATGTCTTCTGCAATTCGGGTTCTCTGCTCTGCGGTAAGTTTTTTTTCTTCTTTTATTGTAAATTCCATGATCCAGTCCTTTCAGTTTTGTCGTTTTCTTGCTTTTCTGTGGGCTTCCGTGATTCTGTCCTGCATTTCGTCCAGTTCGAAGCGGTCGACGACTTCCGCGCCGAACGCCGTCTGGATCAGTTTAGCCAACTCCGGCTCCTGACGGAAACGGAACTCTGTCAAGCCGAGATATGCCGCCGCCGCGACGACCGGCATTGAACGCGGCCAGCGGAGACCGCAAACGTCCACGATCTTCTTGTACCCCCGCGGCACAACCGCGAGATGGTCTGATGTGCTCATTGCTCAATCCTCCTATTTGATTTTAATTTTTTTTGTGTTATTGTAAATGTTATTTTATCAGGAACGGGCCGATGGTTCCGAGCAATATCAGAATCAACGCCAGCACTAAAAAACATCCAGCATGATCGGAGAAGAACTCATGAGTATCGAATTCGTTTTTGGCACGTTGACTCTCAAACCAGAAGCATTTGCGTGGTTCTGCGGGGCAATCGTAGGATCCGGCGTTTCGGTTTTTGCGGTGTTCCTGAAATGGTGGCTCACCCGCCGCCCCGAACCGTTCCATGTTACGCAAAAGATCTGCATAGATATTCTCAAAGTCGCTATCGAAGCGGTGATCCACGACGAAAAACCTAGGGAAAAGGTCTACTACGCGGCAATCAGTTTTGCCGTTTACCAGAAACGATTCGGGAAAAGAAAAGGGGAGCGCATCTCGATCCTCATCACCGATGCCGTAGAGCTTGCCGGACACGGTGATAGAGTTTCTGCTGCCCAGAAACTTCACGAAGCGGTTTTCCTGATTGTCGGGTGATCCGTTCATAATTCACCTCTGCCGATTAAAAACAGGTTGTATGGTCTTTTCGAGCCGAGCAAGTCCTATTTCGAAAATTTTTGCAGAAAGAGCGCGTTTTTCGATCCTGGTTCTTTTTTTTAATTCGTTAAACCGCTGTTTCAGAGAACCGTTCTCGTCAAGAACGACTGGCTGGAAAAAATTATTCTGTTCTTTCATGTGAACCTCCGTTAGACTGTTGTTAGTCTAAATATAGTCTATTAAAGGTATATTTCAAGTATCAAGGCAGTCTTTTTTTAATTTTTATTGATTTTTTCTTAAACTCTACTTGAACTTTTAGGAAAAATGATATACGGTATAATAAACACAAGGTGGTACGATGACTGACAAGGAACTCTTCGAGAAATTTGAATTATACGCTAAAGATAAGGGATTGACGGTAGAACAGGCTGTAGCTCTTATTGGAGCAAAGAGAGCGTCTTATTTCAATTGGAAAAAAGGTAAATCTATTAGCAAGCACGCGCGGGCAGCAATGCTTGTGTTATTGGAGCCGGATGAACGAGAATCACCGTCTAAAAACAGTCTAACACATTGCGCACTTTCCCATTGTCCGGCAGAACCTCCTGTTGACCGCTTTTTGCAGGTGGTTCTTGAGGTATGGGAAAAATTACCGACAGAGGAACGGGCGCAAGTCGCGGGGCTTGCGGCGGCACTCTCGGAACGAGCAGAGAAAAAAATTGGATGAAATCAGAGTCCAGTTCATTATCAAAAATTCTAAAAGGAGTTAGAAGATGAAAATCTCTTGTCCACATTGCGGTCAACATTACGAGCTTGACACCCCGGAAAAAGATTTTTGCGTATCTTGTACAAACTGCGGCAAAAAGTTCAAAGTTGTGGCTCCACTCTCCGGCGGTAAAAAAGTTTCTTCTGGCATCGCCAACGTCTTTTCCTCATTTTTCAGCTGGTGTGGACTTGTGGCAACCCGTACAAAAAGCAAGTACGCGAAAAAGCGGGAAGAACTGGAGAGCGATATTGAAAAGCTGAACGGAAGCATTATCGAACTTAACCGGAAAATAGCCGGCCGGAAAAATCTTCTCCTAAATACTGAAGAAGAAATTACGCTGATCCGGCAGCAGCTTGCCGCTGTGATGGAAGCTAACGCTATATCGGAGGTCGCGTTTTACGAACCGCATTACTCATTCGACAAGCCTGTCGATTTCGAACGCGCGATCAAGGAAAACCGCGCGGCGCAGAAAGACTTCCTGCAAGCGGACGGCGTTCTGGATGATTCGCATGTCGGTTCCGGAACGAAAAGACAGCGGAACGCATTGAAAAAACTGATGCTTGCCGCATTCAATGCTCAATGTGATTTATGTATTACGAATGTTACATACAAAAATATTGTCCAGTACGAATCACGAATTGAAAAATCCGGTAAAGATATTAATGATATGGCACAAAAAGTTGTGCCGGATACCTGGAACATCCCGAAGAAGCTGATCCGGCTGAAAATTGATGAACTCCGGCTGTCTTACGAATACGCCGAGAAGAAGCAGCAGGCGGCGGAAGAACAGCGCAGGATCAATGAGATCATGCGTGAGGAAATCCGGGCGGAACGCGAAATGGAGCGCGCAAAAGCGGAAGCGAAAAAGGAACAGGATAAATTTGAAGAGTTGCTCCGGCGCGCTGTAGCGCAGGCGGAGCGGGCACAAGGAGAAGAACTCGAACGGATGAACGCGCAAATCGCGCTTCTGCGTCAGCAGCTTGACGATGTCAAGGAGAAGGAACGGAAAATCAGCGAAGCGCAGAAAACAAAAGCCGGCTATGTCTATGTGATCTCCAACATCGGATCATTCGGAGAAAATGTTTACAAGATTGGAATGACCCGTCGGCTTGAACCACAAGAACGCATCGACGAATTGGGAGACGCTTCTGTTCCGTTCAGTTTCGATGTTCATGCTATGATATGGAGCGAAAATGCGCCGGAGCTTGAGAACAGAATGCACCGCGAATTTGAAAGCCGCAGGTTGAACAAAATCAATTCCAGAAAAGAATTTTTCCGCGTCGACCTTGATGAAGTTGAAGCTATCGCGAAAAAATATAAAGCGGATGTTGAGTTCACAAAGCTCGCGGAGGCAAAAGAATACCGGCAATCATTGGCAATTCAGGAACACGCATCCGCCGCTGTTGATGAATGATCCCGTCGCCATTCCGATTTATGAGCGGAATGGTATCTGAACAAAACGAACTGCAAGGTGTGAGTTATGCTGAAAAAACGTGGGAAAAAGTATTACGCAGTGTTTTCTACCGACCGCCGGGAGCGGTGGATCAACACCGAAAAAACTGACCGCCGGGAAGCAATGAAAGTCCATGCGCGGCTTGAGACTGTTTTTCAGCGGGAACGGACGGCACGGGCTCTGACAACAGCTTTGCTTGACTGCGTCAAGGCTTTGGCGCACGGGGAGATCAACCGTGACACCGCCAAATCAATGGCAGTTGCGATTGAGGCGCAGGCTTACAATCAGGCGCTTGCCGTGATTGATGAGTTCCTTCCGTTCCCCGGCGTTCTTGCTGAAACGGTTCTGGAACAGTACCTGCAATCGGATCCGGAATTGAAAGCCAGTACAAAAACAACAAAACTTCAGAGGTTCCGGAAATTTGCTGCGTGGTGGAAGGACAGGGACTGCCGGAAGCTGACGGATTCGGACTGCCGGAGATTTCTCGATTCCCTTGGAACCGGGAAAAGTCAAACCGTAAACAATTACATTTCCGACCTTTCCAGCATCTGGCAGGTATCGCCGGAATTGAACAATCCGTGGACGGAAAAGCTCCGCAGGAAAAACAACGTGGAACACAAGTCCCCGTTCACGCGCGAGGAGATTTCCGCTCTGATCGCCTATTGCTCCAAAACCGGAAATACATTCTGGCGGGTTGCCGTTATTCTTGGCTACTACACCGGCATGCGTCTGAAAGATGTAATATTCTTCTCCCGATTCGACATTCGCTCGGACGGCTATATTTCGATCATTCCGGAGAAAACCGCCCGGACGGGGAAACGTGTTTCGATTCCGATTTTCCCGAAGCTCCGCGAGGAGTTGGACCGCCTGACACCGGAAACCGGAACAGGCTATTATTTCCCGGAAATGGTGAAACGCTACAACGCATCCCGCGCCAGCGTTTCGAAACTGTTCCAGAATCTTCTGCATGATGCCGGCTTGTACCGCCGCGGACTTGGATTCCATTCTTTGCGTCATACATTCGTGACGATTGCCACTGATGCCGGGATAGCAACAGAGGATATACAGGCGGCTGTCGGGCATACCTCCATCGCCTTGACGGAGAACACCTATTATCACGGCATCAAAACGGCGGATTTGACTGGTTTTCCGGAGCTGTAAAAGTTTCCCCGTTTTTTCCCCGTTTTTTGTAATCTTCTGCGAATATTGAAGTCTGCAAATTGAGTGTAAAACAGGGTTTTTAACTGGATTAGAACGGTCTGCAAAACCGGTTCTGGTGGGTTCAACTCCCACTCACGCCTCCACTTACGAATTCAAGCGTCCCAATCAGGACGCTTTTTTTATGCCCGGAACGGGAGGTCACGGATCGTTTCCGCTTTCAGAAATATACAGGGAATGACCGCCGTCATCATCCGTGTGGCGGAGGGGCATGAGTCAGAGGAGAGATTGAACACCGGGCTTCTTTGAATCGAAAGCCCGGTGTGAAAACGGGGATTTCCGGATTATTCCACTTCAAATGCGAAAACGTGGACGCTGTCCGCATCGGAGGACCAGGAGGTTTCCGGAACCAGACGGACGGCTTCGGCGGAGACCGGAGCAAAGTCCAGACGCAGGTAGCGTTTGCGGTTTTCTTTGACCGTCAGGACCGGAGTCCATTTTCCGGCGGAGAGGACCTCGACACGGAAATCACGGGCGAGCGTGGCGGGGAGCCGGCGCAAGGCGTCGTTTTCCGGGATTCCTTCGATGTTGCGCATGCGCTTGACATCCGAGAAATCACTGTCGAATACGATTCGGACCGAGCGGACCGTTTCCGGCTTTGCAAACTCATAACGGCAGTCGTCGCCGAGTTTCACCCGGACGCCGTTGTCTTCCTCGCCGAGCGAGCGGTCAATGCCGTTGCGGAGCGCCTCGTCGGAGACTTTGGCGGTGAGACTCAACGCGGAGATTTTCCGCTTTGCAAACGGAATGAACTGATCCTGTTCCATGAGCGTGTCGCGCAGCTCTTCCGTATATTCTTTCCAGACTCCGCGCGGATCCGTATCGTGACGGACCGCGAGAGCGGCGGCGGTTCCGATCGCCTGTCCCATCGTTGCGCAGGTTGCCATGACGCGTGTGGAGCTCATCGCCATGTGCGAGCAGGAGATGTTGCGCCCGGCAAAGAACAGGTTGCCGATGTTTTTGGAATAGAGGGATCGGTACGGGATGCCGAACGGGGAGGGCGCCGGATGGAAGATCGTCGGCGGTCCGGGATAGTAGAACGCTTCGGGATGATGGTTGTCCATGCTCCAGCCGCCGTGACAGACGACGTCGGGGAAGCGCCCTTCCGCTTCAACTTCCGGCTGAGTGAGGATGTGATCGCCCACATAACGGATGTTTTCGCGTTTTCCGGGAAGTTTTCCGATCCAGTCGAGTTCCCATTCGGCGGCATGACCGTCGGGATTGTTTTTGATGTATTCCCAGCAGCCGTAGGCAATCTTGAGGAGTTCGTCGCGGATTTCGTCGGCGTCTGCGATTGTGTCCTGAAGTCCGCCGAATTCCATCCACCAGAAATTGTCGGTGCGGAGATCGCGGAGCATCCACTCCCGGCGTGCAGCGTCGTCGTTGAAATGGTATGCCCATTCCGGAGCGATGAACGGACGGTGCGGACCGTTGGTTTTGCGGACCTGAATGAGAATGGAGTTGCCCATGGTCTTTTTATCGGCGGTTTCCGGCGCGTGCGATTCTCCGAATTCGGAGGAGGCTTCGCGTCCGGTCCGGTATTCGGCGCCGGAAAGACGCAGAATGCTGTCGCCGGAACAGTCGGCAAAGAAGCGCCCGGAAATCGTGTAACGGGTGTAGCTGTGGAGGTTCCACGCGGAGACGGAACGGATCATGCCGTTTTCCACGGAAACGTCTTCCACTGTTGTGTTGAGCAGCAGGGTGATGTTCGTTTCCCGCTTGACAACCGTGTAGAGCACATCGTCCCAGACGGTGAACCGGAGTGTGGGGTTGAGGTAGTAGTTTTCCAGCAGGATCTCTTCCAGTATGCCCGCTTCTTTCTGGTCTTTGCCATGTGCGCCGCAGACCCACATGCGGATTTCACTGGATGCGTTGCCGCCGAGCATGGGACGGTCCTGCACCAGAACGGTTTTGAGTCCGTTTCTTGCCGCCGCGACTGCGGCGCAGATGCCCGCCATGCCGCCGCCGACTACGACGAAGTCCGCTGAAAGCTGTTTTTCCGGAATAATCATCACTTGTTTCCCTTCTTTTGTTGATGTTGATGAATGTTTTCCTGATAAATTATAATACACATTGCCGCCGGAAGCAACTTTTTTTCCGGGGAAAAAAAGATTCTTTCTTGAAAATTCCGCATAGTGGAATTATACTGTATGACATGAAGACATTGATTTTGAATAAAGCATTGAAGATTTTCGAGGTTCTGACGCAGGCTGAGAATCCGTTGACGCTGAAAGAAATCTGCCGTCGGACGGGGATTACGCCGCCTGCGGCAAGCCGTCTGCTTTCCGATCTGGCGGAGGGCGGTTATGTGCACAAGGTCTCCTACCGGGAGTTTGAGCCCGGACTCGGTATGATCTATCTCGGACAGGGGAGTTTGCGGCACAACTTTTTCCCGCAGAACGCGACTCAGTTTTTGCAATCCGAGCTCCGGCGGATGGGGATCGGCGGAGCGCTTGCGGGAATGTTCAACGATCATCTGGTCTATCTGTATCATTCCCTGCATGAGCACGGGCACCGCATTTCCACGCTTCCGCTGCCGGATCAGCGGCTTTCCGGTTCCAATATTGCACTGGTGATCCTTTGTGTCCGGTACGGCCCGGAGCGTGCGCGGGAGGTCCTTTGCTCGGAGCTTCGTGCGAATTGCACGGGGATTGAGCTGGAGCGGAGAGAGAATTCCGTGCTCCGGCGAATCGAAGCATTCCGGAAGGATCATTTCGCGGTCTGGAACGACGAGGCCGCGCATTGGAACATCTGCTTCCCGCTTGTGGACGGTACGCAGGTGTACGGTCTTTCCTTTCTCGGCGAGAACGGGGGGCAGGCGATTCCGCCGCAGCTGTTTTTGGACTGTTCCGCCGTTGCGGCGAAGATGCGCAGGATCTTTTCCGGAGCTTCCGGCTGATCCGGACGGTTGACAGTTCCGGCTTTTCCATTCAGAAACTTGAATGGAAAGGAAACCGTTTATGATGAAAAATCCGTTTGGAAATTCCGCGCTGGCAAATCCGCAGTACCGTTATGCCCTCGACGACTGGAACCGGTGCGACGACTGTTTTGCCGGAGAACGCGAGGTAAAGGAGGCGGGAGAATATTATCTGCCGCGGACCGAGGGGCAGATGGCGGATCCGCAGTTCGGAAGACAGCGTTATGAAGCATACCGGTCGCGCGCCAACTATTTCAACTACTTTTTCTCGACAGTTGCGGCGATGCTCGGAATCATGCACCGGGAGCCGCCCGAAGCGATTGAGCTTCCGGAACGGATTGCGCTGCTCCGCACCTGTGCTTCCAGTGACGGCCTTCCGCTTTCCGATATACTGCGCCGTTTGAATCTGCTGCAGCTTGTTTACGGGCGATGCGGCGTTCTGCTGGATGTTCCGCCGGAAAATGTTTCTTCCGGTTCCGTTCCGCAAATGACACTTTACACCGCCCGCCGGATACTGGACTGGGAGTGCGGGGTTGGTTCGTCGTCCTCTCTGAATTCGCTCCTGCTGGACGAATCCGGTTGGGAGAAACGGGGAGGCGGCTGGGAGTTTGTGCGCCGGGTCCGGCTCTGTGCGCTGTCGCCGGATGGTGAATATTTTTCATGCGCCATGACGCCGGAGGAATACAGCGCATTCTGTTCCGTTCCGCGCCGGTTTTCCACCGATTGGTTTCCGGAGGTTCACGGACGGCGTTTGCACCGGATACCGTTTGTATTCGCGAACGTGACCGACTGCTGTTCCGATGTTCAGAAACCGCCGCTTCTTCCACTGGCGAATGTCTGCCTGGCGATTTACCGCGGCGAGGCGGATTACCGTCATGCACTGTTTATGCAGGCGCAGTCCACTCTGTTCCTGAAAGGGTTCCAGCTGGATTCCCCGCCGATGATGGGGGCGGGCAATTATCTTCATACGGAGTCTCCGGATGCTTCGGGCGGATTCCTTGAGGTTTCCGGAGCGGGATTGCAGGAGATGCGCGCCGCGCAGAACGATTTGCATGAGACCGCGCGGAATATGGGAATTTCCCTTGACGGCTGGTCGTCCCGCGAGTCCGGAGAGGCGCTGAAAACACGTCTGGCGGTCAAAACCGCACTGATGCGCGCCGTCGCGGATACCGGCGAGCAGAGCCTCGGCAGCCTTCTCCGCATTGCGGCGGAGTGGAGCGGAGCCGATCCCGGGGAGGTTGTATTTACCGTCAACCGCGATTTCAGCGACGGCGGTGTCTCCGCATCGGATGTGCGGGATCTCTGGAGCGCGAAGAGCGCGGGGCTTCCTCTTTCCGCCCGCAGTGTTCACGACTGGCTGCGCCGGAATGATTTTACCGGCTGTTCGTATGACGAGGAGCTTGAGTGTCTCCGCAGAGACCGTTCCGGATCATAAAAAATCGGTATTTTTAAGAAAAACGTCCTTGTTATGGCGCTTTCCTGAAGCTATATTGACGGGAGAGCTGAAAGCCGTTTATTTTCCACAGGAAAGGGTTTATTGTTTATGAAACAGAAGATCGCATTGATCGGGTGCGGACACATCCACACTCCGAATTTCGTAAGGATCATGAAAGGGCGGGAGGATATTGAGGTCACGGCAGTCTGGGACCACGATGCGGAGCGTGCCCGGAAGAACGCCGCGGAGCTGAATGCCCCGGCGGTACCGGCTCCGGAAAAGGTCTGGAATGATCCGTCGATCGGCGGAGTGGTGATCTGCTCGGAAACGAATCTGCATAAAGAGCTCGTTCTTGCCGCCGCCCGGGCGAAGAAGCATATTTTTGCGGAAAAACCGCTGGGTTTTTCCGCCGCTGATGCACAGGAGATGGCCGCCGCGGTGAAAGAGGCTGGTGTGATTTTCCAGACCGGCTATTTCATGCGCGGGAATCCGGTTCACCGTTTCCTGAAACAGCAGGTCGAAGCGGGAGCGTTCGGAACGATCACGCGTATCCGGCATTCAAACTGTCATTCCGGCTCTCTTGGCGGATGGTTCGATACCGAATGGCGCTGGATGGCGGATCCGCAGATTGCCGGCTGCGGAGCATTCGGTGATCTCGGCACGCATTCGCTGGATATTATGATGTGGCTGATGGGAATGCCGGAACGGGTGACTGCTTCGATCCGCACGGTAACGGGACGCTACGGCGAGGCTTGCGATGAATCCGGGGAAGGGATGCTCGTATTTCCCGGCGGAGCCGTTGGAACGGTTGCCGGGGGATGGGTGGATGTCGACAATCCGGTTACCTGCGAGATTTGCGGCACCGAGGGACACGCCGTCGTGTTTCATGGAGAACTCTATTTCAAGAGCACCCATGTTGCGGGAGCAGATGGAAAAACGCCCTGGACTGCGCTTCCCGAAGCCGAACCTCATGCGTTTGAACTGTTTCTGGATGCGCTTTCCGGGAAAGAGGTTTCTCTGGTTTCCGTGGAGGAAGCCGCCGGGCGCAGCGTCGTCATGGAAGCGATGTACCGGGCAAACCGGGAACAGCGTTGGGTGAAAGTGTAAATCTCCGGAGGGAGATTGTGACAGGATCGCGGTGCGGTATGAGGCGTGCCGCGTTTTTTACAAAAAAGAAGCCCCCGGTTTGAACCGGGGGCCGGGTTAGAGGGCTCGAAATTATTCGACAGTCGCCGGGGCGTCGTCTGTTTTGATGGAATCACGATCGCGATGATCCTGCTTCTTCTCAAGATACTTGCGGGCCTGAACTCCTGCCTTGTCGAGAGCTTCGACAATGGATTTGTTCATATCGCCGACTGTTTCCGCGGAGGCGCTGACAAGATAATTCTTGATCGCCACAACAACATCCGCTTTATGCATGTTCTTCTGTATATCGAGAACAACACGGACGCTGGAGATCTTCAACGTCAGATCGTCGAGTGCCGCATGAGCAGCATTCTCCGTCTGGACTTTGAGTGCTTCGCTTAAATCGAAGTGACGTGCGCTGACAATGATATCCATAATGTCATCTCCTTACGTTTGAACGGTTTAGGTGCAGCCGTTCCGGTTTATTTCGACCGGCGGATCGTTCTGCCGGTTTCCTCTCTGCCGTACAGTATAGACCGAATCGGGCACGATTCAAGCCCGGAAACAAGAATTTTTCAAAAATAATTTTCTTTTCCCCATTTTTTTGCAAAAAACGGATCATCTGCTTGAAAAAATGGAGATAAGGCTGTATATTGAATGATTCTCATCGTGTTGAGAACCGTTTCGCCTGCCCCTGACTGCTTGACGCGGCGGAACGGAACGAGTATCAGAACCTTATCAAGAAAGGAAACGGGATGAAACAAGCTCAAGCCAAACACAAACTGTGCAGACGTCTCGGTTACTGCGTCTGGAACATGCCGAAATGCCCCAGTGTCAAGAGACCGTATGCGGCCGGACTTCAAGGCAAGAACAGAAAGAAATCCAAGCTTTCCACCTACGGCGTCATGATGCAGGAAAAGCAGAAGCTCAAAGCGCATTACGCTCTTACCGAAAGCCAGCTCCGCAACCTCTTCCTCGTTGCGAAACGCAAAGAGGGCAGAACCAACGAAACGCTGATGCAGCATATCGAAATGAGACTCGACGCCACGGTTTATCATTCCGGAATCGCTCCGACGATCTTCGCGGCAAAACAGTTCGTTTCCCACAGACATATTCTTGTTGACGGCAAAATCGTTGACCGTCCCTCCTACCGTCTCAAACCGGGACAGGTTGTCTCCATCAACGCGGAAAAATCCCCGAAAGTCGCAGAGATTGCCCGCGAAGTGAACTCCACCGTTCCCGCTTACTATGAGACCAATAAGGAAGACCTCAAGGTCACCGTTCTCCGTGAACCGATGATCGAAGAGATTCCCGTTCAGGTCGAAGCGATGCGCGTGGTTGAGTACTACGCCCGTTAATCATCTGTTCTGCAGATTGTTTTCGACAAAAATCCCGCACAATGCTGCGGGATTTTTTTTGTCTGTAAAATTTTTATAAATAATCACCGAAAACGCGTTTCGCTTTATTGCAATTTGAGGTACGGCGATGTATATTCTGAAAATCTCATGAGGTTCAGCGGAGAAAAAGGAAGACGATGTCGCCGGTTTTGGAAAACGTACTGTATATTTATGATCTGATCAGGCCGTATCTTGATTTCGGGGTGATCGCCGTCCTGATCTATTGTCTGCTGTACTTTCTGCGCGGAACACGCGGAGCCAGTGTGCTGGCGGGATGCGTGATTGCCCTGATCTTTCTGACTCTGCTGACGAATGTGCTGAAATTTGAAGTGCTCAACTGGCTGCTGGAAAATTTCTGGACGATCGCATCGGTAGCTCTGGTGGTGATTTTTCAGCCGGAACTGCGGCGTGCGTTCGCCCAGCTCGGCAGCAAGTCATTTGCGCATCATGCCAATGTGCAGAAAAGGACCATCCGGGAAACCGTTTCGGCTGTGACGCAGATGTCCCGCAGCAAGACCGGCGCGCTGATCGTATTTGAGCGCCAGATCGGTATGGCGACGTTCAAGAACAGCGCAGTCCATCTGGAGGCGAAGGTTTCTTCTTTGCTGCTGCAGTCGATTTTTTACCAGAATTCCCCTCTTCACGACGGTGCGCTCATCATTCGCGGAGATACGATTGAGGCTGCACATGCGATCCTGCCGCTGACACAGCAGCCGGAGTTCGCACATCAGAATATCGGGACCCGCCACCGCGCGGCAATCGGGGTTACCGAGGAGACCGACGCCGTGGCAGTTGTCGTTTCGGAGGAGACCGGCGGGATCAGTATGGCAAAACGCGGATCGCTCAAGCGTTTTCTGACTCCGGATCAGCTGTTCGAACTGCTGACGCGGGAGCTGATCGACAAGCCGGACAGAAATCATCCGGATGATTTCGGGGATGAATATGGAGATGCGGAGGATTCCGATGATCGTGAATAAGCGGAAAAAACTGTGGCGCAAGGTTCCCGGTATTATCCGGCATGACTTCGTTCGAAAACTGCTCGCGTTGCTGCTTGCATTGATCGTTTATGCCGCCGTGACCGATAAAATGGGCGTGGAGCGCGATATTCATAATGTTGCGGTCGACATTCCCGCCGTTCTGACGCTTCCGGGAGCTCCGAAGCCGGTAACTCTGCTGAAAATAGAAGGCCGGAATCCGAAAGTGAAGATCCGGGTGCGCGGTTCCGAACGCATTCTGAAAAATCTTTCCGACTATGATTTTACGATTCCCGTTCCCGTATTCAAGCCGGATGGCTATGTGCCGGGTGCACCGTATCAGCTTCATCTGTCGCCGTCCGATGTCAAGGGCCCGTCGCGGGTGCAGATCCTTTCCGTGGAGCCGGAGGTCCTGCCGGTTGATTTTGATGTGCAGGAGGTGAAACCCGTCCGTGTCCGTGCGGTGTTTGATACCGGAAGCCCGCTTCCGGAAGGATACGCGGTCCGGAAAGTCACGTTTTCGCCGCAGGAGGTCCGTGTGACCGGACCGCGGCTTGCATTGGCGAAACTGGAATTCCTTCAGACGAAGCCGATTCCGCTTTCCGGCATTACTCAGTCGTTCGATTACAGCGCGGAGCTCGCGGAATCCATTCCCGGACTGAAAGTCAGTCCTGAACGGGTCTTTGTGCAGATCGACGTCGCCCGGAATATCGGGAGCCTGACGTTTTCGCTCCTTCCGCTCCGGGTGCTTGACGACAGCCGGGAGAATAACTGTGAATTCCTTTCAGCTTCACGGGTCGACGTGACGCTTTCCGGATTGAAAGGCAGGCTTTCCCAGTTGAAGCAGGAAGATGTCAAGCCTTATATCGACGTCTCTTCTCTGAAACAGCCGGGGATTTACAATGTGGAAGTCGCCTGCTGGGTGAAAAACAACGCATTCCGGATTGTTAAGATACAGCCCTCCAACATAAAGGTGCAAATTTCAAAAAGATGATTATCCGTTTTCCGATTTTTCTGTTTTTTACCGTTGTCTCCGCCGCCGTGCTCTGCGGGTGCGGCAAACGGGCTCCGGAACCGCCGAAAGTGCGGACCGGTCTTGTTCTGGATATTTTTGACAGCGTTCAGCGAGGCGATCACCGCGGAGCTCTGGCGCAGATCCGCCGCTACAAGGAGCTGGACAGGACCAATGTATTTATTTCCGAATTCGAGAATATCGAACTGGCGAATATCCGTCTTGCGGAAGCGGAGGCTGCGTTGAAACGTCAGGATCAGGCCGCCGCTGAAAAGGCGATCCGGGAAGCGATCCGGGTGGTCGGGCCGATTCCCGAACTGACAAAAGCGGCGCAGGATCTTCAGCTTCTTGCGGAACTGGAGATGCTGGCATACCGGATCGAACAGCCGGAAAATTCAATGGAGCTCGCCCGGAATCTGGAACTGTTCCGTCAGAAAGCGAAAGCGTTTCCGGCGAGCCGCGCGTTTGCGGATTTCTCTGAAAAACGGCAGGTTCTGGTGCGTCTCCTGAAACAGCGGGAGGACCGTATCACGCTGTTCGATGTGGAGGCGGACGAGATTCAGATCGGAAAGTCCGATAAAATTCGTGCAAATGTATTGGAATCACAAAGAAAGGTTGAACAAAAACTGTAATCGGTGTGTCTGTATGAAAAGCCGTGAATAGTCTTCGCGGAATAAACGAGTGTATACGTTCTCAACAAACATAACGCCGGAGAACCGGCAAACAGAAAGGTTTTACGAATGAATATCGCAAAAAAACTGATGATTGCGGCGGCAGTTCCCGCTTTTGCGCTTGCGGCAACGGCTCAGACTCCCGCTCCTGCGGCAAAAGCTCCGGCTGCGAAGACCCCCGCGGCAAAAACGGCTCCCGCTCCGAAACCGAAAACCCTTGCGGAAACCCTCTCTTTCCTGCCCAATGTGCTTGCGGAAGGCAAGGGAATGAAGATTACAAAGCAGGATTTCATCAAGGAACTTTCCACGCAGATCCCGGAAGGCGCGCTTGCTCAGGTTCCGCCCCAGCAGCTGAAACCGCTGATCAAGAATCTGGTAAACGGCATGGTCGATCGCGAGATCGTTTTCTCTCTTGCACAGAAGAACGGTTACAAACCTTCCGCCCAGCTCGTCAAAGATGAGTTCGACAAGATGCTGAAACAGCTTCCACAGGACAAACGTCAGGTTCTGGAAAGCCAGCTCAAGCTGCAGAACAAAACGATCGACGCTTACAAGAACGAAATTTCCGCGGATGTCATGGCTCAGAAAGCCGCCGCGTTCTCCAAATATCTGAAAGAGAAGATCGAACCGCAGAGCAAGGTTTCCGATGCCGATGTGGAAAAGTTCTATCGTGAAAACCAGGAGAACTTCAAGGTTCCCGAAAAGATCACGGCGTCACATATCCTGATCCGTCCGAATGTTCCCGCAGGCAAGGAGAACGACAAGGCTGTTACCGCAAAAGCCGACGCCGATGCGCTCGCCAAAACCAAAACTCTGCTCGCCCAGCTGAAACAGGGTGCCGATTTCGGTGCTCTCGCGGAAAAGGAATCCGCCTGTCCGTCCGGCAAGAGTGCGAAAGGCTCTCTCGGAGAATTCTCGCCCGGCATGATGGTTCCGGAATTTGACAAGGCCGCGTTCGCTCTGAAGAAAGGTGAAATGTCCGACATCGTCAAGACGCAGTTCGGCTATCACATCATCAAGGTTACGGACAAAAAAGCCGGCGGGTATGAACCGCTCGCAAAGGTCAAAGGCGACGTCAAGAACTATCTGGTTGCCAAGAAGACCGACGAACAGCTCAAAGCCCTGGTCGAAAAGACCCGCAAAGAGCTTGGTCTCAAGATTGCGAACTTCTGATTTCCCAACGGAAATTCAGATTATAAAAAAACCGGGTTGAAACCCGGTTTTTTTTATGCTTGCCTTATCCGGGATTCCGACTTTGTCCGTATTGCGGTTTCCCGTATCCCGTCAGACAAAACAGATACGGGAGATGCACTGGTCAAAATTTTCCTGTCCGCTGAGAATGTCGATTTCAACCCGCAGGAACTGAATGTCGATGTCGCGCCGGTCGAGACGCGGCATGCGGACCGCATCTTTTTCCGTGGTCACGATCAACTCGGCTCCGGCGGCTTTGGCGTCGTTGATGAAGTCGATCATTTCCTGCTGGCGATAGCGGTGGTGATCCGCGTAGTGGCGTTTGAGTACCAGTTCACCGCCGAGATCCTCCAGAAAGCCCTCGAAACTTGCCGGGTTCGCAATCGCGGAAATGGACGCGATTTTTTTGCCTTGCAGGGATTCAAGCGGATGACGCCGTCCGCGGTCGAACACCTCTTCCAGATATTTCGGCTTATGACAGCATTCGATGATTTCCGCACGGTGATTGTGCTTGCGGATGAATTCTTTCAGATGGCGCAGACGCGGCGAACCGTCGGATTTGGTCAGGAACACATAGTCGGCACGGAGGATGTGCTCGATGGGTTCCCGCATCAGTCCGCGCGGAAGAACATGGTGATTGTCGAACGGCGAGGTCGAATCAACGAGAATGATGTTGATGTGTGCTTTCAGGCGCAAATACTGAAAGCCGTCGTCAAGGATCAGCACATCGGTTCCGAATTCGTCGATGGCATAGAGGCCGGACTTCACCCGGTCCTTGTCGACGAGCACGGCGACGTCTTTCAGGTTGGAGGCAAGCATGTACGGTTCGTCTCCGGCGGTAATGGAGTCGTGCAGCAGGTTTTTGCCGTCGGAAACAACGCGCGGCGGGACTTCCATTTTTTTGGAGAAGAGACGTTTCCGGAGTTTTTCAAAGAATCCGCGCTTGTCTTTGCTGCGGTAACCGCGGCTGAGCACGGCAACGCGACGGCCTTTCTGCGAGAGGGTCCGGGCAAAGATTTCCACAATAGGGGTTTTTCCCGTTCCGCCGCAGGTCAGGTTGCCGATGCTGACGACCAGACACCCGATCGCGCGGTAACGGATGACACGGTTGTCATACAGCCAGATCCGCGTATTGATTGCCCGCAGGTAGAAGCGCGAGGCAACGAACAGGAGCCCTTTGACAAAGGAGTCAAACGGCGCTTTCCGCCGTTCCCGGATGATCTCAATGAAATACTGTTCGATATGTTCGCCGATTTCCCGAAGAGTCATACAAGGTCTCCAATGGCGTCCAGCTGATCCGCACACTGGAACCGGACCGCATTCCAGCCGCGTTTCCGCGCCGCCTCCACGTTGCAGAGTTTGTCGTCAAAATAAAAATCCGGAATGCCGTGACGGGATTCGAACAGTTCGTAGATGGCGGAATGCGGCTTGCGCACGCCCGCTTCAAAACTGTATATCCCGTCGGCAATGAGATGGGCGAACGGGAGAATGCGGCAGACATTGTCCAGATGTATCCGTGAGACATCGGAAAGATAGACGAATTTTACGCCTTTTGCCGTATAGTTCCGGACCCGTTCCTCCATGCCGGGCATTGGATCGCCGATAATGCTGTTCCAGATGTTGAGGAGCTCCGTTTCCGTAAAACGGTTTCCGGTTGCCCGGCGGAAGATGGAGAGCCATTCCGCCGCTTCCATGCGTCCGCATTCGAGTTCGCAGAAAGCGTCTGTGAACTCCTCCGGGAGAGTCCCGCGGGAGAGTCCGAGCGCCCGAAGCGCCCGTTCCGGCTGCAGGGTGACACATACGTTCCCGATGTCAAGAGCAACTGTGACCGTTTTCTTCATACGGGGAACTCCTGTTATTTGGAGAAGCGCAGGTAGGCTTCGACGAACTGGTCGATATCGCCGTCAAGCACCGCCGCGGTGTTGCCCGTTTCGCAGCCGGTCCGGAGGTCCTTGACCATCTGATACGGCTGGAGGACATAGGAGCGGATCTGACTTCCCCATCCGATTTCGGATTTTTCGCCGGAGATCTGCTGGGCTTCACGCTTGCGGGCTTCCTCCTGGGCTTCGTACAGGCGCGCCTGAAGCATTTTAAATGCCATCGCGCGGTTTTTGTGCTGGGATCGTTCCATCTGGCAGGCGACGACGATGCCGGTCGGGATGTGGGTGATCCGGACGGCGGAGTCGGTCCGGTTGACGTACTGACCGCCGGCACCGCTGGCGCGGTAGGTGTCGATCCGCAGATCTTTTTCCTCAATCTGAATGTCAAGGTCCTCCTTGAGTTCGGGGAATGCATCGGCGGAAGCAAAGGATGTGTGGCGCCGCGCGTTGCTGTCGAACGGGGAGATACGGACAAGACGGTGCACGCCGCGTTCGCATTTGAGGTATCCGTATGCGAAATCGCCTTCCACGCGCAGAGTGGCGCTTTTGATTCCCGCTTCGTCGCCGGGCTGCATGTCGATGATTTCGTCTTTGTAGCCTTTGCGTTCGAACCATCTGCGGTACATGCGCAGGAGGATCGACGCCCAGTCGCAGGATTCGGTTCCGCCGGCTCCGGCATGGATGAAGAAGAAGCAGTTCATACGGTCGAATTTTCCGGAAAGGAAGCTGAGAAGTTCCATTTTGTCGATCTCTTTTTCAAGATCGGCGTAAGCGGTATCGGCTTCCTCCAGGAATGATTCGTCTTCGGCTGCGAATTCGCTCAGAGCGTTGAAATCATCGACATGTTTCTGAAGAGCAAGGAACGGTTCGACGATGTTTTTTTCGGAGCTGAGCTTCTGAACGGTTTCCTGAGCTTTTTCCTTGTCGTCCCAGAAATCGGGCTTTGCCATGACGGCTTCCAGGTCTCTGACGACTGCCTGATGGTCCGTAATCTTCAAAAATTTTGCTAAATATGCAACTCTTTCTGAAGTTTCTGCAGTTTTTGATTTTAATTCTTCAATAGTCATGATACATTTCCATGGTGTTAAATTTTTTGGCACCTTGAAATTTTTTAAACAACGCGACGTCGTTTAAACAAAATCCAACGAAAGGAGTAATATAATGCTGAATGCGTCAAGTTTAAAGTTTTTTGATGAATTAATGCGAACTTCCGGTCCCTCCGGGTTCGAAATTCCTTGTGCAAAAGCCTTCCGGAAGCGTCTGGAGACCTTTGCGGACGAGATGTATGTCGATGTGACGGGCAATTCCATTGCGATTCTGAATCCCGATTCCCCGTTCCGTATCATGCTTGCGGGGCATTATGACGAAATCGGTTTTCAGGTGGTCTATATCACCGATTCCGGGTTGATTACGTTCCGTGCCGTCGGCGGCATTGACAAAGTGACTCTGCCGGGGCTTGAGGTCGATATTCTTACCGCTTCCGGCAAGGTTCCCGGAGTGATCGGACGCAAACCGATCCATCTTCAGACTCCGAAAGAGCGGGAAACGGTGATGGAGATCAGCGATCTCTGGATTGATATCGGTGCGGAGAACAGAGCGGAGGCGGAAAAGCTCGTGGGGATCGGCGATCCGGTCGCATTCCGCGTAAACTATTCCCGTTTCGGCAGGAACCGCGTCATGTCCAAAGGACTTGATGACAAGATCGGCGCGTTTGTGATCGCCGAAGCATTCCGGATTCTGTCCGAACGTGACTGCAAACTCGGAGTGTATGCAGTCGGAACCGTACAGGAGGAGCTGGGACTCCGCGGCGCCAAAACCAGTTCCTTTGCCATTGATCCGCAGGCGGCGATCGCGGTCGATGTCGGATTCGCGACCGACGTCCCC
>ERZ827150.432-NODE-432-length-62570-cov-3.799168_pt1 | contig 62570 bp, 56 predicted proteins | sample MGYA00519779_ERZ827150 | MGnify/ENA primary metagenome ERZ827150 (study PRJEB31778, sample SAMEA3449267) | human gut metagenome | biome: human gut; feature: human-associated habitat; material: faeces | place: United Kingdom | collected 2010/2012 ...
TTGACTGACAAAACCCACTTGCGTGACCTGTTCGACAAGACTAATTTCAATGATGCCAAAGATCTAAATGATCCCCTGATTCCGGGGCTATTTGATTAATTATTTAACTCGTCCCATTTTAACGGGACACTAATGATAAAGGTTTTAAAGTCAAGTCTGACTGTTGTAACTAAAAACGATACAGAAATACTGTTTCAGGTCTTTAGAATCAATTGTGTGTCGGTGTTTCCGCTTCTTTCCGCTTTTTCTGGAAGTTGTCCACTACGAATGCAGTGAAAATCGGAAAAAATACCATGCCTGAAGCGGCTAGGATAACAGCCAGCGATTGGCCTAATTTTGTGACGCCGAAGATGTTGGAACCGACGGTAGTGACGTTCATCAATGACCAGTTGAAGGCATCCCAGTAGTCTTTGACCATGGGGTTTGGGCCATGCTCGACGAAGTAGAACATGATGCTGCAAAAATAAATGATAACAAAGACGATGGACAGATAGGTGACGAACAGATTGGTTACTTTACTGCGGGTCATCCAGCTGACGATGATTGATATACCGTAGATACCCCGGGCGATAGGAATTAAACGCAGTAAAACCCAGGTGGCATGGGAAAGATGAGCGGAAGAAATATATACGATATTCAGATAGGGGATAGAAATCAATAATAAAAAGATATGATGACCCAGAAAATGCCATCCTTCCTGACTAAAATACCAGCGGACAAAGAAATCTGCCAGGAAAATCGTACAGACCATTAAATGGGTATTCAGAATAAAGCGTTCGGATAAAATCGTTGTTGCAGATAATAATTCGATAGAAATAATTACCAGAACCAGTATGCTACTGAGCAATACCATAATGTTCAGGAATTTTACGATAGGTTTATCGTTCTGTACCATGGTCTATGGGTTTATAAAATTTGTAAAGTTCATAAAGTTTGTAAAGTCGGTGTCCCCTGCGGGTACTTAATTTACGGGACTTTCGGTGGGACGTATCGGGGACGTAAACGAAGCGCTCGCAGGGGAAACGACTTTATGAGTTATTTTATAATTTCTACAGTGTCGCCACTGAAGACATTGACTCCGAGTTCCCGGGCGATGTATTTGATGGCAGCTTGTGCTTTCACCGAGTTTCCGGCATCGTCTAATGGAGGAGCAAAGGCTGCAATACCGAATACGCCGGGCAGACAACCCATCACGCCGCCACCGACTCCGGTTTTGGCAGGGATACCGCTGGTGTAGATCCAGTCGCCGGTGTGTTCGTAGAAACCGACAGCAGTGATCAGGGAAATGATATGGGGCATCAGGGATTCATCGAATACCTGTTTACCGGTTACCGGATTTTTACCTTTATTAGCTATCGTACAACCTGCTATCGCTAACTGTTTGGTCGTTACTCCCATAGAGCAATGCCGGGTATAGAGATCCAGCGACATGTCCGGATCGTCGTAAATCCGGTTGTAATTTTTCAATAACCAGGCGATGGAACGATTGTTGAAATTTGTGGCGGATTCCGATTTGTAAAGTTCGTCTTGTAATATTAATTCGCTACCGCATAGATCGGCCATATTGTCGGCAATAGCAGCCCATTTCGAATTGGGATCACCGATGGGCTTAACCATACTATCGGCACTGATAGCGCCGGCATTGACCAAGGGGGTACTCGGATGATCCTTTTCCAGTAAGATTGCCATGATGGAGTTGAAAGGAAGCCCGGTTGCATCGGCGCCTATCTTTTTCAATACGGCTTCGGCTCCATATTGTTTGAGTATCAATACAGCTGTATGGACTTTAGAAATAGATTCGATACCGAAAACATAGGTTGTATCTCCGGCTTCGATGACTTCTCCCGTGGGTAGACAGACAGCGATACCGAAAAGGTTAGGATCGATTTTAGCCAGGAAAGGGATATAGTCGGCATTCTTTCCGCCTTTCAGATTTTTTACTTTCTCATGAGCTTGTTTGACAATGGCTTCGAGGTCGGTTATTTTTATGGTCTTTTTCATGATTCAAAATTTAATTTTTTCTGTTCCGGATTTATTGAAAATAAGCCGGAACAGAAAAAGGGATTATTTTTGTGAAGTCGGGTTCTCTTTTGCTCCCAGCGTTGGGGGAATTGTTGTTTGCCCGGTCGATGTATTAGTCTGAGGAGTGCCGGCCGGGGTTGTTACCGGAGTGGGGGTTACTGTGGCTGGGTTTGTTGTAGTAGCAGTAACCGGAGCAACTTCCCAATGAAAAGGTTGGATTTCCGTATTCGGATCTTTCCAGGACGGCTTACGCAAAGAATAAATAATCAGTGGTATGGCTACAAAGATAATGCACCCCAGGATCAGTACGGTAAACCATACGGTATTACTTCCGGTTGCAATCTGAGAAGGTGGGATAAAGCTTAATACGAATGCCAGCAGGGCACCCAGGAAACCGATGCCTGCCACTATCCAGATCAGGCCGTTTCCTTTCCGTCCGATAGCGAAAGGACGATCGGCTTTGGACATTTTATACCGTAAAGTGATGGCTGCTGTAAACATCAGCATGTACATAATCAGGTATAGCAATACGGTCAACTGTGAAAGCATCTGATAGAAAGATTGGACAGAAGGCATGACAACAAATAATAAGGCCAATAAAGTAACGATGCACCCCTGAATGATCAGGATGTTTTTCTGTACTCCGATTTTATTCGTTTTTTGGAAAAAAGGAGGCAGATAACCGGCTTTACCGACGGCAAAAATACCTTTTGACGGACCGGCAACCCAGGTTAGAACTCCGGCTAATACACCGAACATCAAGGCGATGGCGATGATTGGCGAAGCCCAATGAATATGAAGATAAGCCAAATAATTGTCAAAACCGACCAATAAACTTTGGGTTAAGTTGATTTCTTTAGCCGGAATAATCAATCCCAGGGCAAAAGTACCTAGAATGAAAATGACAACGATAATGATGGCACCGATAAAGATGGCTTTAGGATAGTTCTTACTGGCGGGTTCTTTTACATCCATAACGTGAATACCGGACATTTCCATACCGGCATAAAACAGGAATATACTGGAAGCTAATACCAGGTTATTGAAATTGGACAGGTCCGGGAAGAATCCCTGACTCATATCCATGTTATTATGCCCTCCGGTTGCTAAATAGATAATACCGAAAAGAATCAGTAAACCGGCCGGAATAATAGTTCCTACCGTTGCGCCGATTTTTGAGATTTTACTTACCCAGCCCAATCCTTTCAGTGAAATAAAAGTGGCTACCCAGTAGATGACCAATACAGTGACCAAGGTAAAGACTTTGTTGGAAGCCAGTGCTGCATCATGTACATTATTCATGCCAATATAGGCAATGGATACAGCACCGAAGGTCAATACGGTCGGATACCAGATGGTACTTTCGATCCATTGCAGGAAAATAGCCAGGAAGCCGTATCTTTTTCCGTAAGCTTCACCGACCCAACGAAATACCCCACCTTCTTTGTTGGAGAACATGGCCGCTAGTTCGGCCGCTACCAACGAAGTCGGGATTAAAAATACGATTGCAGCGAACAGATAATAGAAAGCCGAACTCAGGCCATATTCGGCTTCTGCCGGCAGACCACGAAGACTCACTACTGCTGCAACGTTCATGATAGCCAGGGTCATTACGCCGATTTTTGCCGCCGTTCCTGTTTTTTTGGAATTTGTTGCCATAGTTTGAATAAATTTAATTAATAAATATAAGCTTGAAATTAAGTGTTTTATATTTTTTGAATTTGTTATCGCTTTTGCTGTCCTAGGTACGAGTTTGATAAAATGAATGTTTAAATCCTTACATTATTTAACTTTGACGGAGGAAATCCTTTTTCCTTGAAGTGGGATAAGAAGAAAACAAATTAAACCGATATTTAATTGTATAATTTTGGATACTTTTGCAGGATATCTACTAAACAGTGATAAAAATGACAGTTGCAGAAGCACAAACGCTTTGTTTGAAGCAGGGAACCCCTTTTTATTCCTATCGTTTACCGGGAGAACGAGAATCTGTTTTCGGCGCTCAGCTGGACGGTGAAGTTGCCCCTTTCCGTCAGGTTGGAGAACAGGGAAAGGGATTTATTCTGGTTCCTTTTGCCGAATCTGAAGAAGTACCTGCCTGGTTTATCCGGGGAGATATAACCTTTAGGGAGGTAACGACGGATATTGAAATCCGGACCGGCTTAAGCGGGACTATGGGGCTAACCGATATTAAACCCGGGCAGGAACCGGATATTTCCTGGGAAGAATATGAAAGTCAGGTGGCGGCGATGGTAGCGGCCTTAAAACAAGGTCAGGTACGCAAGATGGTTTTGTCCAGAACAATTACTTTACAGGAACGGGCTTATGAAAAAGCGGCTGTCTGGTATACTGCTTTGGCTGATCGTTATCCGGAAGCTTTTGTGTTTTTGGTTTTTGTTCCTGGTAAAACCTGTTGGTTGGGAGCGACACCGGAGATTTTCTTGAGGCAGTCGGCGGCTGGAACCGAGACTATGGCTCTGGCGGGTACCCGAAGGGTAGGAACATCAGGAGCTTGGGGGCAGAAGGAGATCGAGGAACAGGCTATCGTAACGGAATATATGGCAGAGCTGTTAGAGACGGTATGTGGAGAAAAATGGCGACAGGAGGGCCCCTTTTCAAAACAAGCCGGACAGGTTGAACATTTGTGTACCGTTTTTCGGCATGTGGGAAAACTGACTCCCGGGCTGACCGACCGGGTACGTCGTGCTTTGCATCCGACTCCTGCGGTGGGAGGGGTACCTGCTGGATCGGCTCTTCCGATGATCAGGCGGATAGAAGGACGTAACCGGCGGTATTATGCCGGGTATGTGGGGCCGGTATCGGGTGACGGATGTTGGGATTGGTTTGTGAATTTACGTAGTATGGAGTTGTGGCCCGATAGAATCAGATTACATATCGGAGGGGGGATTACGGCCTTGTCCGATCCCCGGAAAGAATGGGAAGAAACTGAATTGAAATCGAGGACCTTGTTGGATATCGTACAGTATAGCGATAAATAAATTTTGTCGTCGGAATATGGAATACTTAACTACAGATAAAGAAGGAATAAAGATATTGATAGAGGTTCTGAAAGAAAAAGGAATCCGTCAGGTGGTATTATCGCCGGGCTCCAGAAATGCTCCTTTGTTGGTTGCATTTGCCCGTGAGAAACAAATCAGGCACTTTGTCGTGCTCGACGAACGGAGTGCCGCTTTTATGGCTCTGGGTATGGCGCAACAATCGGGTGTTCCGGTGGCTTTGGTATGCACGTCGGGGACTGCTCCTTTGAATTATGCACCGGCGATAGCGGAAGCATATTACCAACGTTTACCCTTGATCGTGATCACGGCCGACCGTCCGGTGGAATGGATCGATCAGGACGATAGCCAGACAATCCGGCAACAAGCGGTTTTCCGGAATATTGTAAAGGCTTCTTATCAGTTACCGGCCGAACTGTTCCATGCAGACGAACACTGGTATGCCAATCGTCTGGTCAACGATGCTTTGAATACCGCTTTGAAAGGCCGGCAGGGACCTGTACATCTGAATATACCCTTGCGGGAATCGCTCTATGGGCTGAGGGATTACCCGGAGCGGGAAGTAAGGATGATCGAATGTATCGATCCGGCCCCGAGTCTGTCGGTCGGGGTGATGCAACGTCTGGTGGATATCTTCGATCATTGTCCGAAGGTGATGATTCTGGCCGGATTTCATCGGCCTGATTTCCGGTTGAGAGAAGCGCTTCATCGGTTGGCGGGTTATCCGAATGTAGTGGTATTGACAGAAACGCTGGCTAATGTGACTTCTGAGCGGCATATCGGAACGATCGACCGGGTATTGGCAACGGTAAAAGAGACAGAGCGGGAGGAATATCGTCCGGAGTTGTTGATTACTTTCGGGGGACCGTTGATTTCCAGGCATGTGAAAGCTTATCTGCGGAAATTCCGGCCTCGTTGGCATTGGAGTATCGATCGTACCGAGCATCCGGCCGATACCATGCAGGTACTGACGACTCAGATCCAATTGGAAGCAGAATGTTTTTTTCCGCAATTGGTAGCGGTGGCCAAAGGTAGGGCATCTGATTATGCTTTGCGTTGGAAAGAAAAGAAAGAATCGGCGGCAGTACGTCATGAGGAATTTGCCGGTCGGGTAGAGTGGTCGGATTGGAAGGCTTTTTCGCTTATTTTGCCGGCATTGCCGGAAGGATCTGCCTTGCAGCTGGCTAACAGTACTCCTGTGCGTTACGGACAACTGTTCGACTATTTTCAGGTGAAGCGGGTAGACGGAAACCGGGGGACAAGTGGGATAGACGGTTCGACTTCAACAGCTGTGGGGGCTGCCTTGATGAGGGAAGGAATAACAACGCTGATCACCGGGGATATGAGTTTTCTGTACGATTCCAACGCATTGTGGAATAAATATATATCCTCTCGTTTGAAGATTATTGTGATGAAAAATGGCGGGGGTGGTATTTTCAGATTCATATCCGGTCCTTCGGAACTGGAAGAGTTGGAAGAATGTTTCGAAACCGGGACGGAGGTAGATGTCTGCGGATTTGCACAACTTCATCATTTCCGTTATTTCAAAGCAAGCGATGAGGTTGAACTGGCCGGTGTTTTACCTGAGTTCTTCAATGAAACCGAATGGCCCGTGATCCTGGAGGTCGAAACCCCACGTTTGAAGAATGCAGAGGTGTTGAAAAGTTACTTCCGGAGTTTACAAGGAGAATGATAATATATTAAATAAAACAGTTTATGAGAAAGTGGCAAACCATAAAAGAATACGAAGATATCAAATTCGATTTCTTCGAAGGAATTGCAAAGATTACGATCAACCGTCCCCGGGTGTATAATGCTTTTCGTCCTCAAACGAATAAAGAGATGCTGGATGCGATGACGATTTGCCGGGAACGCAACGATATCGGGGTTGTCGTGTTGACAGGTGCCGGAGATAAAGCTTTTTGTTCCGGGGGAGATCAGCATGTGAAGGGTGTAGGAGGATATATAGATGAGAACGGGGTGCCCCGTCTGAATGTACTCGATTTGCACAAGGCAATCCGTTCACTTCCCAAACCTGTGATCGCTATGGTCAACGGTTATGCTATCGGAGGCGGGCATGTGTTGCATGTAATCTGTGATCTGACTATCGCTTCCGAGAATGCCCGTTTCGGACAAACCGGACCGAAAGTAGGGAGTTTCGACGGAGGATTTGGTTCTTCGTATCTGGCTCGTTGTGTCGGACAGAAAAAAGCACGTGAGATCTGGTTTCTTTGTCGGCAATATACAGCCAAAGAAGCCGAAGAAATGGGAATGGTCAATAAAGTGGTTCCCTTCGAACAATTGGAAGACGAGACGGTGGATTGGTGTAAAACCATTATGAAACGTAGTCCTATGGCTATCCGAATGATAAAACGGGCTTTGAATGCCGAATTGGATGGGCAACACGGACTGATGGAATTTGCCGGAGATGCGACTTTGATGTATTATTTGATGGCTGAAGCCCAGGAAGGGAAGAATGCCTTTTTAGAGAAACGGGATCCGGATTTCGATCAATTTCCCAAATTTCCTTGAATTCTTTATTCGATCAGGTTATCGGTATCATGTTGAAAGCATCTTTTCAGAAATATCGGCTTCATTTCAAAGAACCTTCCGGGACGTCCCGGGGGATTCTGTTGGATAAGGATACTTATTTTATCCGGATTTGGGAGGAAGGCGCGGAGACCTGCTTCGGGCTTGGCGAGTGTGCTCTCTTCCGGGGATTAAGTGCCGAAGACCGGCCGGATTATGAAGAAAAGCTGAGAGAGGTTTGTAATCGTATCGCTGAAATAGAGACAGCCTCTCTTCAGGAATGGAGTTCGATCCGTTTTGGTGTGGAGATGGCATTTGCCGATTTGCGGCAAGGAGGAAAGCGGATTTATTTTCCTTCTGCTTTTTCTGCCGGCGAAGCAGGGATCGAAATCAACGGACTCATTTGGATGGGAGACCGGGAAACGATGTTGCAACGAATCCGGGCTAAATTAGATGCCGGATTTCATTGTATAAAAGTGAAAATCGGAGCCATTGATTTTCAGTCGGAGCTCGACTTATTGAAATTTATCCGTCGCCGTTTCGGTAGGGAAGACGTGGAACTGAGGGTGGATGCGAACGGCGCTTTCGCTCCTGAGACAGCTCTGGAACGCTTGGATGCTTTGGCAAAATACGATTTGCATTCTATCGAACAACCTATCCGTCAGGGGCAATGGCGGGAGATGGCCCGGCTTTGTGCCCGGACACCGGTGCCTATAGCGCTCGATGAAGAATTGATCGGAGTAAACGATGCCGGGCAGAAACGTGAATTGCTGGAAGCGATCCGGCCCCGGTACATTATTTTGAAACCGGCTTTGGCCGGTGGTTTTAGCGGAACGGAAGAGTGGATCCGGCTGGCTGAAGCAAGAGGTATCGGATGGTGGGTGACTTCTGCCCTGGAGTCGAATATCGGATTGAGTGCATTGGCACAGTGGACGTATGGATTACAGAATCCGATGCCTCAGGGATTAGGAACAGGGCTGCTCTATACCAACAATATCCCTTCACCTTTGCAGCTGACCGGGGAAAGATTATATTATCGTCCACAGAGAATGTGGGATTTGTCGTCTATTAGCTGAGTATATGATGGAAGTACGGTTAAATGGAAGGGTGTATACTTGCCTGGAACAACTTCGTGAACAGGCAGATGAAGAATTGTTCCTTTTTTTAGAAGAGTGGTTCGACGATCGTTCTTATGTACTGGGGCATACTTCCGGTTCGACAGGTGCTCCTAAAGAGATACAGTTGTCCAAAGCGGATATGCGGGCTTCTGCCCGTATGACAAATGCTTTTTTTGCTATCGACCGGGAATCGGTTTTATTGCTGTGTCTTTCGGTTTCGTATATTGCGGGAAAGATGATGGTCGTCAGGGCTCTGGAAGCAGGTGCCGAGTTGTTGACTGTGAAAGTTTCCTCTCATCCTTTACGAATAACGGGACAGGAGGAATATGTGGACAGGAGGATCGACCTGGCTGCTATGGTGCCGATGCAGGTGGAGGAATCTATGAAATCAGAATCGGAAAAACAACGCTTCGGGTATATTCGTCATCTGATTATCGGAGGGGCTCCGGTATCCGTGGCTTTAGAAGAACGGTTGAAAAAAATTCCGACACAATGTTACGCTACATATGGAATGACCGAGACGGTGTCTCATATCGCCTTGAAAAAGTTGAATAGTGATCCGGCTTATTTTGCTTTGGGGGAGGTCGGGTTCGAACAGGATGAGCGGGGATGTCTGATCATCAATGCCCCCCATTTACAAGCCCGCCGTTTTGTGACGAACGATATGGTCAGATTGCATGGAAACAAACGGTTCGAGTGGCTGGGAAGGTTCGACTATGTGATTAATTCAGGAGGGATCAAATTGTTTCCTGAATTAATCGAACAAAAATTGGTCCGTAGTATCCCGGGACGTTTTTTTATTACTTCCCGGCCGGATGAAGTGTTGGGCGAAAGTGTCCTGCTGGCCTTGGAAGGGGCACACTGGGACTTCGTGTCTTTGCAACTATTGCTGCAAAAAATCCGGCCTTTGCTGGGACGTTTCGAGTTGCCCAAAGCGTTTGTAGTCAGTCCTTTTTTCCGGGAGACGACCTCTGGGAAAGTTGTACGTACCTTGCCTGAAAATGCGGTCTTTTATCCTGTCCATCAATTGAGGGTCTCCGAATGATGACGGAAAAAGGCAAAAATACTGAAACAACAGGCGATGATCGTGCTGAGGATAAAAGGGAAATAGGCCGAATCCGTTGAAAACAGACTTTCGATTCCCTGTAGGATAAACGGATAAGTGATGATTGCGATATAATTCATCACCATCACCAGGGACAGGACGAAAGTGGCTTCCGAAGGTTTTACGTGGGAAGCTGTTTTATCGTAAATGATCGGTTGCATGATTCCATAGCCAAAGCCGGTCAGAATGACTCCGAGGGTCAGTAAGAACATACCTGCTTTGAAGACAAAGAAGATTAATCCTACGGTCAGTAAAACGATGGCTATAAAATTGGTATAGGCTTTCAGTAGAGCGATGATGCGGTTGATCAGCAAACCCGGTAAAGTCATAGACAAAAAGAATACGGATATCAACGTGCCGGAAATGTCGTAATTCCCCAATTTCAGATTATGCATATAAAGGGAGAGATTGAGCGGTATGGTCAATGCCAGAAAAGTAGCCACATAGTAGAAAAGCATGAGTTTGATCAACCAGTTGTATTTTTTATGATGATGTGTCGCCGGCTGTTGAACCGGAGTTGCCTCTTGGGCCGAAGCGGAATAGAAAGGTGGTTTTTCGTCCAGATAGAATGCGAAAAACAGGGAAATACCTGAGATACAATATACGACAAAGGATAAATGCCAGCTGATACCGGCCAGAAAACCGGCCAGTAAAGTGGCGATAACCAGCGTGAGGTTAGTGATCGCAGACACATAGCCCAATTGTTTTGTCCGGTAAGAACCCGAAAAATAATCGGCGACCAGGCCTGTTGAAAAAGGAATTACCAGTCCGGCTCCTATGCCGAGCAGGCCACTGATCAGCAGCAATGCCCACATCCGATCGGCGAAAGGATAGGCGATACTACAGGCGAAAAATATCGCCAGACCGGTAATCAATAATTTTTTTGTATTGAAATAAAGGGACATACGTCCTGCCAGGAGGATGAAAGGAACGATGATAAACGAGGGTAGCGATTCCAGCATTTGCAGTTGTAATTCACTTGTCGAACTGAATATCGACTCCAATTTACCCAGAATAGGTGAGATAGCGAGGCCTGGTAAAGAGGTTACCATGGATATAGAATAAATAGCTATCAATTTTTGCAATGTCATATTTCCCTGGCCTGTTTTGATCTTCATGGTTTTATGGCTTAATTAGAAAGTAATTTTGCATGGTCTGTTTATGGAATTGTAACGCAGGCGGACCTAAAAAGTTAAATAATTTCGGAAAAATGTATCGAAACTAAAAGGAGGCATGCCGAAACTTATTCGATGGTTTGTCGTTATTAAGGGAAATAAACTAAACAGACTCACGATGAGAACATTTAAAAATCAGATGCAGGCTTTTGCCATAAAACAGCTATTGAAGTATGTAGAAAGAGATCCTGAGGTAAATGCGGCTAAAGCTTTAAAGATAATCCGGAAAATAGACCTTGACGGGACTTACGGATCCTCCTGGGATGAATTAGAGAAATGTTTACAGGATCCCGGGAACAATTGGACGCGTCTGGTAAAAAAGGCTTATACGGAATGGGATCCGCATGTCAGGAAAAAACTATTCGAATCCCTGATATGTAATGCAGCGATCATCGGTAATAGTGCTGTAAAAGAGACCAGTAAAAAATATGGGGTGCATGTACCCTGGACGATTTTGATGGATCCGACCTCTGCCTGTAACCTGAAGTGTACGGGGTGTTGGGCGGCCGAATACGGGCATCAGATGTCAATGGACCTGGAAACCCTGGACCGTATTATTACCGAAGCCAAAGCTTTGGGGATTTATATGTTTATTTTTTCGGGTGGGGAACCTTTAGTCCGGAAAAAAGATATCATCAAACTTTGTGAAAAACATACCGATTGTTATTTTCTGGCGTTTACCAACGGAACCCTGATCGATGAGGCTTTTGCCGACGATATGCTGAGGGTTGGAAATTTTGCACCGGCTATCAGTGTCGAAGGATATGAAGAAGAAACGGATATGCGGCGTGGAAAAGGTACTTTCAAGGCAGTGATGAAAGCAATGGAGATATTGAAACGCAAACGCTTGTTATTCGGTATGTCGACTTGTTATCATCGTAAAAACGTCGATGTCGTCGGGTCGTCTGAATATCTTGATTTTATGATCGACCAAGGGGCTGCTTTTGTTTGGTATTTCACTTATATGCCGGTCGGTAACGATGCTGTACCCGAATTGATGGTGACTTCCGAACAGCGGAAATTCATGTACGAGCAAGTACGTATGTTCCGTAAGACAAAGCCGATCTTTGCTATGGATTTCTGGAATGACGGGGAGTATGTCAGGGGATGTATCGCCGGAGGACGTTATTATTTCCATATCAATGCCAATGGGGATGTCGAACCTTGTGCTTTCATTCATTATTCGACAGTCAATATAAAGCAGGTTTCTTTGCTGGAAGCACTTCGTTCTCCCTTGTTTAAGGCTTATCAACAACGCCAGCCTTTTAATAAAAATCATTTGCGTCCTTGTCCGTTGCTGGATAATCCCCATAGTCTGAAAGAAGTTGTGCGTGTTTCGGAAGCTTATTCTACGGATATGCTGAAACCTGAAGATGTGGATGTATTGACAGGTAAATGTGTCGGAACTGCAGAAAAATGGGGGAAAGTAGCCGATCACATCTGGTATGGTAAAAACGGTACAGGAGAGCAGAAAGAAGAAAAACAACTGGAAGTAGAAAAATCTGCCGAAAAACGGAAAGGAAATGAGGTGAAAGATAAGGAACGGGAAACTTCGGAACAAAAGCAGGAAAAGGAAAAAGCTTTAAGTGTTTAATGGGTTTTATGTGTCCGGATCAGTACTCGCTGACCTGAATAGAGGGTGGTGGCAAATAAATAAATGTCACCCCCTTCTTTTATGTTACTGCGTTTGCGGAGTTCGGCCACTGTCAGGGGAAAATTACGGGTGGTCAGGTTGGCTTTGGGAATTTGGCGGTAAAGCTGTTTCAATAACTTACCGGAAAATTCATAGGTCTCTTCGATAGTGAAGATACGGCCTGGAAAATCCTGACATAAAGATTCGGAGGTGTATAAATGACTGTGCCGGTGTAATTTGAATAAATTCAAACGGGTAGCGATTAATTTGAATGCTCCGCTTTTTAAGAGGGCAGCATGGGGTTCGTAAAGATAGTTTTGCAAGGTTTGACACACTTGCAACGGAGCTTCTTTCTCTTCGTCGGGAGTAAAGATAAAAGGTGGCTCGGTGGTCGTACCACCTAGATTTACTGCATATATTTTTACCGGTTGTACAGAGGGGGTAGTGCCTTCAAGGATGAATAACAGTTCTTTGCATTCATTCCTTACCGCCAGAATATGGATTTCACGGGTTTCCGGTAAGAACCGCAGGGTCTCTTCGGGATCGGCCATCGGGGATATTTTGACGATTACCCGTCGGGCCCGTTCTAAAAGCAAGGGTTTGAGCTGGAGAATGTCGGGTTCACAATCGGTCAGAGCGAACAGTCGCTTATTACCATTGCCCCGGCGTGCAGGATCCAGATAGAAAGTATCGGCTTGCAGGGTTTGAATAATATCACATGCATCCGAATGGATAATATGAATATTGGAGGTATTCAACACCTTGAAATTATGCTGTGCTGCGGTACAATATTCCGGAAAACGTTCGACGTAAATAACATTCCCGGCTTTTTGGGCGAAGTAAAAAGTATCGATCCCGAGTCCTCCGGTCAGGTCGCAGACCGTATTCCCTCTAAGAAGTTGCTGTTTATATAGGGCGGTTTGTTCCGATGAACACTGTTCGGTGGATAAACGGGAAGGATAGATCAATTCATCCTGCTCATACCAGAAAGGGAGTTTATGCTGAATTTGACGCCGGGCGATAATTTGATCGATGGCAAAACGGATATCGATACCGGGAAAACGGGAAGCGGCCAACAGTAGTTTGTCGGTATTGTCAGTCAGATGTGCACGTATGAATTGTTTTAGACCGGCGGTTAGCTGCATGATCTTGGCGTTTGCCGCCAAAGATAGAGATAAAAAATGAGAAAGTGGGCGGATATACTTGAAAACTGTACTTTCGGATCGGACTGCAACCGGCAACCGGTAGACCATAATTTACCGGTTGCTTCGATTTTTTTACATTGTGTTTTCGTTAACAGGGGTTTATAATTTTACCTCCATCCCATAAACATACGAGCCGTTTCGGCGTCGTGGTGATCGAAAAAGAGGCTGCGGCCCGTATCGAGCATGGTTATGGCGGCCATATCCTCGTCGGAAAGTACAAAATCGAAGATGTCGATATTTTGCTGCATCCGTTCGATGTGCGTTGATTTGGGGATGACGATTATGCCGCGCTGAATCAACCAACGCAGAGCGACCTGTGCTATGCTTTTGTCATACTTGTTGCCGATTTCAGCAAGTATCGGATTTGTAAAGAAATCGTTGCGTCCTTCGGCGAACGGAGCCCACGACATGATATGTGTACCGAACTCCTCCATGATTCGCTGCGGCTCGGTTTGTTGGTCGAACACATGCGTTTCCACTTGATTTACTGCCGGAACAATTTCCATGTTGCTGGCGATGTCGATGAAGTGGTCGGGATAGAAATTGCTGACGCCAATGGCACGGAGTTTTCCTTCCTTGTATGCCTCTTCCAATGCTCGGTACGCGCCGTAACGGTCACAGAACGGCTGGTGCAGGAGCATCAGGTCGATGTAGTCCGTTTGTAACTTGCGCAGGCTTTCGTTTATGGAAGCCTTTGCCTTTTCGTAGCCGTAGTTGGAGATCCAGACTTTCGACACGAGGAAAATCTCCTTGCGGTCGATGCCGCTCCGGCGTATGGCGTTACCTACACCTTCCTCGTTATGGTAGGCCTGTGCCGTGTCGATCATCCGATAGCCAACTTGTAAGGCATCGCTTACGCAACGCTCGCATTCGGCAGGTGATACCTGATAGACGCCATAACCCATTTGAGGCATTTCGACGCCGTTGTTTAATTTTACCGTATTCATATTCTTAATTGTGATTGATTATTTTCATACGCAAAATTACACTCTTTATTTTCGGGGAGTGTTATACAAATTTCGGTTCATATTGCTGTTTTTACGGATAGAAGTAACCCCATGTTCAAAAAACATGAGTGAGCCCCGCTAATTTTGTACTGCGAAACCGTTAGAGACGGATAGAAAATAGTTTATGTGCCTATGCCGTGCCCATGCAGTTTGTCCTGGCACGGCCGTGCAGACCTGACTGATGAAAAAGTGAAGGCAATAGATATTGAACTCGATATGATGAGGATGAGTGACGTATTCGGAGGATCACCAGTAAAATAATAGCTATAATCGTCGCAGGATTGTTAAAAACATGGAAAATGCAACGGCATTATAATGGCGGCCTCTTGAGATTGAGTATTTATGATTATTTTTGTTTTTATTAAGTAAACGGTATAAGTATGGAAGAATGTAAAGATATTATGGTAACCGATTGGGTAGCCCGGCTTCCCGTCGATACCGGAAAAGAGTATCTGTCGCATTTGCTTTGTTTGGGAGGAGCCTGCCGCTATCGGTTCAATGGAATGGATTTTGAATTGCATGCCGGCGACCTGTCGATTATCTGTAAGCGGAAAATGCTTGAAAAGATAGACGCTTCGGAGGATTTCCGCGCCAAGATTATTTATGTGAAGCCCGGATTCGTCGAATTGTGTACGCCACAGAGCAACTACGGCATGAAAGGACAACTGGCTCTTTTTCTTAATCCTGTTATGCATCTCTCACCCGAACAGCAGATTGTCTGTCGTCGGGATTTCGAGTTGCTGGAATCACGTATCAAGGATACTGAACATCGTTTTTACCGTGAAACGCTTATCACCGCCATGCAGGCGGCTATTCTCGATTTTTATGATTTCCATGCCCGTATATATGATGAAAGTGACATCTCGACGCAGAATGCTTCCATCATGCACCGTTTTCTGAGAATGCTGGAAGAGGGCATATACCGCGAACACAGGGAAGTTTCCTTTTATGCCGACTGTCTGTGTGTTACATCGAAATATCTGTCGGAGGTATCGAAAAAGGTGAGCGGATATACGGCCAATTACTGGATCAACCGTTATACGATACTCGATATTTCACGCCTGTTGCGTGACAAGTCGTTGTCGTTCGTGCAGATTTCCGACCTGTTCGGTTTCTCGTCGCCTGCTTATTTCAGCCGCTACGTACAACAGAATCTTGGTATCAATCCGACTGAATACAGAAAATGATCATGACTGCTGATTTCCCCTATGATTGGTTCGATGTGGCCGATAAGGCTTTTTCTGCGACCGAATCAGCCATTTTGAAACGGAGTCAGGCTATGGCCGAACATCTGTCCGTTCCGGGAAAAACGGTGTTGTTGGAGGAGGGTAAAGTAGCGGATAAACTGTATATGATCCGTAAAGGCTGTTTGCGTCTGTCTTTTTTTAATGACGGGAGAGATATTACCTTCCAATTTTTCTTCGAAGGTGATGTCGTCGCCTCGTTCAACAGCCTACACCATCGGCAGCCGAGCCTGTTTTCGCTGGAAACCCTCGAACCTGCGGAGTTGTCTGTGATAAAGAAGAATGATTTTTACGATCTTATCCAACGCATACCTTCGTTGAGGCAGGCGTATGAAGAAAAACTCATCGAACGGTTCCATACCTATCAATTATTGTTCCTCTCACGCATCAGGAATACGCCGCAGCAGCGTTACGAAGAATTACTGAAAGAGCATCCCGACATTATCCGGAGGGTTCCGCAACACTATATCGCCTCCTACCTCGGTATTACGCCCGTCTCTTTGTCCCGAATCCGAAACAGACGTTGATTTCTTTACAATTGTTATCGTCGGCGTTCATCGTTTCGGCGAACTTTGCATCGTCGATATAAAAAAGAAATCCGATGAAAAAGATTTTCGCAATAGACTGGATAATGATTATTACGTTCGTTCCGAGCATATGTTCCGGAATCGGACTGCACATCGCAGGACATGGAACCGACCATGAGGTATGGCACAATTGGGCAGTGTTACATGTGTTTTCAAGCCTGCTATTCCTTGTTGCCGCTATTTTCCATATCAAGACACACTGGAGTTGGTACAGGAGTAGCGTCCGCTCTGGAATGGGGCACAAAAGTCCGGTTACGGCGGTATTGTCTGTCGTATTCGTGTTCGTTGTCGTTACAGGCGTTGTTCTGCTCGGCATAGAGGGGGCAGGTTCGTCGGTCGGGTTATGGCATTACCGGACAGGAATTGTCGTAAGCATACTGTCTGTCGGACATCTTCTGAAACGAATCTCCTTGTTGCGGCGTGGTTCCACCAGAAAATAACTGTTTCCCCGATGATTCCGGCCGGGAACGTTTGTCTGTCAATTCAATGACCGGTATTCGTTCGGCGGATACCCCACGATGCGTTTGAATGCTTTACTGAAATACTGCGGATATTGGTAGCCAAGGGCATAGGCGACATCGCTGACGGATCGGGAGGGATCTGCGAGCATCTCTTTTGCCGTTTCCATTGTTTTCGATAGGATATATTCCTGCGCAGAAACGCCTGTTTCTTTTTTGATAAGGTCGCCGAAATAATTGGCGGACAAATGCAACTGTTCCGCGCAAAATGCTACTGTCGGCGTGCCAAATTTCAAGGGCTTGTCCGATTTGAAATAATCGTTCAACAGGGATTCGAAGGAAGAGAGCGTATCCTTATTCTCTTTTTTACGGGTAATGAATTGCCTGTCGTAGAAACGGATGCAATAGTTCAGCAGTAGTTCGATGGCAGAAGCGATAATGGCATTGCTGTGTTGGTCCGTAGCACCTTCAATTTCTTCGTCTATCTTCATCATGCAATCGATCACTGTCTGACGCTCCTGTTTTGAAAGGTGCAATGCCTCATTGACTGCATAGGAGAAGAAAGTATAATCCTGCATACGGCGACCCAGTGAAGTGCCGTGAAGTAATTCGGGATGGAACATCAGGCACCATCCGGACCCTTTGAAAGCCGATCCGTCGGCTTCATTGCCGAAGACCTGGCCGGGTGCGATGAAAACCAGCGTATTTTCCTGAAAATCGTATGAGCGTCGTCCGTATTTGAGGTCGTCCGTGCATTTCAGCTCTTTGAGAAAAATCAAATACATCCCGACATGTTTACGTGCATGTGGTATCGGATGCGATATCCGGCATCCTTCGATTACATTGACCAGTGGATGACGTGTTGAGACCCCCATGTAATCGTTATATTCTTTTACCGTTTTTAGCTGTAAGGTTTTATCCATGACAAATCATTATGTGATAAGACTTTGTACAAAAATAGTGAAAATATCCGAGTCGGTTGCTCCAATCTGTAATAATTATACATAGAACCGTAATTCATACACTGTGGGGTATTCCGGAAGCCGGTAATTTTGTACTATGAGAAAATGAATATAATGACATAATCATGATACAAATGAATACCAACGGGTTTATGACCATAGACCGTTTCAATAAATTGACGGGACACGATACGCTGCATCCGTTGATTTGTATGGTCGATCTGTCGCAGTCGGATCTGCATGAGGACATCAGCATGAAATGCGATTTTTATGGGTTACTGTATGGCGACTTTCTCAAACGGGAAAATTCGCAAGGCATGGAGTGTCTGCGGCTTATCCGCCCGGGAGAAACCGTTGAACTGCCTTTGAAGCCACAACGACAGACCGGCAGTTATTCCGGGGTATTTTTCCATCCCGACCTGCTGTGCGACACACCTCTTGAGAAGCGTATCGAAACCTATCCGGGACGTTGCCGCTGCCGGGGTACACTGCCGGAACACGAACGGCAGATTATAGCCGACAATTTGCGGGAAATCGGTGAAGAATTACACCATGCCATCGATTGCCACAGCGCATCGATCATTGTCTCGCATATAGAGTTGTTGCTCAACTATTGTGTACGTTTTTGCAATCAATAATCCAAAAGAATTGTTATGAAACCGAAAATTATTTGTCACATCATGTGGGCAATTACTGGAATTACTCCGTGCCGTTACGCTGGAGAACGGCGCAGTAAAACTGCACTATAAATTTCATAAGACGACATTATAACAATGAAAACGGTTTGCTGAAAATGCCGGAATATAAAATAAACGAATATAAAATGAAGAAACTATTTATCATCGTATCGTGTATAGGGGCTGTTGCCCTGTCCGGTACACTAAAAGCACAAGAGAGTATGAAGACAGTTTTTAATGAAGTAGCCACAAAAGACCTCCACAGTCATAACAGTAATCCGTGGGGATTGGTCTATGCCGATGCACTCACGGAAAATGTGCCCGGTAAAGTAAATATTCATTCTATTACCTACGACCTGAACGGGTTGAAAATCGCCGCCAATGTTTATACGCCTGCGGGCTACGACCCGGCAAAGAGTTATCCGGCCCTTGTGGTGGCACATCCCAACGGCGGCGTGAAAGAACAGGTTGCAGGGCTCTATAGTCAGCGCATGGCTGAGGCGGGTTATATCTGTCTGGCGTTCGATGCCGCTTATCAGGGAGCCAGTGAAGGAGAACCGCGTAACACGGACAAGCCCGCCAACCGGATTGAGGATATCCGCCGTGCTGCCGACATCCTGCTGCAATATCCGGGCGTCAATCCCGGACGGGTGGGGATCCTCGGTATCTGCGGAGGCGGTGGCTATACGTTGAAAGCCGCACAGACCGACAAACGGTTTAGAGCGGTTGCCACACTCAGCGCGTTTAACACGGGATTGGTACGCCGCAACGGATTCCTCGACTCGCAAATAAACAGCGTGCAGGAAAGGCTTGCCGATGCTTGTGCCGCCCGCCAGAAAGAAGCCGAAGGCGGTGAAGTGGTATATGTGGGCGACATGAACGGCGTGACACCCGAACAGGCGGCAGCATTGCCTTTCGACCTCTATCGTGATGGTTACGAATACTATCTGCAAAGCCACGCCCATCCTAATTCGACGTTCCGCTACACCAAGAGCAGCCTCGTGGACCTTTTCGCCTTCGATGCCGCAGCAGACATGTATCTCATCAATCAGCCGTTATTGATGATGGCCGGCAGTATCGCAGATACGTTTTATATGACGGAACTATGTTACAGCCGTGCCACAGGTACGCATGACAAGGAGCTGTTCCTTATCCCCGGCGCGACGCATATCAAGACTTACTACGTGCCGGAGTATGTGGATATGGCGGTTCAGAAACTGATGGAATTTTTCGGTAAGAAACTATAATGATGCAAGCTATGGGAAAAATATATGTAACGGTCTGTATCTGTCTTATGACGATAATGGATATGATGGCACAACCCGACTCACCGGATAACGGACTGACCTTGCGTCAGCGATACATCGCCGAAATCGCTTCCTGCACGGGTAAAGGCGATTTGGAGAACTTGAAACCCGCCCTTGCCGCGGGATTGGACAATGGACTGACCGTGAATAAAGTTCGTGAAGTCTTGATACATGCCTATGCCTATTGCGGTTTTCCGAGAAGCCTACGGGCCTTGCAGACTTTTATCGCCGTTTTGGACGAACGGAAAGCGCAGGGTATTGAAGATACTATGGGCAGGGATGCCTCGTCCGTTGAGGACGACCGCACCCGTTACGACCGCGGCCGTGACATACTGGCTGAAATTTCCGGCATACCTGCCGACGCACCCAAAGCGGGGTATGCCGAGTTCGCTCCTGTCATCGAACGTTTCCTCAAAGAGCATCTTTTTGCCGACCTCTTCGAGCGCGACGTGCTGACCTATGAGGAACGAGAGCTGGCTACGGTATCGGTTATCGCCGCATTGGGCGAAAGCGTGGAGCCGATGTTGCGTTCACATATGGGTATATGCCGGAACCTCGGTATGACGGAAGAACAACTCGAACGGGTACTTGCCATCGCGACGACCGACCCGGCCGATTGTATAGTTAAAGATATTTTCCCGAAAGGAAACAGGCTTCCCGACACGCCGAACTTCACGGGTGAAGCGTGGCTCGAAATGTTTGTCACAAAAGCCGACTCTATGGATTGTACGGTTGGTAATGTGACTTTTGCGCCGGGTGTGCGTAACAGCTGGCATTCACATCCGGGCGGGCAGATTCTGCTCTGCATCTCCGGTGAAGGACGCTATCAGGAGAAAGGCAAACCCGTACAGATATTGCATCCCGGCGATGTCGTGAAGATTACTCCGAACGTGGTGCATTGGCATGGAGCCGCTCCTAACAGCGAGTTTACACATATCGCCATCGGTCCGCAACAGTCGAAAGGCGGTACCGTATGGTTGGATGCTGTATCGGATGAAGAATACGATAACCGATAAAAATGATAAGACATGAAAAAGTTATTTATTATTCCGCTTTTGCTCTTTTCGCTGACCGGTATGGCGGCATGTTCTCCCGATGACACTCCTGTACCGGAAACGGGGTTACCGACGATACCCGAAGAACCGGGAGATGAGTTTGACAATCCGGACGGTCCAGACGGGTCCGGAAATGCGGAAACTCCATCCGAAGGCGGCAAAATACTTGTGGCTTACTTTTCCGCACAGAGACATACACAAGCTGTGGCCGAGTGTATTGTGGAACTTACCGGTGCGGATATATACTGCATCGAAGCGGCTGAGCCGTATGCCGCGAATCCTTACGATGACAGCGACCGTATCCGGAATGAGGCTTATAACGACCTGCGCCCGGGGGTGGCTAATCTGCTTGATGCAGAAAGGATAGCACAGTACGATACGATTTTCATCGGCTCGCCTTGTTGGTGGCACCAGCCCGCTATGGTTGTCTGTACGTTTCTTGAAGCGTACGACTTGAAAGACAAGGTGATTATTCCGTTCTTCACCTACGGCGCAACGACTTATCTGAATGAGTCGATGCAGAAAATTTACAAAGTAACACCTGATTCGAAGCACATTCCGGAAACTCTGCCCGAAGATCTCGACCCGGACGACATCACTACACCGGGCCGTCCGGACGATGCCGGAATCGACATGCCGGGCAATGCCGGTGGCACAGAGGCTTGGTTGCGTAGAATCGGAATGATAGAATAAACAATCATAAAATGAATAAATATGGAAAAAGGAATGATAACAGCAGGAATACTGTCAATTATAGCCTGTGCAGTGACTGCTTATGGTTGGGCGGCCGGACGTGAAAACACCTCGGAAGAGATAACGGCTACGGAAATTGTATCAGAGCGACGGATAGAATCGGCTGCAAATGCAGTCAATGGAAAATCTTTGGTCGTTTACTTTTCCGTCCCTGAAACCGATGGTGTGGACGCTTCGTCGGGAGCGAGCTGTGTCCTTTCCGACGGCGAGGTAATGGGAAACACCCAATATGTCGCAGCCATTATCAGCGAGGCCACAGGAAGCGATCTCTTCGAGATAAAGACCGTCCATACTTATCCCGGATCACATAAGGCTCTGATCGATGCCGCGAAAGTGGAAACCGACAATAAAGCCCGTCCGAAGCTGGCTACACATATCGAAAATCTGCAAGATTACGATGTGGTGTTCGTCGGATTCCCTAACTGGTGGTATGACATGCCGATGCCGCTCTATTCGTTCTTCGATGAGTACGACTTCAGCGGCAAAACTATTGTTCCGTTTTGCACGCATGGCGGCAGCCGTTTCTCGGATGCCATCAAGACCATCCGGGAAATGGAGAAAGGTGCTACTGTCCTCGATGGATATGCTATTGCCCGCGATCGTGTGGCAGGCTCCAAAGACGGCATATTGAACTGGCTGGAGAAGATCGGGGGAAAAAAATAGGAAAGGATATGATACAGTAAGGTTGTTCTTGGAGACATCAGCTATCTTTGAAGTGTCCCCCAAAAAGTTGGACATAAAACTTTGGGGGGACACTTCATACCTAATCATGAGTAAATGGTTGTTTATCGGCTATAACTTATTTCTGTCGTGTCGGAACTAAAGAATCAGGTTTTGTAAATAATAGATGCCTATTCCGGCCAGAAATCCGGTTATGGCAATCCAGCTGATATGCCGCATATACCAGGTGAAACTGATTTTCTCGAGTCCCATCACTACTACTCCGGCGGCAGAGCCGATGATCAGAATACTTCCACCTGTTCCGGCACAATAAGCTAAAAGTTTCCAGAAATTCCCGTCACTGACAAAATTCAACAAATAGGCAGTTTCGGGAATACCTCCCGCTGTGGCCGGCGCTGTGAGCGGATACATGCCCATGGCAGCCGCTACTAAAGGTACATTGTCGATGACAGAAGAAAGAAATCCGATAATACCTGTAATGATATAGACATTATGAATACCCGAATTCAGTAAATCGGACAAGTGGTGTAATAGGCCTATAGCTTCCAGGGCTGCGACCGCCATCAGGATACCGAAGAAAAATAAAATAGTAGAGAAATCTACTTTGGTCAGGACATCGGGAATCCGGTATTTCAGACCGGTCGAATCTGTTTTCTTCCGGTTATACAGGCAATCGGTGTAAAACCACAAAAAACCTAAGGTAAACAGTATGCCGGCAAAAGGGGGCAGGTCGGTCAGTGATTTAAAGATGGGAACCGCTAACAGACAAAGGATACCGATGATCAGGATACTTGTTTGCTCCTGTTTACCGAGGTAAAGGGAAGAAACGCCGGAAGTTGGGGAGGGGGTGGTTATGCTGTTGCTTTTCAATGAGTAAGAGACCAGCCATACCGGAATTGCCAGCGAGATAACACTGGGGAGAAACAGGCCTTTCATGATGTTACCTGAAGTAATGTTATCGTTGATCCAGAGCATGATTGTGGTGACATCCCCGATCGGGGTCCAGGCTCCCCCGGCATTGGCTGCAATAATGATGATACTGCCGAAAATCCAGCGTTCGCGTTGTTCCGACAATAGCTTTTGAATCAGCATCATCATGACGATAGCCGAGGTCATGTTATCCAGTACGGACGACATAAAAAAGGTGATAAAAGCTACGAGCCATAACAGCTTCTTTTTGTTTTTTGTTTTTACAGACCGGGTGATTCCGTCGAAACCTTGGTGAACATCGATCGTCTCTACAATAGTTAAAGCGCCGATCAGATAGAATAGGATTTCGGAGATATTGCCTAAATGATCGATAATTTCCCAATTAAGAATATATTCACGTACCTGGGCAAGCGGGGAGAGATGCTCATAGGCCGGATGCTGGTGTATGAAATTTTGAAAAGCGGCCGGATCCGCCCCTACGATGATTTGCGGACCGGAAAAGATATACATGACCCATAAGAGGATCCCCAACAGAAGAGCTATTGCCGTTTTATTAATACCGGTCTGATGTTCGAGCGCGATGAAAATATATCCGATGACGAACATCACGATCATTGCTGTTAACATGTTGAAAATTTTAGCGTTTACCCTTGCTTGTACGTTTATTGTTCCGGAAGTGTTTATCCATTTTTTTTTGTAATTTTTGTCTCAGGGCAATCATCCTGTTGAAGAAATGCGTATATTTGCACAAAATTCGGGTTGATGAAACGGTTTGTTATATGTCTATTGTTTTTGTTTACAGTTGTGTGGAGTTGGAACACAACGGTGAATTATTTTGGCCCGGAGAATTTGGTTGCAGAAAAGATGACTGGCTCTGATGACAAGGTGGTTCAAAAGTTAGACGAGGTGATCAGTGCCTTGATGGAAGCGAATCATTTTACGAACCTTTCGGTACAGCCTACCCTTAGCTTTACTTCTAATATTGCCAGACGGTATCGGCCGGGTGGTTTTACTTTCGACAAATTTATGGAGTATCAGCTTGAAGAGCGGGAAATGTTGCTGAAAAATCATTTAAAAACAACTTTCTTTTTCTCGCAGGAATATGCGGCCAGGCAAAAATATGCCGGCTATTATATCTTTTCCCTGCGTAAAATCATTATTTAATTGCTTTGTTTATATACTGTCGGTTCACTGATCATTTAATCGTTGGTTCGTTTGATTGACCGGAGGATCGGTATTGTTGTGTGCGTGGATCGACAGGAAACGGACCGATGAATAAAACAATTTAAAAATGAGAAAATTATGGGAAAGTTCAAAAAACTTCAGGAAGATATAGAAAATGTTACTAATAAAGAAGTAGTAAAACAAACCCGGATTTCCGGTGTAGCGACTATTGTGTTAATTATTTCGGTGGCATGTGCCATCGGTGGTATGAGTTTTGAAGATCCGAATTCTTCTATGCCGACATTTCTGTTTACCGCTTCGGCTTTGTTGTTTCTAAGTGGAGTCATTAAATTGTTGGTCGATCGTAGTTGCTATATGTTCAAACCGACCAAAAGTAAACTGAAAACGATGACCATGTATTTCGATGTGCATGAAAGTGACAATCTACAGGATTGTATGGAAATGAAGCGGTTTGAAGATCTGAAAAAAATGAAACGGGAAAAAGATACCGGTGTGAAAGTGGAGGCAATGATTGCTGACGATCAAAAATTTGCCGCAGTACAGATTTCAGAGTATATCCCTTATTCCTATGAGGCGGTGACTCCTGTTATGTGTTATTATGGCGAAGAAGCGCGGCTGCTGGCTTCCTATCTGAAAGTATCTTAATGATAGACACCCCTCTGAAGAGAATTTCTTACTCGCCAGAGGGGTGAAGTTTATCTATGTCTTTGTATTATTTTTTCAGTTTGGGGAGTAGTGCGGAAAGGGTAGTCAGTAATTCTTGCTGCATTCTGAATAGTTTTTCCAAATCTTTGTGAAGGTTCATATACTGGTCGTCTCTGGTTTGGAACATCAGCCGGATTTCCTCTACAGCTGCTTCCACACTGTTTGGGGCCGGAGTCTTTTTAGGGGAAGTTTCATCATGGGGTGTGCTGACCATATTTTGTCCTGTCCGTATCCATTCTTCGGAAATTCCCAAATAGTTACGAAATAATTCCCACTTGATTCCATCGGGTTTCGTCTTGCCTGTCAGATAATTGGATATAGTCGAGGCGGAGAGGTTCAGATCGTGTGCGATCCGGTATTTAGAAATCTTTCTGGTTTCTAAATATTCCTGCAACCTTTCTTGTTGTTCCGGCGAAAGTTTTTCCATACGAATCTTTTTTTGATATATATTGAAAATAATTCAAGATTTGCTTGTTTTTATTGCAGAATTGTACTATTTTTGCAAAATTGAATATACACAAATATAAGAAAATATTACCGGATTTTTATCTGTTTTGATAATTGTTTGGTAAAAGTAGTTTATTGTTTAGTTTTCAATAAATTGTGGGAGTGTTTGCTGGAAGCAGAAAGAGCGGGGGCGTTGGAAAATAGGTCCGATTATAGGGTTTTGCTATCTGTTTGGAGGCTAAAAGAGGAGAGTTACTGAAATAGGGTGTGTTACAATATTGGAATATTGTTCTGCTTTATAATGTAAAATAGTGTTTAACTTTTTTTTAACCGCTTGCCAGACAGGAAAATATTGTAATCCATATTTTAAATTAATAGTTTTGTAACGCTTAGTTTGAATCTAAATAATAATGTAAATCATAAAGATTATGGCAGAAGAAAATACAATTGAAAGAATAAAATGTGTGATCATCGGTTCAGGCCCTGCCGGCTATACTGCGGCTATTTATGCTGCCCGTGCAAATTTGAAACCGGTATTATATACAGGCTTACAGATGGGTGGACAGTTGACGACAACTACCGAAGTCGAGAATTTTCCCGGTTATCCGGAAGGAGTGACAGGTCCTGTTATGATGGAAGATATGCGTAAGCAGGCAGAACGTTTCGGGACGGATATCCGTTTCGGTATCGTTACTGCCGTCGATTTTTCCGGGCATCCTCATAAACTGACGATCGACGATTGCAAGCAAATCGAAGCTGATGCAGTGATCATCGCTACGGGTGCTTCGGCTAAATACCTGGGGCTTCCTACCGAAGAGAAATTCAGAGGTCTGGGAGTGAGTGCCTGTGCTACTTGCGACGGATTCTTTTACCGGGGTAAAGATGTGGCTGTCGTCGGTGGTGGTGATACTGCTTGCGAGGAGGCAACTTATCTGGCAGGTCTGTGCCGGAAAGTATATCTGATTGTCCGCAAAAACTATCTGAGAGCTTCTAAAGCTATGCAGCAACGGGTATTCAATACTGAAAACATCGAAGTGCTTTTCGAACACAATACGCTTGAACTTTACGGTTCGGATATGGGACTCGAAGGTGCACGTCTGTTGTATCGGAAAGGCGAACCGGAAGAATGTGAAAAAGACATTAAGATCGACGGATTCTTCCTGGCTATCGGTCATCATCCGAATTCCGAAGTATTCAGTAAGTATGTAAAGGTAGACGAACAAGGTTATATTATTACCGAAGGGGCTTCGACCCGTACCAATGTGCCGGGTGTGTTCGCTGCCGGAGATATCATGGATCCGGTTTATCGTCAGGGGATTGCCGCTGCAGGTTCTGGTTGCCGTGCTGCTATCGATGCCGAACGGTATATCGGTGAGTTGGAAAGTAAATAAAAATAAAACAGCCGTCGTGAGACGGCTGTTTTATTTTATCGTAACCATTGTCGCTCCGTATCCATATTGTTTGAAAGAAGCATCCTGATGATGGTGGCGTTTGTATTTTGTCTGGAGTTCCCATAAAATGCGTTGCCGTAAGATACCGTCTCCTTTTCCATGAATAAAGACTATTTTTTGGCCTTTCCGTAGTTTGTATTCTTCCATGGTTTTCCGGAAAACTTCCAATTGATATTCCAGGATATCTTTATTATTCATTCCGGCCGTTGTTTCGAGTAATTCATGACAATGTAAATCTATCTCGACGATGTTACCGACAATCTGTTTTTGTGGCCGGGGAGTCGGGGCCGGTGTTGTGTCCTTTTTCTCGCGTATGGCCTGAGTGAGTTGTTTCTCATCGATTTCTTCGGTGGCAGGCAGATGTTCTTTATCCAAAGCATGGATGATGCAAATCGAATCAAACCAGCGGGTATGTTTATAAATACCGGATTTACAAAGATTGACAGTATTGATTTTTACTTCTGCTTCGATCGGAGTTCTGGGCGTCGTGGAACCTTTCTTGAAAAAGATTGCCTGGATATGAACGGCTTTTATACCGGCATCGATATCTTTTAACGAGTATGTTCCTATCGGACAAGTGCTGTCCGGATTACAATTACCGGCACTGATACCGCTATATTTTTCCCCATGGCGAAAAGCGATCGAATAGAGACAAGTTTGCTGTGTATCGTTAACCAAAAATAGTTCATAGCGGGAATCCAGCAAATTGTTGAAATTATCGGGGACAATAGCGAAATACAACGTATCGGCCGATTCCATCGTTACCCCTTTTTGTACCTGAGGATGTGCCTGGGCTGCGGAACTACTATCCGGTTTAGAAGGATTGACATCAGAGTGGATGACGACCAGGTCACTTGTCGAAGCCGGTATCTCGAACCCATAGTCGTCGACAAAGATATTGACGGTTGTATTGTCTATGATGCCGGTTACTTTACCTTCCATTTTTTCTGAAATGAACCGTACGATATCACCTATTCTTATATTCATAGCTGTATTATAAAATTAAAATGGGAAATAGCGGCATTATTTCAACACTTTGAAAGTCAGTGGCGCAGAATCGTGATGGTCCGGACAATCGTGGTGTTGACAGGCTTCTCCGGAATCGGTGAGTGCGCCTTGTAGCCAGGCATTGACTACTGCTTCGACACTGCCCGAACATCCCCGTATCACCCGGATATGGTGGTCTTCGAGCGTATGTTTGGCCCCTTCGCCCATATTGCCCGCGAGCATCAATTCAACACCTTTTTCTTCTAATACCGAGGCTATATTGGATTTACATCCACATCCTTCCGGAGAAGCCTGAATTTCTGTACAGACAATCAGTTTGTCTTCACTGATTGTGAAAATCGTATAATACTCACAATGTCCGAAATGATCGTCGACGACATTATTTCTTGTCGGAATAGCTACTTTCATAAGATTCGATTTATATGGACAAAGGTAGCTATTAATCCTCACCTTTCCCTTATTTTGCGGGGAGTTTTTTCAGACAGAAGAACCAATCGTAGCATCGGGTACCGCTGGCAGGTTTGTCCATTCGTTCGTTTGCCGCATTGAACGAGCCCGGGGTAGGAGCGATCACTTCGTCTCCAGGACGCCAGTCGGCCGGTAGGGCTACTCCATATTTGTCGATGGTTTGCAAGCCGATAAGTACCCGTTTCAGTTCGTCGAAATTTCGTCCCAGAGCCAGCGGATAATAGATAATGGCCCGGATGATTCCTTGCGGATCGATGTAAAATACGGCACGGACAGCGTTGGTCGAGCTTTCCCGGGGTTGGATCATGCCGTATAAATGGGCTACTTCCATGGTTACATCGGCAATTAACGGAAATTGAACCTCAACATTTTTCTTTCCTTTGTACTCGATCTTCTCACGGATGGTCCGCAACCAGGCAATATGACTGTATAAACCGTCGACAGAAAGTCCTATCAATTGACAATTCAGCGCTTTGAATTCTTCCGTCATAGCTCCGAAAGTGACGAATTCGGAGGGACATACCGGAGTGAAATCGGAAGGATGACTGAAAAGAATAATCCATTTGCCGCTAAAGTCCAGAGGAAAATGAATTTTTCCTTGAGTAGTGACTGCATCGAATACCGGAGCCTGATCGCCGATCCGGGGCATCGGAATAGTTTCGTCTGTAAAATCCATGATGATACTGTTTTAAGTTGTTTGTAATGCCTGAAATACGTTTTTTTCTGCCGAAAGGTTGGAAATAGTCGGATAACCTTTCTTTTGTGGTTGGCGTAAAATGTTGATAACGAAATGGTTTTTAATGAGAAGAAGCATGACTTTTAAAATTGTTGTTTTGAGTTTGGTGTTAGGTATTTGGGGATTGGATGCCCGGTCACAAAATGAAGAGCCGGACTTTTCGGGACAATCGGAAGATAGTCTGATGCAGGCTTTAGGAAATATACCGGCTTTCACTATATATAAAGATAATTATGTGGTGACCGGAACGAGTTTCACCGGTGGAAAAATTTCGAAATACAATTCGGATGCTAAATTTCAGATTAGCTTACGCCACCGGCTTTACCGCAAGTTATTACCTTATCGGATTTATTTATTCCTGACGTACAGCCAGAAGTCTTTTTGGGATATTTACCGGAAATCGGCCCCTTTTGCGGACAATAATTATAACCCTTCTTTAGGGTTCGGACGTAATTTTATCGGGGAGGGAAGGATTAAAGGTATCGGGATGGTGCAATTTGAGCATGAATCGAACGGGCGCGACAGTATTTGGTCGAGGAGTTGGAACCGGCTGACTTTTACCGGTATTTATCTGATGAATAAAAATTATACTTTTCAGGCCAAGGTTTGGATAGCTATGCAAGTAGCTAAAGAAAACAGACATCTGACCAGATATGCCGGAATCGGACATTTGGCAGCGACTTACGCCAGTGATAACGGACGTTTGTCTTGTTCGGCCTTAATGATAAAACGGGGTGGGTGGAATTGGAATGCGAATTGGCGTTTGGAGATTGCCTATCGATTGTTCAGAGAAGATAACCAATATTTATTTATGCAATTTTGTAATGGATATGGCGAAAGTATGATCGCCTACAATCAGTTCAGGCGTTACCTACGGTTTGGATTTGTGATCAAACCCCGCTCGGTGACTATATTTTAAAGGAAAGGTGTGTGATTAATTGTGATATTTTTGGGCGTAATCGTTTGAAATTATTAAATTAGCGGGTCGAAAAGTAATAAATATTAAATATATAATGAGATGACATTACAAGAATTCCAACAATCTATCCGGGAAGGTATTCCCGCGGAATTGCCTGCACCGAAACCTTATGATCCGGAGGTAAACCATGCACCGAAACGGAAGGATATCCTGACGAAAGAGGAAAAAAAACTCGCTATCCGGAACGCCTTACGCTATTTCGAACCGCGGCATCATGCTGTTTTGGCCCGTGAATTTGCAGAAGAATTAGAAAAATATGGCCGGATTTATATGTATCGGTTCCGGCCGGATTATGAAATGTACGCTCATAATATATACGATTATCCTCATAAATGTTTGCAAGCAGCTGCTATTATGCTGATGATCAACAATAATCTGGATAAGGCTGTTGCACAACATCCCCATGAGTTGATTACTTACGGAGGAAACGGTGCGGTATTCCAAAACTGGGCACAATATCGTCTGGCTATGAAATATTTGTCAGAAATGACCGACGAACAAACTCTGGTGATGTATTCCGGTCATCCGCTGGGATTGTTTCCTTCGCATAAAGATGCTCCCCGGGTTGTGGTCACCAATGGTATGGTCATTCCGAATTATTCGAAACAGGACGATTGGGAAAGGTTTAATGCTCTTGGTGTATCCCAATACGGACAAATGACTGCCGGATCGTATATGTATATCGGGCCGCAAGGAATCGTTCATGGTACTACCATCACGGTTTTAAATGCCGGTCGTAAGATCTCCAAACATGGTGAAGGTCTGGCGGGGAAGTTGTTCGTTACCGCAGGTTTGGGAGGTATGTCGGGAGCTCAGCCTAAAGCAGGCAATATTGCCGGTTGTGTAAGTATCACTGCCGAAATCAATCCGAAAGCTACCCATACCCGTTATTCACAGGGATGGGTAGATGAGGTGATCGATGATCTGGATGTGCTGATGAAACGGGTGCGGCAGGCGAAAGCTGACAAACAGGTCGTTTCCATTGCTTACCAAGGGAATGTCGTCGATTTGTGGGAGCGGTTGGCTGAGGAAGATATCGTGGTTGAGCTGGGATCCGACCAGACTTCTTTGCATAATCCCTGGGCAGGAGGATATTATCCTGTCGGTCTTTCTTTCGAAGAGAGCAAACAAATGATGGCCGAACAACCGGAATTATTTAAAGAGAAAGTACAGGAGTCCTTACGTCGCCATGTGGCTGCTATCAATAAATGTGTCGAACGGTTCGGAACTTATTTCTTCGATTACGGGAATGCATTTTTATTAGAGTCTTCCCGTGCCGGTGCCGATATCCTGAAGCCGAACGGCGACTTCAAGTATCCTTCTTATGTTCAGGATATTATGGGACCGATGTGTTTCGATTACGGTTTCGGTCCTTTCCGTTGGGTATGTACCAGCGGTGATCCGAAGGATTTGGCGAAGACCGATGAGTTGGCTGCTAAAGTACTGGAAGAGCTGGCTGCTCAGTCTCCGAAAGAAATTCAGCAACAGATGCATGACAATATACGCTGGATCAAAGCTGCTGCCGAAAACCATTTGGTGGTAGGTTCACAGGCTCGCATCCTTTACGCAGATGCTGAAGGAAGAATAAAGATTGCAGAAGCTTTTAACAAGGCGATCGAATGGGGAGAGATCTCTGCTCCTGTTGTGCTGGGACGTGATCACCACGATGTGTCCGGAACAGATTCACCTTACCGGGAGACTTCGAATATTTACGACGGATCGAAGTTTACGGCGGATATGGCCGTACAGAATGTGATCGGTGATTCTTTCAGAGGGGCTACCTGGGTGTCTTTGCATAATGGTGGTGGTGTCGGCTGGGGAGAAGTGATCAACGGAGGTTTCGGTATGTTGCTGGATGGCTCTGCCGATGCTGACAGACGCTTGAAAAATATGCTGTTCTGGGATGTGAATAACGGTATTTCCCGCCGGAGCTGGGCTCGGAACGAAGGTGCCGTATTTGCGATCAAACGGGCTATGGAGGCGAATCCGAATCTGAAAGTGACTTTACCGAATTATGCAGACGATCAGTTGGTGGAAAGTTTATTCTGATCCGATAGAATAGCCCGATAAGTAAAGAATTCTTTTATAGTTGGACGGTGCATATACAGTTTTTAACTGTTGGCACCGTTCATTTTTTATTCTTGATTTTCTTTGAAGGCCTTTCGGACCGGCTATCAATTGTCGAACCCGGGGCGTACGAATGTCCTGGCTTTAGGAAAATACTCGTCGGCATCGCTGCGTAATTGTTCCAATACTACCAATAGATGGGATATTTCTTTTTGATAAGCCGGACACAAAGGTTGTATTATTTTCCAGTTTTCAATCGAACGTTCCACCCCGATAAGAGCCACTTTGGCCGATCCATTATAGTCTTCTGTCGTTTTTGACTTATTGGCCGTATGGTAGTGATAACCGTATAATGCCCTTCGGATTTTGGCTTGAATCAAATCCGGATACCAGCCGACGACTTCTAAAGCCTCTTCCAGAAGTTCGTTTTTTTCTTTATCATTTATTATTTCGTAAAGCTGCTCCAGACATTTATCGGCCCAATATTCGTAAATACTACAAATTCGGAGGAGATCCGAAGATTCGAGTTTTTGGTAAACTTGCTCTCTTGGAGTCCCTTCGTAATCCTCACCCCAAAACTCCCGGTCGATATTTTCCGAAGCATAAATGTCCTCGACATCTAATCCGCGTTCTTCAGCCAATTCATGTAATACTTCATAAGTAGATTCGAAGACTTCTTTCAGGCGTGCCCAAATACTTTCATCTTCCCGATGGCCTTCCCGTTCAAAATTGAAACCGCCTTTCTCCTCGATCTTTTTTCCCATTACAAAGCTCATACACCGCAACTGTTGTTCGCATTTTTCACACCAACGATCGCAATAATTATAAATACCAGGGATGAATCCGACATCCACAACTTTTTTAATTTTCTTTTTGGACACAATTATCTAAGATTGAGTTTTACAGACTTTTTTAGTCAAACTACCCTAATTCTTCAAAGATTCCGGACTATTTTACCAGAATACAGGGTACAAAGATAGTCTATATCAATAAAATAAAAAAAAAATTTGAAAACTTCATCAAATAATATGGTTAACCAGGCGATATCCCTCTGTATTATTCATTAAAAACTATTATTTTATAACCGTCGGAATGCTATTGATTACTATATCGCTTCTCTGATTCGGAGAATACATCCGATTCGAAGATTTGTATTTAAGGGGATTTTACTTTATTTTCGCGCCGGATTTCTGGTAAACATCCTGTTTATATATAAATGACGCTGGAGTAGGGTTTCGGTATCGCATGGGCAGGGCGGAAATGATTGTGCGTCGATTCGGGCAGGCGGTAAATCGCTTTCTTTTTTTCCGGAGAATGGACTGTCGGAGGGAAGCATATCCGACTTTGTAAAATTGAATAGTCGACAAGTTTATATTCGATACTATGTGGTTGTTACTGGCTTTTGTTTCTGCTACTTTGTTGGGATTGTACGATGTGGTGAAAAAAATTTCTTTAGAGAGGAATGCAGTTATACCGGTTCTCTTTTTGAATATTTTTTTCTGTTGTCTTCTTTTTTTACCGGTGGTCCTTTTATCTGCCTTGGCTCCTGACATGATGCGGAATACGTTGTTATTCTTACCGGCTATCGGAAGTGAAGGGCATTTTTTGTTATTTTTGAAAGCTGTGATCGTTTTGGCTTCCTGGATTTTCGCTTATTTTTCTTTGAAACATTTGCCTATTACGATTGCTTCACCGATCAAGGCTACCCAGCCTATTCTGACTTTACTGGGAGCTTTACTTGTTTTTGGAGAACGGTTGAACATTTGGCAATGGGCCGGAGTTTTAACTGCAGTAATTTCCTTGTTTTTGCTTTCCCGTTCAGGTAAGAAAGAGGGAATCCGGTTTGCGCATAATAAGTGGATTTATTTTATGATTCTTGCAGTCGTAACCGGTTCTGTGAGTGGGTTATACGATAAATATCTGATGACTTGTCTCGACCGGATGAATGTGCAGGTATGGTATAATTTTTACCAATTGGCTATAATGGGGGTTATTTTATTTACACTTTGGTATCCCGGAAGAAAAAAATCTACTCCTTTTCAATGGCGTAATACTATTCCTTTTATTTCTATTTTGTTGGTGCTGGCTGATTTTGTTTATTTCTATGCTTTAAGCTACGAAGACTCGATGATTTCTATTATTTCTTTAGTGCGCAGGAGTGGGGTGGTGGTTTCATTTATTGCCGGAGCGATCTGGTTTAAAGAGAGGAATTTGAAAGCTAAGTTTATAGACCTGCTTTTGGTTTTAGCCGGTATGTATCTGATTTATTTAGGAACTCGTTGATGGGCGGGAAAGTCAGTCTTTTCTAAGGAAGGAGAAATATTAAGGTAGACGGGCGGTAACTCCTGATACTGATTTAGGAATCTAACCCGAAGGCTCCGGTCAGCATACAGAAAAAACGGCTAATCCGGATTGAAAAGCTGCCGGTCTGTTCAAAAAATTTTTGGAGCGACATCAGCGGTTTTACAAGCCCGGAGAAGTCGCTCCGAAGTACTTTGAAGATCGGCTCTTTATCGAAGAGGTTAGATAACTTCGGCAACGACAAATGTACTGCCACCGATGTAAATCATATCTTCGGAGGAGGCAGCTTGCCGGGCTGCTTCGTAAGCTGCTGCGACAGTGGGATAATATTCGCCTTGCAGGCCTGCTTGTCTTGCTTTTTGAGCAAGCTGTTGCTCCGGCATAGCCCGGGGAATGGAAGCTTTGCAGAAATAATACACCGCATCCTGAGGAAGGATATGTAATACGCTGTCGATGTCTTTGTCACTAACCATACCGATGACAAAATGAAGCTTTCGATACCGGCACTGTTTTAATTGTTGGGTGATCTCTGTCAGGCCATCGATATTGTGACCCGTGTCGCAAATGGTCAATGGCTGGTTGGAAAGGGTTTGCCAGCGTCCGAATAAACCGGTATTCGTCACTACCCGTTCGATACCTTGCCGGACTTGCTGGTCGCTGATCTTTAAGCCTGCTTGTTGTAAAACGGGTATAGTCTCCAGTACCGTAGGAATATTTTTTCGTTGATAGAGTCCTTTCAATTCACTGGTTAAATGATCGAAATGCCAACCGTTTTTCCGTGTCAGCTGGAAACTTCCGTCGATGTTAATCGTTGTCGTCCAGTTGTCACTTGCAAATTCGATCGGAGTTTCACAGGTTTGAGCTTTTTGCTCGAAAACAAAATCGTAGGTTTTGTCGCGCGTACCGATGACAACCGGAATACCGGGTTTTATGATTCCTGCTTTTTCGCTTGCAATTTTTTCGAGGGTGTTCCCCAGGAGTGCCATATGATCGAAGGAAATATTTGTAATAACAGAGGCTAAAGGAGTGATAATGTTCGTGGAATCGAGGCGTCCACCCAGTCCGACTTCGATCACTGCAATATCCACCTGGCTATCGGCGAAATACTTGAAAGCCATAGCTACCGTCATTTCGAAGAAAGACGGTTTTACCCGGGAGAATACGTAGATTCTACCTATGCGTGATGCCGGACAAAATCGATGACATATTGTTCACTGATCATTTCTCCGTTGATTTTAATCCTTTCCCGGAAATCTTTTAAATGAGGGGAAGTATACAGGCCGGTTTTATATCCGGCTTGCTGTAATATAGAAGCCAGCATGTGGGATACCGATCCTTTGCCGTTCGTACCTGCCACATGAATCGTTTTGAAGTTTTTATGGGGATGTCTGAAATATTCATCCAATTGTAAAGTGTTGTCCAGGTTTGCTTTGTACGCAGCCTGACCTTCCCTTTGGTACATCGGGAGCTGGGCAAACAACCAATTTAAAGTTTCCTGATAATTCATGATTTGTTTTTTCAAAATTTCAAATGTTATTCCCGGACTTTTCATTTTTAGGTGAAGGTCTGAGAACAAGATGCAAAAGTACTAAACAAATGAAATTGCTTGTTGAAAATCCGGGATTTATTCTCTTTGCTGTGAAAAAAAAATTAATTTTGCAGGTTATAAATAGATTATTTATGAAAGCTGATATAAATGTACCTATACCTGTCTTGAGACGTATGCCTTCTTATCTTTCTTTTGTAAAGACTTTACAAAAGCAGGGAGAGAAGTACGTGTCTTCTACCCGGATAGCTGAATATATGGAAATCGATTCGACTCAGGTGACGAAGGATCTTTCCCATACCGGTATTTCGGGTAAAACACGGGTTGGATACGAGGTGGACAGTTTTGTGCGGATTCTGGAAGATTTTTTGGGTTTTAGCCGGGTGGACGGAGCATTTTTGGTCGGAGCCGGTTCGTTGGGGAGCGCTTTGCTGCAAGATAAAGGATTGTCTGCTTTCGGGTTACAGATAGAGGCTGCCTTCGATACGGATAAAACGAAGATCGGTACAAAAGTCAATGATATCGAAATATTTCATATCGATCAATTCCGTGCTATGGCTGCCGAACGGAAAGTGGTGATCGGTATTATTACCGTCCCCGCCGAACATGCACAGAATGTAGCCGACTTGATGGTCGCCTGGGGTATTAAAGCCATCTGGAATTTTACTCCTGCCCGCATAAAGGTCCCTACGCATATTGTCGTGCAAAATACCACCATCTATATGAACCTCGCTATCTTGTTCAATAAATTGTACAACGATAAGGGGGAAAAAAAGTAAAAGGTTAAAAGCTAAAGCCTATCGTCTTTAACTTTTTACTTTTACCTTTTTACCTTTTACTTTTTTTCTTATCTTTGCACCTTATTAAAAATAAGCTGCGTACGTAGCGTAGTAATAAAATAAACGACTATGATAAAAATTAAATTTCCGGATGGAAATGTAAAAGAATTTGAGTCAGGTGTGACCGGCTTGGATATTGCCCGGGGAATTAGTTCCAAACTGGCTAAGGAAGTGTTGTCCATATCTGTGAATGGGGAAATTTGGGATTTGACACGTCCTATTACAGCAGATGCTGAAATTAAATTATTTACCTGGGATGATCAGGAAGGAAAACATGCTTTCTGGCATTCTTCGGCCCACTTGATGGCAGAAGCCCTGCAACAATTATACCCAAATACCAAATTCGGTATCGGACCGGCTATCGAAAACGGATTTTACTATGATATCGATCCGGGAGAAGGGGTCGTTTTGACCGACAAAGATCTGGAAACCATCGAGAAGAAAATGCTTGAATTGGCGCGCCAGAAAGAAGAGTATCGCCGTATCAATGTGAGCAAGCAAGAAGCACTGGAGCATTTCAACAGTATCAACGAAACTTATAAAGTGGAGTTAATCAACGATTTGGAAGACGGTAAGATTACTTATTATCGTCAGGGCTCCTTTACCGATCTTTGCCGTGGTCCGCACTTACCGGATACTTCTTATATTAAGGCTATAAAACTGACCGGTTTAGCCGGTGCTTACTGGAGAGGGAACGAGCATAATAAAATGTTGACCCGTATCTACGGTATCACTTTCCCGAAACAGAAAATGCTGGACGAATGGCTGGTATTGATGGAAGAGGCAAAGCAACGGGATCACCGGAAGATCGGTAAAGAAATGGAATTGTTTACTTTTTCCCAAGCTGTGGGTGCCGGTTTACCGATGTGGTTGCCGAAAGGAGCTATGTTGCGCGACCGTTTGGAGGGATTTTTGCGGAAAGTACAGAAGAAATACGGTTACCAGCAAGTCATTACCCCACATATCGGGAATGTGAATCTGTATAAGACTTCCGGACATTACCAGAAATACGGAAAAGATAGTTTTCAGGTGATTACGACTCCTCAGGAAGGTGAAGAGTTTATGTTGAAACCGATGAACTGTCCTCACCATTGCGAGATTTATAAATTCAAGCCCCGTTCTTATAAAGATCTGCCACTGCGTTTTGCTGAATTCGGTACGGTGTATCGTTACGAGCAGAGCGGAGAGTTGCATGGTTTGACCCGGGTACGTGGATTTACGCAGGACGATGCTCACTTATTCTGTACGCCCGATCAGTTGAAAGAAGAGTTTAAAAAAGTAATCGATATTATTTTTACTATCTTTAAGGCGCTGGATTTCAAAGATTTTACTGCTCAGGTATCTTTACGTGATCCGAAGAATACAGAGAAGTATATCGGTACGGATGAGAACTGGGAAAAAGCGGAACGTGCCATCATCGAAGCGGCTGAAGAAAAAGGCCTGAAGACGACTGTCGAATTGGGCGAAGCTGCTTTCTACGGACCGAAGCTCGACTTTATGGTGAAAGATGCGATTGGACGGAAATGGCAATTGGGTACCATTCAGGTCGATTATAATCTGCCGGAACGTTTTGATCTGGAATATACCGGAGCTGATAACCTGAAACACCGGCCGGTGATGATCCATCGGGCACCTTTCGGAAGTATGGAGCGCTTTGTGGCTGTATTGATCGAGCATACCGGAGGAAAATTCCCCTTGTGGTTAGCGCCGGATCAGGTAGTTGTGATGCCGATCAGCGAAAAATTCAATGATTATGCCCAAAAACTTTCGGATTTGTTAAATAATTCCGATATTCGCACCGTTTTAGATGACCGGAATGAAAAAATAGGACGTAAAATCCGGGATAACGAATTGAAAAAAATTCCGTATCTATTGATTGTCGGAGAAAATGAGATGAACAACAACACCGTTTCTGTTCGTCGGCAGGGACAAGGGGATATGGGAACGATGTCTGTCGAAGACTTTATTTCGAAGATAAATGAAGAAGCAAATAGTCAGTTACAGACCATTTATAGTTATTGATAAACTAACTTAAGGAGGATTTAATATAGCAACAAGAATGGAATTCAGAGGCTCAAGAAATCAGGTTAATAAAGAACCTCAGCACAGAATTAATGAGTCAATCCGGGCTGCTCAAGTAAGAGTCGTCGGGGAAAATATCGAACCGGGCGTATACCCTTTACGTGAAGCTTTGGCGATGGCAGAAGCTGCCGGTATGGATTTGGTGGAGATCTCTCCGAACGCCGAGCCACCGGTGTGCCGGATTATTGATTACAGTAAATTCCTGTACCAACTGAAGAAAAAACAGAAGGAAATCAAAGCGAAAAGCGTGAAGGTCGTCGTTAAGGAGATTCGTTTCGGACCCCAGACCGATGATCATGATTTCAATTTTAAATTGAAACATGCGAAGGAATTTTTGCAGGAAGGTGCGAAGGTGAGGGCCTATGTATTCTTTAAGGGACGTTCGATTTTGTTTAAAGACCAGGGGGCCGATTTGTTGTCACGTTTCATCGCTGAACTGGAAGAATACGGAAAAGTGGAAGCTGCTCCGAAACTGGAAGGAAAGAAGATGATCGTGGTGTTGGCTCCGAAGAAATAATGCTCAGGATAGCGGTGAAAGCCGGATAGTTATATTTTTCTGAAACACAATTAAATTACGAGAAGATGCCAAAGATGAAGACAGTGAGTAGCGCGAAGAAGAGATTTACTCTTACCGCTACGGGGAAGATTAAAAGAAAACATGCTTTCAAAAGTCATATTTTGACGAAGAAAACAACAAAACAGAAACGTAATCTTACGCATGTTACTACAGTTGACGGACATAACCTGAAAGCTGTACGGAAGATGCTTGTTATGTAAGAATTACTAAGAAATTATTTTATTAACCGGAATGTTATGCCGTAAGTTTCTCCATAGAGTGAACGCTGACATTCGAAAAAAAGAAAATTATGCCAAGAGCTAAAAATGCCGTTGCTGCAAGAGCACGTAGAAAAAAGGTTTTAAAACAAACCAAAGGAAATTTTGGTGCCAGAAAAAATGTTTGGACGGTTGCCAAAAACACATATGAAAAAGGTTTGACATATGCGTTCCGTGACAGACGTAAAAAGAAATCAGAATTTAGAGCATTGTGGATTCAGAGAATTAATGCAGCTGTCCGTCTGGAAGGCCTGTCTTATTCTAAATTTATGGGTCTGATTCATAAAGCTGATGTAGACATGAACCGTAAAGTTCTGGCCGACCTGGCTATGAATCATCCGGAAGCTTTCAAAGCTGTAGTTGCAAAAGCAAAAGAATTTGCGAAGTAATGATAAACGAATATCCTGAGGGAAGGCTGCTGTGAAGCAGCCTTTTTCTGTTTATAGATTTTATAAGACAACTGTAACTTACTTGAAAAATAAATGTTAACTTTGACCCTATAAAGTCTTTTTGCTTTATCATGGGGTTTATAAATTTTAGAAACAAATATATGCGTATAGCTTTGTTGGGATATGGTAAGATGGGAAAAATGATCGAACGGATTGCCATAGAACGCGGACATGAGATTGTATTGATAGTAGACGAGAATAACCGGGCGGCTTGTACGGATGAACAACTGAAGCAGGCTGACGTCGCTATTGAATTTACGATGCCTGCTGTTGCCGTTGAAAATTATAAATGGTGTTTCGATAACGGCGTTCCGGTGGTTTCCGGGACAACCGGTTGGCTGGAAAGATGGGATGAGGTGGTGGCTTGTTGCCGGGAACAACAAGGTGGATTTTTCTATGCCTCGAATTTCAGTATCGGGGTGAATATTTTCTTTCAGCTCAATAAATACCTGGCTAAGATGATGAACGGATTTAACGACTATAAGGTATTTATCGAAGAAACGCATCATATACATAAACTGGATGCCCCTAGCGGTACAGCGATTACAATCGCCGAAGGAATTTTAGGTAACCACGACGGTTATCGTTCCTGGCAATTGAACGAAGGGAGACAAATGCCGGCAGATGTATTGCCTGTAACGGCCAGGCGTATCGGTGAAGTGCCCGGGATTCATGCTGTAACTTATAAATCGGAGGTCGACGAAATAGAAATCCGGCATTCGGCTGTATCACGTGAAGGTTTTGCCCGGGGAGCTGTGCTGGCTGCTGAATTTCTGAAAGGGAAAAACGGTGTGTTGGGAATGGAAGATATGTTGAAATTTTAATGGGGAAAATAATTATCATATGAAAAATATTTTGACGAATAAATGGTTTAAATTCAGCCTTGTCCTGATTATCTACCTGTTGTGGGCTTATTGGGTTGGGAGCTGGTGGTTGTTGATCCTGGTGCCGGTGATTTTCGATATCTACATCACAAAGAAAGTACATTGGGCGTTTTGGAAAAAGAAAGGCGTAGAGAAACAAACCAAAACGGTTGAATGGATCGATGCTTTGATTTTTGCGGTCGTGGCAGCTACCTTGATCCGTATGTTCTTTTTTGAAGCCTATACGATTCCGACTTCCTCTATGGAGAAGAGTATGTTGGTGGGTGATTACCTGTTTGTCAGCAAAGTAGCCTACGGACCTAAGTTGCCTAATACCCCTTTAGCCGTTCCTTTCACACACCATACGCTGCCTTTTACCCAAAAGACAAAAGCTTATTCGGAAGCCATTCAATGGCCCTACAAACGGATTGCGGGGACGACTGAAATCAAACGAAACGATATTATCGTATTTAATTTTCCGGCCGGAGATACCTTGATCGTAGGATCTGAAAATCCCGATTATTATAGCCAGATTCGTACGAATGCCCGGATTTTTCAGGCACAGGATCCCGGATTATCCCGGGAACAGGCCGAGAAGCTGGTGAGAGAAAAAATGTGGGAACGATTTGAGATCACTACCCGCCCTGTCGATAAGCGGGAGAATTATATCAAACGGGGCGTCGGAATGCCCGGGGATATTCTGGAGTTGAAAGACGCTCAGTTGTATGTCAATGGAAAAATGTCCGATAATCCTGAAAACCTGCAGTACAGGTATGAGGTGAGAACCAATGGTACCCCCTTGAATCGGATGAAACTTCAGGATATCGGATTGTCGCTGGAAGATATCGGTATTCCTTCTACAGTGAACTATTTCCCGTTGACCTTGGAAATGGTGGAGAAATTGAAAAAATTCCCCAATGTGGTCGAAATTAACCGAACCAAAGAGGTGAGCCCTAATCCGGATATTTTTCCTTTCGATACCTTGAATTATCCTTGGAATGTAGATAATTTCGGACCTTTGTATGTGCCTAAAAAAGGAGATAAAGTGGAGTTGAATATGAAGACCTTGCCTTTGTATGCAAGGATCATCGGTACTTATGAAGAAAACGATTTACAGGTAAAAGATTCTGTTATTTATATCAACGGTGAGGTAGCGGATAGTTATACCTTTAAGATGAATTATTACTGGATGATGGGAGATAACCGGCATAGTTCGGCAGATTCCCGCTACTGGGGATTCGTGCCGGAAGATCACGTAGTCGGAAAAGCTTATTTCATTTGGTTATCCTTGGATAAAGATAAATCATTTTTCGACAAGATCCGGTGGAAGCGGATGTTCCGGTTTATTCATTGACGGAAAGAAAATGAATGAAACAGTAACAATCGATCAAACTTTTTTGCGCATATGAAATTAGAATTTATCGATTGTTACTGTTTTTTGTTGTCACAGTTGCAATGGGAAAAATTGGTTCTTTTTCAAAAAGAAAGTAGGCAGGAAAAAGAATGTAAAGTTAATTAAGATGAATTCTGATAAAAGGAATCGTAAAAAATCAGATTGAAAGGATATTTATGTATTTTTATTCGTATCTTACCATAAATTTCTAAATTCATACAACAATGACTGCAAACGAAAAAAAGACATTTGTGTTGGATACGAACGTTATTCTGCACGATTACCGTTCTATTTATAATTTTACCAATAATGATATCGTCATCCCCATAGTAGTTTTGGAAGAACTGGATAAATTCAAGAAAGGGAATGACCTGATCAATTTTCATGCCCGTGAATTTGCCCGTGAGTTGGATAAAATTTCCGAAAAGGATTTTTTTGATAAAGGGGCAGCTTTAGGGAAAGGACGGGGAAGACTATTTATTCAGCCGGGAGTGAAATTTTCTCAAAAAATGAAGGATTCCTTCAGCGATGATACTCCGGATCACCGTATACTCGCTGTAACAGAGTATATCAGTGAAAAAATGAAGGGACAAAAGGTGATTCTGGTGACTAAAGATATGAATCTGAGGATGAAAGCCCGTTCGTTGGGATTGCAGGCCGAAGATTATAAAACGGATCAGGTGGAGGATCTGGATTTTGCAATCAACCGTAGTGTCCGGGAAATCGAAGGGATAGATACAGAAGTGATCAACAGGATTTATGAAAATGCAAATGGGGTAGAGGTGGAACAAGTGTTTCCGAAGCAAGAGCTCAAAGGCAATAATTATTACGTTTTGAAGAATGGGAATGCTTCGGTTCTGGCTTGTTATGATCCGGTAAGAAGAGTGATCCGGAAAGTGGAAAAACCGAATGTGTTCGGTATTTATCCCAAAAATGCAGAGCAGGCTTTTGCGGTAGATGCTTTATTGAATCCTAACATACAATTGGTGGCGATCAGTGGAAAGGCAGGCACCGGAAAAACTTTATTGGCACTGGCTTCGGCTTTACAGCAGAATAAACAGTATGAATTTATTTATTTAGCCCGTCCGATCGTCGCTTTATCGAGTAAAGACCTGGGCTTTCTCCCCGGTGATGTCAACGAAAAGGTAGATCCGTATATGCAGCCTTTATATGATAATCTGGGTTTTATCAAGCGGCGGTTTAATATCCATGGGGCTGAAAATCGCCTGATCGAAGAGATGCAGAAGGAACAGAAACTGATGATTTCTGCTTTGGCTTATATTCGGGGACGGAGTTTGTCGGATGTTTATTTTATTGTCGATGAGGCTCAGAATCTTACTCCCCATGAAGTAAAAACGATTATTACCCGGGCAGGCGAAGGCACGAAAATGGTATTTACCGGAGATATCGATCAGATTGATTCACCTTATCTGGATAAGAAGTCGAACGGACTGTCGCATTTGTTCGATAAAATGCAGGGACAGGATATTTTTGCCCATGTACATCTGGAAAAGGGAGAACGCAGTAAACTGGCTGATCTGGCGAGCGATCTTTTATAGGAAATAGAGCGCAGGAGCTTGGCTTTACCGTTATCCCTGAAAGAGACGTTTAAATTTTGACATTGGAACTGCTTTTTCCGTATAGAAAAATTCGGTAAAAATCGCTATCTTTATCCCCACTAACGAAAATAAAGATGAGCAAGAAAGTGCAGTTCGACCGGGAAGATTATCTGAAAGCAAACCGAAAGCTATCCCGGGAAGAAGAGATCAAAACACATGGACGTCCGGTTCGGATCGGAGGAGTCCATAAGTCGAAAAAGGTCTACGACCGCAAGCGGAGTAAGGCAGAGATGAAAAAGGCTCTGCCTTATTTTTTACTTGTTATTCAACTGTCGATTTCTGCTTCAGGGATAGGAAGACGGTAAGGTTCCGGTACGATTTCCCTTTCGCTGAAGAAAAAATGAATTTCTCTGAGTGCATTTTCGTCGCTATCCGAGCCATGAATAGCATTCCGGGTTTTACTTTGTCCGAAAATTTTTCGGATGCTGCCGGTAGGAGCAGCCTGTGGATCTGTATTTCCGATCAGGGTCCTGAATTCAGCAATGGCATTTTCTTTTTCAAGTACCATGACGACCACCGGACCGGAGGTCATAAAAAGAGACAGATTCCTGAAAAAAGGACGCTGACTGTGTACCGCATAAAATTTGTTGGTGTCGGAGGTCGTAAGGCGGAGCATTTTTTGAGCTATGATCCGAAATCCGGCTTTTTCGATTAAGGTAATGATCTGTCCCGTGTAATGACAAGCTACGGCATCGGGTTTGATCATCGCAAAAGTACGTTTTTTCATATTGACTTTTTTTATTTATACGTGTGTGAGAAGGGGATAGGTTGAGATTGGCGGTAAGTAATTTTTTTGTAAATTTGAGAAACTTATTCGTATAATAAAATAATTAGCTTATGAATGTATCCTATCTTTTTTTGGCTCCGGGTTTCGAGGAAATAGAAGCTATTGCTGTTGTCGATATACTCCGTAGAGGAGGAGTAGATGTACGGACAGTATCTGTCGGTGGAGGTAATGAAGTGACCGGTGCCCATCAGGTTACTATCCGTGCGGATGTGTCATTGGAACAAATTCGGCCGGAAGAGGCTGAATGCCTGATTTTCCCCGGGGGAATGCCGGGAGCCCAGCACCTGAGCGAATGTGAAAAATTGATGACGATCCTGCAACATCATTACGATCAGGAACGAACGGTTGCAGCAATTTGTGCCGCACCTGCTTTAGTATTGAGTCATTTGAAAACAAACAGAAAACTCCGGGTGACCTGTTATCCTGGATTTGAAAAATATCTACCTGATTTCGAAGTCGTGGCAGATGGAGTAGTCGTCGATGGAAAAATGATTACCGGAAAGGGACCCGGATTTGCTATCCTATTCGGATTAGCCATTCTCGAACAGCTCCGTTCGGCCCAGGTAGCTGGTGAAGTTGCTGCCGGGATGTTATTGGTATAGTGTGATTTTTTATAAGGCTGTTATATACATATTTACACTTATAAACGTACATTTGGTGTAAATATGTATATAAACACCTTAAATAGTTGTACCTTTGCCTCGTGCAATAAAATATCCGTCACGGAGTGTGTTAACAGTAATAAACAGACCAATAACGTTCAGCGAATGGATAAAGAAACGGCCTTTTTACAGAAAATCAACGACAGGCAAGTCGAGGCATACCGAATACTGTACGATGAATATTATCCGGCTCTGGTGGTGTACGCTTCTACCTTTCTGGCTTCTGATGAAGTAGCTGAAGACATTGTACAAGAACTCTTTGTATCTATGTGGGAAAAGCGGGTTACATTTGTTTCTTTTCCTGCCTTCAAAACCTACCTGTATAAATTCATTAAAAACTCGGCTCTGAACTATCTGAAACATCAGGGAGTGGAGGAACGTTACAAAGAAGCCCTGCAGAATAATCTCTCAGATGAGGAACTCGATGAAGAGGAATTGGACCGCGAAGAAGAATACCGGCATCTGTTTCAGGCTATCGACAAACTACCGTCCCGCTGCCGGGAAATTTTCCTGTTATCACTCGAAGGAAAAAAAAACAAAGAAATCGCAGAAATGTTACAAATATCCACAGAGACTATTAAAACTCAAAAAATCAGGGCTATAAATCGATTGAAAAAATACTCTGGCATACTCTTTTCCTTTCTTTTCTCCGTCTATCGATAATTTTTTGAGAAATTGTTGTCCCCTTTTTTACCCTCCAAATTGTTTCTATAGCACAACACATCAATAAAATTGCAAATGGATAAAACTGAGAGGAAACAATTGATTGATAAATTGGAAGAAGATGAGTCTTTTCTTTCCCGGTACCGATGTTACAGTCGGGTCGATAAAAAGAAGGCATGGAAGCAGTTCTGTCAACAGACCCGCATTCCTTTTTATCTCAGAATCAGCAGAAGGCAATGGATACGTTATGCAGCTCTATGGATACTTCCGATAGGTATGATCACGGCCTTGTCGCTTTACCGGATATTACCGGAAGAACCTGCTCTGTTCTATGTCGAAGGCATGATGAGCCGGATTCAAAATGAAGCAACACTCACTTTAGCCGACGGAACGGTTGTCTCTCTTGACTCGGCTGCCAACGGATTATCCCTACAACAGCAAACAGCCGAGGTCATGATTGCCTCTTCGCAGATCAAGTATCAACAGGCATCCCACAAGACACAACAAACCGAATACAACACCTTGTCGACCAATACCGATCGGAAATACGATATCGTGCTGGAGGATGGTACTCATGTTTACCTGAATGCTTCATCACGCTTGACTTATCCACTGGTATTTCCTGCAGACAAACGAGTAGTCCGTCTGGAAGGTGAAGCCTATTTTGAGATAGCTAAAGATGCCCGGCGTCCCTTTTTCGTGGAAACAGACCGACTGAAAGTACAGCAATACGGCACATCGTTCAATTTGAGGAACTACCGGGAAAGTCCGGTCGAAGTGGTATTGATAGAAGGAAGCGTAGAGGTGCATACTTCTGGTAAACATCACATGTTAAAGCCGGGACAACTGGCATCGTACAACGCACAAGGAGACACGCTCCGCGTGCAGGACGTCAACACGGCACTTTACACCGCTTGGCATACCGGACAAGTGACTTTCAACGAATGTCCGTTAAGAGACATCGTAAAAGTACTCTCGCAGTGGTACAGCATTCAAATAGAATTTGCCGACGGGCAGATAGAACAAGAACTTTTCACGGGAAGAATCAGCCGTCAGGAAAACCTACTGAATATTCTTGAAAGTTTAGAATGCACACAGGACATGTCTTTTGCTGTAAAAGAAGGACGGATTATTATCAGCAAACGTTTGAAGCATGAATAATTAACACCTAAATTAATACTCAAAATTTTATTATGACAAAAAAGCAAGAAAGGAATAACCTCCGTCCGGGGAGGGGTATTTCGGGACGGACCATGTTCTCAACAGTATTACTATTATTCGGTATAGTAATCAACTTAAATGCACAGGAACGGACAAAGGTCTCTTTCAAGTTTCAAAAAACGACCTTTGAACAAGTGATTCAAGAAATCCAAAAGCAAACCGATTACGATTTTATTTATAACAGCAAGGCATTTCCCCAAAAGTCGTTCGCTATAGAAGCGCAGAACAGGGAAGTAAAGAGCATTCTTGATGAACTCAGTCGGGACTTGGGTTTAGAATACACGATCATGAATAAGGTAATTACCCTTCGTATGAAAAATACCCCTTCCTCATCTGCCCCGCAAAGCGACCAGGGACTGCGGATTATAAAAGGAAAGGTGGTTGATGAGAAAGGGGAGCCGCTTCCGGGTGTATCGGTAGTAGTAAAGAACACCGTTCAGGGTACAGCCAGCGATGTGAACGGTAACTTCACTATCAAGCCGGAGGGGCAGGAGAAAATAATCCTGCAATTTTCCATGATTGGCATGCAGCGTCAGGAGGTGGAATATAAGGGAGAACAAGAACTGAAAATCGTGATGCGGGAAAATAACGAAACACTTAACGAGGTAATGGTCATCGGGTACGGTAGCACCACGCGTAAGGACATGACCGGTTCTATCTCCTCACTCGATACCAAAATCATTGAATCGTCGGCAGCACCTAATCTTGCCCAAATGATACAAGGACAGATTCCGGGATTGAACATCATGCTGGGAGATGGTTCTCCGGGTTCTCCTTCCCGTCTCGAAATCCGCGGCGCATCCACGTTGAGTAGTAACTCGGGTCCGCTTATCGTTGTGGATGATGTGCCGATGAGTCCCGACTACGACATCAATATGATCAACTCGGCCGATATCAAATCATTGAATGTATTGAAAGGCGCATCGGCCACTGCCATCTATGGTTCGCGTGCGGCAGGCGGTGTCATTATGATTACTACCAAAAACAACTCCCGCAACAAGAAACCGGTCATCCAGTACAGTTTCGACTTCACCAACCAAAGATTGGTTTCGGACATACGTACCTTGACTGCCGATGAATTCAAAACCCTGTTACTCGAAGCGGCACGTAATGAAGCCCGGGCTTCAGGTTACGAAGATATTACTCAATCGGCTGACTATCAACGCTTTTCTACTCCGGGATTCTTCGGTGAATCGAATACCCCGTGGATGAGCACGTTGATGCAGGATGCCATCACCATGCAACACCGGGTATCGATCCAGGGGGGGACAGCAGAAACCTCGTACAACGCTTCATTCAGCTACCTGAACGAAGAGGGTATGCTGAAAAGTCTGTATAACAAACGTTATACCTACAATGCCGGTTTCAATACAGACATTAGCAAAAAATTGAAAGCTACGGTTAATGTGAACGGTAGCTTCACCCGTCGTAACCGAAATCCGCGCGGAATGGAAACCGCTATTGCCGCACGTCCTGATGTTAAAGTATATAATGAAGACGGTTCGTTCTATCACCAGCAATATCAATACGGTGGCAGACTGGTAACCACGAAAAACCCTTTGGCAGAAATTACCGGAACGCGCGACCAGGAAGACAGGAATAATATCAACTTGAGTACCAGTCTGGACTGGAAACCCATCAGCTTATTGAATTTCTCTATGCGTTACTCCTTCCAGCGTTATCACACCGATTACGATTATTACGCATCGAGCGAGACATATGAAGGTTCGGATAACTTCAGTGGCAAATTCAACGGGTACGGCAAACGCACCAATTACCTCACGACCGAACAGGAAGTGGAAGCACGGGCCAGTTTCACGAAAACATTCAAACAGAAACACTACCTCAATCTCATGGTAGCGGGCACTTATAACGAAAATAATGCCGAAAACTATTGGTTTGCCATGGATAACTTCGGTGATGACAACGTACAAAACGGTATCTGGCAGGGAACCGAACCATACGAAAAGAGGCCTAAAGACGGTTACTCTCTGGGGAGTGTGATGCTTTCGTTCATCGGTCGTGCAGAGTACAAATTCATGAATCGCTATATCCTGAATGCCAGCATCCGTAGAGACGGTTCGTCAAAATTTTCACCTAAAAACCGGTGGGGAAATTTCCCGGCAGTGGCTGCCGCGTGGTTGGTCAGTGAAGAAGATTTCTTTAAAAACAACCTGCCCTGGTTTTCTTATTTTAAGCTGAAAGGCGGATGGGGTAAAGTGGGGAACGGATGGGTTACCGAATACGGATGGCGTACTATGTTCGACAATTCCGCCTATCTGGGGCGTCCGGCCATCATTCCTTCGCAAGTCGGTAACGATGACCTGAAATGGGAAGATACCGAGGCCTGGGACATCGGTTTCGAATTCGGTTTGTTCGATAATCAGCGCATCAAGGGGAGTTTCGGGTATTATTCGAAAAATACGGAAGGGTTGCTCTACGACCTGACCCTATCTCCCAGTATGGGGGCAGGTTCCACTAAAGTGAATTTTGCCAGTATCATCAACAAAGGTGTCGAGTTCGACCTTGTTGCCAACCTGATCAGCACGAAAGACTGGCAGTGGTCGGTCAGCGCTAATATTTCGAAAAATAAAAACCGGGTAACCAATATTGATGCCGAATTCGTATCGGTTCCCGGTTCCTCCATGCTTACAAGCACTGTCATCAAAGAGGGTTCCTCGTTAGGATTGATTTACGGTTTCCAAACTGATGGTGTGTTCCGTAGCCAAAAAGAAATAGATTATTACGAATCTCTCAACAAAGACCACGCATACCAAACCGGAACCACCGGTAGAAAAACCATTCCCGGGGACTTGAAATACGTGGACCAGAACAATGACGGATATGTAAATATTGCGACCACCGCTAAAGACGACCGCGTCGTGCTGGGATGCTCGCGTCCCGATTTCGAGGGAGGTCTCAGTACCCGTTTGGGATGGAAAGGATTTACGCTCAGCATTCAATCCTCTTATGCTTACGGACATCAGAAAATGTGGAAAGCCGGTGCGCAACAATTCCAGTTTAACTCATACGAACCGGGTAACCTGCTCGACATCGCCCTGAAACGCTGGACTCCGGAAAATCCAGACTCCAACTATCCAAGCATGCGTCTCAACAAATACCAGAATGAGGTGGTTGGTTTTGCCGTGTATGATGCCTCGTACTGGAAAATCCAAAACATAAATTTAGATTATCGCGTACCGGTATCCTGGCTCAAGCATATCAATGTATTCAGCAGTATGACACTTTCTTTCTCGATGAATAACGTATATACCTTCACTTCATACCCGGGACCATCTCCCGAAAGTTTCAGCGCAAATATGATTGAAGGTGGATCCATCGATTACTCGACTTATCCGCAAACGAGAAACTTTAACTTCAGTATTAAAGTCACTTTATAATTTGGACACCATGAAGAAAACATTATTAAAATATATCTTATTTTTTACGGCCTGCATGGGACTGAGTGCCTGCGATGCCTTGTTCGATAATGAATTACCCGAACATGACCTGGTACCTGAAAATGCTATCATTGATGAAAAATCCGCTGAAAAGGCATTGCTGGGCATTTATTCGTACCTTGATGATTCCCAGTATAACGGGGGATACCTGAACTCACACCTTATTACTTACAATTACATCCGTCTCAACCTCATGACGGCTGTCGGTCCCAGTTCTTTCGAAAATGATCAATTGTACAGATTCGCGTACGATGAAACCGACGCGAACTACGAAAACGGCTGGAGACATGTATACCGAATGATAAATGCTGCCAATAACGTAATTTATTACGTGGAACAACTTGGAGACGAAAAATTCGGAACGAACCGGCGTAACGAGATTCTGGCCGAAGCCCGCTTCCTGAGAGCCTTTTGCTATATGTACCTCATGCAACATCACGCCCAATTCTGGGATACGGAAAGCAAATACGGGTTAGTACTGCGATTGGAACCCAGCAAGTTGTCACTCAACAAAAAAGCACGTTCATCGGTAAGTGATAGTTACAAGGCTATTTTCGATGATCTGGAATTTGCGGTTAACAATGCCCCTGACTACCAATCGAGCTACCGCATTTGTAAAACATCGGCCAAAGCATTTAAAGCAAACTATTTGATGATGCGCGGCACTCCTGCCGACCGGGAAGAAGCTCTTCGCCTGGCCGAAGAAGTCATTGCCAGCGGGGACTTCAGCATGGAAGAAAAATATGCCGATATTTTCGCTCACAAACATACTTCGCCTGAACTGCTGTTTACCCAATACACCGACCGTCCCGGAGGCTGGAACGACAACGTGCAAGGGCTGCTCCAACTGCTCGGTGCCGGTAAATACAGAGCCAAAGAGAATACACCGGACGATGATCTGTCAAAATATTACACCATCATGGACAATCCGGCAAGTGAACGCTATACCGCCTGTATGGATAGTGTCATCCTGCCCCAGGGGAAAGACAAAACCTTTATATGGAAAAAATTTTACAACCTGCAGAAAGAAGCCGTACCCATGTACTACCTGCGTGTAGCGCAAATGTACCTTATCAAAGCTGAAGCCATGAGTTACCGGAACTATACCGTGGCCGATGTCGTGGAAACGCTGAACGTACTTCATTCCCGTGCCAACGAGGAATTGCTCGATGCCGGCGACTACTCCAGCATGGAAGAAGTGCGGGAAGAGATATTCCGCGAATACATACGTGAGGTCGGGGCCGAGAACGGCGATCCGTTCTTCTACGCCGCCCGCACCATGATCAACGGCAAACGGCTGCTCCAGGAATACAACATGTATTTTGAAGAGGATAATACGCTTTGTTTCCCTATTCCGGCGAAAGAAATCGAAATAAACAGCCTGGCCGAACAAAATCCTTATTAACCTTTAGATAATCGCTTATTATGAAATATAACCTGTTAAATACGATATTATTCCTTACTGTGGTACTGGTTTCATGCAACTCGGTAGATGATGTGCTCAAGCCCTCGGACAGCATTTCTATCAGCATTCTCGAAACATTGGACACCGTGAGAGTGGTGCCCGGCGATACCGTGTCCTTTAAATTCATGGTATTCACCAACGGGGGAGCCATCAAGAACATTGATCTGGAGACTAACGACGAGATATTCGAGAAACATCCCGAAAAGATGACTTTCGGTTTGATTGACAGTATCGAATTGACGGTTGATGAAAACGGTAACCTGTCAAGAGACGTCAGTTCACTGATTGTGGAATATCCCGTTTATATCAAGAAAAATCCCGCTGTTGTCAATAACACGCTGAAAGCGGTATTCCGCGCTACCAACAAACAAGGCAAATCCGCCTCGAACTATGTCCATTTCAAGGGACTCAACTCCCGGATAAAAAAAGACAAACTCACTCTCGTGTCAGCTTATTCTGTTCCCAAGCAAAACCGCTTCTTTAACCCTTTCGACTATAAAACATACAGCGAAGCGCAATTTATCAGCACCGAAGAGCCCATCGAAGGGAGTGACAAGATAAAAGAAAGCATTGCCATGGTATTCGCCTATAAATACATTCCCGCTGATCCAGGCAAGTATTATCTCTATTCCCCCGACAGCGAAGAGGCGCAGAAATTTTGCGATAAGAACGGAATCAGGGGGTACAACCGGGAGGAAATGAAGTCATGCGTATTCTACCGCATCGAAGGAGTTGGCGGTTATGAATTGGATGAGGCTATCGAGGCTGCTCAGGATAACAATGAAAAGGCCAAGCTTATTAACGAACGTAATAATTTGGACTGGAAATACTTCGACGAATACATTAATGACGATTACCTTTCCACGCTCGATTTCAGCAATGCCACGAATGCCCTTCAGTTGAAAGGTGGTTTCTACGCATTCAAAACATTCGACAACCGGAAAGGTATCATTTGGGTAAACTATCTTAATAACTTTAATAACCCTATTCCCATCACGATTCGGCGTTACATCTTTCAGGCCGTAAGTACCGAAAACGGGAACAATTAAAGTGAGCATTTTAAATATGATTTTATAAAAGTATTTTAATATATGAAACAAACATTATTAATCATCACATTTCTTCTGTCGGGTTATCTGCAGAATTTCGCTCAAAATTACGAAACTTTCGTTACCGAGATGAAAAAACTCGAGCAAGAGGAAAAAGAATACTCCGGTATTTTGTTTCGCAAGAACGATTATTCTGCCGAATACAAAAAAGGATTCGAACCCAAACTCAAAAAAGTAAGAGAAGAAAAAGTTACACTCGCCCGTAAGGCCATCGAAGCCAATCCCGACGACAAACGCTTTGTCGACGTACTCAACTTCTATCTCTTCAACTATCTCTCCATTGAAGAACTCGACCGCATGCTCGACCGCTTTACCGCTGATGCCCGCCAGCATCCCATGTGGAAAAGTATGAAAAGCTATGTCACCTACAAGCCTCTCAACGCAGTGGGCCATAAAGCCTTTGACTTTACCGTCAAAGGCCACGACGGCAAGAAAATCACCCTCTCCAAGGTGTTGAAGAAAAACAAGGTTGTACTCGTTGACTTCTGGGCTTCATGGTGTGGTCCGTGCCGGGCTTCTATTCCTCACTTAAAGGAAGTATACGACACTTACAAAAAACAGGGATTCGAGATTCTGTCCGTATCCCTCGACGACAAAGCCGACCTGTGGGAAAAAGCCTTCCAATCCCACGCACTGCCGTGGATTGACGGTTCTAACCTGTTAGGCTGGGAAGATCCGGTTGCCGAGAAGTATGCCGTGAGAGGCATACCTCACCAAGTGCTCATCGGCCGCGACGGAAAGATATTAGGCATCGGGTTCCATAAACAAGGTGAATTGGAACAAACTATCGGGAAGTATCTGCAACAACATAAATAACGGCCGATACCCGCTCAAAACAGGGTGAAGACAGGTAATACAAACGTTACATTCCCTATTCATCTCCTATATACACCTTATTCCCGACGTTTTATATAAGGTATGAATAGGAGTTGAATAGGGGATAATCCTTAACCTGAAGCTTTTTACACCGGCAAATCATCCACAAAAATAAGAAAGCCAACTAATTCACAATGCTTTAATTATGAATTAGCTGGCTTTCCTCTTTAGGGTATACTGATTCTGATTTTCAATCGGTTTGCGAATCCTTTTACCGTTTGTAACACATACTGACGCAATTGCCGCATACATTTTCATATAGGGCGGCACGTTCTTCCACTGTGCCGTTGTCTGCAAGTTTCAGTATATGAATACTTCCCTTTTTACCTGTTGCTCCGTTTTCTGATGATACGACGTACAGCGTGTTATTATAATCTTCACTTGGAAAATAACTGGCATAACCATCGTAATGAGGTAAACATTCCATATAGATCCGTTCAATGGTGGTTTGTACTGTATTCCCGTTGATTTTGACCGTATCCGTATCGTAAATAGGGAAACAACGATTACTGTTCAGATCATATTGATAAATTTGGCTTCCTTTTGTAAAATACAGGAAAGGTCTTGCGACGGACATGGCATATCCGGCAGATTGTTCGATGCCTTCCGCTTCAGGAGTAAGGTTGACCCGGGAAAGCAGACGCATGGGAGAATTGCTATAGAAATCATTGAAGTTGCTTAAAGTGAATTCCAGTTTTTCCAATTGTCCGTTTGTATTTTTAAAAATACCGCATCCCCGTTTGGTGTTATTTCCTGTCGGAGCTGCTTCGGCCATATAAACCAACTGCAAACCGAGGTTGGAAGGATCAAAGTTTTCCGAATCCGACTCAATAGAAGAAAAGGTATTGTCCAAACTCATCATATTTCCCTTGATATTCAGAAAACGTCCTTTTTGGTTGTCGTAGAAAAGATAGTTTCTTCCATTGACAACCGCATAGGGCGAGAGTTCATAATCACCCGGAACAGCTGGATTGAATTGCAGGCCGTATCCCAACATGTCTGCAGCTCCCAGTAAACGTTCATGCAGTTTGCCGTTATTGATGATAAAATCGGCCATTGTACCATAACCAGCTGGATATACTCCTTTGTAATAGGCTTGTGGATTAATAACTTGCGGTGCAATATAAAATAAATCTTCAAAAGTTGAGGAAACGGTTAAATCCGCATTATTCAGCGTCACCCCTCCCGAGGTTCCGTTGAGTATGAACATATCTTTTAGTTTAATGATTTGAGTTGTCGAGGCGTCGGCGACTATAACCGGATGGGTACCCAATTCATGTCCGTTGTCCGCTCCGTATACTTCCACTAAGTTGCCGGCTGTATTTAGGAATACCAGATTCGGAGTTCCGTCGACTTCTCCCAGTACCATAAGCCCCTTGTCGAATTTGCCTGTTACTGATAGGGTGAAATTAGATTTACTGCTCAGACCGGTTTCTTTATCCGTTACCTTTAGGTAGATGGTGTAATTTCCAACCGATAAATTTACGTTGTAAACCAATTTTTTTTCTAACGATAAGGTATCTACTTCCAGATCATTGTTCGTGTACCTGTACCAGCAATATTCCAAAGGAGTTTCTTTCCCGGAAAAACTGATTTTAGCTTCGACTTCCAATTGGTGGTAAATCTCGATCGTCCGGTTTTTCAAGGTATCGATAGTGATTTCATGGAGTGGGTTATAATCATAAGTCCCTAAATCTTCCATACAGGAAATGCCTAAAAAGGGAAATAGACAGAGATATAATAATTTTTTCATGATAATTCTATTTAATTCATCCAAGGTTCGATTCTTTGTCCGTATTCGTCATAGATTTCATTTTCTGCAAAGAAATTATTCATTTGCATTCCATAGGCTGTTTTTTGACTACTATTCAGCTTATTCCATTCCGTATAATCTTCAAATTTCACAAAGGTGTTCAATTTTAATTCAGAAAGAATATATCGGTGTTTCACCCGGCTGTAGGGGCCGAAATAACTGCTGTAATACCCGTCCCAATACGGAATGGGGGGTAATAGGTTAGAGCTGACGATAGTTGCTTCTTGCCGGTAAGAAATCCCGGTGGACATATACGCTGCAGGTTCTAATTGTAATACCAATTTTACCGATAATGAATCGAGTTCGGCACTGTAATTCAGCGTAATGGGTACATTAAGCGAGTATTCGCCTTTTTTTATTTCATAGAATTCTTCTAAAGGCTGATAGTGTTTGTTGACAATAGCAGTGGTTTGGCTGGAGTCTGCTTTTAAACGGAAACGATAATTTTGATCGGCATAACCGTTAAGTTCAACCGGAAGATTTACAGTGATGTAACTTTCCGAAGTATTCAGAAACGAACAGGCGATACTGTCCAATTCGTTGTCAGATAAAGCAAAATGCATCGTAGTACTCCCGGAAAACAATTTCTGTTGGTCGTCGTTACAGCTACCTGCTATGTAGAGCAGAAACAATAATATGGTAAATATATACAGTGTTTTCATGACTTTATTATTTTGTAATGTAATAAGCAAATTTAAAAGCAGCATTTTTTGGTAAAGTTGCTTAATCACTTTTTGGTAAACTTGATCACCACTTTTCAGTAAGCTAGGAAGTAGCATATTTTAGTAAAGTGAGATTAATCGTTTATCGGTAAGCAGGGTTAATCACTCAACAGGTTCAGTTTTATTCTTATCCTTTTTAAAGATTGTCTTTCTGTTTTCCAACCTGTAGCTTGTACCGGTCAGTTTGACTACTTCACACCGATAGAGAAGCCTGTCGAGCAGGGCCGAGGTCAGGACTTCGTCATCCAGCATCTGTGTCCATTCCGTGGGAGCCTTGTTTGTTGTGATGATGATGGATGTCTTCTCATGCAGGGTGTTTATCAGGTTGAAGAAGGCGGTGGCTTCCTCTTTTTTCACGGGGAAGAGCATAATGTCATCGATAGCCAGCAGACCGGCATGTACAATCCGGTTGTAGGTCATCATTGCGGAGGTGGACAGTTCCTTCATTTTCAAGCATGTCACTATGTCCTCCATCGTCATCATGTAAGCCTTGTGACCGGCCTTTACGGCCTCATAGACCAGTCCTGCCGCAATGAAGGTCTTCCCTGTACCGGAAGGTCCCATAAGTACGACATTGCAGGCCTGCTCCATCCAGTGCAGCTGGCGTAGCTCCTTCAGTTGGTACTGTGTGATTCCTTCCGCGAAGTTGAAGTCGTACAGATCAAGATCATGTCTTTGCGGCAGACGTGCGGCGGAGAGTCTTCTCTCGTAATCCTTTTTTTCACGACACGTGATTTCTCTTTCTAAGAGGCCCATCAGGAACTCATGGTAAGTGGGCTTGTCCTGCTGAGCGACGTGCAGCAGTTCGTCCATATGGTTGCACAGATGGTACAACCGTAGGCGTTTGCCGTATTCTTTCAGTTGTTCGTTTCCTTTCATTTAAATATGCTGCTATATTGGTTTATATTCGTTTTTTCAGGCATCTCCTGTGCTACCGTCGGGATTGTGGCGGTTGACATGGGTGGCAGGTCTGCCGGCTTTTCTTTCTTCCTTTTCTGGATACTTCTGGCGGTATCTGTCAGCATCAGGGCGTTATAGGCTCCTCTGTCCAGACATATCTCCATAGCCTCATGGAATGTCTCCCGGGAGAAGGTTCGCATAAAACGGAGGATGTGGTTAAGATTGTCCCAGTAGTAACGGGGTTTGCCGGCACGCAGACCGTTCATCCACTCACTGGCTATGCTGTCACCACCGGCATAGTCCACGATACGTTTCTCCATATCCTCACGGGGAACGTTTCTGACACGGTGATGGGCCATGTTGGACACGGTCTTGCCCTTTTCCTTGCATAACGGATGGCTGGTTATCTGCTTGCCCGTCTCCTTGTCGAAGATCTCCAAACGTTCCTCTTCCGATTCCTGAACCCATACTGTAGTGCTCTGCCCCTTGTAGGTCCCGCAGGGGAGCGTATAGAAGTTGCTGTGATAACAGATGGTATTATCCTTGCGTACATAATACTCCTTCATCTTTTGCCGTGGTTCGGTCGGTATCCCATGGTAAGGTAGCAGACAGTTCCTCTCGATCTGGAACTCCTCCGAAGGGATAAGATGTGTCAGGCTATGCTCGTTTCCGTTTCCGGTACGTTCAAGCCATTCCAACGCCTCCTTGTTCAGTTGATCTATCGAGTGGAACGTGCGCCCACGAAGGAAGTTGTACTTCACGTATTTCACCACGTTCTCTATCTTTCCCTTCGATTCCGGATCTGACTTACGGCAGAAAACCGGCTGGAAGTGCTACTCGTTCACGAAGGCATGGAACTCACGGGTCAGCAGGACATCTCCAAGGTTTTCATTGACGATCAGTACCTTGTCCTGGTCATAGATGATCTTCTTGGGTTTGCCTCCGAGATAGGCAAACGACAACTCATGGGCATAAACCGTCAAGGCTGTTGTAAAAGGACTCCGGCTGAAGTAAATATACTTGTATCGGCTCCGGCATAAGACAATGGCATAGAAGTAGACTTTGACCGGATGATGCTCCTTATCATACATCCATCGTTCGCCAAAATCAACTTGAGCGTATTCTCCATAGGCTGTGTCTGGTTGCTTCTCGTATTGACGGTTACCATGCCCGACACGCTTGGAGATATGATATTTGCGACGGATGTACTGCACGTAGTTGTAAACTGTCTTTTGCCCTACATCGGGGAAGTCTTCATACTGTTCACGTAGCCAGTCTCGTATCTGGCTACTCGACAGATAAGGATGAGAGTCCAGACTCTTATGTACAAAATCCTCATACGGGTCCAGTTTATGGTTATAATTACGACGATAGCTCTGGCTGTTCATAAACTCGCTCTCACTCATCGACTGATATTTACGAACGGTGTTACGGTTAATTCCCAAACAACGAGCTATCTGCGTTTTGTTTAGGCCTTTTGATTTTAATTCTTTAACTTTGTACCACATTACAAGTTTCTTTAGGGAACCTGTGAGTTCTTCGGCATCCATATTCATTGAGCTTTTCTTATCACAAAGGTATGGATGCCTTTTTTCTGTTCTTCCGAAAGTGATTAATTTACTTTGCCATTTTTCGACACTGCAAAGTTACCGATTACATTTTGTAATCAGGTTGCCAAATTCTTTTTCATCATCAGGTAATGGGAAACAGAAGATTTTCCGGGGATTTTCGATATTCAATGCACCCGGAATATCGGTGTAGTCTTTCCGTTTCAGAAAGAAAAATAGTTGTCCTTCGGCCAGAAACGACTTCCGGTATTCTTTGAACAATTCCTCTTCAAATACACAATTCTCTTTCGTCAGGTCGAAAGCTGCCGGTATGCCGTATTCGTGCCGGACTGTATTCAGGTAATCCAGCCCTTTTGCCGGCTCTGCCTGGCATTCTGCACAAATGTATTGTATCTCAGTCATTCGGAGTAAAGGTATACCTTGGTTCATCGGACCGTTTTGGCTGTATTTGCTGACGAAATAGCGTCCGGTATTCGCATCGCTTTCGATGGTATTCGGATTCAATATGAGCCAGGAAGGGATACGGTTGTCGGAGGATTCGTATTTTTCTGTTTCATAAAATTCTTTCCGTTGATTCTGAGACAGGGACAACTGTAAATTATTTTCAGAATTTACTGTGAAATAGTCATCCGACATTGTTGTTATCTTATCGGAGTATAGCCGGAACAATATCCGGTTTGTACCCAATAACGGATGGGCTATTAATTCATTGGCTATATTTCCGGCCTTTGGGGTTTGTCCGGCCCATAGATATACCCGGGCCATCAGGGCTTTTACCGCATAATAGTTCATTCTTTCCTCCCGGTTCCGGAGAAATTCGTCTTCCGGTTCCGTATTATCGGCTGCTGGTCCGAATGGATTGCTGACTTTCAGTAAGCTCAGGGCTTCTTCACAGTCTTGCAGAATTTTTTCTGCAACGGCTGTATTAGTCAGTTGTGGGAAAGGGCTACGCGTAACCCGGTCTACATAGGGGATAGCCGCTTCATTTGCACCTACGGTAAAAGACGGTGCAAACATGCGTAGCAGATCGAAATGCAGATAGGCCCGCAGGCCTAGAGTCTCTCCCCGGATCAGTTCATAGTTATGCCCACTGAAAAGCTCCTGACGGCCTTCCATGTTTTCCAGCAGATTGTTGCAGTTCATAATGATTTTATACATCGTTTCCCAAATGGCATCGAACTTAGATTTTACCGGGGAGGCTTCATAATTATATATCGAAGCATTGTAAAAATTGTGGTAATTGTCGTTTATTGTATAGTATTGGGCCAAGACGTCCAGCAAACTCATTGTCAGCTCCTGGCCGTAAAGTGCCGGAGTGGCCATTGTGGTATATATACCGAATAGGGCTGTTTTGTATCCGTTTTCGTTTTCAAACAGGATATCGTTTTTCACCTGACTTTTGGGATTTACGTCGAACCAGTTTTCACAACTCATGAAAAATTGTGAACAACTGATTAAGAGGCTGAGGATTAAGATCTTTTTCATGAGATTGATTTTAAAAGATTACACGTAAAGAAGTTCTGAAAGCTCTCGCAAACGGGTAGTCGATTCCTCGTTCGGCTTTGATGGAAGAAGCCCGGAATACATCGTTCATAGAAAACGAAATACGGATATTTTCCATCCGCCATTTGCGGGTGAGGGGTGTCGGAAAGTCATACGATAGGTTTAATGCACTTAATTGCAAATAATTATAATCTTCTACGAACCGGGAAGTCGGTCTTGTCTGGCTTTCATCCTTAACATCTTTGAAAAAAGTGATGTCTCCGGGTTGCTGCCATCTTTGTTCCAAAACCCTTCGGTCTGTGTTATAACGTTTGTCGGCATTTTCCACCCTGTCTACCAGGGTGGAATTGTAATTTTGGCCGCCGATTCGATAAGTGAAATAAAGATTCAGTTGCAAGCCTTTCCAGCCGGCATTGAGTCCCAGATTACCTTCCAGGTCGGGATCTGTACAACCGATAACCCGTTGGTCCTTTGCCTGCCAACGATCTGTCAGACTTCCGTCGGCTGCCAGGTAGGTCTCTTTTCCGTTGGCCGGATTGATCCCCAGAGAAGGCACACCCCAGATGGAATTGATCGATTCGCCTTCAATATACCGTACTTTGGGTACATTAAGATTTTCATCACTTTTATCCCAGGCTTGATTCCAGGCTTCGAGGCTATTGGAGATTTTCTTCAGGATGTTGGTATTGTGTATGCCGGATGCTGTCAGATTGAGCCAAAGATCTTTTTTCTTCAGTATACCCAGGCGTACTTCCAATTCATACCCTTTATTTTCGATTTCTCCTAAATTTTCCCGATAGGTACCGTATCCCAGAGAGGGAGGCAGGGTTACGTCCGTCAACAAGTCTTTCGATCTGTTTTGATAATAGTTGGCGGAGAGGGCTAACCGGTCACCGAGCACGGAAATGTCCGTGCCGATATTCAGCTGGTTGGTTTGTTGCCATTTCAAATCCGGGTTACCCAATCTCATCATCATAGCTCCGATATTATACCGGTAACGGTTTTGGGTATAATATTCGTACATGATAATCGATTGATAGGGTTCAAAGGCTTGTGAACCGGTCATACCGTAAGAGGCCCGTATTTTTAACATATTGGCCCAGGTCCAGTTTTCGGCAAATTTTTCTTTGTGGATATTCCATCCCAGACCGACAGACCAGAAGGTCGCCCATCGTCCGTCCGATCCGAACTTGGAAGAACCGTCGAATCGGATAGAGGCATCCAGCAGGTAACAATCGCGGTAAGTATAACCGGCATTTCCGACGAATCCCATCAGACGGGAAATATAATCTTCGCCTGTCGGCAGGTATTCTTTTGCATTTTGGGCTGCAAAGTTACTACAAAAAAGTGAAATGCGGAAAGATATAGTGATAGAATTGAGTT